>Ga0209511_1002759_pt1 | contig 14009 bp, 12 predicted proteins | sample SSSSmetaG_FD_184141 | JGI IMG/M metagenome (GOLD analysis project Ga0209511, IMG submission 184141) | Glacier valley bacterial and archeal communities from Borup Fiord, Nunavut, Canada, to study Microbial Dark Matter (Phase II) - ​SSSS... | ecosystem: Environmental > Aquatic > Freshwater > Ice >...
GAGGGCTCCCTTGCTCTTACGTCGGTCGTCCCGATCGGTTCAATTTCGCGTAGGCGGTAGGTGAAGATAGCGATCGAGGAGCTGATCTTGCCGCGAACGTTCGACGATTTCATGACCGCGCACGAAGACGTGCTCCGCGCGCGTTGCGAATTCGAAGGGGTCTCCGTCCCAGACGATGACGTTGGCTTCTTTGCCGATCGTCAGCGAGCCGACTTTGTCGGCCACGCCGAAGACGGTAGCGGGTGCGAGCGTGATCGCCCGCAGTGCTTCGTCGTGCGAGAGTCCGGCGACCACGGCGTTACCGGCTTCGTACCGGATGTTGCGCACGTTGAAGGTCGCCTCGTCGCCACCACCCGTATTCCCGACGATCACGATATCGACGCCCGCTTTGCGTAGAATCGCGAGGTTCTCGTGGCGTTGGTTGAGCGTATCGAAGCTGGTGGGCAGATTGTTCATCGCACCCGCGAGTACGGGCACGTGCGCGGCGGCGATCCGCGGCGCGATCTTCCATGCCTCGGCGCCACCGGCGATGATGAGTCGAATGCGCTCGTCGCGTGCGAAACGGAGAGCCCAATTGATGTCATCTTCGCGATCCGCTTGCAGGACGAGCGGCTCGATACCGTTCGCAACCGGGATCAAGGCCTCAAGATCGTCGCGGCTCGTCGCGAGGCCACGAAGATTTCCGTTATCGTAGCCGGTACGGTGTTTGGCGTAATAGCGCACGTCTTCGAGCAGCGCGTGCAGTCGTCCGAAGGCCTCGCCGCGCGAATTCGGACCGTTGTCGATTTCGTTGCCGGCCGTATTGGGCGTGCCGGCCGTCTCGTCGTCATACATGCCATCGAAGCGGCCGCTGCGCAGGCTCGCGCTCATCGCAACGGGTGCGCGTAGCAGCATGTCGGTTGCCGTCCCACGATCCAGATCCATCATGGCGATCTGCCCGCTGATGAAGCCGCCGCTCGGCACGACGCCGACCGTCGTTACGCCGTCTTCGCGTGTCGGTGCGATATACGCGGATTCGGAAAAGAAGCCGTACCACGGTTTGAATGCCGCCGCGATCGGACCGTGCGAAGCGGCGTTGTTGGTGGAGCGCTCGCCGCCCACTTCGGAGAGGCCGAGCTGCGTTGCCGCGGCGATCAAACCCGGCGTGACGATCTTGCCGCGTGCATCGATGATACGCGCGCCTTTGGGCACCGCGACCTTCGCACCAACGGCGCTGATGCGCCCATCGGTCAGTATGACGGTTCCACTAGCAATACGCGGACCGCTCACGGGATAGACGGTGCCGCCGACGATCGCAACCGTCTCGGCACGTGCGAGGAGCGGCACGAGCGCAACGCTCAGGGTGAGGCTTGCGGTGATGAGTGCGCGACGAATCATTTGCGTGCTCCCGTGTTTACGTAGCCGAGTTCGAAGTCGGTGCGCCACTGCGCGCGCGGGTCCGTTGCATCGAAGAGCATGGCGCCGTCGATCCACGTTTTCTCCGCGCGCGTGTAGATCGAGAACGGATCGCCGCTCCAGAGCACGATGTCGGCGTCTTTGCCGACCTCGAGCGACCCGATCTTGGCTTGCAAGCCGAGGCTGTACGCGGGGTTGATCGTCATCCATTGAATGGCTTTGGCTTCATCGACCTGCAGGCCGGCGCGGTTCGCAGCCACCATGGCCTTGGCGACTTCCTGATTGAGGTGCTGGACGCCGACTCCATCATCGCTATGAATGGTCGCGCGCGCGCCGGCGGCATCGACGAGTCCGATATTCGCGCGAACCGAATCGAGCGCTTCCATTTTGAAGCCGCCCCAATCCGCCCACATGACGGCGGTGATGTTGTTCTTGGCGAGCAGATCGCCGATCTTATACGCTTCGACTGCGTGATGAAATGCCGTCACGTGATAGCCGAATTCTTTGGACATGTCGATGACTTGGGCCATTTCATCGGCGCGATAGCAGTGCATGTGCACGTTGATATTACCGCGCAACGCTTCGGCCAAGGTTTCGAGGCCCAAGTCGCGGGCGGGCGGTTCACCTTTGGGAGCGGCCGTGTAGGCATCCCACGTGCGGCGGTAGTGTTCGGCTGCGATCCACGCAGCACGCCAACCGGCCATGTTGCCCATACGTGTCGATGGCCCGCGTTGCGCGTAGACGCGCTTGGGATTTTCGCCGCACGCCATTTTGAGGCCGTACTTTGCGCCGGGAAATTTCATGCCTTGCACCGTACGCGACGGCACGACTTTGAGTACCGCGCTGCGGCCACCGATCAAATTTGCCGAACCCGGCAGAATTTGGACCGTCGTCACGCCGCCTTCGAGCGCGCGCGGAAATTCGGGATCCTGCGGCCACACCGAGTGCTCCGCCCAAACGTTGGCCGTGTTCGGATTCGTCGCTTCGTTGCCGTCGCTATTGGAGAACGTCCCCGGCACGGCATAGTCGCCCATATGCGAATGGACGTCGATGATGCCGGGCGTCACGTACTTGCCGGTGCCGTCGATCACGAGTGCATCGGGCGGGCCGCTCACGTTCGTGCCGAGCGCGGCGATCTTGCCGTTTTGCAGCAAAATCGAGCCGCCTTTGATGACGGGGCCGGCGGCGGTGAGCAACGTCGCGTTTTTGATGAGAACGGTACGTCCCGCGAATGGTGTGTACGTGCTCGGATACGGATCGGCATTGGGGACCGACAGCGCGCCGGGTCCAGGATCGGCGAGGCTTGCGGTCCCAAGGCCGCAGACGAATGAAACGGCGACCGTCATGGCGACGATCGCGCGGAAAGATCGATGAATCACGACGACTCCGTTTGAAGAAAATTGAAGCAGATGAAAATGACATCGCCCAGCCGCGTGCTGGACGATGTCACTGGTCGACGAGGTTGTCTTTTAGGTTGCGGCGGGCGCGGGCGAGGCCATCATGTCGCCGGTTTTCTTATGGTGCTTTTTGTTCATGCCGGTCATCGAGTCGCCGGACATCGCACCGCCGGACATTTTCTGACCGGACATGTGCGCGCCTCTGGCCATGGCATCGGATTCGCAGGCGTACATGCCGGCTTTGGTCGTGCCGTAGTGCGGGTCGCCCTTCATGTGCATGACTTTGGATTTCGTGTTGACCCAGACGACCGGGTCGCCCGTCTTGCATGTGGGCATCGTGCCCATCGATTTTCTCGCAAACGCGGGGCTGCCCATCAGGGCGACGATCGCGAGTGCGGCAATGAAGCGTTTCATAGGCCTCCTGAACTTAGAACGAGAGCGTGTTCGTCGCGCGCGAGAGCGCGCCAACGGTTTGAATGACTGCAGCGGTGATCTGCAGTTTTTGCCGCGTTGCAAACGCGGCGCTCAGCGTCGGAAACGCCGTCGCATCGTATCCGTCGACGCCGTAGACGATCGCATTGAGCGCTTGGATGGCGGTGAGTTCGCGCGCGGTGAGATCGGGCGGAACGCCGGCTCCGCTCGACGAGACGCGTGAGAGTGCGGCATCCGCGTTGATGGCGAGGCTCGCGAAACGGTCGATCCCGGCGCGCAACGGCGTTAAATCGACGCCGAGTCCGTCGCGTTCGGAGCGTGCGCGGAATTCCGCCAACGCGCTGCGCATCGCGCCGACGTACGGAACGAGCGTATACGGCGCGACGTCGGCATCGGCAAGACGCATCGCAAACACGCCGTCGATTTGCGCGGCGGTGCGGTGGAGTGCAAAGCCGGGATCGGCGAAGGTCGAGGCAAACTGAAAATCATCGTACGCCGAGTGATACACGCCGACGGGTCCATTGAACCCGAGGTTGGCGACCGGCGTTCCTACGCCGCTGAGAAACGATTCGTGATCGCTGCCGCCACCGGGTGAGGCGATCTCCGGCAGGGCGATGCGTGCATCGCGATGCACGCGACGTTCGGCCTCGATCCAGCGATCGAAAATGGTGCGCGCGTTTGCATTGGGATCGCCGATCGTCCGCGTCGCATCGATGATCCCGGCTCCGATCGCCGCGGTCGCGCTCGCCCCGAACGCCGGTCCGGCGACGTTCTCATCGGCATTGATGTACGCGATGCAGCCGCGCGCGAGTTCGGCGTGGTGCGCGGCAACGTAGGCTTTCGAACCGACGAGGCCGATCTCTTCACCGTCCCAGCCTGCAATGACGATCGTGCGCCGGGGGCGCCAGCCACTCTGCGCGAGATAGCCGAGTCCACGCGCGATCTCGAGCATCGTAATGACGCCCGAACCGTTGTCCGTGACGCCGTAGACCCACGCATCGCGATGCGCGCCGAGCACGACGCTCTCGGCCGGATTGGTCCCACCGCGCAAACGACCGATCGTGTTCCACAGCGTCGTCCGCGTGCGATTCATGCTCACGACGAGATGCGCGTAACTCGGTCCGCGACCCAGGCCATACGCCACGGGAAGCTTGCCGCCCCAACCGTCGGGACCGGGCTTGCCGACCAGCGTGCCCAGCAGCACGCGCGCGTTTGCCGCGCTGATCGGCAAGGTCGGAATGCGAATACCTTCGCCGACCGACCCGCGTTGCACGGCGTTCAACGGGCGCCACGGGCCGCTCGGATACACCGCGCCGCGCGCTCCACCGTCGTCTTTGGGATCGGAATAAAAGATGACGCCTGATGCGCCGTGTTGCTGCGCGCGCATCGCAAGATTTCCGCGGAATTGGGCGCCGTAGCGCACGATCGCGATGGCGCCTCTGACGCTGACGCCGGCGCGATCCAGGGTTTGATAATCGTCGTCGACGCCGCGATTGACGAACACGAGCGGAGCGACGATATCGCCATCACCGCTGCCCGCATTGAACGGCAGCGTCGGCGAATCGCGCAACGTATCGGGATCGGCCGGTTCGGGAATTTCGCGAAGGTCGAAATCGATCGTCGCGGGTCGACCGCGTTTGCGGGTTTCGTTGTTGTTCTGAATGCGCAGACCGGTGTTCTGTACTTGCAGCACCAGGCGATGCGGCGTATCGACGCGCGCGCTCAGCGCTTCGAGTTCGGCTTCGAAGCCGAAGCTTCGTAATTGGTCGCGCATGTACACGGCGAGCGAATAGTCGCCCGGCGTGCCCGCGTAATGCGGTTCTTTATTGATGCGCTGGGCCTCGTCGCTTGCGCCTGCGGCGCTCGGCAGATCGAGAAATGTACGTTCGAGCGCACGTTCGCGATTGCTCGCCGAGGCCGTGAACCCGCGCAGGGTGACATCCGGCGTCGCCGCGGCGACCGCCGTCGTCGTACACATGGCAAAAACGAGCGCAGTCCGTACGAGCTTCACGGAAAAGCGCTTCGCGGGAAAATGCTCGCCACCTCGAAACGACGATCACATGCGTGTTGTCGTCGTGGGAGCCGGGCCGGCCGGATCGAGTGCCGCCATCGAACTTGCGCGGGCCGGCGCCGCGGTGCGGCTGATCGAGAAGAGCACGTGGCCGCGCGCGAAGACGTGCGGCGACGGCATCTCGCCCGATGGCGTGCGCGTTGCGCGCGGACTGGGCGTCGACCTGACCGACCGCGTTCCGCTCGCCTTCGGAACGATGAGTTCGCCGTCGCGGGTGGTTTTTCGCGGCGGGTGGCCGGCCGAGCTTCCCTGGGGTGCGATCGTCGAACGACGTGACTTTGATGACCGGCTCGCACAAGCCGCAGTCGCCGCGGGCGCCCAATTCGAGCCCGGCACGACGGTCCGCGCGATCGAACCGCTTGCCGCGGGCGGCGCCCGGATCGTGATCCGCCGGTCCGGCTCGGTGGCGGACGCGGTCATCGAAGCCGACGCCGTTGTCCTCGCCGAAGGCGCGACCGGCAGCCTTGCGCTCGCCGCGGGATTCGGCAAGCACCGCTCGCGCCTGGTCGCGCTGCGCGGCTACGTGCGGTCCGATCGCGATCTCGAGCCGTCGTTCGGACTCCACTTCGATCGCGCCGTCGTCCCGGGCTACGCCTGGATTTTTCCGCTCGATGCTCGCTTTGCCAACGTCGGAATACTGGTCGACGACGGATTTTCACGTCGCGATCCGGATTTGCGGGGTGTTCTGGAGCGCTGGTTGCGGGAGAGCCCGTTCGCCCGCGAATCGCTCGGCGACCATCCCATCGTCGAACGGGTGTCGGGCGGAGTCATTCCGACCGGGCGCCCGCAGCGCGTGCGGGGCGCGATCTTCGCTGTGGGCGATGCAGCCGGGGTCGCCGACCCGTTTTCGGCCGAAGGCATCGCGCAGGCCATGAGCTGCGGCGTGAGCGTTGCCGGAGCGCTCATCGATGCCCGTGGCGACCTCAAGCTGGCCGCTCGCACGTACGCCCGCAGCCTTGCGACCTTCGATGCCAACGCCCGCGCCTCGCGACGCATGCGGACCGTTTTCCGCTACGTCGTCGATCCGCTCTCGCAGCGCGCCGCCATCCGACCTGCGCTCGCCCAGCATCTCTCGAGCGAGGGATTTTTCCGCAAAGAGAGCGTGGCGTCGTTCCTGATCGGAATCGCCCGCACGTGGTGACGGCCCTCACCGAGCAATGCCCGCCCGAGGACGATACTGCGAGGAGCGTACGCGCGCAGATGGGACGACTATGGCCTTAAAGAACCGGCTCGCGAAACTGATTATCGACCCGGCCTTTCGCAAGCCGGCGCTCTTGAAATTCATCTTCGCGCTCGATGACCTCACCGGCATCGATCTGGTCCGCGCGCTCGCTCCGGTGAAGATCATGCCGGCCTCAGCCGAACTCTTCCAGCGCTGCTTCGCGCATTTCGTGGCCGGTGAAGAGATCTCGCTCTACTGCTCGATGGAACTCGCCAAAATCGCCCCGGATGAAGCGGCCCGCAAGTATCTCTTGATTCAAGCCGATGAAGAACGCGCGCACCTCGAGCACTTCCGCGTGAAGCTCGCGCAATTCGGGCTTGGCGACGACAAACTCTCGCGTTTCGTCTCGCCGAACTTCAACAAGTTCCGCACCACGATCGAGCACGCGATCGAACGCGGAGATTTTCTCGGCGCGCTGATCGGCAACAATCTCGTGGTCGAGGGACTGGCAATTTGTCTGCTCGAGTACGGCTGCATGGACATGCGCGCGAATTCCGATGAGATCGCAAAGTTCATGGACTTCGTTCTCGAGGACGAACGCCACCACGTGCGCTTCGGCGAACGGCGCCTCTTACGAATGGTCGAGCGCGAAGAAATCGACGCCGCGCACGCTGAGGACATCTTCGGTGAGATGTGGGGTCACGCAAGCAAGGCCATCGCCGAGATTCCGGACGTGCTCGATGCTATGGGTCTCAAGCCGGGCGAGCTGACGGAAAAGGCGCGCGGGTATTACCAGGGTCGTCTCAGTAATGCCGGTCTTTCGTTCGCCTTTTAGTCTGGGAAAGCGCAACAGAGCAAGCGACGAAAGTCCTGATCGGAAAGGCCGATACGAGAAGTATGGGTCCGCTCACCGGCACGTCTATCTTTTTATTCTGTTTTGCATTCGGCTACTTGATCGCTGGAAAGAACGTGATTCTCACGCTCTCGACCCGCATCGTGCTGGTCGTGCTCTTCGGTTGCGCGGCATCGTTTGCGATCTCCGGTGGAACGCCGTGGCATGACGTCCTCGGTGCGGCGACGATGATCCTCAACGTGATTTTCCTCGCCTTCGGTGTGATGGACTATCTCGCGTTCCTGAATAACCGCACGCGCATCTAGCCCAGCGCCGCGAGCAGTTCCGCGCTCTCGCCTTCGAGCCGCTGTTCGAACACTTTGGGATGCGTGAGATAAAACAGGCACATCGCCTGCAGTAGGAATTCGTGCCAATCGGAATCCGCGAGCGTGCGCAGACGGGTTGACGTGGTCGCGACGAGCCCTCGCACGCGCTCGACCGCCTCGGCACTCGTTGCATAGCAGGCGACGAAATTGAGTTCGCGATGTTCGCGATCTTCGGCTTGATCGATGAAGTAGTCGAGCAGGATGTGGACCGCAGAGACGTTCGGGAAGTAGGCGTCGAGCGTGCGCGCGACTTCGTGCGGATCGAGCGTTTCGTGCGAGGCGAGGAACAGCAGCGCGAAGACCGGGAGCGAACTGCCGCAAGCCGCGGCGAATTCCCACCAATACATGCCGGGAAAGCGCTCGCGGTTGCGCTCGTACCACGCGCGACACACGTCTTCGCGTCGCTCGGCCATCGCGTGTTTATAGGTTTGGAGTTCGGCGTAGAATTGCGCGACATCGACGAGTTGCGCGCGCACCGCATCGTGGTGCGGAAGTGCGGAAATGCCGCGGCGAACGGAATCGACGAGCCACGCGAGGTACCCGCCGTCATCGCGGAACGGACCCGCGCGGTAATAGTCGCTGAGCGGGCGCCGATCGTCGAGCGCATCGAGTAAGGCTTCGTGCAACGTTCCGTAGGCTTGCTCTTCGACGCCGGGCAGCCGATCGCACAGATTATCGAGATAATCGTAGATGGTTTCGAGCGGCGCGATGATGGCGACGTAGCGACGCGCGGCGGGTTGCGGCAAGAACGTAGCAAGAATGCAGCCGCCTTGAACGTGATACGCCTTGCCATCGATCGAGGCGAGTGCCTGTTCGCATAAGCCGGGGTCGGGGATCCGGGCGGCGCGCAGCCGGATCGCGGCGAGTTCGCGCGATGCGTGCGGCACGATTTTCCCGAGAAACCGCGTCATGCGCATGAGGCCGGCCGGCCCGAGGCGCAGCAAGCGTCGAAAGCGCGTTGGCGTGCGTAAGACGTTGCCGACCGTGCGCAACAAGTCGCGCCGGATGATCGATGCGCTAGATGCCACCGACGAACCGCCCTGGTGCGAGCGTCGCGCGCTCGTCGAAACGGGATTTGAGACTGCGCATCGCCGCCATGGCGGGTGGCTGCGATCCCCACGCATCGATACCGCTGCGTGCGGCGGCATCGCCGGCAAGAATCGTGCACGGAACCAGACGCTCTCGCAAGTCGCCTGCAAGTGTGGCCGCGATCTGCACGAACGCGTTCTTCTTCGGCGCGACGAATCGCAACGTCAGATCGCCCGACCGCAGATCGACGATCGTATCGAGCCGAAGCACGAAGTCGCGCGCAACCTCATCGGCAAGCGCACAGCGGTCGAGGACCGTCGACGGCAAGCCGGTCGAGCGGAACGTGATCGAGCGCCCCCCGAGCGTATCGATGTACGCATCGAGCACGCGTGCGAACGCGTGCTCGGGATTGCGATCGACGATGGTCGTGGAAGGGATGCCGGCGGCGCCCAGCGCCGAGCGTAAATCGCGCGTCGCGCGTTCGACGACGGCATCGCTGCCCTCGAAGAGCACGAAGAGGCGCGGGTCGTCGCTCTTCACATCCGGCGTTGCGGCATCGAATCCGCGCACGAGCAGCGCGCAGGTCGGCTCGATCGCAAGCGCCGCGAGATGGGCGAGCGCACGTTCGCGATTCTCGTCGCTGAGCGGAGCGATCGCGATGCGTCGCACCGGCGGCAGCGGCAAACATTTGAAGTTCACCCGCACGAGCGTGCCGAGCGTTCCAAGCGACCCGATATAGAGTTTGCCAACGTCGTATCCGGTCACGTTCTTTACGACCATTCCGCCGGCGTGTGCGTGCGTACCATCGGCGAGGATCGCCTCTGTCCCGATGACGAGATCGCGGCTGCTGCCGTACGTCGTCCGACGCGGGCCGCGCCAGCCCGCGGCAAGCGTGCCGCCGACGGTGGCCGTTGCTGCACGCGGTGCATCCAGCGGCACGAACTGGCCCGCTTGGGCGAGCGTCGCGCTGAGCGTTGCGACCGACATTCCCGCTTCGACGGCGATCGTGAGATCGCGCGGCTCGTAGGCAAGCACGCGCGTGAGTCGTGCGAGCGAAATCGCAACGTCGTAGCGCGTGGGTGCATTACCGAGCGCCTGCATCGTTGCGCCGCCGAAGACGACAACCCCGAATCCCGCGTCGTTTGCCCGCCGTTGCACGGCGGCGAGTGCGGCTGTATCGTGCGGTGCGACGGCGAGCGTCGGCGTGCGTCCGCCGAGTCCGAATTCATCGACGCGCTGTAAGTCGAGTGCCAGATCGTCGAAACGCAGGGGTGCCGTCTCGATCACGCCGCGCTCGGCGGTTGCGCGACTTCGCCGCACATGGCGCCGGTCGGGAAGATTTTATCGGGATTGAACAGGCGCGCCGGGTCGAAGACGTCGCGCACGCGGCCCATCGTTGCCAGATCGTCGGTCGAGAAGACCATCGAGAGCGTCTCGCGTTTCTCGTAGCCGATGCCGTGTTCGCCGGAGATCGTTCCGCCCATCGCGACGCAGGTTTTCAGAATCGCCGTGCCCGCTTCGACGACTGCTGCGACCTGACGCGCATCCCGCCGGTCGAAAATCAACAGCGGATGCAGATTGCCGTCGCCGGCGTGAAAGACGTTACCGACCGGAATGTGATACTCGGCCGAAATCGCATCGATCGCGTTCATCACCTGTGGGAGTTTCGTGCGCGGTACGCACGCATCTTGAATGTAGTAGTTGGGAGCGATGCGCCCCATCGCGCCCGCGGCACCTTTGCGCGAAGCCCAGAGTGCGTCGCGTTCGGCAGCATCGCGCGCTGCACGCCACGAGAGTGCGCCGTGTGCGCGTGCGATTTGGGCGATCGCGGATTCGCTTGCATCCATGTCGTCGCTCGCACCCGCAACCTCGACGAGCAGCACGGCGCCGCTCTCGGTCGGATAGCCGGCGTGATAGTGCGCTTCGACCGCACTCACGATAAGCTTGTCCATGATTTCGAGCGCCGTCGGGACGATCCCGGCGCCGATGATCGCCGAGACGGCCTCGGATGCGCTCTCGACATCGGGAAACGCGGCGACGCAGACGCGCACGGCTTCGGGCAAACGCATCAAGCGCACGTCGACGGCGGTGATGACGCCGAGCGTGCCTTCGCTGCCGACGAGGGCGCCGGTCAAGTCGTAGCCGATATCATCGAGTGAAGTGGAGCGCACTTCGCCGTCGTCATCCACGTATTCGATCGCCAATACGTGGTTGGTCGTCGTGCCGTAGGAGAGGCAATGCGGTCCGCCCGCGTTCGTGCCCACGTTGCCGCCGATCGTCGAGATTTTTTGACTCGAGGGATCGGGCGCATAGAAGATGCCGTGTCGAGCGATCGCGCGCGAGAGATCGAGATTGATCAGGCCGGGCTGCACGCGCGCGCGTCGATTGCGAACGTCGAGTTCGAGAATGCGATTCATGCGGGCAAAGGAAATCACGAGGCCTCCACGCACGGGAATCGCGCCTCCGCAAAGGCCCGTGCCCGCGCCGCGCGGCACGACGGGTTCGCCGCATTCGCGCGCGATACGCACGGCAATGGCGACTTCGCGCGCGTCGCGCGGAATCACCGCAGCGCTCGGCAATCCGTCCTCGCTATACGCATCGTAGGCATAGGCCGCGAGGTCCTCGGGGGCCGAACGGACGGCCTCCGGTCCGAGCGCCGAGAGAAGGCGTGCCGCGAGTTCGGGCATGGTCGAGACAGCTACGAAGGGCGCCGCGTATCTTCCTGGAAATGCAAGCAGACGTATGTTCAATTTCGGTGGAGCACGAAAGTCCGGAACGAAAAAAGCGCCGCCGCCCCCGCCGGGCGGTCAGAAACGCGGCAGCTTTCGCGCGTCCGTCGAGTTTACGCTGATTTACACAGCCGACGGCCGCACCGGCACGCGCAGCGCGCAAGCCGACGATCTGAGCGCCGGCGGCCTGCGACTCATCGGTGATGAAGATTTGGTGAACGGCACGGAAGTGCAGTTCCGCCTCACCCTTCCAAACGATCGCATCAGCACGCTGCGAATCGAAAAAGAAATCGAAGAAGCAACACCGCTCGGTCCGCGCAAGAAAAAAATCATGATTCCGCCTCCGCCGTTCAAAGAAATGACGATCAAAGGCAAAGTCGTGATCACGTTCCTCAACGTACGCCGCCGCAAGTTCATGCAAGGCATCCAGTTTCAGAGCCTCGACCCCCGAATCGGCGAAGAAATTCAACGATTCGTGCACCTCGCGCAACTACGCGAACTACGCGACCGCAGCGACGCCTAAACCCGCGGACTGGAGCCTAACGGCTTCAATCACGAGCTCCAGCCACTGATTACTAAACGATAACGACGCAAGGCGCGCCCACGGGGAATCGCGGCACGAGCAAACGTCGAAGCGCGCCAAGGCCCGGGGGCCCCGCGGCGCAGCCGTGGGGGGCGCGGAGCGGAGCGGAGCGCCTTTAAACTCGCACGCCGCAATTGCGCCCTCAGGCTACGCACCGGCACGCCACAAACTACGCCCTCAGGCCAACAACCGGCGCACCGCGCAGCTCGCCCTCAGGCAACGCACCGGCACGCCACTATCGCTTTGTTTAATAAAGAAGATATTTTGCGCGTAGGGTTTTGAACGCACTCACGCCGGGTTCCCAGGCGGCTTCGATTTGTTCTACGCTCGCGCCGCGCAATAACGCTAGGCGCAGCGTGTCGGTGCCCCAGTCGATGTCGAGTGGTCGCGCTTCTTTTACCTGAATGACGCCTGGCGAAATCGTTCTTGCGGCAACAAGCAACTCGACGGCTGTGTGTACGCTTGGGAAGACGTGCGGGTCGAAGACGACGAGTTCGATGCCGGAGAGCGTCTTGCCCGACCAGAAGCCGGAGATCGGAGACCACGATGCGGGGCGGAAATGCACGCCCGGGATCGCGCGGGCGTTGAGATAGTCGGCGTACTTGTAGCCGTCGAAGCCGAATACGCCCGCTAATTTGAACGGCTTGGTAAATCCCGTGCCGTTGTTGATTCCGGCGTTGTCGATCAAGCCGGTTGCCGGATAGACGATCGTCGTCTCCCACTCCGGGATGTACGGCGATGTCTGCACCCAGGCAAGGCCCGTGTCGCTCCACGTCATCCCGCGATTCCAGCCGCGCATTGGGATGACGCGCAGGTCGCAGCCGATCCCGAATCGATCGTTGAAAAGTTTTGCGAGTTCGCCGACGGTCATACCGTGTCGCATCGCGATTGGATACAAACCGATGAACGACGAAAATTTTGGATCGAGGACGGGACCTTCCACCATATCGCCGCCGACGGGATTGGGGCGGTCGAGGATCCAGACTTCTTTGCCGTACTCTTTTGCCGATTGCATGATGTACGCCATCGTCGAAATATACGTGTATGCGCGATTGCCGACGTCTTGGATGTCGAAGACCAGTACGTCGACTCCGGCGAGCATCGCCGCGCTTGGATGGCGTGTCTTCCCATACAAACTATAGACGGGCAAGCCCGAACGCGGATCGGTGTACGAGCCGACATACGCGCCCGCGGGCTGATCGCCGCGCAAACCGTGTTCCGGCGAATACAGGGCCTTGACGCAGATCTGCGGATTGCGCCGCACGGCATCGACGATCGACTCTTGCTGCCCCGTGACGCCGCTTTGATTGGTAACGATGCCGATGCAGCGACCTTTGAGGTCGTGCCACGTTTCTTTGAGGAACACATCATCGCCGAGCGTGACCTTCGCTGCCGGGAGCGGCAGTGCGCGCGCGGGCGCAGCGAGCGTGAGAGCGATGAGGAGCGCGAGGAAGAAACGACGCATGGTTTGCGCGTTTGTCCCTGATGTTCAGGTATTCCGCTTGTGCCCTAGAGGAGCGTTGGTTCGCGGTCCCGGCTGTTCTTGTCGTGGATGCCGAGCGTTGCGAGCACGCTTGGAATCTTGTCTTTGAGATTGAAGAAGCCGCGCGTCGCGAATGGCCAGACCGTCGCATCGAACGCGCGGCCGATCTCGAGCACGGGAAGATTTGCCGCGGCGAGGTGGGGCTGCATGGCGGTCATCGCATCACGAACGGGGCCGACCGGCGCGAACGGCATGACGATCGCACGTGCGTTGCAAGCACGGGCGGACGCAATGAGCGCGAGCGCAGGAGCGTATGGATCACCCGCGGCGACGATCGAATCCGGTGCGCCATGCGGTGCGCGGCCGAGCGCATCGCGAATCGCAGCTTTTGCAAATGCGGTGACATCGGAGGAAACGGGCTGCGGCGAGCGGCCTTCAGCCGCGCAGAAGCCGGTCGAGCCGACGATATCCAAACCACCGAGATCGAGCGATTCCACGCCCACGTCGTCA
>Ga0209511_1002760_pt1 | contig 13999 bp, 19 predicted proteins | sample SSSSmetaG_FD_184141 | JGI IMG/M metagenome (GOLD analysis project Ga0209511, IMG submission 184141) | Glacier valley bacterial and archeal communities from Borup Fiord, Nunavut, Canada, to study Microbial Dark Matter (Phase II) - ​SSSS... | ecosystem: Environmental > Aquatic > Freshwater > Ice >...
TGTCCGGTGGATTTGGGCATCTTGGTGAGTGAATATGGGGATCTGGATGTGTTGGTATGGGCAACTTTGCCCGTTTGGGTGTGGCCCGGTGGGCAACTAGGTGTGTTGGTTTGGGGAACGCGGGCATGCCAGCAGTCGGATTTCGATCTTGCGGGCTTTGCGCGTCATGGTTGCCCAAACTAACTCACCCTTCCAGGTCGTTCACGCCGAGCCAGGAGCTCAGCCACCCCAAAAGATCTCACAGTTACTGGCCGTATTAGTTGGAGATTCACCGGTTTATTGTATAGTGGCTGAATTGTAGCTAATGGCGAAATATGGATGACTTGAGCGAAGCCCGAGTTGTGGCAGTTGGAAACCAGGTTTCCGGACCGTTGTCCACAGCCGCCACTGGCCGTGCGCCTATTGACATGGCACGCATCACGGCTCTGGCAGAGCGTGCCGCGAGCATGGTCGAGCAGGTTCGCGCCAAATTACTCGCGCCAGAAGTGCGAAAGTTAGCGCCCCGTTACTCGAGCGCGCAGCTCGCGAGTCTCTGCGGTGTCGACAAGGCCCATATCAACTACCGCGTGGGCAAGGCTGATTTACCGGTTGGGCAACTCACGCCGCGGGGAGGCAAGCGTGAGTTCGCTTTGCCCGATGCGCGCAAGTGGACCCGAGAATATCGCTCGGCAAAGATGCGACCGTTAGGACAGAAGGCGGTGACAGTCACGGTCGGCAACTTCAAGGGCGGGGTGTCCAAGACGACATCGGCCATGGTTCTCGCTCAAGGTCTGAGTCTTCGGGGCCATCGTGTCCTTTGTATAGACACTGATCCGCAGGGCTCCCTGACGACCCTGCACGGTATCCTGCCGGAGACCGAAGTCGATGCGGAGATGACGATTGCGCCGCTGTGCGATGGGAGTGAAACTGACCTGCGATACGCGATCCGCTCCACGTATTGGGATGGCATCGACCTGGTGGCTGCAGCGCCGTTTCTCTTCTCTGCTGAGTTCTCTTTGCCTGCCAGGCAGATGCGTGATCCAAATGCGCGGTTTTGGGACGTTTTGAACGTAGGACTCGAGCAGATGCGCCTGCTCTACGACGTCATCGTGATTGACACCCCTCCCTCGCTTTCGTACCTGACCATCAACGCTCTTTGGGCCTCGGACGGCCTTGTAGTGCCCGTGCCACCAAGCGGCTTGGACTTCGCCAGCTCAGCCCAGTTTTGGTCTCTGTTGGGCGATCTAGGCGCAAATCTCGATCAACAGGATCCGAAGGGCCGCGGCAAGCACTTTGACTTCTTGCATGTGCTGCTTAGTAGGGTCGATCAAGCGGACGTGGCGGCGCCGGCGGTCAAGCAATGGATCACCGCAACCTACGGCGAGTACATGCTCCCCGTCGAAATCCCCAAGACGACGGTGACGAGCAACAAGGCGGCCGAGTTCGCGACGGTCTACGACATCCAAAAGTACGACGGCTCAGCGAAAACGTACAAGAGGGCGGCAGACGCCTACGATCGATTCGTCGAGTTGGTAGAGGAATCCATCGTTGAGACCTGGCGCTCACGCGTCAGTCAATAAGACGCCAGTTACCTTGGGAGAGGTTTAATGAGTTCTGGTGACCGACTTTCACGGTTGACGGCTGGCCTGACGGCCCCACCAACTGTACGTCTTGAAACGCCGCGCGACCCTGCTTCGTTTGCTGCCAAGCCACCTGAGAGATCAGAAGCTGCCGAGGTGCCACCCGGCGCGGAAACCAGGTTTCCAGCCGTCTTTGCCCGGCCGGCGGGTCAGCGAACGGGCCCTGGGGAATTGCTAGCGTTTCGCGGGCAAATCCTCGCAGCGGAGGGAGAAGCCAACCGGCTGCGTGAGCAGCTCCAGAGTTTTGCCGGAGCCCACGCAACCCGCAAGATTGACCCTGCCCTGATACGCCCGAGCCGCTGGGCGAACCGGCATGAAAGCAGCTTTGCGACCTCGGAATTCATTCGGTTCAAAGCGGACATTGAACACGCGGGCGGCAACGTACAACCGATCGTAGTGCGGCCCATGGAGACGGGAGAACAGGGTTTCGAAATCGTCTTTGGACATCGCCGTCATCGCGCCTGCCTCGACCTGGGCCTACCCGTTTTGGCGGCTATATGGACAGATCCGTTATCGGACCTGAATCTGTTCGCGGCGATGGACCGCGAAAACCGTGAACGAACGGATCTTTCTGCCTGGGAGCAGGGAAAGATGTACCGACGTGCGATCGACGAGGCAATGTTCCCGTCGCAGAGGCGGTTGGCGGAGTCGCTCGGCGTATCTCACACGTGGGTGCGAAAAGCGATTGCCGTTGCAGATTTGCCGGAGCCGATCATTCAGTGCTTTCGGACACCGCTAGAGCTCAATTTCCGCCACGCCGAGGCAATAACACAGGCACTCGAGAACGACCGAAAGGGCGTCTTGCGGCGCGCGGAGAAACTACAGCAATCTGAACGGTTTTCTGCCTCGGCCGTTGTCGCGGCGCTCATCGGCAAGCAGCGGGGGGTGGGCGATCCACAGCGAGAAGTCCGAGTGAAGGACGCTATTGCTGGTCGGGTAACGTGGGACGCGAGAGGCCAGGCCACGATCCGACTCCTTCCAGGCGTCGCGCACGCGGAAAACATCGATGCTCTGATCGAAGCCGTCGTCAAGGTGCTAACCGTCGGCGACATGCAGGGGACCAAAGAAGCACTCGTTCAAAGGTCATGATGTGAGATCGTTTGGGGAACTAGATCCCATGGGCGACTTCGAAGCGGTGGTGCCCGTTACCTGGCAAGCCATGCCAGGCCTGGAGGGTGCAGAGCAGGGTCGCGGGAAGACGCTGCAGCACTTCGCCCCCGAACAGGTTGCGCAAGTTGGCATAAACCGCCAAGTCTGACCGATCAACCGAAAGTGCGGAACGGGTGAAGGGGCGTGCCCAAGAACCTCAGCAGCGACATCGACCAGCTGTATGGGCTTGTTGAAGACCTTAGGTCCGCCATGACCGAGAGCAGGGAAGAAGCTGAGTTTACGGCGCAGGTCTCGCGCGAGCTGTCTGAGGTTCTGCCTAACGGCTTGCGTAGTTCGCGGCCCAGCGCACGCAAGGCGCCGCGACTCAGCGTCTCGCCTGTTCAGACCACATTGGAATCTTCCCGACCGGCAAGGCCCAAATCGTGAAGTGGGTGGAGTGGGCTGCCTTGATGGCAAGTGAGAAGTGGCATGCCTCCCCAGCGTTTGCAGAAGGCGGTCGCCCGCGGCGAGCTCACAGCGATGAAAGTAAGCAACCGCACCTATGACCCAGCAGTGTTCTGCAGGCTGCCCCGTCCATTCGCGAGTCGCCTAGGCCAGGCCCTGCGGTCCCTGAGCTCGGTCCAGCAGCTCATCTTCTTGCTGCGCCGTCACGGCGCGCTCGACGGCAAGTCGATCGGTGAGTTCACCTCCAGCGCCGAGCAGACGCGCGCACTGGAGCTCGCACAGAGCTGGGCAGCCGAAGAGCTTGACGCCACCTAGCAAGGAGACGCTGCATCATCGGCCCGTGCCGGTCCTGGTGCCCATGGCTTCGCTGGTCCGCATGAGCACGTCGCCAGCAAGAAGACCGTTTTGGTCCACGGGCAAGCGTTATCGCTTCGACGACCCACAAGGCAAATTTGGGGTGCTCAACAGGCGACTCGATCAAGACGTCCTTCGCCGAATCCGTGACCCACGAGCGGGCGCTGTTCCAGAAGGGCGCCTACGTTGTAGAACTGGCCGACATCCTCGGCCGGCGGTCGGTCTGGTACGACAACGCGAAGACGGAGCTGACGTTTGCCGATTTGAGCGACGCGCACATGAAGGCGCTCGGGATGAACAACGCGTCTCAGCGGGCTACGCTGACCCTCAGCGACTGTCGCGGGCGATTGACCAGGCGAGCCCCGGTTGGAACGGCATTCGTTTCGTGAGCCGTCAGCACAAGCGGGGGCACGCCATGGCGATCTCCGAGCGCAGCGCCTTGACCAGAAGGGCCACGCGCGAACTGACCGGGCCGGAGCAAACCACACTTTGCGCGGCGTTCGACGTCCGCCTGACCTGAGCCTCGACCCGGGCGTAGACGCGTGAACGAGCGGTCATCGATCCGGATCTGTCGACTTCGACGCCCCGATTCATCACGGATGATAACTATCATTATCATTCGTCGGTGTGAGAAAGTCCGATCGATGAACCTCGCCATCGTGCTCGTTGCCACCTTGGCCGCGGCGTGGCTAGTGGGAGGCTCGCGGCGCGGCGGGCCGATTTCGCTCCACGCGGTCCTTCTAATGGGAGTGCTCAGCACCTTTGCACATCTGGCGGAGGTTTTCCAGTGAGCACTCGCTGGCGCTCCACAAACGCGAGAAAGCTCAGCCCCGGTCACTTCGCATTCATGCGCGCCCTGATCCAGGGAATCCACCCCCAGGCGAGCTGGGATCGCTACCTCTCGCTGGAGGGCGAACACGGAGACCTCCGCAAGGTCAAATCGACCATCGCCTGGATCCGCGGCGAATTTGCGGCTGCAGCGCGTCGGCACGCGAAGCCGGGGACCGCCCGGCTGATTCTGTTCGACCCGGAGCGCGTCGAAGACACCGATGTGCTGCCGGGCCTGGCTGCTTTCGCGGCTGAGCGCGGGCTCGAAGACTTTTCAGAGGCCGAGCAGCAGCTCGCCTTCGTCGAAGCGTATGGACCCGACACGGATGTGGAGCAGCGATCGCGGCGCGCTCGCCTGATCCGAAGGCAGCTCGAAGCGCTGCGCTGGCTCGAGCGCCTCGTCGCCCAAGATCCCGGAGGGGACGATCACGTCACCGCCTGGTTCGAGCCAACGCTCGCCAGCCGACTGGAGCTGGCCAAGCTCAGCACGCTGGCCGACGTCGCCGGCCGGATCAACGGAGTTGGCGCGCGCTGGTGGACCGCCGTTCCCGGCGTGGGCGCCATCAAGGCGCGGCGCGTCGTCGACTGGCTGCAGCAAAACCAAAGCTCCACCGGCATGCCGATCGGCGGCCACGTCGCCGTGCCGCGAGGGCAGCTACGGCCGGCGCAGCTCGACGAAGTCACTGGAAGGTCGACGGCGGTGGTGCCGTTCGAGAAGTTCCTGATCCCTGCCGAGCTCGACGGCAGCGAAGGACGCTTTCGAGCGCCGCTGCACCAGTGCCTGCTCGAGGCAAAGAACGACTACGAGGCGATCGCCGCGTGGCTGGCAACGAAGCACGACCCGAACGGAACGGGGAAGACGGCTACGCACCGGACCTACCGGAAAGAGGCCGAACGGCTTCTGCTCTGGGCCATCCTCGAGCAGGGGAAGGCACTCTCGTCACTGACGGTCGAGGACGTGCAAGCCTTCAAGTGGTTCCTCGTGGCGCCGCCGGCGCAATGGTGTGGACCGCGGCATCAGCAGCGATGGTCGCCGCTGTGGCGCCCACTCGAAGGGCCGCTCGGACCGGTGGCGCTGCGCCAGGCCATCGTCATCCTGCGAAGCTTGTTTGCTTTCCTGGTCAGTCAGAACTACCTGATCGGCAATGCCCTTGCGGGGGTGGCGCTGCCGCGCGAGACCGGCCGGGTGCTCGGATCTCAACGGACCCTCACATTTGCTCAGTGGGACGCGATCGAGGAGCGGCTCGCGGCCATCGCGATCGACGCCGTCGGACGCCGGCGCGCGCGCGCAGTTCGCTGGCTCTATGCGACAGGGCTGCGCCTCTCGGAGATGGCAAACGCCCGGTGCGGCGACCTGCGCGAAGTCGACTACCGGTTGCCGAACGGGAAGCAGGACACCGGCTGGCTCTTGAGCGTGCTCGGCAAGGGCAACAAGCTGCGCGAGGTGCCCGTTCCCGTGTCGCTGGTCGAAGAGCTCGAGGAGGAGCTCGATCGGCATGGGCTCGAAGCGGACGGCACCGCTGAGAGCAACCAGGACGTTTCGGTGCTGGTACGGTTTGAGGATGGGAGCGCGCAGCCCTGGTCGATGTCAGGGCTGGCCAAGGGCATCAAGGTTTTGCTTGCGGAGATCGCTGCTGAGCTCGAGGCGGACGACGCGAAGCAGCTGCGGAAGACCAGCGCGCATTGGCTTCGGCACACGCATGGATCGCACGTGCTCAACGGCCGACCGGGGGAAACGGGTGTGCCGATCCAAGTCGTGCAGAACAACCTCGGGCATGTTTCGATCGGAACGACCGTGGGTTATTTGACGACCGAACGGGACATGCGACTGGCTGCAATGCGAGGGTTCGGTGCGAAGCGCCATTGAAGCCAACCTAGGAGACGAGAGTCTCAGGCAGGCCGAAGAGCTTTCTATGTTGCTTCACAACCCCGCCCGAGAGGCGTACCATTCGGCTACTTCTAGATAGCCAAATGGAGAAGACATGAGTGTCGTACCTGTGCGTCGGGCCGCGTCATTCTGGCCGACGTTCCGAGGCCACAAATCACCCGGTCATCAACGCTCGACCTTTGAAACGTTGGTCCATGAGGTGCTCGCAACACCAGAGGTCGATCTCTACAACGCGATTGAAGCTGGCGTGCCGACATACATGGTGGACGTGATCGCGGCCGCTACGGGAGAACCAGCGGCCGACGTCATGGAATTCATCGGGGTCTCACAGACCACGTTGAGGCGTAAGGTGGAGGCCAAGGAGCCGCTCCCGGACGTGGCCGGTCACCGCGTCATGGCTTTTTTGCGTGTTGCGGCAACGCTGCGGCGGCTCCTCAACGAGAGCGGGGACCCCGAGCAACTGACCCAGTTCGATATGGAGGCTTGGCTCTCGCAGTGGATGCGTCAAGCACTGCCGGAGTTCGGCGGCAAGTCCCCCGCCGAAATGCTCCGCAATCCGGAGGGCCAGCGCGCCGTCGAGCAGATCCTCGAGCGCATGCGCGGCGGGTTGCCGGCGTGACGGTGAGTTTGTGGCGCGTCGCTTCCGACACGCCACAGTGGACCGCCGAGGACATGCTCGGCAAAGGCGCCGCGCACAAAGGCGCGCGCTGGAACCATCCGGGCGAGCACGTCACGTACGCGGCGACATCGATCTCGCTGGCGGCTTGGGAGACCCGCGCACATTTCGGGCGCGGAGCCTCACTGCCTTGGAATCGCTACCTCGTCCGCATCGACGTTCCCGATAAGGTCTGGGCAGCCCGTGAAATTCTGGCCCGTTTGCCCAAGGTCGGCTGGGACGCCATACCTGAAGGCCGTGTTTCGCGAGCTATAGGATCGGCGTGGCTGGTTACGGCTCGCACCGCCCTACTTTGGGTTCCCTCGGTGATCATCAACGAGGAGGACAACGTCTTGATCAATCCGGCTCACCCTGACGCCGCGAGGCTGACTGCGACGAAGGTCCGCCGATTCATCTACGACCACCGCGTTTAACGGCAGCAGTCATGAACGTGCAGCGACTGGAAAACGAACTCTGGCAGGCGGCCGACCAGTTGCGTGCCAACTCCAAGCTGGCCGCCGCAGAGTGCGCGATGCCGGTGTTGGGCCTGATTCCCCTACGCCATGCTGACAACCGCTTCAAGGCTTTCATGCCTGAGATCGAGGCCGACATTCCGGGCAAGGTACCCGCCAAGTAGCGCGAAGAGTTGATCAAGCTGGGTTCCAGGGCAAGGCCGAGCCGATGTTCCTGCTGCTGGCAGCCGGTGCTTTGTACCTCACGTTCGGCGACTTGCAGGCAGGCCGGACGCTGTTCGGCTTTGTGCTGGTCACGCTCGGTCTTGCCCTACATCAGGAAGGCAAGACCGAACGGGCGATCGAGGGTTCTATCGCAGTAAGTCGGTACGCGTAAGCTGACTCGATGGACTAGAGCAAGATAACCGAAGCGCTTTGCACAACTTTGAAGCGGCTGCACTACCCGATCGGGGTGATGTTGGTGTGCGTTCGCTGGTATGCGGCCTATCCGTTGAGCTTGCGGCAGATCGAAGAGATGATGGCCGAGCGCGGGGTGCCGGTCGACCACGCCACGATTCACCGATGGTCGATCAAGATGATGCCGGCGCTCGCAGCGGTGTTTCGCCAGCGCAAGCGGCCAGTCGGCTCGAGCTGGCGAATGGGCAAAACTCATATCAAGATCAGCGGCGAGTGGAAATACCTGTACCGGGCGGTGGACCGCGTCGGGCACACGATCGACTTCTTAGTTCGCGCCAAGAGGGACCTCGCCGCAGCACGGTGCTTCTTCGAACGCGCCATCGACCTGTACGGCGTGCCCGAGAAGATCACGATCGACAAGAGCGGCGCCAACACGGCAGCGATCGTGAGAATGCGCGCCGACAGCGGTGCGGACATCGAGACCATGCACATGATCAAAAAGGGGCAGCTCGAGTTCGTCAAAGACGGAACCTCGTCTGCTGCTGACAAGTTCTACTCCTTGGCCTTCTGAGGCGCACCGATTCGACGTCACTTTCACCCTCTCTCTGCTATCGCGACAGAGCCGTTTGGCGCGTGCGGCACCCGGTGCCACCGAGCCCGCACCACTTCAAGTACCGCGCGGCGTACGCCTCGTAGGGTTCGACGACGAGCGCGGCAAGGGCGACCATTGTCACGTCGGCGGGCGCGAGCGCGCCTACACGTTCGTGTCCGTCGAGCAGCTAGTGAAAGACTTATTGCGGCGGTCGACGCCGCACGGAGAGGCCAATGAGCCAACAAACGCTAACGATCACGCTGCAGCCGGACTGGAAAGCCGCGCTGCGCGAAGCCGGTCGGCACGCCAGCGTGCGCCCGTACCAGGTCGAGGTGTTGAATTTCGAGAGCCCCGGGGCGTTCTTCGGCCTCATGACCGAGCGCCGTTGGGCGCTTGTCGGCGCGCTGCAGGGGCAAGGCGAGATCTCGCTGCGCGAACCCGCGCGCCGCGTCGAGCGCGATGTGAAGCGCGTTCACGAGGACGTGCAGGAGCTGCTCGAGCTCGGCCTCGTCTTCGCGGCGAAGACGGCGGCGTGGTGTGCCCCTTTGCCACCGTGCGCATCGACATGGAGCTGCACGCGGCCGCCTGAAGGGTCGGACGCGAACGCGGCGGGTACATCCGCATCAGGCTTAGCAAGCCGCGCGCACGGCAGCTGAGGGAAGCTTTCGCGGAGCAGGCATAGCAAAAGGGCGAACAGAGAAGCGCGTTGAACTGGGCTTGCCCGAGTTTGCCTACCGCTACGATTCGAACCGAAACGGGAGATCGTCCCAAGTCGATCAGACAGGAGTCGGGAGCCGGTCGACGCGGGCAGGGCGCTCGCAGAACTTCAAGACGCCAGGTTCAGCTTCGAGGCGGATCCACTGCGAGAAGCCGAGGTGATCGAAGAACCGGACCCGGCGGTTGAGCTTAGGGCTGTAAGCCTCGAGCAGCCGCGCGCCACGGGGTCCAGTCGCCGCCACCGGCGAGCGAAAGCGTGCGGCGAAATCCTTCATGGATCAACACGCTACGCACCGCGGGCCGACTGGGGGCCCTACTACGCTGATGACAAGAAAGTCCGGAAAGCCAGTGCCGGCGCGGGTTAGCGACCCGTTAGAGTCTGCCGCCTAGGGTTTTCGGAACCATTACACCCGGCGTCCCGTCTGAAGGCTCTTTTCGTCGATTCCATCAGTGTGTCGCGTCTTGGCCGCTGCTGGGCGGGCGGTCGCACCGACGATTCCCGCATAGCGTCGGACGTCTCTGCCGTGGCCACAAAGGGAACAAGCTCCGCGACACTGGTCCATCCGACGGACTGAAACTGACCCGATGGAGGCTCATCACGGCCTTCCATATATGCGCCGGTGGCCCGAGAGATGACGTCGGCCCTTCCATGCCCAACAACCCCGCCGCGCCTTCGACGACAGGTCACCAACTCCTGACCTCAGTTAGCAGCCCTCATCGCTCGCTAATAGAGGCCCTCCTGCTCGGACTCGTCGCTGTTGCTGCTCGCGCTTGGGTTCGCGCACCTTGGCATCGAAGTAGGCGAGGGCGACAGTCTTGGCTTCGACCTGTTCTTCGCGCGCGGCGCGAAGAGTGTGCGACTGGCCCACACTTGGCCCGCGGACGTAATGCGCGACTGGAGCGGACTGGGTAGCACCTCGGTCCCGGCGCTATTTGCGGTCATCACGACTGGCTACCTGGCGCTGAACGCAGCATGGGCCACCGCAACCGTCGTGAGCAGTTGGACGCTCGCAGGAACGCTGCTGGTCGACACCTTTTAGGGTGCGTTCGGGCGTTAGAGACCGGGCGCGGGGTTGACCGACCTGGTCAAGGCAGGACCGAGTTTTCCAAGCGGTCATGCGAGCATGTCAGCCATCATTTTTTGACGGCCGGGACGTTGCTCGCGAGCACACGCTCTCGCCGATGGGAGCGCGCGTACATCCTGCTGGTCTCCGCGCTGCTGGCAATGCTGGTCGGTGTGAGTCGAGTTGGGCTGGGCGTTCATTGGGCCACCGATGTTCTCAGCGGGTGGGCGTTCGGGGTGGCGTGGGCCATCGCGGGGCTGCTGCTTTCACAATGGCTTGCCTCGCGAGGCACTGCCCACTAACGACGTGCTTAGGAGCAGCACAGAGGCGCCGCTAGCCCGCGAACACACAGAGAATCAGTGGATGGCCTCGCCCAGCTTCCGCACACTGAGACAGATGCCCCAGGGCATCTGGGTGCTCGGCTTTGTGAGCATGTTGATGGACATTTCCTCGGAGATGATTCACAGCCTGCTCCCGCTTTTCATGGTGACGACCCTGGGAACGAGCGTCGCGGCGGTGGGCCTGATTGAGGGACTCGCAGAATCCACGGCACTCATCGTCAAGGTGTTCTCCGGAACCCTCAGTGATTACTTGGGCAAGCGCAAAGGCTTGGCGGTCCTGGGCTATGGGCTTGGAGCGCTCAGCAAGCCGCTGTTCGCCATTTCGACGAGCTTGAGTGGCGTCGTGACCGCTCGACTGCTAGACCGGGTAGGCAAGGGAATCCGGGGCGCGCCACGCGATGCCCTGGTTGCAGACATCGCGCCCGAACATTTGCGCGGGTCCGCCTTCGGTTTGCGGCAAGCACTCGACACCGTGGGCGCCTTCGCGGGGCCGCTGCTCGCCGTTGCTCTTATGCTCGCCTGGTCCAACAACTTCCGAGCGGTGTTCTGGCTCGCCGCCGTACCCGGCGCTTTGGCGGTGGCCCTTTTGTTCTTCGGGCTACGCGAGCCACAGCGCGAGCGGGGGCAGGAGCGCACGAATCCCATCGTCCGGGCCAACCTCGCCCGGCTAAGCAGGGGATATCGGTGGGTCGTCATTGTTGGTGCCCTGTTCGCGCTGGCACGCTTCAGCGAAGCATTTCTAGTTCTGCGCGCGCAGCAAATTGGCATTCCCATCGCGCTTGTTCCGCTGGTGATGGTTGCGATGAACGTTATTTACGCCGCTTCGGCGTATCCCTTCGGCAAGCTCTCAGACGCGATGAGTCATCGAAAGCTCTTGGGCCTCGGCCTCCTTGTCCTCGTTGTTGCCGACCTCGTTCTGGCTAGCGCCGAACACCCGGCTCTGTTGTTCGTCGGCGTTGCCCTTTGGGGCATCCACATGGGAATGACGCAGGGCTTGCTGGCCACCATGGTCGCCGACACGGCGCCAGCCGAGATGCGCGGCACGGCTTACGGCGTGTTCAATCTGGTCAGCGGCCTCGCAATGTTGGCGGCAAGTCTCTTAGCCGGCATCGTGTGGGACCGATATGGTTCCTCATGGACGTTCTACGTCGGCGCGGGCTTCTGCGCCATGGCGCTTTGCGCGTTGGCCTGGCAACCGCACGGCGGGGTGCAACCAGAACGGCCGCAGGGTTGAACCAGGGGCTGCCGGTGGCGAACGTGTCTCCTATCGTGGAAGAGGAGGTCACGGAACTGCTCCTCGGCCTCGGCCTGGCTCATGTGCAGACGATCGACGGGCGAATTCTCGGCATCACTCGCCAGACTCCGGTTGACCCCTCATAACGTCACCATGAGCGCGTGGTGGGTTCTGTCGCAATACGCACGAGAGGCTGAAAAAAACTCCGAGGTCGATTGCCATCAGAAGGTCTCGCATGTTTTGATGCGTGACGCAGCGATCGGCCGGCAACGGAGGCCGGCCGGCGTCCACTTTTGACAACAACCCCTGGAATTCAAATGAACATGCACTTGAGCCTCACGCCGCTGATCTCTCTGATAGCCGGCGTTCTCATTCTGGTGATGCCCAAGCTGTTGAACTTCATCATCGCCATTTACTTGATCGTGATTGGCCTGGTTGGCCTGTTCGGCTCAGGACATCTGAATCTCACGTAATCCATCAATCTCTCGACGCGCGGCAGCGAACTGCAGGCAATGTCATGCCGTACCTTCCCGGCCTTGCTCAGCGCTGTGCCTGAGTGGTACGCGGGAGCGAATCGACCGCGCTCCCCGCCCCATCAACGACACGCGCGAGCCCGAAGAGGGCGCGCGATGTACCGCCGCATCGCGGCGCACTTCAGTGGGTTGGCTTGCGACTTGGCTCTACGCCGAGCGCAGCTGGGCGGGCCCTACGGTGGGAGATAAGCCGAGCGGCAAGAGGGAGCGGCTGCCAAGCGGCTCTTCGTTGTTGAGGGTCTAGCTTCAAGCCGCGCAGTGGCTACGAGGCGGACTGCACGGCGCCTGCTTGAACGCTCGCAGGGGCCACCCAGAAACGACGAAGCCCCGACTCGCGGGGCTTCGTCGTCAGACGGGACGAGGCTGCTAGAGCGCGGCGTCCTTGAGTTTTTTAAGCGAACGAACCTTCAGCTTCACCGATGCCGGCTTGGCCGCGAAGTCGCGTTCGACCTTGGTGAACGGGTCGATGCCGCGGCGCTTCTTCTTGGCCGGCACCTGCACGGCCGAGATCTTCAGCAGACCTGGCAGCGTGAAGCTACCGGCACCTTTTTTGTGCACCGAGGCCAGGATCGTGGTCTCGAGCGCAGCCATCACCCGCTTGACAACCTTTGGCTCGGTGTCGGCCTCGCCGGCCAGGTGGGCGATCAGCGTCGTACGCCCGAATGTCTCTTTGATCGGCTTCATCGGGCTGGCCGGCTTCGCAGCGGAGCTCGATGAAGACTTGGACGCAGCCTTTTTCGCGGTCGTCGGTGATTTCTTTGCGGTTGCCATCGGGTACTCAGGTTGGTTTCGGTGTGTTGTCCGCAAGAGCGCGGCCTGCTCGAGATTGTAGGCAGCGCCTTCAAGCCGTACGGTGCAGACCAGAGTGTCGCAGCTGGACTGTGTCTCGCCATGGCGATGTTTGTCAACTCACCAGGGAGCACACATGTCTGACGATCCAAAAAAACGGGTCTGGATCGCAAGCTGATCGCGTTGGACGAGCCCCACGAGATCAGGTCTTGGTGTGAGTCGCTCGGTTGCACGGCGCGAGAGCTGCGTGAAACGATGCAAGTGGTTGGCGACTCTGCCTACCAGGTGCTTGAGTACCTCAAGTCGAAGCGATGAACCTCGTGGCGCAGGAACGCACCGAGCTGATGAGCTGCACCGAAGCAGGCGCAGCGGCTCGGTGCAGCAATATCGACCACGATGCGAATCCGCATCTCGCGCCGCTGCGCGTGCTGGCCACCGATGTCATACGCCCACGCAACCTAAACATCTTGCAGGTAGAAATGTGGGACTGCGCTGATGTGCGGACTGGCGCTTGGCTTGCCGGGACGCCGGGACGCCGAAATGCCGGACCTCTGAGGTCGCGTTCCTCGTCAGGCGCGGACCTACGGCGCTTCTACGATTCCACGGTTTGAGCAGGCAAGTGCCGTCTTAGTTCATCGAGCAGCCATCGCCCTGCTGGTCCAAGAGCTCGATCGCGCTTGTGCGCGGCATAGATGGTCAATCCATCGCGTGGAGTTGCATCGTCCACGATATCGATGGACACCAGCCGTCCGGTTGCCTTCGGCCCCGTGATGAGATGCTCGGGCATGCGGCACCAGCCGAAGCCGGCAAGAAGAAAGTCGACACGTCGGCCTAAGGCTACGCTGAACAAGTCCACCGTCGCGAGCGCGACTGCGTTGTAGTTCGATGAAGCAACAGACTCTTGCCACAGCTGCCGATCATGGTGCCGGATTCGAGCAGTACCGCCGAGCGACGCGGCGTGA
>Ga0209511_1002768_pt1 | contig 13965 bp, 15 predicted proteins | sample SSSSmetaG_FD_184141 | JGI IMG/M metagenome (GOLD analysis project Ga0209511, IMG submission 184141) | Glacier valley bacterial and archeal communities from Borup Fiord, Nunavut, Canada, to study Microbial Dark Matter (Phase II) - ​SSSS... | ecosystem: Environmental > Aquatic > Freshwater > Ice >...
GCATGAGTCTGCCCAAAGTCGGCGGTACGGTCTTTTTCAGTATTGCCGACCGTGACAAAACCGAAGCTCTGGAAATTATCCGTGACCTGGCCGACCTGGGTTATCGGCTCTCCGCCACCAGTGGCACCGCCGCCATGATTGAAAACGCCGGGATTACGGTGGATATTATCGCCAGCAAAATCGGCGAAGGTCATCCCGATACGGTGGAACTTATCAAGGCGGGTAAGGTCGGGGCGGTGGTTAATACGGTCAGTGGTCGTCGTCGCCCTTTGCTGGACGGCTTCGAGATACGCCGCGCCGCCGTCGAGAATGGTATCCCCTGCTATACCTCGCTGGATACAGCCCGTGCTGCCGTAGCTGCCGCCCGCGACGGTGGCTCGGATTACAACATCAAGCCCCTGCCCTGGTATCGGCAAAAGATTTAATTTTTATTTCGTAGGGGCGAACCTTGTGTTCGCCCTCGTTATGATTAATTGGGCGAACCTTGTGTTCGCCCCTACAACATGTTTTTAAAACTATGACGTACAATCCTGATTTTCATCATCGTCGCTCGACGCGCATAAAAGATTATGATTATAGTCAATCTGGGGTATATTTTGTAACAATCTGTACTCAAAACCGCGAATGTCTTTTCGGCGAGATTGGCGATGGGCAAATGCTTTTAAATAGCGCGGGCTTAATGGTACAAAAGGAGTGGGAAGAACTCCCCCTACGTTTCCCAAATGTTGAAATTGGTGCGTTTACTGTTATGCCTAATCATTTACACGCCCTGTTAATAATTCTCGATGAAATTCGTAGGGGCGAACTTTGTGTTCGCCCTGAAACAGACAACATAGCTATCCCACCGTTAGGGAAAATTATACAGGCGTTCAAATCGCTAACAACTAATGAGTACATCTTGGTGGTCAAACAACAGGGCTGGAAGGAATTTTCTGGTAAAATATGGCAACGCAATTATTATGAGCATATTGTGCATGACGAAAAAGATTTTCAACGTATTGAGGAATATATTTTGAATAACCCTGCAAAATGGGGTGAGGACGAGGAAAATCCGAGGAATAAATAAAGAGGGCGAACACAAGGTTCGCCCCTACAAAACCTTACCAACCTCATATCAATTTTATTTTACCATATCGCCACACGCAGAAAAAACCGAAACTTCTACTTCTATGATAAAATATCTCCAATTTCCCATAAAGAAGGAGTCTTAAAAGAAATTTTGGAGAAAATTTAGATGCAAACCGACCCAACCTATTTGACTGACCCCTACAAAAAAAGCATGACTGCTCGCGTGCTGGAAATACAGCCCGAATCGGCCAAACGGCTACGGATACTGCTGGATAATACCGTTTTCTACCCGATGGGTGGCGGACAACCCACCGACCAGGGCACTTTGGGCTGGAAGGACGAAACTCAGGCCAAAGTTTATCAGGTGATGATGAAAGAGGGCGAAATATGGCATTACCTTGAGCCACTCAAGGCCGAAATGCCCTTGCTGGAAGTCGGGCAGGAAGTTGAGGGCGCGATAGATTGGGAGCGGCGTTACCTCAACATGCGGATGCACACTGGCGGGCATTTGGTGGACTTTGCCTTGTTTGAAATGGGGCTAGTGCCGAAAATATTAAAACCTCTCAAGGGCGAACATGGCAAAAAAGCCTATGTATTATATGAAGGGACAGTAGCGGAACAGCCCGACTTCAGCCAGGACAAACTTAACCAGACCGTCAACCAGCTAATTCAGGAGGAGCGCGGCCTTAGTTGGGAATTTGCCCCCCTGGAAAAGCTGGAACAGGACGCAATCTACCTACAACCCGGCCTACCCACCCACAAACCATTACGGAAACTGACGCTGGAAGGGGTAGGTTCGGTGGCGGACGGTGGCACGCTGGTGCAAAACACCCGCGAAGTAAATAATGTAACCGTAACCCAAATCGAAGACCGCGAAGGCCAGGTTAAAATCAGTTATCAGTTGACCTAACCCCCTAGCCCCCTTCCCTAGCAAGGAAGGGGGAATATTAGCGCAAGGAGGCGTAAAAATGGATAGAGGCGATAGAGACGTAGTAATAATAGCGGCGGTGCGTACTCCACTAGGACGGCGCAACGGCAAACTCAAGGACATACATGCTACCGAGATGGCCGCCAAAGCCTTGCGCGAAGTGCTGAAACGCGCCGGAGTAGAAGGCGGAATGATAGACCAGGTGATAATGGGCTGTGTCTCGCAGGTCGGCGAGCAAGCCTACAATATCGCCCGCACTGCCACCTTGTTAGCGGGTTTGCCTATCGAAGTATCCGCCACTACCGTTGATTTCCAGTGCGGCAGCAGCCAGCAAGCTGTTCATCTGGCGGCAGGAATGATTGCCAGTGGTTTCAACGATATTGTGATTGCGGGCGGAGTGGAAATGATGAGTCGGGTGCCAATGGGTAGCAGCCTGGGTACGGGTAAGCCACTACCAGATGGAGTAGGCCACCCCTTCACCACCGAACTTAACAAAATGTACGAAATGATACCGCAGGGCCTTTCTGCCGAACTCATCTGCCAGAAATGGAACTTGAGCCGAGCCGAATTGGACGAATTCAGTGCCCAGAGCCACCAACGTGCCGCCTCCGCTACCACTCAGGGCAAGTTTAAACAAGAAATCCTGCCCATTCAGTTAGCCGATGGTGCGATTATGGATACCGATGAGGGCATCCGCCCAGACACTACCCCTACTACCCTGGCTGGCCTCAAAACTGCCTTCCGCGCCGATGGCAAGATCACCGCCGGAAACAGTAGTCAGATTACCGATGGCGCAGCTGCTCTGCTACTGATGAGTCGGGCTAAAGCCGCCGAGTTGGGATTGCGACCACGCGCTAGGGTAGTGGTGCAGGATCTGGTGGGCAGCGACCCAACCCTGATGTTGACCGGGCCAATCGAAGGCACTAGCCGCGCCCTTAAAAAAGCTGGACTTGGACTAGACGAAATTGACCGAATCGAGATAAACGAAGCCTTTGCCCCAGTAGTGCTGGCCTGGGCCAAAGAACATCACCCAGACATGGCGCGGGTAAACGTCAACGGCGGGGCGATTGCGCTAGGACATCCGTTAGGGGCAAGCGGCGCACGCCTGATGACCACTTTACTCCACGAACTGGAACATAGTGGCGGACGCTTTGGTCTACAAACTATGTGTTGCGGTGGCGGGATGGCAACCACCACTATCATCGAACGGCTGTAAAAATCTCAATTTTCATGTTCCCTCTTGTTAAAATCGAAAATCGGATATAGTACCCCTCGTCCCAGCCTTCTCCCTTTGAAGGGGAGAAGGAGTATTTCCCTCTCCCTTGTTAGGGGAGAGAGTTAGGGTGAGGGGTTGCTAGAATTTTCCAACTCTCTTGTAAAAATGTTTAGGAATGATTTTATTCATCCTTCATCCCTCATCCTTCAGCCTTCTTATTTCTTGCCCCCTTTACCGCCGTTGTCACCACCGCCTTTACCTCCGTGATCGTCCGGGGTAAAAGACGGCTTAGGAGTCGAGGATGGTTTTGGGGTAGAAGTTGGCTTAGGAGTCCCGGTAGTAGTTGTCGAAGTCACAGATGGGGTATGGTCATCGTTACCCTTACCGTGATCATCGCCCTGGTCATGACCGTTGCCATCATGCCCGTTATCATCAACCTTGACATCGTCGTCAGGTGTGGCGGTCAGTTTCGGGGTCAAAGTTGGGTTAGGCATGCCAATAGGGGTGGTCGAAGTCGAAGTTACGGTTGGGGTATGGTCATCATTCCCTTTACCATGATTGTCGCCTTTACCGTTAGCATCACCATTGCCGTGATCGTCACCGGGCTCGGTGTGTTTAGGAGTCAGGGTTGGTCTAGGAGTTTTGGTGGACTCAGGAGTTTCGCTTGCTTGGGGATTCTTGGCTTCAGGAGTCTCGGTAGTCTCCAGATTGCCCACCGTCACCGAAACCGCTACCGCTTGTCCAACAGCATTAAGCCTCACAATAAAACGAGCTTCAACCCCGACTGTGATAGTACCACTAACAACGGTGGAGGCATCGCTCAAAATCTTCTGCCCATTAACCACCCAACCATCAGCTAACACCTCAGTTACAATCCCCTCAATCTCACTCGTTTGAGACTGTGCCTGTAGCTGCTTGCCATTCTCAATCAGGTTGTGGATAGCGGCGGTGTCACTACAGGCCGCCAACAGCCCTGCACTCATCAGTGCAAGGGTCAAAACCAGTAATAACTTAAACCCTGTGCTACGTTTCCTTAACATATCTGCTCCTTTTTTGGACAACCTTAAACTGAGGAGGGTATGGGCCTCCCGGTAGAAGAATTGCCGTTACTAAATTATTTCAAAAGTGGGAAAAAATTAGGGCTGTTTATCTCTTCGACATCTCTGAACGCAAAAAAGACCCCAGAGTAGCGGCCTTTTTTGAATAGATTTTATTATTGGTACTTTTGGGCTACGAAACGAGCGTAAGAGGTGGGCTTGCCAGCTTAACGTAGCGTTCCACACTCATCCGATTGCGCGGGTCAGGGGCAAGACCCAAAATAAGCAGCAACTTAGTGGAATTCGCACCGCTGCGGGCTTCTTCCACCGCAAAGGTATCGCGCAAGGATTGGGGCGTAACCTTTTTGCTAATGTCAGCATCACGGGCCACCCGCTCCACCAATTTATTCACCGATTGGGGCAACATCTCGAACAATTTCCGACCAGGGGTAAACTCGCTAATATAACGCTGGAAAGAGGCGGAAAACTCTGGAGAAGCCGCCAACTTGCGCTCTTTTTTATGCCAGCGTTGGTCTTCATAAAAAACATAAATTAAAGGGCTGTTGAGGTCAGTTATATCCACATGTTCAGGCTGAACCGCCAGCAATTCGGTGCGGGTAAAACCCAACTTGACCATAAAATAAATCATCAGGTAGGTACGAATATTTTCCCGTTGGGCGGCTTCCAACAAAATTTCCTGCTCGGCCAGAGAAAGGGTAGTGGGTATTTTAAGGGGAATAAAATCGGCGAAAAAGTTATCAGTAGGGTCTTTATCCAGAATTTTCTCGGTACTTATCATGTACTTAAAAAAAGCTCCCAATGAAGTAAGTCGCCGTTTGCGGGTACTCTTTTTCTGGGACTGGGTTAAAAAGAGGTTTACATCCTCCCGGTTTACATCTTCCAGGTTTTTTGGGCCAACAACTTCCTCAAAGCCCGCCAGGTCATACATATAGCTGGCAATGGTATTGCGAGGTCGGTTGAGTTGCTCCAAGTGGCTACGGAACCACCACCGCCCGACATCCAAACTACTTTCAGCCGATAAAGGTGGAATCTCAGCCGTAGGTTGCAAAAGGTCGCCCCTGGCTGAAACGGTAAAAAGGGGGGGTTGGACAGCCCGCACCGGGGTAGCTTCCTGCTCCGGGGTAGCCCGACGGCGACGGCGTGGTTCACCCTGCAAGACCGCATCGCTATTGCTGCTCACCAATTCGGCGGGGCGGGTGGTTTCCTGTTCGATTGACCCGGTTTCAGTCCCTTCGCTTGGCGAGTCGGCGGGGGTAGCAATAGCCTCAGTACCATTATCTTTTCTTGCTCTGGCGCGATTATTACTCCTGACGGACGCAGGCGGACGAGGCATATAATTCCTCCACAAAATCCCGGATTTACCATTTGGTAACAGTCGCTGGCGAAGACGGTGTGAGCGTGGCCTACGGCTGTAATTTCGTTTGGGATGAGTCTCATAGCTATTTAACGATGGGATATATCTACTTTCCATAATAATAATATCATGGCTTTAACTGCTTTGCAATAGATTCATAAAAAGTTTTCCACAACTCAGACTCAAACACAACTCAAATATTGTTATGTCAACTAGGGCTAACTTTAGCTCTTGAACTTCGTAGATTTAATAGCTAAAATCTGCTTGCAACAGCAGAACAAGGAGTAGGAAAACATGAACAGCATAAGCTATAAAGATTATTATAAAGTCCTGGGGCTGGAAAAAGGGGCCAGCGAAACGGAAATAAAGAAAGCCTTCCGTCGTCTGGCCCGCAAACACCATCCCGATATGAATAAAGATAACCCGAATGCAGGCGATGTCTTTAGAGAAATTAATGAGGCTTACGAGGTTTTGGGTGATGCCGAAAAACGCCGTAAGTATGACCAATATGGCTCCCGTTACAAAGAATACGAAGCCTGGGAAAAGGCGGGTGGGGCAGCTACAGGCGTACCATTCGAGAGTACTTTCCATCCGCAAACCAATCCCAGTGGCGGCAGCCAATATCGCACCGTCAGGCCGGAAGAAATGGAAGAACTTTTCGGAAGCGGTAATAGTCCCTTCGGCGACATTTTTGGCTCAATCTTCAGCGGGGCGCGACAGGGCGGTGGGGCAGGTTTCGATGGACGGGCAAACAGCCCTCGACGAGGGCGCGACCTGGAATATACTATCGAAGTAACGCTGGAGGAAGCCCTTAACGGCGGAAAACGCATTCTTGAATTGGCGGGGGCGGATGAAAAACCTCGGCGGATTGAGGCCAATATTCCGGCAGGGGTAGATAACGGCGCAAAAGTTCGCTTAGTTGGCTTAGGCAAACCCGGTATTCAAGGCGGTCAGGCCGGAGATATTTATCTGGTAGTCAAATTAGTTACCGACCCCAGTTTCGAGCGACACGGCCCAAATCTTTACACCAACGCCGATGTTCAGTTGAGTACAATGCTATTAGGTGGTGAAATTCCCGTGACCTTGTTAGGCGGGAAACGCATTGCCGTTAAAATTCCGGCAATGGCTCAAAACGGCTACCAGGTACGACTGGCAGGCTTGGGGATGCCCACCAAAGTTGGCAACAATCAGGAACGGGGCAACTTGTACGTTAAAATGCAGACCAAGCTACCTAATGACCTGACCGCCGAGGAACAAACCGTCCTTAATAATTTCGCTGAGTTGCTCAAAAACCGGGGTGTTTAGCGGTTGTTAGTTCTTGGTTGTTGGTAGGGAAAAGGGATTTTGTAGGGGTAAACCTTGTGTTTACCCTGAATTTAGGAAAATCTTTTTTTGTTATCAGGGCCCAGAGACCACGCCCCTACAAATTACCCACCATAGGGCGAACACAAGGTTCGCCCCTACGAATTTTCCCGATTTTAGATTTTAGATTTTCATCCGACAACCGACAACCGACGACTGACAACCGTTTAAGTGAGATTTTCCAGTTCGGAGACTACCAATTCAAGCTCGTCAATCAGATGAGGTGGCGCGGACAGCTTGCGGAAGGCCAGCACCAACTGACGGTAGTACCAAAGCGACCCTTGCCGCCCACCCTTGAATCGCCACCAGAGCTCGTCGCCAATATTCCGATAGTCAGCCAGAATAGAGCGGGCGTTGTAGAGCTTATCACAGGCTGAAACAAGCAAAACCGAGGGGGAAGCTTTTTGAAGGTGGGCAATATAATTTTCTTTGCGCTGCTGCCAGGGCGGTTTAGGTTCGGTATCTGAGTCGGAACAGCCAAGCACAATATCAGCAACTTTATCACCAAACTTGGCCCGAATTTCTTCCAGGCGGGGCAACCCACCCTGGTCTTCCACCGCATCATGCAAAAGGGCCGCAATCGCTTCGTTTTCGTTCGCCCCATATTCCAGGGCCAGACTACAAACCCCTAAAAGGTGCGAGACATACGGCACCCCCGAACCTTTACGGATTTGTTTTGAATGTAATTGGGTAGCGTATACCAGAGCTTCTTCAAAACGTGCTGTTAGAGCCATAACATTTTCCAATCTCAGTCCCATTTGGGAAGGGTCAGGTCAAGCCGCCATTTCAATTCTAAGGTCAAAGCGTTCCAGCAAAGAGCGGCACAATTCAGGATTCCAGGGCATCGGCTTGCGGGAGGAGTTATGGCTATCTGAACCACAGCTAACCGCCAGTTTATTGGCACGGGCGAAATTCAACAAGCGTTCTATTTCTTCCGGCTTGTGGGAATGATGATAAACCTCAACCCCTCTTAATCCCATATTTGCCAATTCCTTCAAAATGTGGTCAGTAGCAATCTGAAAACCAAACTCGGCTCGTGCCGGATGAGCCAGAACCGGGGTTGCCCCTGCCGCCAACCCCACCGCCAGAGCCCGCTCCGCCGATTGGGTGATATTGTTATCCAGCCCAACCTCAGCACAGGCCGCAATCGCCCTTTCAAAGGTTGGCACTTCGCCGCCGCGCACCAAAGCCCGTGCTATATCAATAGCCAGAAAATCGCCATCAGCTTTTTTTAATTCTTCCAGGCGGTTTAGTTTATAGCCGCGTTTTTTCAATTCTTCCAGCATAATTTGCTTTTTGGCCCACATATTGGCCTGGGTTTCGTCCAACATGGCATTTAACCCGGCATCCTGCGGGTCAAAATTCAGTAACAAAAGGTGATAAACCACCCCGCGCCAATCCACCGTAACCTCAACCCCCGGCACAAACTGAATACCTTGCGCCTCGGCCAATCTTTTTACTATGGGGACATTCTTTATAGTATCGTGGTCACTTACGGTCATTGCCCGCAAACCCTGGGCCGCCGCCGTCTCAACTAATTCTTCGGGTGTCCATAAACCGTCACTCGCCAGGGTATGCATGTGGAAATCTACGCCCTGACCAGGGACTCTCAGCTCTAATTTCATTACCGTCTATTGCTCCTAACATTTATATATAGGTTTTTCTATACTTCTTAGCAAAGTCCATTGCTTTTATCTATGACTTATATCATTTTATCACATAATCATTACAAAAAACATTTATATCGCAAATTTTTTCACAATCGGGAGTTCCCTCTCCCCTAAAAAGGGAGAGGGGTGATTTGTAATTCATATTTTCCCCAACCCCCATTACTGTCCCAACTTCTTCTTGAGTTCTTCCAGTCGGATGTTGATTTCGTCTTCTTCCTTGAGACGGTCAAGTTCACGCTGAGCTAGATAAGATTTTAACTCCTCCTGACTAACCTCCGCCAATAATTCTTCCAACTCAATTTTCCCCACTATATAATCCAGCATTGAGAAGGGAGTCTGGGTAGATTTGAGCAAATTATAGTCAACGGCAGGGTGTTTTTGCGGTTCGGGCGGGGGCGTTACTAACGGGGTGGTTGACGATTGAGGTTGGGGAGCGACCTTCTCTTTTGGCTTCTCGGCCTTAGCGGTAGGAGTAGCTTTGCCAAATTCAGCGATGGTCTGTTGACTCCATTCGTGTTCCGCCATTTGCTTGATTAAATCCAGAGATAGGGTAAGATGTTGCGCCCCGGCCTCTAGCGTTTGTAGGGCTTCTTCAGGCGATTTGATACTAGCCGCCAATATTTCGGTTTTAACGCCGTTCGACCACAAAACTTCCGCCATTTGCCCGATTAGTTCAAAGGGGTCGCCACCCAAGCGAGAGGTGCGGTTAACATAGGGAATAACATAACGTGCCCCGGCTTGAGAGGCCATCCAGGCTTGTTGGGCACTGAATACCGTCGTCATGGCGCAGGTCACTTCTTTGCTGAGCTGAGACACCGCCGCCAAACCCGCCAATGTACACGGTACTTTCAACACCACTTTATCACGAGCCACCGCCACCGTCGCCCGGCCCTCTTTCACCATTCCCTCGGTATCCTGGGCCGTTAGCTGATAAAAGATATGACCGGGGAATATTCCTACTAATTTTTCTATTTGCTCAAGGGGGTTGTTGCTCTCTTTTGCCAGCAGGGTTGGATTAGTAGTAATCCCCGCCACAAAACCGTATCCGGCGGCCTGTTTTGCATCTTCCAGGTTAGCCGAGTCTAAAAATAGTGCCACTGTCTGCTCCTTTAAGGTTGTCGGAAAAGAATTAACAAGGATGAACAGGATTGACAGGATGTTTCAGAGTGCTGACGTTGAAACCCTGCTTTTCTTATTCTTTTATTCTGACTCCTGAATTCTTACTAGAAATTCTTTCCCAAGCCGCCGCTACTTGAGCTTCCGTTTCAGTCAGGGAGCCGCCGTTATCAATAACCACATCGGCGCGGGCTACTTTTTCGGCCTGAGCGGGTTGGGCCTTGATACGGGTCAAGGCTTCTTCCTCGCTAAAATTATTACGTTTCGTCAGGCGTTCAAGTTGCACTTTGGGGGGGCAAGTTACAACCCAAACTGAATCTGATGCATCCGCCAGACCATTTTCAATCAGCTTGATGGCATCCAATACCACTATGGGTCGGTCAGCCTCGGCGATTTGGCGCAGAATTTCCACCCGCACCAAAGGATGGGAAATAGCTTCCAAAGCTTTTAATTCGTCAGGGTTGGGAAAAACAATCGCCCCTAACTTGTGGCGGTCAATCGGGCGGGGGTCAGAGTGGTTTTCGGCTAGAATAGTTTCACCAAAGTGGGCAATAATCGGGGCGTAGGCCGAGCCACTAGGCTGCATAATTCGGTGGATGGCACTATCAGCATCAATTACCGCCGCTCCCTGCTCCGCCAGCATTTTCAGCACCGCGCTCTTACCACAGGCAATATTCCCGGTCAGGCCAATCAGGTAAATATCTTTGCCTTGTTTGAGGTCTAGTTTTAGCATAAGAGTTGTTATTCCCCCTTCCCGACACAGGAAGGGGGCTAGGGGGTTAGGTTTGACGACTAAACTTGGGTTGGGACAGCCGGGCCAGTATAGGTTTTGACCAGCTCCAGGAAAGCCCGCGCCGGACGGGATAGCTCTTTGTCCTTATGATGGGCATAAACAAAGGTGCGGCCTACTTTTGCCCCTTCAATATCCATCACATGCAAACGGTTAGACTCCAGTTCGCGTTGTACCGAAAGAGCCGGGACAATCGCTGCCCCCAGCCCAATTTCCACGCTCCGTTTGATCGCTTCCAAATTTGCCATCACCAGAAAATTTTCAGGATGGGCGTGGCTATCATCCAGCATTTGCTCGGCAAAAGCTTGCAAGGCCGACCCGCGCTCCCGAATTAATAACGTGCGGTTGCCCAACTCGGTTAGCTCAGTGCTAGTACGACCCTCTACCGCCCACACATCCGAAGGGCTGACAATCAGGATTAGTTTATCTTCCAGAAAAGGGTGTACTTCCAAAAGCGGGTGTGACTCTAGCGGCGTGCCAACCAGAGCTAAATCTACCTCATTTTTTAAGAGCTTTTGGGCCAGGGCTTCGGTGTTCCCAAGCGCAATATCAAATTTGACCGTGCCGTTAGGAGTAGTATTGTAAGTCATTTTAAAGCGGCGCAAAATTTCGGGTAGCACATAGGTCGCCAGCGTAACCCCAACCCCCAATTCCAGCTTACCCGCCGAAATCCCAGCAGCCTCACGCACGGCTTGTTCCGCTTCCTGGGCCGAACTTAACAGACTAACGGCTTTGGGATAAAGCACCTTGCCCGCCTCGGTCAGATAAACTTCTTTTGCCAACCGTTCAAAAAGCCGCACCCCAATTTGCCGTTCCAATGCTTGTACTTGCTGGCTGACAGTAGGTTGGGTCAGGTAAAGTGCCTCCGCTGCTCTGGTAAAGCTGCGTTGGCGGGCTACTTCGCAAAAAATCTGGAGTTTTTGTAATTCAAGACTAAGCATAATTTGCGCCTATTGCTGTATAATTTCACCATCTCTTGTTATTATTATAGCACGCCGAGCAATTCCGCGCCCTTGCAAAAACCTTACCGTTGGCATACTTCTCAGGCGTAACAGGCTATGGTATAGTTAAGTTAATATTACTCTAGGTTGTGGTAAAAATTAGTCAGGCAAAAGGTCGAGGTAAAGGGCGTGAAGATTAAAATTTTACTTGTGGAGGATAGCCCCACCCAGGCAGCCGTTAGCAAAAATGATTTGCAAGCTATTTCCACCGAGATTACGGTTGAGATAGTGGAAACGGCTAAGGATGCTTTGCGGGCGGCCCAATCCAGCCCCTCCCCTGACCTGATTATTCTGGATATGCACCTGCCAGACGGGAGTGGGATTGAGGTTTGCCGTCGCCTCAAAACTTTCGGGCAAACCCGCGCTATTCCTCTGGTCATTTTCAGTACCGAACCCCTTTCCAAACTTCGCCAGGAAGCCTATGCCGCCGGGGCAGACCAATATATTACCAAAGGCACAACCGGAGATAGCACCCTCAAACTGGTGGCCTCCACCCTGTTACGCGAGAAACTCCGCCGCTTGCCCCGTTTGGGTGAGGCTCTGGTGGAGATGGGTTTCCTGCGGGTGGAAGACCTCAAACGCGCCCTGGAATACCAACAACGCAACCCCCTTCAGGCCAAAATGCTGGGTCAGGTGCTGGTGGAAATGGGCCTGGTCACGCAGGAGCAGATTTTCCTGGCCCTAAACCACCAAAAACGCTAAAAATGAAAATTGCACTACTCCAAATAACCGCTGGAGATGACCAGACTGCCAACCTGAAAAAAGGCGCAGAATATTGTCGCAAGGCCGCCGCAATCGGCGCGAATATTGCCCTTTTCCCCGAAATGTATAACGTGGGTTACACCACCTTCGACCCAGCACAGGCTATCAGCCCACAGGATAATTTCTTCAGACACTTCCGCCAACTCGCCCGCGAACTAAAGATGGCAATCGGCCTGACCTATCTCGAAAAGTGGCCCGGTGCACCCCGCAACACCCTTTCGCTAATTGACCGACACGGCGAAATCGTGCTGACCTACGCCAAAGTTCACACCTGCGATTTTGACCGGGAAGCGGCTCTAACCCCCGGCGATGATTTTTATGTTTGTGATTTGAATACGGCGCAGGGGCAGGTCAAAATCGGGGCGATGATTTGTTATGACCGCGAGTTCCCCGAAAGTGCCAGAATTTTGATGTTAAAAGGGGCGGAAATAATCCTGACCCCTAACGCCTGTGAGATGGAGGAAAACCGCCTGGGGCAGTTTCGGGCGCGGGCCTACGAAAATATGGTGGGTCTGGCTCTGGCGAACTACCCTGCGCCCCAGCAGAACGGTCACTCCGTCGCCTTTGACGGGATGGCCTTCAATCAGGATGAAACAACCCGCGACCACAAAATTATCGAGGCGGGAGAAGAAGAAGGGCTGTTTATCGCTGAGTTTGACCTGACCAAAATGCGGGCCTACCGTGATTCCGAAACCTGGGGTAACTCTTACCGCAAACCTCGCCTTTATAATTCCCTGACCGCCCCCGAAGTCCAACCACCTTTTATCCGCCCCGATGCCCGGAGGTGATGTGTGGAATTACCCTTAGAAACCCAACAACACTGCCAGCAATTTCTTGAAAAAATTCGGCAAGACCCAAACTATCAATTTAGTGCAGTTGATAGATTTGAAATTTATAAAAGTTTTGGTATTTCCAGGTTTTCTCGCCCAGGTTTTAACTCTCAAAGAACATCAGATGTAAATGAGTTCCATCAGTTTATTATCAATGAATTTAAGTTCGCCACTTTAGCTGATTACACTCTCGGCTGGCTTGGTTATTTAACGGGGCAAAAAGTTATAACCCTTTGTCTTCAAAATAACCCCGACGATAATATCCCAAGACGGATTATACAAACATTAGAAAATGTTTTACAGAATAGAATGACTGTTGAAAACACCTGTAATCTTCTATATCAAGATTATTATTACGGAACAAATGTAGAAAGAAAAACTACCTTTGGAGTATGGTGTGCATATTGTGCTATCTACGCAGCACTGGAATTAGTTTTAGCTGACTCAAGTTTTTACTTTGAAACCTATTCTAAGGATAATGACGGTAATGAAGGGCTATCCAGGGATTTTGCTTCCTTAGCGTTACGAGCCTATAGTGCGATTGATAATAATCCACCTGGGGCATGGTTCAGAGAAAAAATAGGCACACCTATAGAATTTGACTCTCAAAAACGCCTAGAATTCTGGGAATGGTGGTTGACCGAGGCTATACCCCAAGCCTGGGATTTAGCCCACGAACCCAAAACAAATACTTAATTATTTAGGACTTTCGCTTTAGGCAGCAACCAGGGCGGGAATACGAGGGTTTCGTAATTCAGCCCGCAAATAGTCGCTGAATAAATCTTTAACAACCGCATAAAGCGTTTTTTC
>Ga0209511_1002770_pt1 | contig 13960 bp, 11 predicted proteins | sample SSSSmetaG_FD_184141 | JGI IMG/M metagenome (GOLD analysis project Ga0209511, IMG submission 184141) | Glacier valley bacterial and archeal communities from Borup Fiord, Nunavut, Canada, to study Microbial Dark Matter (Phase II) - ​SSSS... | ecosystem: Environmental > Aquatic > Freshwater > Ice >...
TTGTGGCGTAGAGATGCTATTTTTTCAGAATGAAATACTACCTGACCTTTTTTCTGTCTTTTTATCTTGCTGCTTCAACTTTTGCTCAAAATAGTAATATTGACAGCCTGAAAAATGCCCTGAATAAAGCTGCCGGCGAACCGAGAATAAAAGTGCTACTTGAATTGTGCTGGCAATACAGGTTTATTAATGCTGATACTGCCCGTCAATTTGGACTAAAAGCCCTTGAATTGGCAAAAAATGCTAATCTTGAAGTTGTGCAAGCGGAGGCACTGACCTATATAGGTGTCACTCATGAGTCGCAGGGAAATTATAGCGAGGCCCTTACGTTTGAACTGGAAGCACTGACGTTACGAAAGAAAATAGGAGACGATTCCAAAACAGCGAAGACTTTAAACGATATAGGAATTATTCATGATGAAAGAGGAGACTATCAGAAATCATTGGAATATTATTATGAGGCACGTCGGATTTTTGAGCGACTCAACGATCCAAAAAGTATAGCCATGGTGATCAGCAATATCGGTATTGTGCTAAAAGCTCAGAAGGAATATGTAAAAGTGGTTGGCTATTATCATGAAGCGCTCACGATCTATAAAAAACTGAATAATAAATTTGGTATTGCAGCATGCGATGCAAATCTAGGGTCTGTTTATTATTTCCTTGAGAAATATGATAGTTCATTATATTATTCCTTAAAGGGGACAAAGGAATTTGAGGAGCAGAACATCAGACAATTTCTTTCTATGACTTTATGCAATGTGGGAATGGCATACGATAAAATCGGACGAGAAGATGAAGCCATGAACTATCTCATGCGTGCTCAAAAGATCAACGAAGAATATGGAAATAAGAAAGAGATTGCTGAGGTGCTGGTGGATATGGCGGGAATCAACAGACGAACAGGAAATCTTTCGCTTGCATCGTCAAATGTGGAACGCGGATTAGCCATTGCAAGAAAAATTGGTGCCAGCGAACAAACGTTAATGGCGCGAAAGGAATTATCGGAGTTGAAAGCGGCACGAGGAGATTTTAAAGGAGCTTTTGAAGAGCATCAACTTTATGTTTCTTACAAAGATTCTGTATTTCAGGAACAAAAATCAAAACAGATCGCTGAATTACAAACACGGTACGAAATAGAAAAGAAAGAAAGTGCTATTCAATTACTAACACAGGAAAATGAGTTAAAAGACTTTCATCTCTTGCGCACAGAGTTCATCGTTGTATTGCTTGCATTTCTTTTGATTGGCCTTATTGGTTTTGGGTATTTATGGCGAAACAGAATTAAATTAAAGCAACAGGCAGAACTTGAATCAACACGTTCGCAATTAAAAGATGCTCAGCTTGGAGCTGTTATTATCTCGCAAGAGGAGGAAAGACGAAGATTTGCTGCGGATCTTCATGATGGAATGGGACAAATGATCTCCGCATTGCGATTGAATCTCTCGCACGAGCCCGTTCAAAAAACTAAAGTGGATGAAGCTGTTGACATTCTCAATGAGATGAATGTAGAAATCAGAAAAATTGCTTTCAATCTTATGCCGCAAGTCTTAATGAATAGCGGACTCACGGAAGCATTAACAGAATTTGCTAATCGTATTAATCGTACCGGAAAAGTGCAGGTTTCGGTCCAGGCATTTGATATTAATCAGCAAATGTCGTCAACGCAAAAAATTGCATTGTACCGGATTTGCCAGGAATGGGTAAATAATATTTTGAAATACAGCAACGCTAATAAAATATCTCTTCAGTTAGTTCAACACGCAGACGAACTCGTTACGATCATCGAAGACAATGGTAAGGGGTTTGATAAATCGGCACTAACATGTGGGCAGGGAAATGGCTGGAAGAATATTAATTCAAGGCTTGGCTTGATTAAAGGCAACATAGAAATAGATTCAGTACCGGGTAATCAGGGAACAACGGTTGTGATTACTGTGCCGGAGGAGAAGATAGCAGCGTGACCCTCACATAGTCTGCAAGTCAGGAAGATCAGTTTTAGCTGATTGTCTGTGACAATTTATTCAGAATAATGTTTCTTAATTACATCTGTGAAAACACTTCATTTAATGGGGAAAAAAGGAAAACTGGGAGGTGTTTATTACAAGACTCCGTACCACCACTGACGAAAAAATACGTGATCATACGTATTTCCTTTAGACCGAAAGTCCACCACCTTTAAGAAAAAAAGCTTGGAATATACTTTCAGGAATTCATCGGCCAATGAAATGAATGTGATAAAACTTGGCGACTATGATTTCTCTTTTAGAAAGGGTAAGTCAGAGGAGTTTATTCCTTACGCAAGCATTTTTTCAATAAGAATATTGAAGATCTCTGCAAGAACATATAAGATGTCTATTTCCGCGCGTGATCACAAGCCAATTGTGATCAATAGTTTGTCGTATGATACGAATGGAAAGGAAGTTGATCAATCAAGAGAATATGCTCTTTTGGTGAGGGTATTACACCATCATTTAAAGGACAAAAGCAGTTCAGTTTTCTCATGTGGAGGAAATAGGGAGAAAATCTGGTTTTTGGCCTTAATCTCAGTAATACTATCTTTTACACTATCTGCCGCGGCTGATTATTTCGGGTTTCGGATCATGAATCCCTATGCAGAGGCTTGTATTTTAAGCCTTTTCGCAATAGCAGTCGCTATGGGGCTGAATGCGGGCAATATGCCAAAGACCTATGAGCCCTCGGAGATACCTCTTCAATTCTTGCCTTGACGGATGCGGATAATCACATAGACCGTTTACTTTTATCCTTAATGAAAGGAAAAAGGGTAAAAGTAATCCTGGTGGACGATCATCGGATTGTTCTCGATGGTTTGGTTTCTCTTCTTGAAAGCGATCCTGACTTTGTAATCCTGGCGGCACTTGGCACGGGCGAAGAGGTTATTGAGTTTTTTAAACAAGAGCAACCAGATATATTATTAACTGATTATAGTCTGCCTGGGATTTCAGGACTTGAACTGACACGAGCAATAAAAAGGGATTACCCAAAAACAAAAGTTATTGCACTCAGCATGCACGATGAAGCACATCTTGTTAAGAATCTTCTCAAAGAAGGCGTCGATGGTTATCTTTTAAAAAATATTAAACAGTTTGAATTGAAAAATGCACTCAAGCAGGTAATGCTAGGAATGCCGTATGTAAGTCCGGAAATAACAAAGTTATTGATGCACGATTTGAATAATCCTGCTGAAGGAAATTCATTATTGACAGATCGTGAAAGGGATATTCTCAGGTTAATCTCCAAAGAATTTTCCAATAAGCAGATCGCTGAAAAACTTTTTATCAGCGAACGAACGGTTGAGACTCATAGAAAAAACATTTTTCGTAAAACCAATACAACATCGTTAGTTGGTTTGATCAAGTACGCTTTCGCGAATAATCTAGTATAACTTGTCTGGCGCCTCTTCGCATTAGTTAACAGGCGTTTGACACTTAATCCGTACCAGTACGGATATAATTATACCCTATCATTGGTATAGGATTAATTATGATGTAGAAGGACTTTTGAAAAAAGTTATTTACATCATGTTTCAAACCCAAAAACTTTATACAAAACATATACGTGTAGGGAAATTTATGTTCTTTATACTATTTCTTTTTTCTGGCTTCAATTCATCTGCTCAATCAACATCTGAAGTAAATAAGCAGGCAATTATTACGGATGCACGCAAGCAGCTGGTCGCAATGTCTTCCCTCAACGGAAAGCTATCCGATTTTGCGATTAAAAATAATATCACAGGAGAATTCGTAGTCGACTTCACTATTACCGGTAAAGGTAAAATTCTTACCGTTTTCATGGTTTCAAGTAATCCTGATGTAACAGCAATTCAAAACATGGTGAAGAGTAAGCTCACCGAGATTCAATTCGATAATATAAAAATTCCGAAAAAAGAACGGATAAAATTCAGACACACTTTAACCTTTTAACTATTTATGAAAATAAAACCACTGGTAATTATTGTAGTGGCAGCGTTTGCGGGCTTTTGCGCTAATGCTCAAGATGACATGAAGGAGATTTATAAAAAAGAAATGGATCATCCGTTTGATTACACCGCTAATGGTGATGACGAGAGTTATTCGTACGCTTCCAGCTCAAAAGAAATAAGTGTCTTTAATAACAAGACCGGCGAGTTGATGTGGAATAAGAAATTCAAAGAGATTTCTGATCAATTGGGTAAAGTCGATGATGTTATTTCAATGTGGGATGCTAAAGTTATTTTCGTATTTGACCGTAAGATTGGAAAAGATAAAATGGCGTGTATTGATGCAACCACCGGCGCGTTGCTTTGGGTTTCTGCTAAATATCAAAACGTAGATGATTCAGATAATATAGTTTACCTCAAAGAGCTCGGTGCCTTTGCCGTAACAACAAAAGAAAATCTTACGATGATAAAGGCACGCTCAGGCGAAGAACTTTGGGCAACAGTAAAATTCAAGGGAATAGTTGGAGACTTTGTTTCAATGGACGATGGATCATTGGTACTGATCAATATGAAAGCAACTGCTCTCGGATCATTATTTTCCGGAATGAAAAATCAGATCGTTAAGATTAATTCAAAGAATGGTGATATCCTCTGGGATCAAACGTATCGCGGTGTTGTTGAAAAGAAGGTCATTACACGCGAGCGTATTGTGAAAATCAAAATTGAAGATAACAAAGTATTTCTTTACATGAATGGAATCCAGGTATTTGATTATGCCGATGGTAAACCACTTTGGTCGGCGGTATATGATGAAACACCATCCGATGTTGTGAAGAATAAAAAACCAGGAAACGCTACGAAGTTCGGTGCCTACGGTGTAGTTGCTCAACCATTGGTTGTGGGAGAATATATCTACGTACTTGACTTAGTTAACAAACGCAATCAATATTTGAAAAAGTACACATTGAAAACAGGTAAGCTTGTTTGGACATCCCCTGAAATTAAAGATGCACGTGCTATCCCAGGACTTTACGTGATTGGAGATAAAGTTATTCTTCAGGTGGGTGGCCAGGTTGAATTGCAATATGTTCAAAGGGTAAAAGGAGCGGATGGGTCCGTTTCATTAAATTCTGTAATTGAAATGGAAAATATAAAGCCATTAAACGTGCAGTGCTTTGATGCTAATACCGGAACACAGGTTTGGGAATCTGAAAAAATGAAGAAAGGACTTACGAATCTATTTCTGGATGGTAACAATATTATTATCTGCTCAGGTAAGGCGTTGTATTCAATGGATGTTGCTACAGGTAAGGAAAATTATGAGAAGCCTTTGAAAGAAGATAATATTGGTGATGCTGATCTTATTCTTGATTATGGCGATCAGGTTGTGATCCTTGGAGAAAAGGGAATTAGCAAACGTAAGAAATCAGATGGATCATTAACTGGTTCAAGTAAATTCAAGAAATCAACACCGGTGTCATACAATGGTAAGTATATCTATGGCGGAAAGACAATGGTTCTGTATACCAAATCAAGCGATTATGCTGTGTATGATCTGACAACCGTAAAATACAAAGGCTTTGATGCAAGAAAAGGTGCGTCTGCTTATCCTTCTGATGACGGCCTGGCGCTATATGTGTTTGAATCAGGTGGTATGCTGCGAAAATCAAAGTTTACAAAACTTAGTGCTGAGTAATTTCTGCAAAAGAAATACGGAATTTCGTCTTTCAACTAACGATCAGCACCGGGAACTTTACATTGTCTCAATTTTATAAGGTTAATGCAGGACCCTTTGGATTAGTAATCCAAAGGTTTCTTCAAATATATTTAGATAGCAACAATTATGAAATTCTTTTTGATTGTGGCATTTGGTGTTGTACTATCAAATTGCCTTTTTGCTCAGAAAAATGATCAAGCCATAATAGCGTATGATCAGGGAAAGTCACTTTATGACAAAGAAAAATACAGTGACGCAATTTCTTATTTTGAAAAATCTTTACAGGTAAAAGCAGATAATGAAGATTTACTTTATTATTTAGGATTATCATACGGTTATGAAAATCAAAGCGAAAAGGCAATAATCACTTTGAAAAAACTTGAAACCTTAAATCCTAATTACTGGGCATGGTTTTATTACGAACTGGGTGTAGCACAAATAACCCTGAAGCAGTACTCGGATGCGGTGATTTCATTTGAAAAGTTCAATAAAAAATTTCCGTCGAACCCTTCTAACACCAAATTTCATCATCAGGGACAATACAAATTGTACTATGCAAAACAACAACAGGAGCTTCAGGCTTTGAAGTCAATAATGAAACAACCGGTAAAAATTTCTGAGTCTGTAAACAGCCCTTACCCGGATTATATGCCGGCGTTGGACCCAACAGGAACAAAATTATATTTTACATCCAAGCGACTTGGCGGAAGCAAAGAGGAATCATCTGATGAAAAAGAAGGTGATGAAGATGTTTACTTTATTGAAAAGACCGGAACGGAATGGAGTGCACCAAAACTTCTCCCTGAGCCTTTAAATTCAAATAGCAATGAAGGTGCAGCCTGCTTTTCAGCAGATGGTCAAACAATGATCTTTACAGCCTGCGGAAGAAAAGAAGGGATCGGTAGTTGTGATCTTTATATCTCAACACTTGAAGGCAGCGAGTGGACAAGCCCAGTTAATATGGGAAATGTTGTCAATAGCGATGAGTGGGATTCACAACCTACAATTTCTTTTGATGGTAATCGAATTATTTTTACATCGTCGCGACCAGGAGGCTATGGCTCTGAAGATCTTTACATGATCGAGAAAAATACTTTTGGTGAGTGGGGTCCGCCAATGAATCTCGGCGGAATGGTCAATACTCCTTTCAGCGATGACGCTCCCTTTCTTGCGCAGGATGGGAAGTCATTATACTTTGCTTCAAAAGGCCAGGCTGGTTACGGAGGTTATGATCTTTTCAAAACCGTTTACGATAATGGAAGGTGGAGTACGCCATTGAATCTTGGAAGACCACTAAATACGGAAGGCGATGATAGTTATTTCACCGTTGGTGGCTCCGGTGAGATAGGATATTTTTCATCCAATAGAGAAGGTGGTGGACAAGAAGATCTTTACCAGATAGAAATTCCTGAAGAGATGCGCCCCCAGCCAACCGTTGTTGTTGAAGGTGTTGTAACAAATCTTAAGACCGGCAGCAACGTAGGTGCGTATGTGATGGTGGAGGATTTAAATACTGGCGAATTGATCGCTATCAATAAAAGTAACAGCGAAAGCGGAAAGTATCTTGTAGTTCTTCCAGTAGGAAAAACGTACAGCGTATCGGCTAATAAAGAAGCTTTTTTCTTTCACTCAGAACGATTTGATGTTCCGGTAACTTCACGTTATCAAATGATCAAAAAGGATATTGCATTAAAGCCAATTGAGAAAGGAGCAAAAGTTGTACTTAACAACATCTTCTTTGAAACGGGTAAAGCAACACTTTCTGCTCAGAGCAGGGTTGAGCTTGAAAAAGCGGTAGACCTCATGAAAACAAATCCATCCATGATCATTGAAGTGGGAGGTCACACTGATAATGTTGGAGATGATGCGTTGAACATGAAGCTGTCTCACGATCGTGCGCGGTCTGTAATGGATTACCTTACCAAAGCGGGTATTCCTGCAGCAAGAATGCAGGCCAAGGGTTATGGAGAACTAAACCCCGTAGCGACAAATGATACGGATGAGGGAAGAAAAGCAAATAGAAGAACAGAGTTTATTATTGTGGAGTTCTGATCTGGATCTTTAACCATATAGGCACATAGAAGAGATAGGTTTCACAATTGTAGTGAGCACTATGTTTTTTATGCGGTTAAAAGTTACACCGGGGCGTCTCTGGAATTAAAAAATATTTTTGATCAATTCGATAATATCTAACCCTACAAAATCATCAATCACATGATCTGTGTGTTTTAACTCCTCCCGCGTATGTGTTGTGGTAACGCCCACGACTTTACATCCTGCTGACTGCGCTGAAGCAACCCCGGATAAAGAATCTTCAAATACAATGCATTGCTGTGGTGAGAAGTTAAGTTTTGCAGCAACTTTTAAATATATCTCGGGATTTGGTTTGCCATGATTTACATTCGACTCATCGAGAATAATGTTGAAATATTTTTTAAGATCTAATTCATCCAAAATAAAATCGACATTGCTTCGGGGTGCAGAGGTCCCAATGGCTTTCGGAATTTTATTAGTATCAAGATTTTTTAGGAACGCCTCAAACCCAGCGACTTCCTTAATATCTTCTTTATAGATATCGCGAAAAAGCTTTTCCTTCTCTTCACCGTATGCACGTAACTCCGAAGTGGTTAATGGTTTTTCAAAAAGAGTGGCAATCCATTCTTTATTGGTTCGGCCATATATCTTATTAATTAACTCTTCATCGGAAAGCTTATATCCATATTGTTCACAAAATTGACGAAGTGCAATTTTATGCGGAGGATTACTATCAATGATTACGCCATCCATGTCAAAGATGACGGCTACTGGATTTGCCATGTATTTTGCGAAATTATAAAATGATAAATCGAAGCGATATGGTTTTTGCACCTGATGTAAATCGAGCAATATAGATTCCTGCGGCTACCCCCTGAAATGGGTAGGTAATGATCTGGTTGGCAGGGATAACAAGTGATGTCCCGATCTTTTGTCCGAGGATAGTATATACTTCCATTGTTGCAGTTCTGGCAGCCCATATTGAAAGTGATTCATTCACTCTAAGAGGATTTGGAAAAATCTTTATGTCCGGCGAGCCGCTGACTATTTGTCCATTATCATTCTTTAATAAATGCAATCCGCCTTGCGTATTGCCAAGAATAATTTCCTGCTTGTTCGTTCCAAACAGATTTGCAGTGATGGGCCTGATGCGTCCGCCAAAATTCTTTGATTTATAAAGCTTTGAAAAAGGATCATAAACCAATTCAGTTACTGGTTGCGGATTAGAACCCCCCGTTCGGAACTCACTGAAGATTGAAACCTGACCGGCCTGATTGCCAACAATCAGATCATCCTGGCCATCGCCATCAACGTCTGCTGCAGTTACTGCAATACTCTGTCTGTCAAGACTTTCACCTAGTCCCAAATACGAACTGTTGGAAATTGAAAAAGTATTGGTACCATTTCCTCTCCAGTATTCCAATGATCCTGTGGAGGTACCTCGTAACAAATCAATCCTTCCATCTTTATCAATGTCAATCAATGTAATATTGTCGTTGACATCCATTGTGAATTGGAATGCCTGTATTGATTGGCCTCCAAAAAGAGGGGCAGTTGTGCTACTGCTGAGAACGTAATAAATAGAAGTAACCCCTGTAAGTGCCTTTGTCGCCGTGAAGACGAGATCCAGTCCACCGTTTTTATCTACATCAATAAACTGCGGTTTTATATTATAAAAGGATAAAAGTGAGATGCCTCCAAAATCCTCTGTTGTTAATTTGAATGAAGGGAGGAGTGAAGTCCCCGTATTTTCATAAAAAGAAATGGAACCGGTCGTATTTCCTGCAAGGTATTTTCCAATAAAAAGATCCTGATCTCCATCATTGTCGATATCAGCAAATGCTGGAGAAGAAAAGTCTCCAACGTCAATCATGTCCCCCTGAAGAAAATTTCTTTTCACAAAAGAGAAATTGGGAGATTGATTCGTTCCAATGTTTTTATACAATAAAAGCGATTGTTGAAAATTATTGCCTGGATCGGATCGTGCAAATAAATTGAGCGATGAAAGTAAATCGGCTTTCCCATCAAAGTCCAGGTCCTCAAAATAAGCAGCTGGGTATAATGGCGTAAACGCGGGATTTGAAAATGGAAATAGTTTGTAACTATTCATTACAGCATTTAATGGCGTGCCTTTATTTTCCATATAATAAAGTGACGAACAGGTTTCTTCTGAATAAACAATGTCTTTGTCGCCATCGCCATCCATATCTATCGAGAGCAATGATTTTCCACCGGTATGTTGTGGTTGCTCCACGCGACCACCTATATCGGCACAGGTCTGAGTTCCAAAAGCAATTTTTCCACACGAGCATTCTGTGAAGCCGCCATAGTTGGAGGTTTCCTTTTTAAGATCGAGTGAATCACACACTCCATATTTTTCCATGCTGTAATTCCTGTGAAACTCTGCCTGACTTGGACTTACGAATTTCATGTTCACAATATCAAGATCTCCATCGCCGTCGATATCTGTAAAGCTTGGAATATCATTGGTGCCGGGAAGAAGATTGATTTTTCCACCGGATAGTCCGGTAGTAAGCAAGACTTCACTTTTAAAACCAGGACCGGTATAAAAGGAGAGTTTTTTCCACAAGATCGATTGTCCGGCCTTCGTTACATTCTGGTAAACCCAAATTCCAATCTGCCCAAACGTAAAAATATCTTTTTTCCCATCGCAGTTGTAATCTGCTAAAACTACAAACGTGCTCAGGTCTGTTGGAAAAAGTATTTCGTATTCAGGAGCGTAATGGTAAACATTGTCGCCAGCGAGATATGTAATGATTTTTGAAGAAGATTTATCGAAGATCACCAGGTCAGCTTTCCCATCAGCGTTCAGGTCCATGGTATTTATCTGAGCGGAATTAAGTCCGCCTGCCCAGGGATTTAGAATTGTTCTTCCATCCACCTCGACGTTGATCGTTTGATCTACTCTGTAGGTAAACTGGGCGAACAGCGAAAAAGGGAAAAACAGAAGAATAAGAATTCGCACAGTAAATAAATTATAACACTATAACGTTGGATATTTTTTGACTGTTATCTTCAAGCGGGAAAATTAAGCATGGAAATCCACGAATTGTATCAAAAGTATTTAGAAATGGGTAAAGTATCCACCGATACACGCCAGATCACGCCCGGTTCGGTATTCTTTGCCCTCAAAGGACCGGCATTTAATGCAAATGAGTTCGCATTGGAGGCATTGTCCAAAGGGGCCAGCTACGCAGTTGTTGACGAAAGGAAATTTGCTATCAATGATCGATGCATATTAGTTGAGGATGGATTGACGGCTCTGCAGAACCTGGCAAAGTTTCATCGGAGAAAACTGAATATACCGTTTATCGGACTTACAGGGTCTAATGGGAAAACGACAAGCAAAGAATTGTTGAATGCGGTGCTTAGCCAAAAATTTAAAGTGCATGCAACAAAAGGAAATCTTAATAATCATATAGGTGTTCCATTGACAATTTTGTCTATTGAGAAAACCCATGAAATAGCCGTGATTGAAATGGGCGCGAATCATCTTGGAGAGATTGCACTTTTAAGTGAGATCACAAGTCCCACTCATGGGTTCATAACGAATATTGGAAGAGCGCACATAGGAACTTTTGGAGGGTTTGAAAATATCATTCGTGGTAAATCGGAATTGTTCCAATATCTGCTTGAATCAGATGGCGTAGCGTTCATCAATTCTCATAATCATCTATTGTCGAACATGGCAAAGAGATTTAAAACTCCAATTTATTATCCTGCGAAAGGAGATTATTATCATTGCGAATTCTTAGAAGCAAATCCTTTTGTAACACTTAAAACCGAGACCGAAGAAATAATCATTACGCAGCTTATTGGTGCTTATAATTTTGAGAATATTGCAGCGGCACTTTGTATTGGAAAATATTTTGGCGTGGATTCATGGAAAGCGAATAACGCCATCGCTGAATATTTACCGGGTAATATGCGATCGCAGGTTATTAGGAAAGGAACAAATACGATTCTGTTGGATGCTTACAATGCTAACCCAAGTTCAATGGAAGCAGCAATTGACAATCTTGCGTTGATGGATGCGCGGAGGAAAGTTGCAATACTGGGTGATATGTATGAATTGGAAGACGATGCGGAGAAAGAGCATATCACTATTGGAAAGATTTTGAATGAGAAAGGAATCACGGAAGCCTATCTCTGCGGACCATTAATGCGTGCTGCAAAGGAGACTTTCCCGGGAGCACGTTTCTTTGATTCGCGCGAGGAACTTATCAAAGAGCTTCACGAAAATCCGATTCAGGATGCCATAATACTTGTTAAAGCTTCACGGGGCATGGCGATGGAGAAAATCATTGACTATCTATAAATCAGTTTTTATGCAATTAGAGTATATCTTAACCTTCCTTGAGAAACTTGCCAAACACAATGACCGGGTTTGGTTTGAGAAGAATAAAGGAACGTATCTGCAATCGAAGGAGTATTTTGAAGTATTTGTTGCGAAACTGTTGGAGGATTTGATTCCGTACAATCCGGAGTTTGCTACACTCAATCCAAAGAAACTCATTTTCAGAATTTACCGTGATGTTCGCTTCAGTAAAGACAAGAGTCCTTACAAGAATAATATGTCGGCGGGATTTTCTCCCAACGGGAAACTTGTTGAGGAACCTGGTTACTACTTTCAGATTCAACCCGGTAATTGTTTTATCGCCGGCGGAATTTATATGCCCGATGCAGAAATGCTTGGTAAGATCCGCCAGGAAATAGATTATAATGGTGAACGACTTGAGAAAATTTTAACTGATAAGAAATTCAAAAAATGGTACGGTACACTTGATACGGAAGGTAAATTGAAAACAATGCCAAAAGGTTATGCCAAAGACAATCCAAGAATTGAGTTATTAAAGAATAGAAGTTTTATTGTGTCGCATGCTTTTACGGATGCTCAGGCAAAGGACAAAAAATTTATCAAGCAGCTTGTGGAGGCATGTAATGTGATGAGGCCGTTGACTATCTTTTTAAAAGAAGCGCTTTCTTGAGAGGCTGAAGATTGCAAAGTTGAGAATTAAATAGTGTTTTTTTATCCTTGTGTTAGCAACACGGCTTTGAAATCACTTTATATATCGGAACCTGTAGAAAATGTCTTTAGATTCCCAATACCTCTTTCAACTTTGAATACCCACTGGCGCTCAGGGGGACTTTCTCTCCGTTCTTTAACAAAGCAATATGATTATCCTTTTCCAAAGGTTCAATTCGGGTGAGCTCCTGAATATTTAATAAATAGGAGCGATGCACTCTTACAAATTGTTTTGGGTCGAGCGCTTTTTCATAATGCGCCATTGTCTTTTTCTTAAGATAGAAACCATCTTTCGTGTGGATCTTTACATAATCATCAAACGCTTCAATAAAATGAACAGTATTTATTGGGAGTATTACGATATTGATTCCCTTCTTCACAACAATTCTTTGCCTTTCTTCAGGTTGAGAAGTATTTTCCAGCAACTCATCTGTATTTATTTCGGTGACATTGCGGTTGTATTTCCATTTTGACACTGCTTTATCAAAGCGGTCTTTGCTGAAAGGCTTCAGCAAATAATCAATCGCATGTCTTTCAAAGGCCTGAATTGCATACTCATCAAATGCTGTTGTGAAAATAACAGATGGCGGATTTTCGACTAGTTCCAGCATTTCGAAGCCGTTGATCTTTGGCATTTGTATATCAAGGAAAATTAAATCAGGCTTATGTTGCGCAATGGCTTTGACTCCTTCAAAGCCATCATTACATTCGGCAACGATCGTTATCTCTGCGTGCGACTGCAAATATTCCCTAACGATACTGCGGGCCAATGGCTCATCATCAATCAGTATTACGTTCATCATGCCAGTTGAGGTATTTTAATGGTGGTTGTAAATATATTTTCTGCCTGTGTTGTAACAAGCAGATCATTGCGTGAATAAAGAAGGAATAACCTCCTTTTAACAGAGGATAATCCAAAGCCTGTTCCTCGTTGTGGAATCGCAGTTGTTGGATCAAATGGATTTGTCACTTCAATCATTAAATTATTATTTTCTTTTCTGGCTATAATTGAAATAGTAATCTCTCCAATAGTATCATAAAGCCCAAACTTAATGGCGTTTTCAACGATCGGTTGAAGAAGCAGTGAAGGCAAAGCAAGAGAAATACTTTCCTCTTGTTTTTCTATAACAGTATTTAGTCTATGTCCGAATCTTACTTTTTCAATATCAAGATACAATTGCAAATGGGTGAGCTCTTCATCAAGAGTAAGAAGTGAGCTATC
>Ga0209511_1002778_pt1 | contig 13936 bp, 9 predicted proteins | sample SSSSmetaG_FD_184141 | JGI IMG/M metagenome (GOLD analysis project Ga0209511, IMG submission 184141) | Glacier valley bacterial and archeal communities from Borup Fiord, Nunavut, Canada, to study Microbial Dark Matter (Phase II) - ​SSSS... | ecosystem: Environmental > Aquatic > Freshwater > Ice >...
GACGCTGCAACGATTCTTCAAAGGCTTCTGGATGGGCAGTCGTTTCTGCATCTAGGCGATGCCAAAGTTTTTCCAAGTCTCCCAATCCGTCTTGGGTTTCGACTTCTAATAGCCTCAATTGGGCAAGAGCTTCTGCCTGAATCGTTTGACAATTACGATCTCGTCCGAGTACACCCTCTAGCGCTGCGGCGGTCTGCCGTAGACGGGCTAACTGTTGGATCACGGTGTGATAGTGCTGTTGCAGTTGAGTGATCAACGTTTGCTCAACATCCGTTTCTGAGTCATTTTTGAGTAACTGCTGAACATGAGAAAGCTGAAACCCTTGCTGCTTCAATGCGACAATCCGCTTCAGATGCTGCACCTCTCGCTGACCATAGAGGCGATAGTTGCTGGCTGAACGTTGAGGTTGAGGCAACAAACCCAGCGTGTGGTAGTGCCGTACCATTCGTGGTGTAATGCCACCGCCCACTGCCTCCGTCAGCTCTTTAATTGTCAAGTTCTGCGTTTTCATCCCTTGATCTTAGACGAGAAGGTTGACATTAACATTGGTGTCAAGGTTTAGGGTGGAGAAGTGATTTTGTCTCTACCTATGTTTATGTCTTCCCCGACCATTCCTCGTTTTCCTACTTTTCTTAAAGAGCATCCTGACGCGATCGCGGCAGTTCTCTGCGGCATTCTGGTGCTGATGGGCTGGCTCACCCTGCAATCGGGCTGGCTCGGACTTGCGCTGCTGATCCTACCTGCGGCTTACGTAATTGGTGGGTACGAAAGCGCCCGCGAAGGGTTGACCACCCTGTTTGAAGAAAGGGAACTGGATGTCGATCTCCTGATGATTGTCGCGGCTTTAGGGGCGGCAGGGTTGGGACTGTGGCAACGAGACTATTCTTTCATTGTCGATGGCGCAATTCTCATCTTGATCTTCTCGACCAGTGGAGCGTTAGAAGGGTATGCGATGCAGCGCACCGCACGCAGTATCCGTAGCCTGATGAATTTGACTTCAGATACCGCACGAGTTTGGCGGAATGGGCAAGAGGAAACCGTTGCGATCGCAACTCTCCAAATCGGCAACGAAGTCATCGTCAAACCCGGCGAACTGGTGCCAACCGATGGTTTGATTATCGAAGGATTTAGCGCCCTCAATCAAGCTCCAATTACTGGGGAATCGATGCCCGTTGAAAAAACGATCGGGGACGAAGTTTTTGCTGGAACCATTAACGGCAATGGTGCGCTGAAACTCAAACTTCATCAACCGCCCGAAAGTAGCTTAATTCAGCGTGTGATTCGCTTAGTCGAGCAAGCGCAAACCGAAACGCCACCCTCGCAACAGTTTATCGAACGGTTTGAGCGAAGTTACGCCAAAATCATTGTGATTGCAGGCATTTTGCTGATGCTCGTGCCGCCGTTCCTATGGGGCTGGAGTTGGGAGACAACGATCTATCGGGCACTGATTTTTCTCGTGGTTGCTTCTCCCTGTGCGCTGATGGCGGCGACGATGCCCACGCTCCTATCTGGAATCGCAAATGGGGCACGGCAGGGGATTTTGTTCAAAAATGGCGCGCAACTGGAACTGATTGGACGAGTGAGAGCGATCGCGTTCGACAAAACCGGAACGCTCACAACGGGAGAGCCTCAAGTCGTTCAAATCATTGCGGTCGCTCAGGCTGAACAGCAATTGCTCCAAGTTTCGGCTGCCTTAGAAAGCTTGTCCGAACATCCGATCGGGGAAGCCGTGGTGAAATTTGCTCAGAAACAGCAAATTGAATGGCAGCAAGCGACCAATGTTCAAGCTCATGCTGGACAAGGAATTACTGGAGAAATAGCTCAACAACTCGCGATCGTCGGCAAGGCAGCCTTTGTTAAGGAACATGTCAGTGGTTGGTCAGACGCTTTAGCTGCATCAGCACAGCAGCTAGAGGAAACTGGAAAAACGGTGGTGTGGGTCGCTTATGCCGGAAAACCGCTCGGCGTGATTGCGATCGCGGATACCGTTCGACCCGAAGCCGCAAGAGCGATCGCTCGATTGAAACAACTAGGCATTCAAGAAATCGTCATGCTGACTGGAGACAACGATCTCACCGCCCGCAGTATCGCCAGAGAAATTGGGATCGACCAGGTCTACTCGGAACTGCTGCCTGAACATAAAGTCGATGTAGTGCGATCGCTCCAGCGACAGTATCAAACCGTTGCGATGGTCGGAGATGGCATCAACGATGCTCCTGCTTTAGCTCAAGCATCAGTTGGGATCGCAATGGGAACTGCCGGAAGTGATGTGGCACTCGAAACCGCAGATGTCGTGTTGATGGCAGATCGGCTCGAACGGTTAGTGACTGCGATTCGTCTGGGTCGTCGATCTCAGCGCATCGTCAAACAAAACATTGCGTTCGCACTCAGTTTCATTGTTCTGTTATTGATTGCAAACTTTTTCAGTCACATCAGTTTACCGCTGGGTGTAGTGGGACACGAAGGTTCGACCGTGCTAGTCACGCTGAGTGGGTTAAGGCTGCTGAGAAATAACGATTAAAGCATTGCAATCCTGACTGGATCGTCGTGCACCAGAATCAAATCCGGGCAACGCTAACTGCTTGAGAATGAGGATAGGATTGAGTCAAAGAATTGCGTGAATTTGTCTGATGTCTAGCCCGCTTCTAGCCACAAAATTCTATGTTCCGCCAATACGATCACCGTTGGTGAAGCGCGAGCATTTGGTAGAGCTGCTGAATCAAAGCATTGACAGTTGATCGAGACATCGGTCTGCTCAAGCGGCTCAAAGGCTTTTGAGTGCAGACTTTTCTGACATCAGTCATCTTAGACGTGGTCTATCTGCCCGGAAAGCAGCAGACTATTCAACTCGAAAAGGCAAAACCGCACCGATTAGCCCGTTTCGGCAAATCCAGATTGTCGCAGGTTCTTTAGTTGTCATTGGAACCGTCCTTGGTGCATTTCTGTCGCCCTGGCTTCTGTTGTTAAGCGGCTTTATTAGAACTGGATTAGTGTTTGCAGGCATCACGAACACCTGTGCTTTGGGAATGCTAAGCTGACCGTCATTTAGATTTTTAGCTCTTTCTTCAGTGTGAAAGGATTGCCGGAATCGGTTTATGCAGACTAAAAGTCAGACAGCTTACTGGCAAAACTACCTTGCAACTAACCGAAAAAGACGTACTGATCAGCCTTTGGTAAGTGAGTAAGTGTTGCTCATTACCCATGCTGTCGATTCATCCGAAGTATGGTTGAAATCGGAAATCAATAGGAGCAAATCCCTTGTGAACATTTTAGAGTTCACGCTGGTTGTCGGGTTGAGTTCACTGCTGGCAGGTTTCTTGGGCGCACTGACCGGACTGGGGGGTGGCACGGTGTTGGTGCCAGTGCTGACCCTAGTGTTTGGCGTGGATATTCGCTACGCGACCGGCGCTTCTCTAGTGTCTGTGATTGCCACCTCTTCTGGAGCGGCAGCCGCTTATGTCAGGGAAGGCTTCACGAATATTCGCATTGGCATGTTTTTGGAAGTTGCTACCACGATCGGCGCGTTAGTCGGTGCAGTCTTAGCCGCAAAACTTTCGACTTCCCTGATTGCCGTGATTTTTGGCGTTGTACTGCTTTACTCTGCCTATTTATCCAGCTGCCCTAAATCCGAGCATCCTACCGCTGCCACCCCCGATCCGCTGGCAACCCGTCTCAATCTAAACGGGAGTTATCCGACAGCCGAGGGTCAACAGGCATACTCTGTCCACCAAGTACGGCTTGGATTTGGCTTGATGGTGGTTGCAGGTGCTCTATCGGGTCTGCTGGGGATTGGCTCCGGTGCGGTCAAGGTGTTAGCAATGGATCAGGCAATGCGGCTCCCGTTCAAAGTCTCGACCACGACGAGCAATTTCATGATTGGGGTGACTATCTATCGGACTTCAACTGTTGACGCTAGTAAAGTTTCGGGTCTAGTGCTCACTCGCATGCAAAACCATTAGGCTGGCTGGGCTATACGCTGGCAATTCCAAGTGTTTCACCGCTCGACCGCCAGCAGAAAAACTCCTCGCCAGTTTCAAGGAAGTCACGCTAGTTCTGATTCCTGCTAGAGGAGAAACTTATACAGAACTGAGTGTTCTTAATCCTCTACACGACAGGTTTTACAGTTGACGAATTTTCCAGCCGAGATTTATACCCGCCTAGATTCACACTCTAATGACCCCTCCTGAAAATGGGCGGACCGTGAGATATAGTATTCTTGATTGCAGTATCAACTTAAGATAAGACTGCCATCTTGAAAGGCAATCAACGAGTTTTCATCTTCTAAACCGAAAGAGCTTGATGTACCCTAACGTCACGGTACGGTTATTTAGAAACCTTGATAGCGTGATCGAAACCTTGAACTCAAGACTAGTACCCTAACGTTAGGGTACATAAAAAATTGCTTGATAAAATAACCTATGTCCAAAAAGTGTCTCCCCAAGCGGCATCAACAAATGCGACTTTCAATCAAAACCGGAGCTGGAGGAGTCGGAAAAACAACTCTAGCGACAAACCTCGGCTACGAAATGGCAACTCTAGGATATAAAGTCGCAATTTTTGACCTTGATCCCCAAGCCTCAATCAACGTGTTTTGTCGTTTAGACAAGAACCCAAAGCCAATTCAAACTACCGCTTGGATCTACTCCTCCGATTTTGACGGCAATTATCCCTTAATCCCTGTGTGGACTGACTACACGAAAAATCTTGAAGTCTGTCAAGGTAGCGATGCTCTTTTTAAAATTATTCCCCTGATTTATGCTCACAGTCGTGGCAGCTACCTTCTCAAAGATCACCTCGAAGATTTTCCGCTTGATCACGATCTGATCATTTTTGACTGTCCAGCAACACTTGAGCCAATTCCAATGACCGCGCTTGCTGCCTCGACCCATGTTCTTGTGCCGCTAGAACCCGCTCCTAAAGAATCAGACGGAACTCGCCTCTATGCAAAATGGTTTGATGCCAAAGTTCGAGAACTAAGATTATCTCCATCACCTGAAATTTTAGGCTTCGTCATCAACGGACTTAAAGACTGGTCAGAACACGTCCGGCTTGCTGAACAGCTACCTCCCCAATATGAGCGAAGAGGCTTTCATTGTTTTCCACCAATTAATGAGTATGCCGAGTTTGTAAATGCTTGCTCACGGGGAGTGCCTCTGCGCGTTCATCGCCCAAACCATCCAGGTGTAAAGCAACTACAGCCGATCGTACAAGCCATCCAAAATATTATTGGAGTATAAAGTTATGGGCAAACCCCAACGTTTTGCAGTAGATTCTTTGTTTGAAGATGTCGATGAGCAGAAGCAAGTTCACGACCTTCAGGATCAAATTTTTGACCTTGAAACGCAAATGCAGTTAGAAGTTTCTAAAAATCAGGAACTTGAATCAACTATTGCAAATCTACGTTCTAAGCCTATAGACGAGCAAGAAAAGTTTCAGCTAGAATCGACTATTTCTGAACTTAGAGACCAACTACAGCGGAATCAAGGAAGCATTCAGTACTTGGTTGACAAAATGCACGCCAACCCGAAGCAACCACGCCAAAGCTTCAATACTCCAGTGCAGACAATGGTCAACTCTCTACAGACAGAAGGACAACTAGATCCAGTCATCTTGCTTGCTAACGGCATGATTTTTGACGGGGAATGCCGATGGCGGGCAGCTCAAGTTTTAGGATGGAAGACATTAGAAGCTGTCTTCATTAACGAAACAGAGGATGAGAAAAATCTCAGACGCAAAGCATTCATCACAACAATTCACCGAAACGACCTCAATGAATTAGATAAAGCTGAAGTATTGATGATAATGCTTTGTGACGAGATTGAAGAGTTAGAACCAGAACGAATTCCAACTTTAATAGGTTCAGCAATTACGAGACTAAAGCGAAAAGGGTCTGTACAAAAGCTTGGAGAAGATTTACGCAGACGACCCATTACCGAGCAGGTTGCTGTTTTAAAGTCATTAGAGCTTTCAGAGATAGAATTTCTAGTTTTCAAGTTTATTCTTGGCTTACAACTCAGTCCTATTTCAGTTAGTAAAAACATTTTGCCGACTCTAAAACTTAGTCAAGATCTTAGAACGGCGATTCGCGATCGCGATCTAGGCTGTTATCAAGCGATCGAACTGAACAAGCTTTCAGCTAAAAAACTAGATATTACTGAGAAACAAGCCAAAAAACTTCGAGCAGAAGCGATCGACTATGTCCTCAATGAAGGACTTTCAGTACAAAACACGCGCACCTGGGTTGCCAATCAACTTAAAGCACGTCAACCAGAAACTCCAGACACAAAGCGTGATAAACAGATTGATCAACTCATCCATTCAATTAAAAACTTCAGTCTCGAAGATACTGAGCCAACTTCTGAACAGCTTGCAGAACTACAACAGATTCTCAAACAAGCATTAGAAGCGATCGAGAAACGTTGAGGATTCCGCAAAGCTGACGGAAGGTTATTTAGGCGTTGCTGAAGCGTGAGAGCCTTCATACGGAAAATCATGCGCGTGTTCCTGTAACTTCATATCCCATCCTGAGTGATACGTAGGTTCGACTAAGCCAGTTTCTTATGTACAAAGCCAATTCATAAGTTGTACATAAGATTTTGAGATGCTGGTAATTTTAGTCACAGGTCAAGCTCGGTTTGTTCAGAAGTCTCTTGAGCATTTGACACGATCGCATTTAGCTTCATCTCTAGTTGTTCAACCGAAGGCAAACTTTCTTGTAGCTGCTGAGGCAATCGATGAGTTGAAACGGCGATTGGCGTGTTGAGATTGCGAAGCGCATATTCCGCTTTTGTCTTACTTTTCGACTTACAGAGAATGATGCCGATCGTCGGCTGATCGTCAAAATGGCGCAATAAATCATCTACAGCAGACACATAGAAGTTCATTTTGCCTGTGAATTCTGGCTGAAATTCACCCATTTTCAGATCAATCACGATGAAGCAGCGAAGCTTTAAGTGATAAAAAAGCAAGTCGAGGTAATAATCCTCATTGTCTACCTCCAAGTGATATTGACTACCCACAAACGAAAATCCAACACCTAACTCTAAAAGAAAGTCCCGGATATGCGTGACCAGTCCTTGCTCTAATTCACGCTCTTGAGCGTTTTCACTCAACGATAAGAAGTCGAGGTGGTAAGGATCTTTGATTAACTGCTGCGCGAAATCAGACTGCGGCTTTGGTAGCGTCCGCTCAAAATTTGTAATGGCACCGCCCTGCCGCTCAAATAGCTTGCTTTCAATCTGATAGACCAAGATATCGCGGCTCCAACCATTCTCGGTCGATTTTTCTCCGTACCAAAGCCGCATCTTCAACGACTTGAGCTTCTCTAATAGAGCGATATTGTGTCGCCACGGCAATTGTCCAACGCAGCGTTGGATAATTTCTCCATCGTCGTAGGCTTCAGCGAAAGCTCTCATGTACATAAGATTCGATCGAGAAAACCCCTTCATCTCAGGAAATTCATGCCGTAAATCTGTAGAAAGCTTCTCAATCACTTTTGCACCCCAGCCCTCTCGCTGCTGGCGTTCTAAAATTTCTCTGCCAATTTGCCAATAGAGCAAGACCAATTCACGATTGACCGCAAGCGCTGCTCTGACTTGAGCAGTCCGAATCCTCTCCTTTAAGTTGTGTAGAAAGTCGTCGTAACCATTTGGCAGCAGGGAGGACCGTTTAGGCACAGAATTTAGTCATCAAACAATTGTTCTACTCAGTATGACGCATTCAGCGTTTAAGAATTATCCAAAAATAATGCTTTGACGAATGCTGCTTTCTCATAGAAACCCATTTATTTTCTTATGTACGAATCGGTAAATACTTCTGTACATAAGAAAATGGATTGGGTGTTATTAACCTGCGTCGCCTCTAATGACCCTGTAAAATCGATGAATGCTAACCTCTTTCAATCTTTCATCAAACAGTTCAAAGGGCGAGGGTGATAGCATAAACAAAATCCCTTCTTGAGGGCGTTTTCCTGATGATTGGAGAGTGAGTCGTGACGACGGGCAATTCGCGTAGCAGTGCCAAAAAAAGTCGCAAGCCTAAGCAGACTGTCAGCGATAATCTCGCACTTGAGGTACCGCTTGAGCTTCCACAGAATCAGCAAGAACTCAATTTGCCTACTGCTGACGTGTCTGCCTTTGATCAGCGTCAACTGACAGAATCTAGCTCTTCATCTTCAATATTGCTGCAAACCGCTCAACAGCCCCTAGACACTCAACAACTCGAAGCCGCAACGCAGTACTTGAGAACTCAGTCTCCATTACTGGATTTAGTGACGGTTCAGCTTACTCAAGAACTCGTCGCGATCTATAGGCAGCAAGTTTCCGATCAGATGAATTGGGCTGGGCAAGGCTCAGACGATTCTGGGCTTCCTTATTTTGAAGTCGTGTCATCAGGTGAAGATAGCCCAACCACACTGAAAACTAATCTTGACAGTGAAGCTTTACTCAGCCGCATCAAATCACTGGTTGAAAACTTATTTGAGAAACATTGCATTTGGGAAAATGCAGCAAAAGAAATTTGGTCGAACCTGATCGTTTGGGCATTAGAAGACCTAAAACGAGAAGCTGGGGGCGAGACAACACTCGAAACCTGGAGCCAAGACGCTCTGCATCAGAAACTCTACGATTATCTGTTTGAGCAAAACTCGATCGCGGTGAAGCGCAAAATTCATCGGCTCGAAGAGTTCTATTCGCAAACATTAGTCAGCCAAATCTTGCATGATCTCGACTTACCCAACTATCCGCTGATTGCCTTAGAACAGTTGCTGGGATTAAACAGCAGTGAAATTGAAAAAACATCTCCTTCTACAGAAGTTCGATTATCTCAGGTGGATACGATCGCGGCAATTCCTACAGGCTTACCGATCGTCAGTAGCATTTCAGCCCAGCTTCAAACCGAACTCTGGAAACCAGACTCAACAGGAATCGCTCATTTCCGGTACTACTCGAAAAATAATCAAAGCAATTTTCTCGAACACTACATCACGAGTCCTGGCGATATTGGAACGCTGCCCTGGGAAGCGGCTGAACAGATTATCAACAAGTTTGGCTTCAATACGGTCAAGCTACAGTTCATCTTTGCAGCGCACGCAATGCGGCAAGGAAAACCCTGGGAAAGCACATTCACGCTCAAAGCCAGTGACATTATTACCGAGCTTGGATGGGACAAAAACCACAGTTCAACGTTACCTGCGAAACGAAACGAAGTTGCTAGCATTGCTTATGCTTTATCCTGCTTGCTAGTCAAAGCCGTTTGGATTGAAGGGCGCGGCAAAACAAAAGTGGATGCCAGCACGCCAGTTGGCAGAATGTGGGAAGTGCTGATCGATGTACATGGGCAGTTTGACTGGACAACAGGCAAGATTGACCAGCCAGACGAAGTTTACATCACGGTACGACCCGGTTTATGGACTGCACATTTTCTAAACCAGGCTGGAAGTAGAGCCAAGGAAGCGTTGTATCAGTTCGGCTATCTTGCGCTCAACATTCTCAGACTTGATCCCTATCATGATGAATTAACATTACGTCTAGCAATTCATTTAACGTTGGATGTCCGCATCCGAGCAAGAGATCGAAACCCGTATGAATATAGAGTTAGAACATTGCTCGAAGCAGTGTTGCCTGAGAGGGTCATTCAAGAAGCCCGACGAAGTAGCGAAAAAGCACGATCGCTGTTCGATCGTTGGAGTCACGCTCTAAAGCTTTTACTAGATTTAGGCTGGTATCCAGAACACTACTCGCCAGAATTAGACGCAGATGTAGACAAAACTCCCCTTTTTTATGCAAAACCCCATCCAGAATGGCTAAATCCTGGTTATAGATTGCGAAAGCCGAGAGGTTGGATCGAGCTTTGGTTAGAGCAGAAGTTGGTCATTAAACCACCAAATCCAATTCCTCAGCGAATGGAAGCCTTTGCACAACCCAAACAGGCGCGACAGAGAAAACTAGAAGCCAATTCTCCAGCGCGTAAGCTGACTAGCGTAGAAGTCAAGGCAGCCCGCAAAGCAAAAAAATGGACGCAGGCAAAGCTCGCGGGAACGCTCAAAGTACATCAGAGCATGATTGCCAAGATTGAATCCGGCGATCGTCCAATCAGTCCTGAACTCGAAGTTTCACTCCGGCGCGTATTGGATTTGTAAGGCTTCCTCAAAATTCCGCGGTCAAGCGATTGTCATAAATCGAGTGTGTCATAAAAAATTTTGTCGTTGAAATCATGCTTGGAAACTTACTGTACAAGGATCAGAGCATTATGACAAGTCGCTCCGAATCCTCCCAATTTGGCTCCGTATTCTCCCATAAACTGCCCCAGATCCTCCCATAATGAGTTTTTAAAGCGCTTACGTAGCAAGAACTTCGGCGATTTTATGACACCCGATCAGTCTGATCAAGACTGATCCGTTTTGAGTCCTCTCAAATGAGGATCTGTCATAATCTCGCGGAGTCCTACTGATTCGTTTGTTCCAAACAGACTAGCGGGATTCAGTTCCGTTTCTCTGTAGTTAGCCGTCGCTATTTTATGAAAGCTAAGTCTTCCCTATTATTTCAGCCCATTCAAGAGTGGGATGATGCGTTCCTTCAGCTATTCCCGCATCGCTATGACTACATTTGGGCAGACCACTCCAACCTTGGTGCCAAAGTGGAGTGGAAGACCGAAACTCGTCACCCTTTATCAGATCGCGTCATTTGTCAGGGAAGTTATCTCTACGGGGTGCGTTTCGGTGCAGAAACCCGCTACTGCCTGCTCGATATTGACGTGGGCAGCGCCTACCATCCAAAGCGCGACCCGTTTGCTATTTCCCGCATCGTCGCTGCTCTAGAACCGTTGGGACTGGTGAGCTACCTCATTTGCACTTCTAGCTATAGCGGCGGTTTGCACCTATACTTTCCATTCCCAAACACCCAAAGTAGCTGGCAGTTAGCAATCGCCATTACAACGCTCCTTGAAAATGCTGGATTCAAACTCAACCCTGGACAACTCGAAGCCTTTCCCAATCCTAGACCCTATCTCGTTGAAGGCGCACCCAGTCTGTTCAACGCCCACCGACTCCCCGTGCAAACGGGTTCTTACCTCCTCAACGCTGACTTTCAACCGGTCTGGAGTAGCCAACAAGTCTTCGTTCAACAATGGCAGTTTGCTCAAGAGCACAACGATTTAGACACTAAACTGCTCAAGCAAATTCTCAAACAAGCCAAGCGCAAGTTCTTCCGCATCTCTGGCAAAGCCGACAAGTTCGTCAACGACCTCAATGCTGAAATCGAACTCGGCTGGACTGGTTCAGGACAAACCAATCGATTGTTAGGACGGATTACCATGCGGTCGTACATCTTTCACCATGTCTTATCCAACGGCAAGCCTCTCACAGGAACCGCGTTGATTGAAGACATTATCGAAATTGCCCGATCACTCCCTGGTTATCAAGAATGGTGTCAGCATCAGCACGAAATCGAGCATCGCGCCGAAGAATGGGCAAAATGCATCGAGAGTAGTCACTATTTTCACTACGGGGATCAAAAGGGGAAATTCAAAGCGACCTCTGAAGAATTGGAGACAGCGATCGAGCAAGCCCCTACCTGGAATCAGCAGAAATCAGAGCGAACCAGAGAGCGAATTAGAAGCGCGATCGCGGACTTACTGGAAAATGGATCGCTCCCCTTCAATGCCACTGCTCGGTTCAAAGCACTATTAGACTACAAAATCGGCGGCGGTTCGCTTTATCGTCATCGAGACTTGTGGCACCCCAACTATTTAACCGAGACTGAATTTATAAATCTCGAGAATAATGTTATTAAAACTAATGACCAGTCAAATTGCGCTGGGGGCGCATCTGACTGTCACAGTCTCACAAGCTTATTCCCCAGCACTGACGGTAATGCTGCACTGGGTAATGGCTCTAGCGATTCTCACCCTCAAATTCAGCCAGAGTTAGATGGTAATTCTCTATCAGAAGAGGGTTCTGAGCCTTTGCTGGGGGTACAGTTCGTTCAGCAAACCTTGGCAGATATTCAGGCACAGCAAGCGGCAAGACGGGCAGCGTCTCAAATGGCGGGGCAGCGTCAGCAAGCGATTAAACGCGAAGCCTCTAATACGAAAGTTGTTGAGCGAATGTGGCAGTTTCTCAACTCTGATGACCCGATTTTGATTGCAGAGGCGTTGGCATGGGCAGAGATTAATCCTGGAGTGTTGGATGTTTCAATGCGCTCAAGCGGTGACAATGGCGAAAGCTTGACTTGTCCAGACGAGAGAGCGACTGACTCTGGGGACAGCATGGAATAATGAGAGGCAACCCACTGTCCAGAATTTGCAATGGCTCACGCTCACGGCTTTGGTGTCCCGCGCACGGTTAAACGCAAGGTCAATCATTCTAAGCAGAGGGATAACTGGCAGGGAATGCCTAGCTTCAACCTTGAGACGCGAGTTGAGATGTGGCAAGCCGGACTTTTGCATCTCAGATTGCCGGAAGGAATAGAACCTCGATCTCTGACCTCAATCGAAAAAGCATGGCTCGATCATGCTGCTGCCGTTGAGTACATTGCACCCGTAGAGAATGGACGGCAAGCGATTTTCTACACGTCTTCACCCCCTAATTTTCGCCTCGAAGCCGCCGACTGGTATCTCCACCCTGACGAATATTGGAATCGTGATCCGGTTCCGCTTCGAGACCTGGTAGAGCGATTCCCGCTCGAACTTTTTCAGATCTCCTCGTCGGGTCAGCCGCCTACGTTTTATCCTGATCGCACTCCTGATTACACAGACGCGCAAGAAGCAGTGATGCGATCAATTTTTCGAGAAACGGTTCGTATTGGCTGGTCGCTGCCTCAGTACAAGTGGTTTGTCATGGAACGATTGCGGAAAACCACGGCACGGGTCACTTATAAGGATGCAGTTCAGTTGTTGGCACAGTTGCAACAGATGGATAGTGAGCCAGAAGACTGACCTATTTAGTTTTCTTGTCGTCTCGTCGATCAACCGACAAGAAAAAGTTTGGTTTTAGAAGTGAAATCTACGATCGCACCTGCTGGTGTCTGCTCCGCTGAGTTTAACTCAACCCCATTAGAAGGCAGAATTGCAAGATTTCTTATGTACAACTTTTTTCTTATGTATGACTCTATCCATTCGTTTCAGGATTACATCAAAACCTTCCGTCAGCCCATCCTACTCTTCTTTGCTCATGAGCTTGTTTCATGGTCATCCGCTTGTACCTAAGAAATCATTACTGTACCTAAGAATTTATGCCCCAGCGTCCTGATTTTGATAAACTCCGGGCTGCCCTGCATCAGCTCAACCTGGATCAGGCAAGGCACCTGTATGCAGAACTAGGCACGATCGTGCTAGCACTAGAGCAAGAAGCAGCCACTCCAACACCCGTTGAGGCGAAGGGGCGGGAGGTTGTGGAGACCCAACGAATCGGCAATCGTCTCTATCAGCTAGAGCGAGTCCGTTGTGGCAAGACGGGCTGCAAGTGTGTGGGCGAAAATGGCGCGTTGCACGGTCCCTACTGGTATGCCTATTGGCGAGACGAGAGCAAGCTCAAGAGTCGCTATGTGGGCAAGCAACTGCGCCCAATTGAATGAGAGGGGGTGCAGGGGATGAACACAACAAACGCGTTCGATTGCTTTCTTATGTACGACCTCTTTTTCTTATGTAAGCATGCATGAGCAGAAAGACGACGGTAGAGTAGATTAGTTGTACATAAGAAACTATTTTGTACATAAGAAATGCTTGCGAGATCCCTTGACCGATTCCAGAGCAGAATCGAAGCAGTCTCAGTCGTTGAGCGACTATCACGCTAAAAGGCGTTCCCGTAGCTTTATTAAACTAAGTGACCCCTTCACAGGAGCCACTTGTCTTCAGAACCGGACTTGAGACGTTAACCTCATCCGGCTCCTCAATGATTTGACCCTTTTCATAGGCACGTCTCAGACTTCCGTCGGAAGCT
>Ga0209511_1002779_pt1 | contig 13935 bp, 11 predicted proteins | sample SSSSmetaG_FD_184141 | JGI IMG/M metagenome (GOLD analysis project Ga0209511, IMG submission 184141) | Glacier valley bacterial and archeal communities from Borup Fiord, Nunavut, Canada, to study Microbial Dark Matter (Phase II) - ​SSSS... | ecosystem: Environmental > Aquatic > Freshwater > Ice >...
CGTCAGGCACAAACGGTCGGTAGAAAACAGGAAATGTGTCAGATCTGTCGTCCCGTACGGGACGAAACCCTACCACGTTGCAGATTTTCTACCGACCGATTATCCCTAACGGGATAAAAAAAACATTCATGAATTGTATTTTCCGCCGGACTAAATAATTGGTAGAAATAATTCCGGTCAGAGATGGTAGATTAATAGATTGATATATTCAGAATACGACACTTATTTATTCACATTACTTCCTTCTTAAAAAAAATGATTGAAGGTTTCAGGAATCCCTGAAACCTTCAATCAGTAACGAAATCACCAATACAACCAATCCAATTAGGTTGGTTTTACATAGATAGTTTTCCCTTGTGCATCTTTTTTTGCCTGCAGAATCTCATGCCTATGTCGCGCCGGGTCGTAAGAGACATGAATCCATCGGAAATCAAACTCATCAATCATCTGATCGAAAGGCAAATTCAATTCTTTAATTTTCTTAAACAAAAACTCGTTGCCGTGATTTAGGTCGATTATATCTGCAGCCTGCCCGGTCATATGCTGACTGTTTTTTGCACCACCTATTGATGTATTTAAAGAAGGGCACCGGTAACCACTGTTTATATTAACAGGAGCTCCCAGTGCATCTCTTAATGGTTGCAGGATATTTATGCAAAGCGCTCTTAAATTTTCGATTACCTCTGTCGGCGGATTGTATTGCTCCCCGTCAAACTTGCGGTTCGAAGTTAAAAGCAATTCCTGCAATGAAAAACTCTTTGTAAACTGGATATTGTCTGCCATCTGTTAAAAATTTAGTTATAATTTGTGTTTCAATTCTTAACCAAAAATTGAATTTGAAAAATATAACGTAATCAATAACAGATAAGTTACAAAAAACAGCAGAAATTTTTATAACATCAAAAAAAATCTTCTAAACGATTGATTTAGTAATCATTTAAATCTCAATTTTGGCACCCATCACTTTCAGAAATTCCCTTATAAAACTTGGGTGTGCGGGCCATGCCGGAGAGGTGACAAGATTGCCATCGACATAGGCTCCATCAACCGGAATACTTTGGAATTCGCCACCTGCCAATGTAACTTCTGGTCCTACAGCCGGATAAGCAGTTAATTTTCTCCCCTTTACAACACCGGCAGCCGTTAAAATCTGAATGCCATGGCAAATAGCAGCAACTGGTTTATTCGTTGAAAAGAAATACTTTACAATTTCGATGACTTTAGCATTTAATCTTAAGTATTCGGGGGCTCTCCCACCGGCAATAACTAATCCGCTATAATCCTCAACTTTAACATCGCTAAAACTGTAATTTAAAGCAAAATTGTGCCCCGGTTTTTCGGTATAAGTCTGATCACCTTCAAAATCGTGAATGGCTGTTTTGATCGTATCTCCCTTTTTTTTGTCAGGACAAACGGCATGAACTTCATAACCTACCATTTCAAGCATCTGAAACGGAACCATGGTTTCATAATCTTCGGTAAAATCTCCGGTCAGGAATAGTACTTTTTTCATTTTCTTTAAATTTTACGTTTATAAAAATTATTAATTGCGAGTTACTAAATATTTTGCGGATTTAAAACTTTCCAAATAATTTTTTAGGCCTTTAAATTTGAATTCATCAACAATCATTTCCCCTTATTGTTTTAGATCTTAAGTAAAACAACTATTTTTGTTGTAAACTGAAATCATAAGCAATACAATATGAGTGAAATTAAAAATGTAGGTGAGAAAATCGCGTCAATACGTCAACTGAAGAGTATTACAATTGAGGAACTGGCTGAACGATGCGGTTTCACAACTGCGATGATGGTAAAAATTGAAGAGAATGAGGCAATTCCATCCCTGGGTCACCTGATAAAAGTTGCCCGCGCTTTGGGAGTTCGGCTCGGCACCTTTCTCGACGATATGGATCAGCTCGGACCTGTGGTAACACGTAACGGCGACATGAAAAAGGGGACCAGCTTTTCGAATACAAGCAGCTCCGCCCGTCTGAACCTCGACTTTTTCCCATTGGCCAGCGACAAATCGGGCCGGCATATGGAACCGTTTATTGTTGATATTAATCCATCACAAAGTTCTGATTTTACACAATCATCACACGAAGGCGAAGAGTTTATCTATGTTTTAAGTGGGAATATTGAAATCAAATATGGCAAAGATGTTTACGCACTTTCGGAAGGCGACAGTATCTACTACGATTCGGTGGTTGACCATCATGTACATGCGGCAGATGCTACTCCGGCTAAAATACTCGCTGTCGTTTACGCACCTTTTTAAAGATCACCAGATGCCAGTTGCCAGATGCCATTAGCATTTATTAAAAACCATATCAATATCGTTCAGTTAAGGTCTATTAGAATTAAAAATTTAAACGCAAAGAGCGCTGAGGAGGCGCAAAGAACCGCAGAGGCAGATATTCCCGAATTTCTTTGCGGTTCTCTGCGTAAATCTTTGCGATCTCTGCGGTAAAATTTCAACTGCTATTACTAACTAAACGTCATTTATTGCCAAATCTTAAATTATTGAGCCGTAAAAACTACATTATCCCTTAAAATAAATGGAATTAATTGAAAAAACATTTGGCCAGTTCCTTGAACAATGGGCTGCCGAAACACCTGATAAAGATTTTATGGTCTATCCCGACCGCAATCTTCGCTTTTCGTACGCTGAATTCAATATACGGGTCGATAACCTCGCGAAAGCACTGTTGCATATTGGGATGCGACCCGATGACAAGCTCGGAATCTTTGCCAACAATGTTCCCGACTGGCTTACCTTTATGTTTGCCTGTGCCAAAATTGGTGTCGTCCTTGTGACGATCAATACCAATTACAAAACACACGAGCTGGATTACCTCGTTAAGAACTCTGATCTCAAAGCAATTTGTATTGTCAACGGGTGGCGCGACAGCGACTATGTCCAGATGATTTATGAACTCGTACCCGAATTGAAAGAGAGCCAGCGTGGATACCTTCAAAGTGAAAAATTCCCTTTCCTGAAGAATGTGATCTTTATCGGGCAGGAAAAGCATCGGGGGATGTTTAATACGGCAGAACTCATTTTGCTCGGAAGCCAGTTGGAGGAGCAATTGTTTAATGAGATCAAATCAACCATTTCGTGCCACGATGTTGTAAATATGCAATATACCTCAGGCACAACAGGCTTCCCAAAAGGTGTGATGCTGACCCATTATAATATTTTGAACAACGGATTCGCAACGGGTCAGTGCATGAATTACACAACTGACGAACGGCTTTGTGTTTGCGTCCCTTTGTTTCATTGTTTTGGCTGCGTATTGGCCCTTTGCGCAATCATCACGCATGGTGCAACGATGGTAATGGTCGAGAATTTTGACCCGCTCGTCGTACTTGCATCGGTACAAAAAGAGAAATGTACCGCACTTTATGGTGTTCCAACCATGTTTATTGCAGAATTGAACCACCCAATGTTCAGCATGTTCGATCTTTCGTCACTTCGGACCGGAATCATGGCAGGTGCTCCATGTCCGATTGAAACAATGAACGAAGTGATGAACAAGATGAATATGTCGGAGATCATCATCGTTTACGGGCTTACGGAATCATCACCCGGAATGACAGCAACGAGAAACCATGACGCACCCAGTATCCGCTCAACGACCGTTGGGAAAGCCTATCCTGCGGTTGAAGTAAAGGTGGCCAATCCTGAGACAGGCGAAGAGCTAAAACCGGGTGAACAAGGTGAATTGTGCTGCCGCGGTTACAATGTCATGAAAGGGTATTATAAAAATCCGGAAGCTACAGCCAAGGCAATCGACAAAGATGGATGGCTTCATTCGGGCGATCTGGGTGTAATGGACACGGATGGTTATTTCAGGGTGACAGGGCGCATAAAAGATATGATTATCCGTGGAGGTGAGAACGTTTATCCGCGCGAGATTGAGAACTTCCTCTATACGATGCCGCAGATACAGGCGATTGAAGTGGCTGGAGTTCCCAGCTCCAAATATGGTGAACAGGTCGGTGCATTTATTAAAAAACGTCCGGGCGTTGAACTCTGCGAAGAGGATGTCACAGACTTCTGCCGCGGGAAGATCTCGCGTTATAAAATTCCGAAGTACATCTTTTTTGTCGATGATTTTCCGATGACCGCCAGCGGTAAAATACAGAAGTACAAATTGCGTGAGTTAAGTCTTGAACTGTTAAAAGAGAAAGGAATAGAGCCGGTTTGAAAAAAGGTGAAGGGTTAAAAGATAAAGTGCAAAGGCGAAAGAATGCAGAATGATTTCATTTATTTCAAGTGTTTGCGAGATCGAAGTGTGCTGCATCATAATTTTAACTTTAATAAAATAATAAAGTCAATAAATCGTTTTGTGAATGAAGTATTCTGTATTTTTGTCATAATACAAAAATAAATATCTAATGTACAATGAAAAAGCAGAGCTACTTGCGGAAAGTTAAAAACTTTTAAAGTACTATATACTTGGCGATGTTTACTATTTATGGCCAATATTATTAGGACAACGCAACCAATTGTATTTTCGTGACATCTTTAAAAGAAAAAGAAATAACCATGAGAACTAATTTGAGCCTATTTCTGTTTGTTTTAATTCTTGCTTCTGGATGTATTAATCACGATGTTGAAGAATCGATAATTCCATGTAATTGTGACAATCCGACAAATCAAATTGATGAAGCTAATTCGATGATCATAGGAGAATGGAGTTGGATATCAACCGCTTACCCAATTAGAGGGTCAGAAACAATCTTCGAAACTCCTCAAAATACGAATAATCAGATAAATTATATCTTTACGACTGATTCTATGACCATATTAAAAAATGGAGCTAATGTTTATAAAGCTAAATATTCGATTAGATACCTTGGCGGTTCTTCAAACTCTCAGACAGACATTTTAGTTATAGAATATAGTTATTCAAATACATCAGGAGGCGAGAGCATGCTATACTTAGACAAGAAATGCATGAGCTTAATTAATAGCGCTAATGACGCCGGAGGTAATGTATTACTAGCAAGGAAATGAATACTGTCCATAATTGCAAAATACCCCATATCCCCCTCGTTTGCAAGCTCTTTTCGCTACAATCCTTCCAATCTCAGTGTACTTTGATGAATCTAAACGATATTTATTAGGGGTTGATTAGTTGTTGGTTTGGTCTAATAACCAACATATATAAATCCTTTCACAACACGTGTTGTGCCTCCCAGTTTGAGCACATAATAGTAAACACCTGTCGGAACGGTTTGAAGACTTTCCATTGTTTTTTCATTTGGTTTACCGTTCCAGTCATTCTGGTAATCTGCACTTTGATAAACAAGCAGACCTAAACGAGTGTAGACATAAAGCTGTGATTGAAGATAGTTTTCGAGACCGCCAAATACAAGCTTGTCATTCTTGCCATCGCCATTCGGTGAAAAACCTTCAGGAATCACTGTAAGGTCATAAATATCGATGGTTACAGTAGCAGAGGTGCACAAGTTCAATGCATCGCACACTTCATAAACGAACTGATCGCGTCCCCGACCTCTCTCTCGTGGAGAATAGGTTATTGAACCATCGGTATTTGCCTGTGCAACACCTCGTGCAGGCGGTTCGGTAACGTGCATTGTACCGGGAATGAAACCAACACTTGACAGGTCGTTTGCCAATACATGAATGGTCGTATCTTTAACCCAGGATAATTTTGCGAAGTCTGGATTGGCAAGTATTTGATAGACTTCAGCCGGGAATTTGAAATCCTTCGTAGTTACACATCCATAATTATCGGTTATTTCGAGCGAGTAGATTCCTGATCCAAATAATTTTGCAGTTGAGGTATTATCGGACCCAACAATTTTCCCTTCTGAAGTATACCACCTATAGTTCTGAGCATTGCCAACAAAAATAACCGCATCAACAATCATAGTTCCATCTTTATCAAGTTTGCCGGAAGAGTAAACCTCAGCGATAGGAAGCTGATCGACTTTGATGGTGATAATATCACTTTGCGTTTTTCCCAGGCAGTCGGTCACGACAAGTTTTATCTGGAAATTAGCAGGCAGCGAACCTTTAAATACAGAAGACAGTTGGAATTCGGTGGTGAGACCTGTTTCCCGTGATAATGCACCGCCCTGATTAATTAATGACCATTCATATTTAACTATATCACCTATAGATTTTGATGCATCAAGTTTAACCTGCTGACAGGCACCAGCTAATGTCTCACCAGTTATGATTGCTTTCAGATCAACAATGATAACTTTTATCATTCCAATTTTAAAGTTCATGACGCATTGGGTGGCATCATGAACAGTGATTTTATAGAAATAGATGCCTGGTTGCAGCCAATTAACATTCGTGCTTGCGGTAGTATTACTTCCCACAAAAGTGGCGGCGGAAGCCGGACAATTTCCAGCCGTCTTTGCAAAGTCGACGGTTAAATCACTGTACAATTCCCATTCGTAAGTGTTGCCCGGAACTTCAACAACAGACAATGGAGTTATTTCACCCTGATACACGACAGTCTGAGCCATGGCGGGAGCCAAAGCAAACAGCAACGGTAGCATTACTACCGGCATCAGACGACCAATATCGTGTAACAAACGATTCATATGTGAATAATTTGATTTTTAATGGTCCCTGGAAAAAATTTGATAATATACTTTCATTATCAGTTATTTAATTCCACCTATACCTATTTTATATTCATTGATAACTGTTAATTGTTCATTGTTAATTGCTCATACCTTTCCTATTCCGACAAAACAAGCCGGTTAAACGACAATCTGTGAGCATATTCCGTTGGTGCTCTGCTGCGTTTGTAATTGCCGGGGTTAGGATCACCGCGTGCCTTCAGCTTCACGCGGGGATCGCCTCTGGCATGACCGAAAGGTGGTCCACCTCTGTTTTTAACCATTCTGCATCATTTTAAAATACGATCCCCAATAAACTATGGAGTTACAAATACACCAGGTGCAACAGCCGCAACTGTTGGACGTTTTGTTAATGTCTGTGTTGCTGTATCTTCAAAATCTGTCTGTGTATTACAAGCTGTATTGACTACATCCTTCTCTCCTGAAGCATTTAATCCATTTACAGATAATGCAATAGCATCGTCAGTTAAGGTTTCATGTGCACCATTGGCGATTGTTAATTTCACATAAATTGAAACTCCATTTGTTGTATTGGTAACCGATGCATCAACAGTAAGTGGTAAAGCTGGACTATAAACTCCGGCAGTTAAAGTTGTTGGAATTGCAGCCGTTGCAAAAGCTGCATCGGTATACAATTCAAGTGAAGCAACTGTTTGACCAGCAGATGCAAGACCTGCAACCTGGAATGACGGAGTATAACTGCCGGTGAAATTTGCAGCGACAACCTCAAAATAGAGCACATTTTTGCCATAATCGGTAACCACTGCTTTTGTAACTGCATCATATTTTGCACTGGCAATATTGGAGACGCATGTTGAATATGCAGCCGCATAATCAAGTGATACTTTCGCCTGGTCCATATTCTTGATATCAACTGTGAATCCATTGATGGGTAGAATTGGATAAACTTTTAGATTGTTGGCGCAGGCAGGAGTTGCTGCATCATATTGCACAACCACAAAAGTTGGGGCGGTCACAGTTGTCCCTGTTATTGTTGCGCTTGACCACGTAATATCTACATTGTCTGTGGAAGTTGTAGTACCATAGCTGGCACTTGTGGCTATCAGATCAGTTCCAACAGTAAGTTTCTTATCTGAATTATTGACAAGGACACCAGCATTGTCTTTGATAAAATCAAAATCTTTAGTTGCCCACCACTGAAAATTTCCCCCTGTTGGAGTTACAGCAGCCTTATAATTGTAAGGTACTCCTGCTAAAGGATGTAAAGCATCATTTGTACATCCCACCAACGGTAATGGTACGGAACCGGCTTTCATTTGCCCAAAGGCAGTTACAGAGGCAAAAAAAGCCAAAACGAGTAATAAAATTTGCTTTTTCATGATCTTAAAAATTAAATTGATTTTGAATATTGATTGTAATTGATTTGAAATAATCCTTCTTTGTTATTGATTATTAAATGTTTGCTGACAAATGGAATACAGTCCCTGTTCAGCCTTCCAAGCCAGCTTCCCGGACTGCGTGACCTGCAAGGAGGACTCTTCCCCTTGTTCCGTATCGGTAAGATATTTGGCGAACCCGGTTTGAATGCTGTGCAGGTTGATATTCTGTTCTGACAGGTAGAGCTGTTATTGAACCCCTGCCTGTTTTGCTTCTGCACCTCTGTTTTACTCATGCTTATCTGTTTCATCTTATTTTATATTTAATGACTTCATTAATTGTCTTTTATAATATTTTTGGTCTTGGTTTGATTGTGATCGTTTGGGTATTTGTATAAGAAACATGGCCGTTGCAATCGACTACCTGATAAGTTATCGTGTGAACCACGTTGTTGAAATCAACCCCATCGCCGGGGAACAGAATATTTTCGGTAATTGCAGATGGCTGACCAATGCCGGAAACCGGAGCCTTGGTTACCGGATTATGCGTCACAGGATCCGGAGTTGGTGAGAAATCAATCTGCCAATGGATTTCTACTGCACACGATGGCGTAATGATGTCTGCAAAATTGGACGGGCTTAAATCGAGCCTTGTATCTCCCGGCTTAAAGGTGAAATAATCGGGTCGGTCAATAATAATATCCTGCTTGACAGCATCATAGTAAGCTGAATGGATATTTTCAACACATCCTATAAACGGATCTGGCAACGTAAACTGGTAAACATACACCTCACCCGTTCGAATCGGCCCATCACATGCGGTTGAATGTTCCTGTACCGACAATATAAATTTCCCGGCAGTATTCCAGGTAATATCAATTTCATTTGTCGTACTTGTTTGTGTAACTGCTCCAATTTTCCAGGTATAAGTTGATGGAGTTAAAGGATTTGGATTTGGGTCTACGTTATAATGCTTTGTGGATCCGATATATACATAGTCAGGCATAGCCAACTGGGCACCAGCGCTGAAGGTGCCGAACAGCACAATGGCCAACATGATCATATATCGAAACTGTTTCAACATAAGTATCCCGTTTACCCGGACAATCATTCGAAATCTAAAATAGGACAATACCCAAACGGCATTAAAATCCTGTTAATGAATAAATACCATTTCAGGATCAAGCTGAGGGAATTAACTCAACTACAATATCCGGCAGCGTTTGACATGATCTGTCAGCTGTCGGAAGAAGTGATACAAATCAGCATTTTACACCCGATAAACGTGGCATCAACGCCAATTGAATTTTGTTAGCGATCGGGTGCCCTTGGTTGCCGGCCAACCAGCAAACCACTGCCATACCGCCCAACGACCTTTAAGGCAGCGGACAGTATGGTTTTTTTGATATGATATATGGTGCAACCCATTCAATTAATGGTTTAGATTAGTTGTGATAGATTGGGGAAGTAGCAGGCAATGCATTGACTGTTACAACCATCACTTTTGGTGCAGCAGCTTTACAACTATTTGCATTGGTGTAATTGACTGAAACTGACTGTGGACCTGCGGTATTCCAAGTAACAGTAATTGAGTTTGTTCCAGCTCCGGCTGTGATTGTGCCTCCTGCGCTTACAGACCATATGTAGCCAGTCATTCCAGTTTCTGTAGTGTAAATAACACCTATAGTAGTCGCACAAACAGGTGTAGCGCCTGTAATTGTTGGATCAGGTAATGGATTGACTGTGATTTTCACTGTATTAGTTATCACTGTACCACAAGTACCTGAAGTCTGGTGCAAACGATAGTAAGTCGTAGCTGTCAGAGTTGCCGGTGCATAACCAGAAGTAGTTGCGCCTGATATTGGAGCCCACGTAGCACCATCAGGTGAAGAATCCCATTGGTAAGTGTAGCTTCCTGTTCCGCCTGTTGCATTAACAGATGTGAGCGGTGCAGGTACCGTATTGTAGCAAATGGTCTGATCTACTCCTGCTGTTCCTACAACCAGGTTAGGCTGTACTGTGATTTTTACTGAATTAGTTATCACCGTACCACAAGTACCCGAAGTCTGGTGCAAACGATAGTAAGTCGTAGCTGTCAGAGCTGCCGGTGCATAACCAGAAGTAGTTGCGCCTGTTATTGGTGTCCAGGTAGCACCATCAGGTGAAGAATCCCACTGGTAAGTGTAGTTTCCTGTTCCGCCGGTTGCGTCAACCGAAGTGAGTGCTGCAGGTACCGTATTGTAGCAAATGGTCTGATCTGCTGCTGCTGTTCCTGGAAGTAATAATGGCAGAACAGTAATTGAAATGGAATTAATTACGGCAGAGCAATTAGAAGAATTTAATTCTGTCACTGTTAGCGTACATGTACCTGAGTTAGTCCAATTAATGGATACTAAATTGTTAGGCGCAGCGCCAGTTCTTATCACACCTGCACCTCCTGTACCAGCACTGATGTTCCAGGTATAGGTTGAGCCAGCTGTAGGCATAACGCCGTAAGATTCTGTTGAATTAAGACAAACAGTCATATCTCCTGTCTTTGTTAATACACCCACTTGTGCCCACGCTCCCAATGCACTTACCGAGAGCATTAGCATCATTAGCCATCGTAAAATTTGAATTTTTGTTTTCATCGCTTGATTTTTTAATTATTTATATTTTAAGGTTTTATAGTTATCGTTTATAGGCAATAGTGCCGGAATTCGTCGGAATAAGGTGTATTGCAGTAAACTGCATGCCTGTCCGCCGGGGTAGGCCGGGAATTGCTGCAGTGTAAGCCATCGTAGCAGTCGTATCCGAATTTTCACGGTTAATCGTTTTAATTGATTGGTTTGTAATTTTTTTCTAAATGCTGTTTTTTTGAAGTAAAGGTCCGGCTCATCAGATGGCCAGCACAATTGGAACCGCGATAGCAGGCGCGACCTGGCCGTCATTCCCGTTGAAAGCAGTAGTAATCTAAGCCATCGTATAATTCGTAAGAGTGTTTCCATGATTCGTATTTTTTAAAATTTCTAACTATTAATTTCTTATAAGTTTTATTTAATGATGATAAATTGGTGATGTTGTGGGTAATGAATTAACTGTCAACTGTACCGAATTTGATGCGCTAAGACATTGAGTCGTTGAATGCGCTTCGCAGTAGTATTGTGTGCCGTTCAGTCCGATTGAACCGGTAATAGTTAATGATGAAGTTGTTGCACCTGAATAAGTGCCTGTCATGTCGGTTACATTTTCCCAGGTACCTCCGTTTAGCCATTTCCATTGATACGAAATGGCACCTGACGCAATTATTGATATTGACATAGATTCTCCAGCACAGACTGTTGTGATAACTGGTTGAGAAGTGATTGTTGGAGGGGTTGCAGAATAGATAACTGTATGATTGCCTAAATGAGCGTAATCGTCTATCAGGTATTGATCCCACCCGGTACTTAAAGTTGGGAAAGTACAAGGCGCAGGATTGGTTGTTATTCCGTTAAATACGTTTGCTTTTCTTATCAGGGTTACATCATTGGTTTGTAGCCCACCCGAAGTCCAGGCAATTCCCGGATCGCATCCGATATTTCCAAAAATATCAATATTAACGACCCCCTTTTTCAAAACAACTGCATCATTACCATTAAACCAGCCAATACCAGTTATTTGATATGCATATGTCTTTAAAGCATCAGTAGCATTGGAGGGTACAACTACCCATACTTGATTGTTAGGCAGTTCAACATTTGGTAGGGTGATAAATGTATTTGGCGCAGAATTGCCATTAAAGTATCCTGCCACTGTATAACCCGAGAGATTGATTGTATTACCCGTAAAGTTGGCTATTTCTATCGCTTTGTTATTCGATGAACCTTCAATATATTCTGAAATGAACAGGTCGGTCGCCCCTGTCGTGCAAGAAGTGTTATATACATTGAAACTACCAAAACTCGCAGAAGAGCATGAATTTAGCAACGTTATGAGTCCCGAAGTTGCTCCTTCCGGCACAGTAGCCGTGATTGAGTTGGCAGAATTAACAGTGAAAAGCGGAGAAAGTATACCATGGAAATAAACAGCAGAAACACCTGTAAAATTATCTCCTGTAATTAAGACACTTGTTCCCACCGGCCCGCTTGAAGGCACAAATCCTGAAATACTCACATTGCAGGTAGAAGTGGCTCTAAGGTAAAAGTCATCAATACCTAAACCATCATCAGATCCTGTTGCTGTGTAGTCATTCCACCTGATCCAAAAACTGGCACCAGCCGGAATACTTAGACCTGTTATTGTAGCAGTAATATTTGTTTTATTTGCATCAAGATTGCCATCCAATTTACCCTTAGGTTCATTTGTAACCGGAGCAATAAAGTCAAGCGCATTAAAATCTATCCAGGTACCGTTATTAAGATTGGTCGCATTCAAACTATATTGAAAATCTAATCTGTCAACTCTTCCTGTCGCTCCAAGTCTCCATTGTTCACCTGTATATTCTATGGTGATCTCATTAATCGTATTTCCCGTGTTGTTGATAAACGAGGCCCCTAAAGCTGAAATGAGGTTAGTCGATCGCAGACATCCCAAAGCTCTTTCAGTGGACAAACCACTTCCAAAGCTGTAAGTATCGCCTTTTGTCGAAGAGCCATCTGCTGCTGTATAAAAGGCATTAGCATAAGAACCAGTTTCATTAAAAGCCCAACCTAACGGCACCGTGCCGGAGGAATCTGTATTTGCTAGTCCGTTAAAATCCTGAAAATATGTTGCTGAGGTTATTGATATCTGTCCACTCGCAGGAACCCATAGTAACACCATTACGCTCATCAACGCAAGTAGAATGCGATAAGTATAGCGTCCCGTAACGATTCCCATGAGTTCAATCAATTAAATGGTTGACACACTAAAGACATTACTGGCATTTATTGTCGTAAGTAAATTAGAGGAGTCATGTTTGGTTTAGTCGCAAATCATATTAAAGGTACATAATAGACACATTAACAGTCGTATAATAACCGCTTATATTCGTTTAACAGATAAAGTAACCGGTTTTATCCGTATTAAATCATGTAAATTGTTAAATGTTGAATGCTGCAATTGGATTTGATGCGTATTTTTTTAATCAATAAACTGCTACCTTTATGTTTCCACTAAAAGTAGAATGTAATGAACGTCAAAATAATTTTCCCTTTCCTTTTTTGCCTGATAATAAGTTCCTCCTACGGACAACCGGCATCTTCAAAACTGAAAGTTGTTTCATCTCCTTCCGGAAGTTTGTATACACAGATCAATAAAAAAGGGAAAACAGTTATTCCCAATGGTCGTTTTATCACACCTTTCGGGAGATCGATTGAAGTTGCCCCACATCCGTTCGGATTAACACTGAGCGTTGACGGAACAGTTGCTGTAACAGCCAATTCGGGAACTTCGCCCATCTCAATTTCAATTATTAAAAACCTTAAATCGGCTCATCCTACGGTTTTACAGGTTCCTCCGGGCTCGTCAACTGACGAGGGAGTGCTGGCTTCCGTTTTTATGGGACTGGCGATTTCTCCGGATAATAAGATCGTTTATGTGGCAGGAGGTCAGGAGAATAAGATTTACCTATTTTCTGTCGATTCGGGGGTTAAACTTGATTCGGTGGATTGCTCAGTATCTGAAAAAGGAGAGAAAACGCCTGATGGCTATATTGGCGATATGAAACTGAGTAAGGATGGCCGGTATTTATATGCTGTGGATCAAACGTTGTTTCGCCTGATTGTGATTGATACGCAACAAAAGAAGCTGATCGGAAGTGCAAAAACCGGGCGATACCCGTTTGGTGTGATTCTTTCCGCCGATAATCAAAAAGTCTATGTCGCAAATGTGGGGATGTTCGAATACAGCAAAATAGGCAATATCGAAGCCGAAAAAGATTATAAAAAAGCGCTCGATTTCCCTCCGTTTGGTTATGGATCAGAAGAGATGAAGAAGGGAATTCGCATTGATTCACTGGATATCG
>Ga0209511_1002784_pt1 | contig 13922 bp, 11 predicted proteins | sample SSSSmetaG_FD_184141 | JGI IMG/M metagenome (GOLD analysis project Ga0209511, IMG submission 184141) | Glacier valley bacterial and archeal communities from Borup Fiord, Nunavut, Canada, to study Microbial Dark Matter (Phase II) - ​SSSS... | ecosystem: Environmental > Aquatic > Freshwater > Ice >...
CTGGTCGGCCACCGCTTGTTGCTTTCCCCCGGCCTGGCAGGCCGCCACCACCCGTTCCCGTAAGTCAAGTGAATAAGCTTTCATGACCGAAAGTAAACCAAAAACGTGTACACTCACTTGGGAACCGCTCTAGGTGTTGGGATTTAGGTGTTGGGTTTCCAAATCTGAACACCCAACACCTAAAACCCAACACCTAAAACCTATCACCCATTAACTCCCACGCATCGAAGCTGGCGATGGTGGCTTCGGCGAGGGCGGTCAGGGCTTCGCGGGTGAGGTACGCCTGGTGGCCGGTGACGAGCACGTTGGGCCGGGCCAGCAGCCGGGCGAAGGTCGCGTCGTGCGGCGCGGCGCGCGAGTGGTCCTGAAAAAACAGGCCCTTCTCATGCTCGTACACGTCCAGCCCGAGGTAGCCGAGTTGGCCCGAATCGAGGGCGCGCAGGGCGGCTTCGGTGTCGAGCACGCCGCCGCGGCCGGTGTTCACCAGCAGCACGCCGCGCTTCATCTGGGTTAGCAGCTCGTCGTTTATCAGGTGACGGGTGGCGGCGGTGAGCGGGGCCAGCAGCAGGATAATGTCGGCCTGGGCGCACAGTTCGGACAGGGGCACGTAGCGCAGGCCCAGGCGCTGAGTCAGGGCTGGGTCGGGCTGCACGTCGGTGCCCAGCAAGTGGCAGCCGAAGCCGTGCAGAATGCCCGCCGCCACTGCCCCGATGCGCCCCACGCCGACGATGCCCACCGTTTTGCCGCGTAGCTCGAAGCCCAGCAGCTGGTCGAGCCGGAAGTCGTTGGCCCGCAGCTGCTCATTGGCCTGGCGCAGGTGGCGGGCCAGGGCCAGCACCAGCAGCACGGTGTGCTCGGCGATGGCGTGGGGCGAGTAGTCGGGCACGGTGGCCACGCGCACCCCCAGACGCTGGGCGGCGGTCAGGTCCACGTTGTCGGAGCCGGCCCCGCGCACGGCCATGGAGCGCACACCCAGCGCGGCGAGCTGCTCCAGCCGGGCCGCCGACACCTCGTCGGCCACGAACACGCTCACCGCCGCCGCGCCTTGCGCCAGGGCCGCGCTGGTCGCGTCCAGCCCCGCCTCCACGAATCGTAGCGTGTGCCGGCCTGCGTTGGCTTGCTCCAGGAAAGGCCGCTCGCAGGCCAGGGTGCTAAAGACGGTTACGTTCATGGGCGGGCGGATATTAGCTGGTTGGGGCCAGTTGTGAAGAAAAACTTTCCAAAGGTCGCGCCGTCACTTGGTCTGCTCCGCTGACAAAAATCAGGTGCTGGACCTGACATCGCGCATGGCGGCGGCCGGATGCGGGCGGGTTCTTTGCCAGAGATTTCTCGGGTCGCCTCGCTTGCTGCTGCTACGTAAGATATTGGGCGATGCCGGTCGTAGTCGGTTGGTGTTGGGGGACGTTGTCATGCAGCGCGCAGCGAAGCATCTCGCGTGGCGCAGTAATCTCCAACGTTAGCCAACGTCAGCAATGAAGCGAGCGAGATGCTTCGCTGCGCGCTGCATGACAACGTCCCCTAACACCCAGAACCCGGAACCTAACACCCAACACCTAAGCACCCAACACCCAATACCCAGCAATCTCATTAGTAGTAATCATTCCTCAACTCATGACTTTCTCGCTGCTCGTCCCGACCGATTTTTCCCAGCCTGCCGACCACGCCCTGGCCTACGCCGACGCGCTGGCCGGGGCCATCGACGCGCAACTGGTGCTGCTGCACGTGCGCCGCGACTCGCCCTTCGACCCCGAGCGGCTCAGTGGCCGGGCCGACGAAGAAAGCCAGCAGGTCACCGACCTGGCCCTGGCCAGCCTGATGCGCAGCCTGACGGTGCCGGCCACCGCCGAAACCGGGCACGGCCGCGTAGCTACCGCCGTGGTCGAAGCCCTGGCCCGCCACCAGCCCGCGCTGGCCGTGCTGGGCCACCGCGACACCGAGGCGCTGCCCGACGAAGTAGTGGCCACCGTGCCGCTCGACATTTTGCGCACAGCCCCGCAACCGTTGCTGGTGGTGCCCGTCGGTGCGCCGGTAATCGTGCCGCGCCGGCTGCTGCTGGCCGTCGATGCCGAGCAGTTTTCGCTGGGCGAGCACATGGGCCTTGTCTGCCACTTCCTGACCGCGCTCGGCGCGCCGCTCACCGTGCTGCACGTGGCCCCGGAACCCTCGGCCATTGCCGACGCGGCTGCTTTGGAGGCCGTCGAGCGCACTGGCCTGGCCCTGGACCTGCCCCTGCTCAGCTTCCGGCCCCTCACCCACGCCGAGCCGGCCGAGGGCATTTTGCAGGTATTGGCCGAAGGTAACTTTGACGCGGTGGCGCTCATTGTCCGGCCGCGCAGCTTCCTGGGCAGCTTGTTTCACCGCAGCGTTACGGCCGCCGTGCTGCTGCATAGCCCCGTGCCGGTGCTGGTGCTGCCCGCCACGGCCGAGTCAGTGCAGTAGCCCGCGCCAGGTAGGCGCAAGCAGGCGCGCAACTCCGCGCCTGCTTGCGTATAGGGCCGCGCACCTTCTGCCTGTTTCGTATGCGCGGCCTGTATTCCGTCCTTCTGCTGACTCTGTCCAACCTGTTCATGACTTTTGCCTGGTACGGGCATCCGCACTTGTTCAAGAAAATGACCTGGTTTGCCAAGCTCGGTCTGGGCGGGGTTATTCTGGTGAGCTGGGGACTGGCTTTGTTCGAGTATATTTTTCAGGTGCCGGCCAACCGGCTGGGCTTTGAGGAAAACGGCGGGCCGTTCGGGCTGTTTCAACTCAAGGTCATCCAGGAAGTCATCACGCTCAGCGTGTTTACGCTCTGCGCGGTGTTCGTCTTCAAAACCGATAAGCTCGGCTGGAACCATCTGGCCGGGGCCGGGTTGCTGGTAGCGGCCGTGTACGTAATTTTCAAAAAGTGGTAGCCGAAAAAGCAACCGATAAGCAGCCCGCGGCTTTTCGCACCCGCGACTGGAAGCTGCCCGGCAGTATCTTGTCCACGTTTCGCAAACGGCCCACCGGAGCCGGGCTACTGAGTTAATCAAGGCCCCGCGTACCCAGCCAACCCGCGCGAAAGGTGTCCGACCGAATCCAACACCCGACGAGCCTCCAACAGTAAACGAGTTATCCGCAAAATCCGCGATTCTATGGGTCAGTTTTTCAAGTTCGTCCTGGCCACCGTCCTCGGCCTGGTCGTGTTCTCCATCCTCAGCTTCGTGCTGCTCATTGGCCTGGGCGCGGCGTTGGGCAGCAGCTCCGAAAAAACCGTGGCCGATAATTCCGTGCTGGAGCTGCGCCTCGACAAGCCCATCTCGGAGCGCAAGCAAAGCGCCGACTTGTTCGGCTCCAGCTCGGCCACCATCGGCCTGCTAAGTTTAAGGCAAACCATCGGCGAAGCCAAATCTGACGACCACATCAAAGGTATTCTGCTCAACCTGGGCCTGGTGCGGGGCGGCATGGCCTCGCTCGAAGAAGTACGCGACGCGCTGCTCGACTTCAAGCAGTCGGGCAAGTTCATCGTGGCCTATCACGAAGTGGCATCCGAGAAAAGCTACTACCTGAGCAGCGTCGCCGACCAGATTTACCTGCACCCGCAGGGCACGCTCGAATTCAACGGCCTCTCGTCGGAGGTCATGTTCTACAAGCGCTTGTTCGAAAAGTCGGGCATCGAGCCGTACATCTTCCGGGTCGGCTCGTTCAAGAGCGCCGTGGAGCCGTTTTTCCGGGAGAGCTTTTCCGACTCGGCCCGCTACCAGACGGTGTCGTATTTGAACTCGCTCAACGACCACATGCTGCGCCAGGTAGCGGCGAGCCGCCAGATTCCGCTGCCGCGCCTGCACGTCATTTCCGACTCGATGCTGGTGCACAACGCCCCCGACGCGCTCCGCCTGAAGCTCGTCACCAAGCTCGGCTACTACGACGAGGCCCAAGATTTTATGCGCGACAAGCTGGGGCTGAAAGCCGACAAAAAGATACCCCTGGTGAGTTTGAGCGCGTATGAGTCGGCTGAAAAAGACGCGAAAGAGAGCAACGAAACCCGGGGCAACCGCATCGCCGTCATCTACGCCGAGGGCGACATCGTGACCGGGCGCGGCGCGGACGAGAGCATCGGCAGCGACAAGTTCGCGGAAGCTATTCGCAAGGCCCGGCTCGATGACAAGGTGCGGGCCGTGGTGCTGCGCATCAACTCGCCCGGCGGCTCGTCGCTGGCCTCGGACATTATTTACCGCGAGGTGCTGCTGACCAAAAAGGTGAAGCCGATTATCGCCAGCATGGGCGACGTGGCGGCCTCCGGGGGCTACTACATCGCCATGGCCTGCGATACTATCGTGGCCCATCCCAACTCGATAACCGGCTCCATCGGCGTGTTCGGCATCCTGCCCAACATTCAGCCCCTGCTCGCCGACAAGCTCGGCATCACCGTGGACCGCGTCACGACGGGCAAGTTTTCGGACCTGCCCACCATCACCCGTGCCCTGACCGACTACGAAAAGCAGCAGCTGCAGCTGGAAGTGAACGACATCTACGCCGACTTCACGAGTAAAGCCGCCCTGGGCCGGCACATGGACGTGGGCCGGTTGCGCCGCCTGGCCTCGGGTCGGGTCTGGAGCGGCACCGAAGCCAAAGCCCGCGGCCTGGTGGACGTGCTCGGCTCGTTCGACGACGCGCTGAAGCTGGCCGCCGGGCGCGCCAAGCTCCAGAACGGCGACTACCGCATCGAGCGCCTGCCGAGCCAGCGAACCAGCGTCGAAAAGCTGCTGCGCCGCTTCAGCTCCGATAGCGACGACGACAACGAAGCCGCCGAGGCGCGGGTGTTGCAGGCCCAGCTCGGGCCGCTGTATCCGGCCGTGCGCCAGTATCAGCTGCTGCTGCGGATGCGCGGGGTGCAGGCAAGGTTGCCGTATGAGCTGGAAATTAAGTAACTGTTCCTAGTGCGGCTCGCCGCCCGTTCACCTCACCCCCCTAGCCCCCCTCTCCCGTGGAGAGGGGGGAACTAGTCACTAGTTCTAGCTCTAAAACAGACGTTGGATTAAAAGCTAGAGCTAGTTCCCCCCTCTCCACGGGAGAGGGGGGTTAGGGGGGTGAGGTGAACGGGCGGCGAGCTACGCCTCCCACCTCCTTCATGAAAAAACTCCTCCCCGCCCTGCTGCTGCTCGCCCACCTCGCCCCGGCCCAGACGACGACTTCACTCTACCAGCCGCGCGACATCAAGGCCGCTTTTGCCCGGGGCACGCGCGCGGCCGACGGGCGGCCCGGCCCGCGCTACTGGCAAAACCGGGCACGCTACGACATCACGGTGGAGGCCCGGCCGCCGGCGCGCGACATCCGGGGGCGCGAGCGCATCACGTACTTCAACAACAGCCCCGATACGCTCAAGTCGCTGGTCATCCGGCTCGTGCAGAACATTCACCGGCCGGGCGTGAGCCGCGAGGGCGACGTGGATGCCGCTTACCTGACCGAGGGCGTGACGATTGATTCGTTTGCCGTGGCCGGGCAGGCGCGGCCCTACGCCGGGCGCGGCGGGGCAACGGCCCAAACCGTGGCCCTGCCCCGGCCGCTGCTGCCCCACGACTCGCTGCGGCTGGCTTTCAGCTGGCACTTCCCCGTCGCGCTCGAAGCCGGGCGCGAGGGACGGCTCGACCCGACTACGTTTTTCCTGGCTTATTTCTACCCGCGCGTGTCGGTTTACGACGACTATAACGGCTGGGACCGGCTGCCGTTCGTGGACAGCAAGGAGTTTTACAACGACTTCAACGACTACACGTTGCGCGTGAAAGTACCGGTCAATTTCTTGGTCTGGGCCACCGGCACATTGCTGAACCCGCGGCAGGTGCTGCGGCCGGCCTTCGCCAAGAAGCTTGAAAAGTCGCTCACCTCCGATGCCGTGCTGCACGTGGCGACGGCCGCCGACCTGGCCCGGCGCGACATCACGGCCCCGAACCCGACCAACACCTGGGTGTGGACGGCGACGGACATTTCCGACGTTACGCTGGCCCTGAGCGACCACTACGTCTGGGACGCGGCCAGCGTGGTCGTGGACCCCGCCACCCGGCGGCGGGCCAGCGTGCAGGCCGCGTTCGCCGATTCGACGGCTGACTTTCACCAAGCGGTGGCCTTCGGGCAGCACGCGCTGGGCTGGTTTTCGGGCAACTGGCCGGGCGTGCCGTACCCGTTTCCAAAGATGACGCTCGTGCAGGGCACGGCCGACATGGAGTACCCGATGATGGTGAACGACAGCCCGCGGAAAGATTTGCAATTCGCGCAGTTCGTGGCCGACCACGAAATCGCCCACACCTGGTTTCCGTTCTACATGGGCATCAACGAGAGCCGGTATCCGTTCATGGACGAGGGCTGGGCCACCACGCTGGAATTGCTGATTGGGCGCACCGAACGCGGCAACCAGAAAGCCGATGACCTGTACCGGCAGATTCGGGTAGGCTGGATGAGTAACCCTGCCAGCAACCAAGATTTACCCATCATCATGCAGGCCGATGAGATGAAACGTGGTGTCGGTACTAACGCTTACGGCAAAGCTTCGCTCAGCTACCTGGCCCTCAAGGATTTGCTTGGCGACGAGTTGTTTGGGCGCAGTCTGCGCGAGTACATGGGCCGCTGGCACGGCAAGCACCCTATTCCGTGGGATTATTTCAACTCCATGAGCAACGCCTCGGGCCAGGACCTGACCTGGTTTTTTCAGAACTGGTTTTTCACCAATAACTACATCGACCTGGCCCTGACCGGGGCCGTCAAAACCGCCCAGGGCACCGAGGTCCGGTTGCGAAACATCGGCGGCTTCGCCGTGCCCGTGGACCTGAAAATCACCTACGCCGACGGCTCCACCGAGACGCTACACCGCACGCCCGACCTGTGGCGCGCCAACCCGCAGCAGGCCAGCATCACGGCGCCCAACCAGGGCAAAGTTGTCCGCGCCGTGGCGCTCGACCACGGCATTTACATGGACGCGGACACGGGCAACGACCGGCTGGTAATGCCTTAAAGAGCCTCTTGACCCTGGAACGAGTAGCCCAACCTGCGTATCCAGCGGCGAGCCGGGCTGCCCGGCATCGTTGAAATTTCGGACGTAGCCGCAGTCGCACATACCCAGGCTACTGAGGTAGAATCTTACGCCTGACGCGGTGTTCAACGTCAGGCGTGGCCCCCCCAGCAGCCACCGATAGCCCAGCGCCAGGCCGGGGCCACAGCCAGTGAAGCGCCGGGTGCTGGGCGGTAAGGTCAGGCCAGGATAAAAACTCCGCACTTGCCCTGAGTGGCTGAGCCGCCCCGCCGCCGCTTGCGGATACAGCCCGCCCGGCCGCTCGTTTCGGAAGTAGTAGCGTCCTGGTAGTGCCGCCTGACTGCCGGGAAAATCCACGCTGAAATAGCGAGCACCCTGCAGCCCGAGCGCGAAATGCCGGCCCAGGCGGTACTCGTATTCCAGACCCGCGTTGGCAGCCCAAATACGCCCGCGCTCAGCGTGTGGGGCCGAACGGCGGTGGCTTGCCGCGCGGCGACGGGCAGAACTAACCCAAGCAGGCTGCCTGATAGTGGAAGCTCTTTCACGGGCTTACCTTGGGAAAGTGCTCCGCAGAGCTACTGCCCACGACCTTCCCAAATCCCGCGTCGCAAGTCATTATCACCGAAGCCGCCGCCTACCTTCAGGCCCGCGCCGCTGACTTCCGGCCCGACACGGGCCTCCTCCTCGGCACGGGGCTGGGCGCGCTGGCGCGGGAGGTCGAAATCGAGGTCGAAATCAGCTATGCCGACATCCTGGCCACCACGCGGGCCGAGCCGCGGCTGTCGGCGCTGATTAAGCGCGTGTTGGGAGGTTAGCGCACGGGCAGCTTTTCGGCCGCGGCGGCTTTTTGCAAACGGTCGTCGTGGGTGAAAAACGCGTCGAGCGGGCCGGCCGTGAGGGCGGCGGCAAGCTGGATGGCATCGAGCGAGCGCAGGGCCAGGGCGTGGTGCTTTCGCAACAGCAATGCGGCTTGCAGCAAAATGGCTTCGCTTAGCTGAACGACCTGAAAATTCACCCAATCACGTTGGAGGTCTGCCAGACCTTCATCGGCCTGTGCCTGAGTCAAATCTTTTCGGCGCACGATGCGTCCGAACGTAGAGGTGCTCTCCACCCAGGTCAGAGAAGTGACCACTATTTCCGCGTCGTAGTCGAGTTGCGCCCGTAGCTCAGTTGACCCAGGTTCAGTGCGGTAGAGCTTAACCAGCGAAGATGTATCAAGAAAAGCCCGCATCAGTCCCGCTCACGGCGTTCGGCCACTACCTCATCCGCCAGCGAAACACTTCCATCAAGGTGGGCGGTGCGAGCCAATGCCTCGTCCCAGGAAAACCGGGGACGCGGACCAGGGGCCGGCTTCGACAGGGGCGAGAGCGCAACCGGCTCTACGAATACGACGAGCACTTTGCGCCCCGCGCTGGCAGCCGGGGCGGCTTCGGATAGCTGCACCAGGCCGTCCTCGCGGCAGGTGCCTTCGATGGTAGTAAGCATACGGGCGAAGTTACTTCACGATAATGCGCTTGCGGTCGTAGCTGAGCGCCGTAAACACGCCGATGCCGCCCTTGACGGTGCTGCGGATGCTGCTGGGCTGCCCGAATGGGTTGCCGTTGGCCTGGCGCGCCTCGCGGGTCGAGGTCCGGAAAGAATAGAAGGCCGAATCGAGGTGGAAAAGCGTCACCTGGAGCGTATCGCCGGGGTCGAAGCGGTAGCTGGTGCCGACGACGAACTGGCGCGTCCCGTTGAGAATGCGGTCCTCCACGTCGTTGTCGTTCGAAGCCTGGCGGAGGATGCCGCGCCGCTGGCGCTGAATCATGCGGCGGTAGAAGTCGGTGCCGGGCACGTCCTGCCAGTAAGCGAGCTGCAGGGCTTTGCGGTCGGGCGGGGGCAGCGTGTTGTAGCGTAAGGCCACCGAGTCGAGCGGCACCCGCGCGGGCACGCTCGTCGCGCCGGTCACGCGCCGCCCGCGCTGGTCGCGCGCTTCGAGCGTGAACGTCTGGCCGGGTTGCAGCGTGAGCACGTCCTGGGCCTGGGCCGTGTGAGTGAATATCTTGAACGCCACCGAGTCGCGGTTGAGCCGGTCGAGCTGACTGAGCGGCACGGTCGAGCCGTTTTCGAGCACGATGCCGGGCTGAAACACCAGCGGCAGGGCGCGCCCGCCGGGCAAGGTCAGCGTGACGGTGACGTCGGTAGGCAACTGAATGGGCTGGCCGTTGGGCAAGACGAAGGCCTGCGAGCCGCCGCTCACCGCCTGCCCGTTGGCGAGGTAGGGCACCGACTCGGTGACGGTCAGGCGCGGCACCCGGCCGCTTTCGAGGTAGCACTCCACCACGAGTTGGTTGTCGTAAGTGGGCAGCACCACGTTCACGTCGTTTTGCAGCGCCCCGCACCCGGAGAGCAGCAACAGGGCAAGGAGCAGGCGGGTAGGTTTCATGTTTTTTGATGCTTGGTGCTTGGTGCCTGGTGCGGGGGGTCGTTGTCATGCAGCGCGTAGCGAAGCATCTCGCTCGCCACGTTGCTGACGTTTAAATTTACCGCGCCACGCGAGATGCTTCGCTACGCGCTGCATGACAACGACCCCCCGCACTAAAATTTAAAATTGTACGTCACCGACGGGATGGCCGGAAACAGCGACACCTGCCGGGCGGCGAAGCCCGTCACGCGGTCGGTGACCTTGTCGCGCTGGGTTTCGAAGAAGATGAAGTAGGCGTTGCGGCGGTTGTAGGCGTTGTACACGCTGAAAGTCAGGTCGCGCTCGCCGCCCGTGCGGCTGGGGCGAAGCTTATAGACCAGGCCCAGGTCGAGGCGGTGGTAAGGAATGAGTCGGTACGTGTTGCGGTCGGGGTAAATGGGGTTGGCCTGAATGCCGGCTCCGAACACGTCCTGGGTAGCGAAGCGGCCGAGCGGCAGCGTAGTGGGCGCGCCGGACGTGTACACGAAACTGGCCGTCAGGTTGATGCGCTGGCTGAGCTGGTGCAGCACGACGACCGTCAGGTTGTGGCGCCGGTCGTAAATGGGGAAAAAGTCCTGGCCGTTGTTCACGCCCGTCGTGCCGCGCTGGGGCGGGAAGTTGCGGTAGGCCCAGGCCAGGGTGTAGCCAATCCAGCCGGTCGTCTTGCCTTCTTTCTTCTCCAGGTACAGCTCGTTGCCGTAGCTCCAGCCCCGGCCGAAGAGAAACTCGGCATCCAGGTTCGGATTGACGAAGAGCTGCGCGCCGTCGCGGAAATCGACCTGGTTCTGCGCCCACTTGTAATACACCTCGTTGGTAAGCAAATACTTGCCGTTGCCGAACAGCCAGCTCGCGCCCGTGCTCACCTGCTGCGAGCGCTGGGGCCGCACGTTCGCGCGCGACGGGTACCAGATGTCGGTCGGCAACGACGCGCCCGAGTTCGACACGAGGTGTACGTACTGGTACATGAGCGCGTAGCTGGCCTTGAGCGCCACGTTGGGCCGCACCGAGTAGCGGGCCGAGGCGCGCGGCTCCAGCCCGCCGTACTGGTCGCTGCCCAAGCGGAAGCCCGAAGCCCGCAAGCCCAGCTCGGTCTGCCACTTGTCGTTCCAGGTGATGTTGTCCGAGCCGTACACCCCGCCCTCCAACCCATTGTAGCTCAGGTCGGAGCCGAAGTTGAAGCTGTTGTCGTCGGCCCCGGCTTGCAGGCGGCCTACGCCGAAGCGGTGGTGGGTGCCACTCAGACCGAACTTCACCACGTGGCGGCTGTCCTTGGGCGTGTAGTCAAAATCGACCCGCCCGGTGTAGTCCAGGATATTCGACCCCAGGTTGAAGCTGAACTGGTCGATGCGGTTCTTGACCTCGTAGTTGTAGCGCGTCACCGAGGCCGACGTATTGACGAGCAGCTCCGGCGAAAACACGTGCTGCCAGCGCCCCACGCCCAGGCTGTTGCCCCAGTTGAAATTGAAGTTGAAGCCTTGAGTCTGGGAGATGAACCCGAACACGTCGCGCCCCACGTAGCCCGTGAAAAACACCTGGTCTTTGTCGCCGAGCTGGTAGTTGGCTTTGGCGTTGAAATCCTGGAAGTAGTAGTCGGGAATGGGGTTGAAGGTCGGGTCTTTGGCGTTGCGCCGGTTGATGGCGCGGGTGAAGATGTCGAAGTACGTGCGGCGGCCCGACACGATGAACGAGCCGCGGGCCGGGGTGCCGTCGCGGCCGCCACCCAGCGGCCCCTCGAAGCTTAGGCGCGAGGCAATCAGCCCGATGCCGCCCGTCACGTGGAAGTGCTGGCGGTCGCCCTCCCGAAACTTGACGTCGACCACCGACGAAAGCCGCCCGCCGTACTGCGCCGGAAACCCGGCCTTATAGAGGTCCACGCTCTGCACGGCATCGGAGTTGAACACCGAAAACAGCCCGAACAAGTGGTTCGGGTTATACACCAGCGCGTTGTCGAGCAGCACCAGGTTCTGGTCCGAAGAGCCGCCGCGCACGAACAAGCCGCTGCTTCCCTCGCCCCCGTTCTGCACGCCCGGCTTGAGCTGCAAAGTCTTCAGAATATCGACTTCGCCGAAGAGCGCGGGCAGCAGCTTGGCTTCGCGGATGGTAAGCCGCTCCACGCCCATCTGGGTGGTCGTCAGCTTCTCGCGCAAGGTCTGCTGGCCGCGCACGATAACCTCGCCCAGCTCCGAAACCGTAGCCATGAGCATAAACGTGTGCTGCTGGTCGCCGCGGCGCAAATTCACGTCGAGCGTCTGGCTCTCGTAGCCCACGAACGAGACGACGACCCGCACCGGCCCGGCGGGCAGCTCCAACCGAAAGCGCCCGTCGGCCTCGGTGGCGATGCCCAGGCCGAGCGCCGGCGCGGCCACCGACGCGCCCGGCAGCGGCGCGCCATCGGTGCCGCGTACTAGTCCGCTCAGCACCCGCGTGATAGCAGCCCTGGGAACAGTTTGGACGGGCACGGCAGTAGCCGGAGCGGCGGCCGGAGCCTGCGCCAGCCCCTGGCGCAGGCTGCCCCAGAGCAGCAGCGTAACGCTCAAAAAAACAGCGCCGGAACGCGATAATTGCTTCATACTACAAAATTACGCTTCTGGGCAGGGGCAGCCGGCCAACGCCAGCGGCAGCGCTTTAATGCGGCGCGTCGGCGGCAGTCAGAAACGGCTGCAAGGCCCGCGTGAGCTGCGCGGCCGCCACCACACCCGCCTGTCGCCACACCGGCTGCCCGTGGCTAAACAAGATCAGCGTCGGAATAGATTGCACCCGGAATTGTTGGGCCACGGCGGGATTTTTGTCCACGTCGAGCTTGATGACGCGCAGCTTACCCGAATGTTGGGCCGCGACCTGCTCCAGAATCGGGGCCATTGTTTTACAGGGGCCGCACCAGGTGGCATAAAAATCGACCAGCACCGGCATTCCAGGGCTGGCAATGAGGTCGGCGAAGGATTTGCGTGGCATATGTTGAGGATTAGGGACGAGGAACCTGGGATGAGGGTAGGGATAGGGGAATGGAAAAGCCGGGCGCGGGCGGGCGACGAAAAGCCGCTCGCCCGCATCGGACGTACCTCAGCAACGCCAAGCGGGTGCCCGGCCTAACTTTGGCCCGCTCCCCGCCCGCGCCTTCATGCTGCTCGCCGACCGTCTGCTCACGCGCCCGCCCGCCTGGCTGCGGCCCTTGTACGGCGGCGGCGAGTGGGTGGGCGCGCCCAGCGGCCCCGGCGGCCGCCCGCGCCTCTACCTCACCTTCGACGACGGCCCCATCCCCGACGAAACGCCCTGGGTGCTGGAGCAGTTGGCCACTCACCCCGGCGGCGCGCGCGCCACGTTTTTCTGCGTCGGCGACAACGTCCGGCGCCATCCCGAGCTGGCCCGCGCCATCCGCGCCGCCGGTCACGGCCTCGGCAACCACACCCAGCACCACCTCAACGCCTGGGCCACGCCTCATGCCAGGTACCTGGCCGACGTGGCGGAATGCGAGGCATCATTGGCTGATAGCTGTTGGCCGATAGCTGATAGCTCTTGTTCGACGGAAAAGCCATCAGCTAACAGCCATCAGCTAACAGCCAAAAAACTTTTTCGCCCGCCCTACGGCCGTCTCACGCCCGCGCTGCTGCGGCAGCTGCGGCCCCGCTACCGGGTGCTGCTCTGGTCGCTGCTCACCCGCGACTACGACCCCGATTTGCTCCCCGAGCGTGCTCTGCGCCTGACGCTGGCCGCCACCCGCCCCGGCGATATTATCGTGCTCCACGACTCGCGCAAGGCCAGCCGCTCGCTGCGGTTTCTGCTGCCGCGGCTGTTGCAGGCGTATGGCGAGGCGGGATATGAGCTGGCGGGGCTGTAGGGATGGGGCTTGTCCCCACCCCTACGCCTGGACGGTCCCCGTCGGAATTGTGCGAACAATGAATAACGAAAGAAACCGTGAGTAAGTCCCCGCCAACGTTGGGCGGGGGCAAGCCCCGCCCACTACGCCTATATGCTTCTTTGTTCCGCATACTGCGCGCTGTGGCTCCTGACGATGGCCTACGCCACCGCCCGCCTGGCCGCCCGCCGCGACCCGGCCCCGCCGCTGCCCGCGCCGCTGCCGCGCCTGAGCATCCTGGTGGCGGCCCGCGACGAGGAAGCTACGCTGCCGCGCTGCCTGGCCGCGCTGCGGGCACTCGACTACCCGGCCGGGCTACTGGAAATCCTCGTCGGCGACGATGCCAGCCGCGACCGCACCCGCGCCGTGGCCGAGGCCGCGCTCGCCGGTTTCGCAGGCCGCTGGGAAGTCGTCACGATTAGCGAAAACCTGGGCCTGGCGCGCGGTAAGGCCAACGTGCTGGCGCAGCTGGCCCACCGCGCCACGGCCGAATACTGGCTGCTGACCGATGCCGACATTGCCGTGCCGCCCACCTGGGCGCGGACGCTGCTCGCGGCCGCCCCGCCGGGCGGGGGCATGGTCATGGGCCTGACCGTGGTGCAAGGCCCCGGCTGGCTGGCCCGCTTGCAGGGGCTGGACTG
>Ga0209511_1002785_pt1 | contig 13920 bp, 13 predicted proteins | sample SSSSmetaG_FD_184141 | JGI IMG/M metagenome (GOLD analysis project Ga0209511, IMG submission 184141) | Glacier valley bacterial and archeal communities from Borup Fiord, Nunavut, Canada, to study Microbial Dark Matter (Phase II) - ​SSSS... | ecosystem: Environmental > Aquatic > Freshwater > Ice >...
TGAGCATCTGCGGAGTCTTGTCCAACGGCGCGAAAACTGCGACGGTCGGAAATTGGCCGGAAAGCTGGATCGCCTCATCCGTGCTGACGTAGCCGAGGGTGATGGACTCATCGGAGTACATCTGACTGGTGACGGTGGCGAAGCCGATGGCGGGGCCGCCGGAGCGGATCTCGACCTCGACCCCGGTGTTCTCGCCGGATGCCATGAGCGGTCCGGAGACCGACTTCTGGTCGGCGTTGACCGTGTAGTCCTTGCCGAGCAACTGGTAGAGATGACCGTGCTCTGCTTCGGGATTCCAGTCCGTCTGGATCACGATCTTGGCGGGACACTCGGCCGAGAGGTCGACCGCCCCCACCGCACCATCGCTCGGGCTGGTGGAGGGGGTCGCCGTTGAACAGGCGGTGAGCGCTGCGATCGTGGTCGCCGTGAGAGCGGCGACCAGCATGGCGCGGGTGCGGGTTCGGTGCATTTGTCTCTCCTTGCTTCAGCGTGCAGTGCAGTGCTGCAGTATCGCGCGCGGTAGCGCGATACATCTTCAGCGGATACCGCGGCACCACTGCCGCGATCACCCGACGGGGGAGCGGGTCTATTTCGCCCCGTAGTCGTACCAACGGCCGACGGCGAGTCGGCCGATCCATCCGAAGAGCACGAAGATGGCCACCCCTAAGAACGAAGCCGCGATGATCGTGGCGATCAACTCGGCCCCCTGCAGTCGCGAGGTATACGTACTGAGAAGCGACCCTATTCCGGGCGTTCCGCGGCGAAAGAAGAAGTCTCCCACGATCGCGCCGACCACGGCTAAACCGGCCGAGATGCGCATGCCGGCGAAGATGGCGGGCAGCGCCGTCGGCAGTTCCAGTTTGGTCAGAACGGTGAATCGCGACGCCTGCTGGAGTTGGAACAATTCGCGTTGTGATCGATCGACCGATTGCAACCCGAACAGGGTGTTCGAGACCATGGGGAACAGGGCGATCATCACGCAGACGACCACCCGGGAGAAGAATTCGAAACCGAACCAGAACCCGATGAGGGGCACGAGCGCGAGGATGGGAATGCACTGGAGGATGACGGCGTAGGGAAAGAGCGAACGCTCGACCCAGCGGGCTTGCGACATCGCTATCGCCCAGAGCACGCCGAAGACGATCGCGATGGCGAGGCCGACGAGCGCCACCTCCGCCGTGCGACCGAGCGCCGTGAGGATGTCGTTGAACGTACCCGGGTCCAGGAATCCTTTCGCCACGACGACATCGGGGTACGGCAGGAGGAAGTTGCGTTTGCCGAGCAAGAAACTGATGAGATACCAGATTCCGACGAAGAGCATGGCCACCAGAATGGGCGGAATCCATACCGAGGCTCGGTGGCGGACCGAGACGCGCTCGCGGCGAACGTCCGAGGTCGTGGCCGATTCGGTCAGGGATGCCGGGTCCGAGTCGGTCGGCTGCGCGCCGGCACCGACGTCCGCGGCGTCGGCCGTCATGAGTGGGCTTGTCTCAACACGTGCGAGATTTCGCCGACGAGCGCGGCGAAATCGGGGGTGAATCGGATGTCCGGGTCCCGTGGCATGGTGAACGGAACGTCGAACCGACCCACGATGTGCCCCGGGCGCCCCGACAGGACCACGACCTTGGTCGAGAGGTAGACCGCCTCCGATACGGAATGTGTAATGAACAGCCCAGCGAACTGCTTCTCGGTGAACAGGCGGATGAGTTCGTCGTTGAGGCGCTCGCGCGTGATCTCATCCAGCGCGCCGAATGGCTCGTCGAACAGGAAGATCTCGGGGTTCAGGGTCAGCGATCGGGCCAGGGATGTTCGCATCCGCATGCCGCCCGAAAGGGCACGTGGCAGAAACTTCTCGAAACCTGCCAGTCCGACGAGCTCGATCGCTTCGGCCGCTCTGCGTGCCCGCTCCGCACGCGGAACGCCGTTCAGCTCGGCGAGCAATTGCACGTTTCCCTGCACGTCGCGCCACGGCAGCAGAGTGGCATCCTGGAACACGTAGCCGATTCGGGTCGTCGCGAGTTCGACCACCCCGCGCGATTCCTTCTCGAGGCCGGAGGCGATTCTCAGAAGTGTGCTCTTGCCGCATCCCGACGGTCCGACGACGCTGACGAACTCGCCCCGGCTCACGGTCAAGTCGATATTCGACAGGGCCGGGGTGCCGTTGGGGAAGGTCATGGCCACATCGGCGAAGTTGAGCAGAGTGTCGGTCTGCGCGGCGATGGCGGTCATGCTCACCTCATTTCCTGAACGGGTTGTCGGGGCGGCCTCGGGGGGAAAACTCGAGTGCTCTCGTGGTCATAGTCTCTCCCCGACAGTCACCGGGCAGTGTGCACGCGGTCGAGGGCCTCGTCGGCGGGAACAGTCACGGACTCCTACGGTAACGAAGTCGAAACCAGCATGTGGCACGCTTGAGCAATGTTCGAGATCGCCGACCGCATCCTTGCGGCATTCGACGCCGGCAACCGACTGGCCGTCGCGACCGCGATCGAGATCACGGGCAGCGCCCCGCGCCCGGTCGGCACGTCGATGGCGTACGACGGGTCGGCAGTGATCGGCAGCATCGCCGGCGGATGCGTCGAAGGCGCGGTCGTAGAGACATGCGAGTCAGTGCTGGCCGACGGCATCGCGCGCACCGTCGATTACGGCTTCAGCGACGAGACCGCGTTCGATGTGGGCCTGACCTGCGGGGGGCAGTTGCGCATCCACGTGCAGCTCGTGACCTCTGAGATGGCCGACGCCTTGCGCGATCAGCGTGACATCGAGGTGTGTCGAGAGTTCACCGAACGTCCGGTGGAAGCCGCGCGCATGATCATCCTCGGCGCGATGGAGTTCTCGGCGGCCCTCGCCGCCGCAGCCCGGGTGGTCGGATACCGCGTCACCGTCTGCGACCCGCGCGCGCTGTTCGCCACCCCCGAGCGTTTCCTGGGTTGTGAGATCGTGGTCGGCTGGCCGCCCGAATACCTAGCCGAGACGGCGATCGACGACCGCACGGTCATCTGTGTGCTCAGCCACGACGCACGGTTCGACGCCGAGGCGATCGACGTGGCGCTGTCGTCGCGCGCAGCGTATGTCGGGGCGATGGGCTCCCGGCTGACCCATGACCGGCGCGTCGCATCCCTGATCGAACGCGAGGTGCATCCGGACCGGCTCGCCCGCCTGCACTCTCCCATCGGGCTCGATCTGGGGGCGTCCACCCCGCAGGAGACCGCCGTCGCGATTCTCGCCGAAGTGCTCGCGGCACGAATGGATGCCACGGCCCTGCCGTTGACCGTTACGAACGGTGCCATCCACTCGCGCCGCGACGTGCGGGCGTGAGCAAGCCCCTCGCGTCTGGCTCCGCACCGCACGCTCTGCCCGTGATGACAGAGGGCGCGTCGCCGACGACGCCCCGAGCCCTCACCCGTTGACGAGCCGCCAGAGCCGGTCGCGCGACATCGGGAGTCGATGCGGCCGCACGCCGAGGGCATCCCGAATCGCGTTGGCCAAGGCCGGCGCCACCGGGTTGTACGGCGCCTCGCTCATCGACTTCGCGCCGAGCGGGCCGAGCGGGTCGCTCGTCGAGGCGAAATACACCTCGGTCCGGGGCAGGTCGGCCATCTGCGGGATGTGATAGTTGCGGAACGCTGTCGTCAGCACCCGGCCCTCATCGTCGAGCTGCAAGTCCTCGTAGAGGGCGGTGCCGATCGCTTGAGCGGTTGCGCCCTCGATCTGGCCGCGCAGCTGTTCCGGGTTGAGCACCGTACCGGCATCCGCCGCCTGCACCGATTGAAGCAGGCGCACCTCACCGGTCGCGGGGTTCACGGCCACGCGGAAGCCGTGCACGTTGAAGGCCACCGATCGCGGCGTGCCGTCATGGCTTGCGCTCGCGGTCAGCGGCCCCGCCTGCACGAGAGTGGATGCCCCCACCAGCCTTCCGTCGACGAGAACGCCGCCCGGGACGAGAGCGGCGTTCTCGAGCCCCATGTCGCCCGCCCGCTCTTTCATGGCCCCGGCGAGAAGCTGGCACGCGGCGAATAGCGCCCGCCCCGCCACGACGACACCGGCCGACCCGAATGCGCCGGTGTCGTATCCGATCGTGTCGGTATCCGATTGCCGGATCCGGATGCGATCGACCGTCGTGTTCAGAGCGGTTGCGGCGAGCTGGGCGTGCACCGTCGTCGTGCCACTACCGAACTCCGCTGTGCCCACCGAGACGGTGTATCCACCGTCCGCGTCGAGGGCCACGGTCGCGTCGGCGTAGTGCCCCCGCGGCGGGAGGGTCGCAATCATCGCCACGGCCATCCCCGTGCCGCGCGGCCAGTCAGCCGGGGCCTCGGCGGATGCTAGGGAGAACGCCGGCTCCGCCGCGGCGGCGGTAGCCCCGGCGGCCAGGGCATCCTGGACCAGGTCGAGGCACTGGTCGAGCCCGTAGCTCTCGATGCCGAGGTCGCTCTTCTCGTCGGGGTCGGTGACGACCATCGCGTCCCCCGGCACGATCACGTTGCGGCGGCGCAGGTCGAATGGGTCGATGCCGAGTTTCCGGGCCAGTTCGTCGAGGGCGCTTTCGATCGCGAAGATCACCTGCCCGAGCCCGTAGCCACGGAACGCCCCCGACGGCAGGTTGTTCGTGTACACCGACTGGGCGTCGATGCGCTTGTTGGCGCAGCGGTACAGGCTCACCGATTCGTGAATCGAGTGGTACATGACCCCGATGCCGTGGTTTCCGTAGGCGCCGGTATCCATGAGCTCATCGACGGCCATCGCGGTCAGACGACCGTCGGCGCCCGCGGCGACGGTGACTCCGACACGCATCGGATGCCGGGGCGGCCCGACCGTGAACTCGTCCTCCCGCGTGAACTCGTACTGCACTGCGCGCCCGGTGTGGAGCACTGCGAGAGTCACCAGATCCTCGGTGAGCAATTCCTGTTTGCCGCCGAAACCGCCGCCGACGCGGGCGGTGAAGACCCGTACTTTGTCCGGCGCGAGACCGAAGATGTGGCACAGCTCGTCGCGCACGAGGAACGGCACCTGGCTGGATGTTCGCAGAACGAGCCGCCCCTCGGAGTCCATCCACCCCCGAGTGGCATGGGTTTCGAGCGCCGCGTGATTGATGCGTTGGGTGTGCCAGGTTCCGGTGACGACGGCCGCACCGGCGTCAGCCGTCGCATCCCGGATCGCCGCCTCAACATCCCCGGTCTCACCGTGGAACTCGGCCACCGTGTTGCGCTCGGGCGCGGCGACCCGGCTCTCGGGACCCTTGTCGGCATGCAGCAGAGGCGCGCCGGGCGCCCGCGCGAGCTCCGGGTCGAACACTGCGGGCAGCTGTGCGTATTCGACGGCGATGAACGACAGCGCCCGCTCGGCGATCGCGGCGGTGTCGGCCACGACCGCAGCCACGCGCTGACCCCGGTAGCGCAGCACCTCATCGAGCACGAGCGTGTCGTCCGGGTCGTCGGTGCGCATCTCGTGGCGACCGGTCGAAAAGAGTACGGCGGGGGAGTCGAGATGGGTGAGCACCGCATGCACGCCGTCGAGTGCGAGGGCGGCGGAAGAGTCGATCGAGATGATGCGAGCGTGCGGATGCGGGCTGCCGAGTACCTTGAGATGCAGCAGCCCGGTGGTACGTGTGTCGAGGGTGTACTCCTCCGTCCCGGTGACGATCCGGGTCGCGGCAGGGGCGACGATCGAGCGCCCGGCGGCCGTTCCCGCGCTGGCGGACTGGGTATTGACCGTGCCGGCGATCCCATCCCGGATCGAGCGGTATCCGGTGCAGCGGCACAGGTTGTTCTTGAACACGCGGGCGACCTCGTCGCCCTCGTGCAGGGTGGATGCCGTCACGATCATCCCGGCCGTGCAGAAGCCGCACTGGAACCCGGCGGCGTCGATGAAGCCCTGCTGGCTGGCATGCAGGGCCGTCTCGGTCGCGAGACCCGCCACCGTGACCACGTCGGTGCCGTCGAGTCGGTGCGCGGGGATGATGCACGAGTTCACGGCGTGGCCGTCGAGGAGCACGTTGCATGATCCGCAGTCTCCGGCGTCGCACCCCTTCTTGACCTCGAAGTGCCCCAGCTCGCGGAGCACCGTGCGCAACACCTGACCGGGCTGGGGCTCGGTCTGAACGACGGTGCCATTCACCGAAAATCTCATGACGGCTCGTTCCCTCTTTCCAATTCTTGGCGTAATTCTTCGGCGAACATCAACGACATCGCTCGCCGCCAGTCCGGGGCACCGTGCGGGTCGCGGTACCAGTTGTCGATTGCGGCGACCGCATCGGCGAGCGCCCGTCCACTGGGCATCTCGTCGAACCGCAATTGACGCGGCGCCGTGGTGCCCCCCGTCACCGTGAAGACCGTTTCGCCCGAGGCATCCACCCGGCCGATCACGAGGGCGCCGGTGCGACCGATCGGGGACAGCGAGATGCGTCGGAATCCGGCCCGAGCCTCGAGTGCCGTACGCGGCAACTCGACGGCGGAGACCACTTCGTCCGGTGCGATCGCCGTCGACTGCACGCCGAGCACGAAGTCGACCACCGGCATCCGGCGCTCGGAGTCCACCGTGGTCAGGACGACGACCCCGTCGAGGGATGCCGCGAGCGAAGTCATCGGGCCCGCGGGCAGCGCCAGAGCGATGTTGCCACCGACCGTCGCATGCCGCCACACCTTGACGGAGCCGAGCAGCGAGTTGCAGCACTCCTGGATCAGGTGGTGGGCCAGCCATCCGGCACCGGCCGGGAGTTCGGAGAGCATCGTGAAGGATGCCGTGGCGCCGATCACGAGGGCCGACCCGGTGACCTGCACCGTGTTCCAGGGCATCGCCGTCAGGTCGACCAGCCCGGTGGTGCCGGGCTGCGGTTCCGAGAAGAGCCAGGTGCCCCCGCCGAGCGCGCGCTCGCCGGGCGCGAACACGAGGTCCGCCCGCGAAGTCGCGGCGCGAACGTGCCGCACGTCGATGAGATCCATGTCCCCCGAGTCAACACGATAAAGATGACACGCACGTTATCGGACTGCCTTAGACATCACGACACGGGTCGAAACGCACCCGTTGAGCCCAACTGTCTCGGCAATAGGATTCGGCCATGGGCGCAACGGCGGTGCATTTCGGGGCCGGCAACATCGGGCGAGGGTTCGTCGCCCAGTTCCTGCATCAGAGCGGGTACGAGGTCGTGTTCGCTGACGTGAACGTCGAGCTGATCTCCGCACTCCAGACTCAGCCGAATTATCGCGTGGTGGAGGTGGGTGACGGCGCCAAAACCCACGTGGTCGACGGGTACCGGGCTCTCGACTCCCGCACTGACGAGCCGTCGGTGATCGCCGCCATCGCGCAGGCGGATATCGTCACGACGGCGGTCGGCGCTCGCATCTTGCCTTTCGTCGCACCGACTCTCGCGCGCGGGATCGCTGCGCGCACCCGGCCGGAGCCTCTTATCGTCATCGCGTGCGAGAACGCCATCGGTGCCACGGATCTGCTCGCCGCCGAAGTGCTCAAGGTGGGTGATCCGGCGGCCACGGTCTTCGCCAATTGCGCGATCGACCGCATCGTGCCCGAACAGGCACCCGGGTTGGATGTCACGATCGAGTCCTTCTTCGAATGGGTCATCGACCGCTCCCCATTCGTGGCCTCGTCCTTCGCGGGGGTCACCCCACGGCTCTTCGGTGTCACGTGGGTGGATGACCTGCTCCCGTTCATCGAACGCAAATTATTCACCGTGAATACCGCGCACGCAACGGCGGCCTACCACGGCATCGACCGGGGTTGTGCTTCCATCCGAGAGGCTTTGGCTATCCCCGAACTGCAGGCCGAGGTGCGCGCGGTAATGGGCGAGACGAAAGAGTTGTTGGTTGCCAAGCACGGCTTCGACCCCGCCGAGCAGCAGGCCTACATCGAGAACACTCTGCGGCGCATCTCCAATCCCGCCTTGCCCGATACCTGCGAGCGCGTCGGGCGCGGTCCGCTTCGAAAACTCAGCCGTCACGAGCGGTTCATCGGCCCCGCCGCGGATCTTGCCGAACGCGGGCTCGAGGTGGGGCACCTGCTCAACGCGGTCGGCGCAGTTCTACGATTCACGGTGCCCGAGGATGCCGAAAGCGTCGAGCTGCAGGCCATGCTCACGAGCGGAATGCCCGCGGCCGAGTTCACCGAAGCGGTGACGGGCCTCGAGGCCGGTCATCCATTGTTCGGGTACGTTCTCGACGTGGTCGAACTCCGCCTGGCGCGGTAATCGGCGGGGTAGGGTGTGGCCATGATCGAGGGTGCGCGCGAGCCCGACGACGACGCTTCTCTCGCCTGGGATGGCGATGACGCTGTCGCTACGTCGGGCAGAGCCACGTCGGCAAGCCCGACGCCAGCAAGTCCGACGCCGACGAGCCTGCCACCGCACGTTGACACAGCGCTCAGGGAGGCCGCGCGGCCGGAGGCGTCACCCTCGGAGACCTCATCTTCGGACTCGGCGGCGCCCGCCCGCTCGACCCCGGCCATCGTGCTCATCACATTCGGCATTCTCGCCGGGGCCTACCTGATCTACACGATCGGCTGGGTCGGCACCGTGCAGCGCTCCACCACCGTGCTGCCCAACCAATTCGGCGACCTGATGTTTCGGGCGGGCCAGTACCTGGCGATAGCGAGCCCGGCGATCTGGTTCGGCGCGGTCTTCGCCCTGACCCGGAGGAACAGAGCGGTCGTGCGCTTGCTGTGGCTGGTGCTCGGGCTCGCAGTCGTTACTCCGTGGCCGTTCGTTTTGGGGGTGTGACGTGATCGAGAATGCGATCGCGGATGATGCGGCGCAAGCCGATCGCGGTGGGTACGGCTGGCTCAGCCGAATCGTCGCCGGGCTCTTCGGTCTGTTGTACGCGTACAGCATCTGGGCGGCGATCTCCAATCTCGTCGAACTGCCGACCCTGTACCGGCAACTCGGATTGAACACCGACCACCTTCCCTGGTGGGTGTTGTGGATCGGCGTGCTGGTGCCGATCGTCGTCTTCGCCGCGGCCGTGCTCATCGGCTGGCGGCGCACCGTCATCGGCAAGGCCCTCATCTTCTTCACGGGCCTTGCCGTGACCGCCGGCCTGGGGCTCGGAGTCATCGCCCTAGAAGAGGTGCTGCGGCCCGTGCTCGTCGCGATCCCCGGCTGAGGTATCCGGGGATCGCTCTTCCAGACCGGAGGCCCTCGAGACCGCTGAAACGGCGCTGGTTGGCTGAAGTAAGGTGGTGGGGTTGCGCAGCATGCGCCCGCTCCCGACCGAAGGATTTCATCCCGTGGCCAAGCCGATCGTGCTGATCGCCGAAGAACTCTCCCCGGCAACCATCGAAGCCCTCGGGCCCGACTTCGACGTGCGATCGGTCGATGGCACCGACCGGGCAGCATTGCTGCGGGCGATCGAGGATGCCAGCGCCATCCTCATCCGCTCGGCGACCCAGCTCGATACCGAAGCGATCGCCGCGGCACCGCATCTCAAGGTGATCGCGAGGGCCGGCGTGGGTCTCGACAATGTCGACATCAAGGCCGCAACCGAGGCCGGGGTCATGGTCGTCAACGCGCCCACCTCGAATGTGATCTCCGCCGCCGAACTGGCGATCGGCCACCTGCTGTCGCTGGCACGATTCATCCCCGACGCGAACGCGTCGGCGAAGGCGGGGGAGTGGACCAGGTCGAAGTTCACGGGCGTCGAACTCTACGAGAAGACGATCGGCATCGTGGGGCTCGGCCGCATCGGCACCCTCGTGGCACAGCGTCTGGCGGGGTTCGGAGCGACGCTCGTGGCCTACGACCCCTATGTGACCCCCGCGCGCGGCCAGCAACTGGGCGTGAGCATGCTCGGTCTCGACGATCTGGTAGCGATCAGCGATTTCATCACCATCCACATCCCGAAGACGCCCGAGACCACCGGGCTGATCGGTGCCGACCAGTTCGCGCGCGCCAAGCCATCGTTGCGCATCGTCAATGCCAGTCGAGGCGGCATCATCGATGAGGATGCCCTCTACGCCGCCCTCAAATCGGGCCGCATCGCTGGCGCCGGGCTCGACGTGTTCGTGCACGAGCCGCCGGTCGGCTCGCCGCTGTTGACCCTGCCGAACATCGTGCTCACCCCGCACCTCGGGGCATCCACCGATGAGGCGCAGGAGAAGGCCGGCGTATCGGTGGCCCGCTCGGTGCGGCTCGCCCTCGACGGGGAGCTGGTACCCGACGCGGTCAACGTGGCGGGCGGGGTGATCGATCCGGCCGTCAGACCCGGGATTCCGCTCATGGAGAAGCTCGGACAGGTGATCGCAGGTCTCGCCGACGGGCCGCTCACCAACGTCGATGTCGAGGTTCGCGGTGAGATCGTCGAGCACGACGTGACCGTTCTGAAACTGGCAGCGCTGAAGGGATTGTTCTCCAACATCGTCAGCGAATCGGTGAGCTATGTGAACGCGCCCCTACGTGCCGAGGCGCGCGGCATCTCCGTCCGCCTGTTGACGGATGCGGTCAGCGACGAGTACCGCAACCTGCTCTCGATCCGGGCATCGCTCGCCGACGGCTCTGAGGTCTCCGTCTCCGGAACCCTGACCGGCACCAAGCAGACGCAGAAGATCGTCGAGATCAACGGATACGACGTGGAGGTCCCGATCGCCGAGCACCTGATCGTGATGGTCTACACCGACCGTCCGGGGATCGTCGCCGTCTACGGCAGGGAGTTCGGTGCTGCCAACATCAACATCGCGGGCATGCAGATCGCCCGGCGCAGCGCCGGGGGGCAGGCGTTGAGCGTGCTGACCGTGGACTCGCGGGTGCCCGAAGCGCTTCTCGAGACCGTCCGCCACGCGATCGATGCAACGCTGCTGAGAGAGATCGACATTGTCGAGGTCTGACGGGGGACTCGTAAGTCCCGCATCGCCCGATCCCGGACGTATCTCGCTCGTCTCGGCGATCATCCTGGTGGCGGTGACCACCACGCAGCAAGTGTTCTCCTACCTCTCGTCACTGCTGCTGCTCGGGGCATCCTTGCCGTACGACGCTGCCGGCTGGATCTTTCCGGTATTCACCATCGTCTCGATCGGCCTTGCGGTGGTCGCGGGTACTTTCGGCATTCTCGGCCTGAGGTCGAGCACCTCCCGGGTGGCCGCGGCCGCGGGCACCGCGATCGCCGGTGTCGTACTGCTCTCGGTCGTCGTCACCCTGGCGATGACCGCGATCGTCAGCGTGCTCTACTCGGCGACGCCGTACTGAGCCGGATCGCGCTGAGCGGCTAGCTGACCGTCTTGCGTTCGGTGACCTGCTGGCCATTCTCCGGGTCGATACCGGCGCTCACCGTTTCCACGCTGCGGCGCTTGCGCACCAGCGCGATGATGCCGAGGATGAAAATCACCGCTCCGGCGCCCATCAGGATGTTTCCTACGAGAGCGAGGTCGATCACGCTCGTGGAGACGTTGAGGGCGAACCTCAAGATCGCTCCGATGACAACAAGGGCAATTCCGCTTCCGATACTCATCCCATCACGTTAGTCCTCGACGAGCCCGGGAGGAGGTAAAAATTTGGGGGTTGCTACTCCCGGTCGAGCGTGTATTCGTTCAATCAGTCCCTGAGTTCGTTCAGATTAGCGAGAGACACCATGCGCTCAGCTTCTCGCGCCATTTCGGGGTCGATCGTAATGAACGCGTCGGCCTGAAGTTGCGTCAGTGCGAGCGATGCGACTGCACGCTCCGAGCCGTGAAACCGGCCGTGAGACCCGGTGATCAGATCGCCCCGTAGTCAGCGCTCGGAGGGGAGGAGGTCAGCGTATGGTTCCGTGACGACTCTCGAGCAAGTAGGTCCGAACCGCCGGATTGCTCGTGAGACCGATGGCGCGAGTGATCGCCGCAGCGCTGCCGACCGGGTCATCGCATGCCGCGAGCACGTGGGCGCGACAGACCCAGTACGGCTGGTACGTCTTGACGGCATCCGCGGGGAGCCGGTCGAGCAGGTCGAGGGCGCGCGATGCTTCACCGAGTTCGACCGCGGCGCTAGCCGCCCCGACTTGGGCACCGATCGAGGGGGCGATGGCCAGCAGTCCCGCGTAGAGGGATGCGATAGCCCTCCAGTCCGTGCGCGGTCCCGTGGCCCGGTTCGAGTGAGCACCGCTGATGGCGGCTTCCAATTGAAACCGCCCCAGGGTATGCATGGCGGATGCGCGAGCAAGAAGCGCATTTGCCTCGGACCGCAGCCGCGGTGACCACAGCGTCACATCCTGTTCTCCGAGCGGGATGAACCGACCGTCGATCAGGCGGCCGGCCCGCCGGCTCTCGGTATGCAGCAGCAGGGCGAGCAGCCCGAGGCATTCCGGCTGTTGCGGTAGTTCTTCGACCAGAACTCGAGCAAGCCGAACTGCCTCGCGCCGCAGTTCATCGTCCCGATCCTGCGGCTGCGCGGCGCTGGGGTCTCCGACACCGTAGGAAGCGTAGACCGCCTGCAGCACTGGCCCGAGGCGCTCGGGCAGCTCCACGGCGTCCGGGACTTTGTACACGATCGCGGCATCTCGAATCTTCGTCTTCGCTCGCGAGAGCCGCTGACCCATCGTCGAGGGTGGAGTGAGAAAGGCCGACGCAATTCGCGCCGCATCGATCCCCAGGACCGCTTGAAGCATGAGGGGAGAGTGCATCCGCGGGTCGATGGCAGGATGAGCGCACACGAAAAGCAGGCCGAGCCGTTCATCCATCGCCGGTGGCAACATCTCGGGAGCCTCCAATTCGCTGAACGCTTCCGGCGGAACGGGCCGTGTGCGGGCGGACTTGCGGATCGCCGTCATTGCACTATTGCGGCTGGCTATTCTCAGCCAAGCTTCGGAAGACCGAGGGACACCGGATGCCCGCCACGTGACCAAGGCCGATGCGAAGGCAGAACCGGTGGCATCCTCGGCCAACTGCAGATCTCCGGTATAGCGGAACAGCCAGCCGACGAGACGCCCGTAGTACAGGCGGTGTGCCTGCGCGAGTGCCTCGTCGGCGGTGTCGTTCACAGCTGTTGCCGCGCGCTTATGCCTGAGGCGGGAGCACCGGTCGTACCTCAACCGAACCGGTCGGCGCAGTCGGGCATCGGCCCGCCCACTCGAGAGCGGTGTCGAGGTCGGGTACCTCGACCACGAAGATGCCGCCGAGGTGTTCCTTGACGTCAGCGAATGGGCCGTCTTGAACGTCGGTCGACCCGCCGCGCTGGCGAACGGTCGTCGCCGTTGTCGGTGGTTGCAGGCCCGCGCCCGCGACGAAGATCCCGCTCTCGTGAATGGCCGCGACATAGGCCGACCACGCTTCCCAGTATTGGTCCGCACGTTCCGGATCGGAACGCGTTTCGAAGTCGATGTCGGATTCCATTGCGAGGATTGCGTATTGCATGATTCCCTTTCGTTTCGCCACGGTGGCGACACCGGATAGACGCGCGACCGGGCGTCGATTCGACAAACTATTGTGACAGCATGCCCAAAACCGTGAAGCTTGCCGTGATTCCCGGCGACGGCATCGGACCGGAGGTGATCGTCGAGGCCCTCAAAGTGCTTGCCGCAACGGGGGTGGACACGTCGATCGCCGCGTACCCGTTCGGTGCGACTCACTTCCTCGCGACCAGCGAGATCCTGCGCGACGAGGATCTAGCCTCCCTCGCCTCCCACGATGCGATTCTGCTCGGCGCCGTCGGTGGCGACCCCCGTGACCCGAGGCTCGCCGGGGGGATTATCGAACGTGGATTGCTGCTTCGGCTCCGCTTTGCCTTCGACCACTACGTGAACCTGAGGCCGACCCGTCTCTTCCCGGGCGTGGCCAGTCCACTCGCGGAGCCCGGGACCGTCGACTTCGTGGTGGTGCGCGAGGGCACCGAGGGCCTCTACGTCGGCAACGGCGGCGGCATCCGGGTCGGCACCCCGCACGAGATCGCGACCGAGGTCTCGATCAATACGGCGTTCGGCATCGAGCGCACCGTGCGCTACGCCTTCGAGCAGG
>Ga0209511_1002786_pt1 | contig 13920 bp, 16 predicted proteins | sample SSSSmetaG_FD_184141 | JGI IMG/M metagenome (GOLD analysis project Ga0209511, IMG submission 184141) | Glacier valley bacterial and archeal communities from Borup Fiord, Nunavut, Canada, to study Microbial Dark Matter (Phase II) - ​SSSS... | ecosystem: Environmental > Aquatic > Freshwater > Ice >...
CAGACGCTAAACAGGAAATTCCACACTGGTTTAGCGACGAAGAGTTGTACGACTACAGTGTATTGACTGAAAAATTTACTCGATAAGTCGACGACACGTCGCACAGAGTAATCCCAACGACATCTGCAGCCCGAGCGAGATAAGGCGAGAATCCCTTATCGAACCCGGAGCGAAGCCGTTGTTGGAATTATCTCTGTGAGATGTGGCGCGCATTATCTGTTAAAATAATCAGTACGCCCCGGTAGCTCAACTGGATAGAGCAGATCCGTCCTAAGGATAAGGTTGTAGGTTCGACTCCTGTCCGGGGTACCAAAATTATATAAGCACTCCTTGTGGGGTGTTTTTTATATAGTTAGTTGTGTTGCAGCCCGCGCATCCACTTTTTCGTTGCATAGATGCTTATGCTATGATGAAAACATGGTAAAAAAATCAAAGAAATCATCCAGAGTTTTTACGAAACAACAGCAACTCAGAGCACATAAACTGCATCAGCGTATTGTTGGCGTCAGCGTTGTTATCGCTGCCTTGATTCTGGCGCTTATTCTTGTCCTGACGATTCCTGCAAAGATTCATGACGACGCCCGTCTGCGTCGTATCAACGATATCTATGCCAGTGTGAAGGTGAGTGACCAATACACGCTCCAATACGCAAACGTTTTTGGTGCCAAGCGGCTTTATGGCTATGACAAGGGCCGCAGCTTCTCGTCAGAGAAAAATTATGTCCGAGGAGCAAACGTCGATGTGACCGCCAAGGACCTCGATACATCGATTAAAGCGGCTGGGTTCACCTTTGTTGACGAGCCATATGCGGGCAGCACCGAAATTCAGTATCACTACAAGTCGGCAGCAGGTGAGTATATTCGCCTGACTGTCACGAGTAAACTTCGTAACGATGCCTTTCAAAACTCATATTTGATGACAGGGAAGTTTAGCGATAATGATTTTAAAATTGATCCGAATGCTGGGCCTTCCAGTGTCAGCCTAAAGGTAAATCTCGACGATAACAACGAGTAGTGTGACGTATCCGCTTGCTTTGTTTATATTCTTGTGGCTATAGTAAGTTATTGCGTTGAACATCCGGTGATTCGTTGAAGTTCCGCAAGGGACTTTGACGATAGAGAGACAGAGAGAGGAGGGCCACTATGATGGTACTCGACGAGAGTATGTTAAAGGCTGGCCGCGAACTTGCGGCTCTGAAGCGCCAACGAATGGCCACGCACGCATTCAGTCTCGTGCAGGTGCTGGAAGAAATTCCTAAAGCGCTGGCACGGTGTGATGCTTCCGGAGAGATGCCACATGTGATGCTGTCAGAATTCGGCATGGGGTTTCATCTGCTCACGCAAGTGAAAATGGAGCACTGGTACATCGGTGGACCGATGATTGTACCAGCCAAGTCGATCCCTCGGCTAAAGAGCAGAGATGAGTTATTGAGCTGCTCTCTGCATTTTTGGCTCCGAGTGGACGGGCAGATTGTTGCTTCTACGCAGGATGAGGGAGTGTCTACGGGGGTAGCCCATAGTAGTACAACCTCGGAGTGCCGCATTGAGCATCTTGGCAATATTACGCTTGATGCACTGTACTATGCGGTCTTGCGACTCAACATCTCACGAGGTCTCTCGTAAAAGTCCCAAACGGCCGCCTCGGCATAGAGGCGGCCTTTGGCTTTTCTGGGGTCAGTGCTGTATTATAATGACAGTTATGGCAAAAAGAGATAAAGAGCCAGCGAAGCTTGATTTTGAGGGACAACGACCAGGTGAACAGGTCTTGTTCGTTTTCCGTCGACACCTCATTGCGATGCGAAAAGGGTTTTGGCTGCTGCTCATTCCTTTTGCGATCAGTGCAATCCCGCCACTGATCTGGCAAGATAATCTCGAGCTATTCTTGCTTCCTGTCGGGGGATTGGCCCTGGGCCTAATCCTTTTCTTGTACCATTACATCATGTGGTACTTCACGATCTATCTTGTCACCAACCAACGGATTCGCCAGGTGACCCAAAGAGGGGTGTTCGGTAAGGACGTTGTCGAGCTACGGCTGTCAAAGATCCAAAACATAAGCTATAATATACCTGGATTCTCTGGTGAAATTCTAGGGTATGGAACCATTGTCATTCAGACATTCGTCGGGGACTTGGTGATTCGAAATGTCGAACACCCGGAAAAGACTTACAACAAGTTACAGGACGCTGTTGCAAATGCAGTTGAACAACAAGGAGATCATGAAGAAGTTACTGAATAAAATACGGCGCAATAAAAATACCCTCTCGGATTCGGCTCGCATTACGACCGAAACCATTGCGCAACATCGCAAGAATATCCTCGCAGGAGGACGTCGCTTCAAGTACCCTGTGCAGTATGCTCGTCACAAACTTGTCTTTAATGCGGTAATTATCACACTCGCAACACTTGTCATCTTGATTGGTGTTGGCTACTGGCAGCTATATCGTTCCCAAAATACCAGCGACTTTATGTATCGTGTGACGCGCGTCATCCCACTTCCGGTCGCCTCGATCGATGGACGCAAAGTCCTCTATAGCGATTACTTGATGAAGTACCGCAGCTCTATTCATTACCTCGAAACAAAAGAACGGGTCAATCTAAAGACCGAAGACGGCAAGCGGCAGTCTGATTTCGTAAAGCAACAAGCTATGGAAGATGCGCTCGCTGACGCCTATGCAATGAAGCTTGCCAAGGATCATCACATTACCGTATCAGATGTTGAACTAGAGACATTCTTGAAACAACAACGGAGCTCAACAGACGGGGAAGTTTCGATTGTCACCTACGATGCCGTGATCCTTGATTACTATGGCTGGTCTCACGAAGAGTACCAGCACGCAATGCAGATAAAATTACTACGACAAAAAGTCGCCTTCGCCGTTGACACACAGGCAGAAGCAATGACAAAAACTATTGCTGCGGTAATTACAGCAGGCAATACTGACCTCAAGAGCGTTGCTGAAATAATCAATAGCACGGCAAAGGTAAAAGCGACGTACGGCTCGCTCGGTTTAGTTCCAAAGACAAACCAGGACGGTGGCCTCGCAGTGGCAGCTGCCGATCTCAAAAAGGGTGAAATATCTCCTGTTATTAAATCAACAACAGGGGAGGGGTACTATCTCCTCAAACTCCTCGATATCAATGATACACAAGTTAACTATGAATATGTTCACGTCCCGTTGACTACCTTTGCTAAAGATCTCGCAGCAGTGAAAGATCAAGGCAAAGTAGCGGAATATATTACTATCCCTAAAGTCGTCACGCCGTCTAACTAAGAGGAGGAACTTACTACTATGTTTACAGTACCAGATTTGGGATACGCATACGATGCACTCGGTGAAAACATCGGTAAAGAAATTATGCAGTTACATCACGACAAGCACCACCAGACGTACGTCGATAAGTTGAACGCCGCCCTGGCGATTCACCCAGAGTTACAAGGCAAGACGATTGTTGAACTCATTAGCGACCTCGAAGCCATTCCGCAAGATATTCGTCTCGCTGTGCGTAACCATGGCGGTGGTCATTATAACCACAGTCTGTTCTGGAAGGTGATGTCACCAAATGGTGGCGGTGAACCAACTGGCGAACTGCTTGAAGGTATCGTTGCGAAATACGGGAGCTACCAAGCCTTTGTTGACGAATTTACAGCTAAGTCTTTGGCGGTTTTCGGGAGTGGATGGGCCTGGCTTCAGCCTGACCTATCGATCGTCACGACTGCCAATCAAGACGTGCCGCTAATGAACGGACAGCCTGAACCTGTCATCGGACTCGATGTCTGGGAACATGCGTATTACTTGGACTATAAAAATAAACGCGACGACTACGTCAAAGCCTTTTGGAACGTTGTTGACTGGAACTTTGCCGCCGAACGTTACGCGGCACTGACTCGGGCAGTATAGTAGTCTCGTTTTGTGAACACAACGCCAACACCTACTATTTACGAAATCGATACACCGATCTTTTTGTACGAGATCAGTCAGCGTGCTGGTCATCGTCTGACACTTGCTGATGTCCCGGCATATGAATGGGATGCAATTGCACGTCCTGGTATCGATACGGTCTGGTTTATGGGTGTCTGGAAGCGTAGCCCGATCGCCCGAGAGATGGCGAAAGGCGAGAAGTGGCTACAAAAAGCCCTGCCCGATATTCGCGATGAAGACTTACTTGGCTCTGCCTATAGTATTCATGACTACGTTGTTGATGACCTGTTAGGGGGTAATGATGGCCTTGCGATTGCTCGCAGCGAACTACAAAAGCGGGGGATAAAGATTATTCTCGATTACGTGCCGAACCATGTGGCGATCGATCATGTCTGGGTGGCTGACCATGCCGACTATTTCTTGCCAGGGACTGAACACGAATTACATAAACACCCCGAGGCATTTGTTCAGACGCCAAACGGTATTTTCGCAAAAGGAAAAGACCCGAATTTCGAGCCGTGGTCAGATGTACTACAGCTAAATGCCTTTTCACAGACGCATCGCCAAGAGGTGATTGATACATTGCAGACAATCGCCAGCATGTGTGACGGTGTTCGGTGTGACATGGCAATGCTCATGATGAACACAATTTTTAAGGATACCTGGGGTGACCGCGTCGGCGAACCACCGGCGGACGAGTATTGGCCGCCGATCATTCGCGCTGTTCGCGAAGTGCGACCAGACTTTCTTTTTCTGGCTGAAGTCTACTGGGACAAACAGCAAGATCTCCTTGATCAAGGCTTTAATCTTTGCTACGACAAAGATCTGTATGACCATCTTTTACACGGCTCGCTTCACAAGATTCGTGACTACCTCAAAAGGCCAGTTTCCTATCAACAGCATCTACTGCGCTTTATCGAGAACCACGACGAAGAACGAGCGGCGCACGAATTCTCTTTAGAGAAGCACATGGCTGCAGCCGTTGTGACCATGACACTGCCTGGTGCGCATTTGTATTACGATGGCCAGCGAGAGGGCTGCAAAATTCGTGTGCCAGTTCATCTTGGGCGACGCGTGGACGAAGCGCCGAACACCGCACTTGTTAATTTCTACGACAAGCTATTTGAATGTGTTCAGTCAAAGAATTTTGCTAGCAAAGACTGGCAACTGACTTCGGTTAGGTCTCGAGTGCTACACCGCGAATCGCGTCACGTCCTCGCCTGGACCTGGAGTGATGAAAAAAGTCGGCTCGTTGTGTTTGTGAATTATACGCACGAAAAAGCACGGGTAATGTTCGATCTCGATGTGAAACGAATCCGCACAGTTAGTGACGTTGTCACTGGTCAGACAGATATATCCGAGTACGTTACTGGTTCACGGATGATACTCCGTCCGTGGCAGCACGTTATTATTGAACTCGAAAAATAAAAATCACTCCCGGGGGAGTGATGATAATTTCTTGGCGGGCCCGACCGGATTCGAACCGGCGATCTTCTCCGTGACAGGGAGACGTGATAGGCCAGCTTCACTACGAGCCCTCGTAGGTCTTTTGATGCAAGACAGTCTCTGGCCGAGACTCTAAGGATTTTAGCAGTTTTTCACCCTTATAGCAACTACCAGCGGTGACTTTAGCGGTTCATTTATTTTCACCGAGCCAGATGCTATAATGGCAACAGCAAAACGTGCCGTTGTAGCTCAGTTGGTAGAGCGGCGCTTTCGTAAAGCGTAGGTCTCCGGTTCGATCCCGGACAACGGCTCCACACAATATGCTAAATAACACCATTAAACAATCATTCAAAGAACTTATTACTAACCGTTACTTAACGGTATTGAGTGTGGTCACTCTCGTACTTGCCCTGGCATTTGTGACCTACATCCTGCTCGTGGTGCACGCCAGTGAATTACAACTGGTAACGCACTATACCGCCTACGGCGTGACGCACCTCTACCGGAGCCAATGGTATTACTTGTTTACCTTTGGTGGATTTGCACTCTTGATCGCCTTCCTGCATATCACGATCGCCATCAAGCTCTACCTAACAAAAGGACATCCGCTAGCGATTATGTTTGCTTGGATGGGCATCGGCATCATTATCTTTGCCTGGGTGACTGCCTTCTCGATTATCAACGTATGGTCACCGGTATAACCCCGACATAATGATTGATCTCGAAATTCCCCTCGGCAAGCGCACAAAGTCGTATCGATTCTTTGAAATGGTGCCTGCACTCCTCAGTTACGGGGCACTGGCACTGCTGATTATTTTGTCACTTGTTTCGCCGCTACTGGCGGCAGTCTACCTGATGCTCGTGATTGTAACGTTGCTCGTGAAGGCGGTCGGTATTGCGTACCACACGATCCAGGGGCGCAATACACTCGAGAAATCACAAAAAATTAACTGGTATGAACGCTTGAGCGATTTCGAAGATCCGGCTGCGTCATACGAACTGCGACTGGCGAGTCACTCAACCGCCTTTGCGATGCAGGCGCATATCGAAAATCTCCGCTTGGCTGCTGCTGACCCAGAAGCATTTCCAAAGCCGTCAGAGCTATATAACCTGGTCATTATTGCCGCCTACAATGAATCATACGAAATTATTGAACCAACTGTTCAGTCGGTGCTCGCCACTAGTTACGACAAGCAACGCCTAGTGATTGCTTTGGCTTACGAAGAGCGAGGCGGTGAGGGGATTGAAAAGACCGCATTGCGCCTTCAAAAGAAGTTCGCCTCAAAATTTGTTGATTTCGTCCTCGTCAAACACCCTCGCGATCTACCGAACGAAGTCGTTGGTAAGGGCGGGAACATTACCTACGCCGGCAAGCACATGCAACAATGGCTCGACGACAGAGGTATCGCCTACAAGAACGTCCTCGTGACGACGCTAGACTCTGATAATCGCCCGCATGCAACGTACTTTGACTACGCTACCTACGAATTTATCGTGCACGAAGACCGCAAGCACCTGGCGTTCCAGCCGATCTCACTCTTCCTAAATAATATCTGGGACGTGCCTGCGCCAATGCGTGTCGTCGCAACAGGTAACTCGTTTTGGAACATTATTAGCTCGATGCGCCCTCATGCACTCCGCAACTTTGCCTCACACTCGCAGCCAATGGAAGCGCTGGTAGAGATGGATTTTTGGAGCACGCGGACGATCGTCGAGGATGGTCACCAGTACTGGCGTAGTTACTTCTATTTCAATGGCAACTACGACGTCATTCCTTTATATGTACCGATCTATCAGGATGCGGTTCTGGACACGACCTACATCAGGACGCTCAAAGCTCAGTTTGTTCAGCTCCGTAGATGGGCCTATGGCGCCTCAGACGTCCCGTACGTTGCAACCCGCATATTCAGCCGTAACCGAACTGTACCGTTCCTAGAGGGCTTCTCACGGCTTCTCAGGCTTATCGATGGACACTTGACGCTTGCCGTTGTTTCTATCCTTGTCGCCGTCGGTGGATGGGTGCCCTTGTTCATTAACTCCCAGGCATACCATGACGTTGTGGCGCACCAGCTACCTGATGTGATTAGTATTATCCAAAGGATCGCCCTAGTCGGACTTTTCATTACCGTGTTCTTGTCGCTCAAGATGTTGCCACCGCGGCCTGAACGCTACAAGCGACATCGTAACATCGGCATGGTTCTGCAATGGTTCCTGATGCCGTTCACCGCAATCGGCTATAGCGCGTCGGCTGCATTGTACTCACAGACCCGCCTGCTCTTTGGTCGTTACCTGACGAAGTTCGATGTCACCAACAAGGCGACCTACGCCTCGGCAGCCCGCGAAAAGCAAGCCAAGAAGAAGTAAGTCGACAATAACAAGTACTGCCCCGGCTCCGCGCAGGGGTATCGTTGCTCATCTTTTATCGATAGACAGAACGTCGTAAAACAAAGAACCTCCCTGCAATAGGGAGGTTCTTTTGATTGAGAACGAGGTGATATTACTTAGATCGTACGAATACGAACTTCGCGTTTGATCTCTTGAATCGTTTTGTTGTACTCGAAACCGAGTGGAAAACGTTCAAGGGATGATGGTACATGACTGGTTTCAATCTGTTGTTTCTTAACCATGCTTCAATACTAGCATAAAAGGCATGTATTGTCAATGATACAGGTATCCACGTGAAACACCGCCTATGATATATCGTTTATGGTTACGGGTCGAAAGGGGAGGTGGAAAAGTGTGATAACCTGTGGGTAAAACAAAAACCACCCCTGTTAATAGGAGTGGTTTTATATAAATTTGGTGGGTCCTAGAGGATTCGAACCTCTCACCTCCTCAACGTCAATGAGGCGCTCTAGCCAAATGAGCTAAGGACCCACGTATTCTCGTGCGGTGCTTGTAGAGCCTTATAATCTTACCAGAATAGGGGTCAGGAATCAATAAAGAGGGGAGAGATGATATATCCTCGTTTTATGTAGCACTGTTACGGGTGAAAGCGAGCATAGATATCTCTTGTTCCCCCGTGGTATAATGACCGCTAGAGTGATGACGAAGCCCAACCATCTTCCGAACTCCGTCGGTGTGAGACGTACGAAACGTTTCTCATAAGTAAAAGTCCGGTGGAACCGTCTAACCCAGTGTTGGACCCGAGACATACGATATATAGCTTTAAATCTGCCCAATGTATTGGCGAGCAGGTAACAAATCTAATTATCGTATGTTTTTTTATTTCCAATTTATTAATATCCAGGAGAACAAAGAATGAGTGATCATATGAACGACGAACAAGTACATGCAATGCGACACAGCCTGGCGCACATTACAGCCGCAGCAGTCCAGCGTATTTGGCCCGAGGCGAAGTTCGGCGTTGGCCCAGTTGTCGATAATGGCTTTTATTATGATATCGACCTCGGCGAACGAAAGATATCAGAAGCCAACTTCCAAAAGATTGAAAAGGAAATGCGTGGCATCATTAACTATGGTGATGACTTTGAACGTTTCGAGATGCCGATTGATCAGGCGATTGACTGGGCGCGCCAAAATAACCAGCCGTATAAAGAAGAGCTGCTGAATGATCTGAAGCGATCAGGTACAACTGTCGCCAAGGACCTTGATGTTAGCGAACTAGGGTTGGCTGCAACGGGTGACGCCGCAGTCGAAAAAGTCTCTTTCTACAAGAACGGTAACTTTGTCGACCTCTGTCGTGGTCCTCACGTGGCGAACACAAAGGATGTTGGTGCTTTCAAGCTCATACGCGTCGCTGGTGCGTATTGGCGTGGAAACGAAAAGAACCCTCAGATGCAACGCCTCTACGGGGTTGCCTTTGCGACGCAGGAAGAGCTCGATGCGCATCTTGAACGAGTCGAGCAGGCTAAGCTTCGTGATCACCGCAAGCTCGGTAAAGAGTTAGATCTCTATACGATTTCTCAACTAGTTGGTCCTGGGTTGCCCTTATTCACACCACGCGGTACGGTGCTGCGTGACATCATGAGCGGCTATTCGAATCAGCTGCGACAAAAATACGGCTTCCAGAAGGTTTGGACACCGCATATTACCAAAAAAGACCTCTATGAAACATCTGGGCACTGGGCGAAGTTTGGCGACGAACTCTTCCTTGTCACGAGTCAGGAAACCAGCGATAACTTTGCGTTAAAGCCGATGAACTGTCCGCACCATACGCAGATCTATGCGTCACAGCCACGTAGCTACAAAGATATGCCAATTCGATACCTCGAAACAACGACTGACTATCGCGACGAGAAAACCGGTGAACTTGGTGGCTTGAACCGCGTCCGTTCATTAACCCAAGATGACAGTCACGTCTTTGCACGTCCTGATCAAATCGAGGAAGAAATGCACAACCTCCTCGCTAGCGCACGCGAACTCTATAGTACGATCGACATGAAGCTCCGGGTCCGCCTGTCTTATCGTGACGAAGGCGAAGGCTACCTAGGCGATATGGCTCTATGGGAGACCGCACAGGCGCAACTCAAGAATGCGGTGATCGCCAACGAACTTGAGTACTTTGAACAAGACGGTGAAGCGGCCTTTTATGGTCCAAAGATCGACTTTATGGCGACTGACGCAATTGGTCGCGAACACCAAGTCGCAACGGTACAGTTAGACTTTGTCCAACCAGGTCGCTTTGGCTTGGCGTACACCGATCAAGAGGGCAATGCGCAGACACCGGTCATGATTCACTGTGCACTGCTTGGCTCGATCGAACGCTTTCTGAGTGTCTTTATCGAACACACTGGCGGATGGTTTCCTTTCTGGACCGCACCAGAACAGGTGCGTATCCTCACTATTAACGACACAGTCTTAGATTACGTTGCCGAAATTAAAGACGTATTAAATGGCGTGGTTTTGAATCAGCCATTAAAGTACAACGAACTTCGCTATACCCTAGACGACCGCAACGAATCACTCGGCAAGAAGATTCGCGAAGCAACGATTTGGAAGATTCCTGCGCAATTGATTGTTGGACAGCAAGACAAAGACAACCGTGAAGTCAGTGTACGAACACAGGCTGGTGAAGAGAAGGTTACGCTCGACGGACTGGCTGACTACCTGAAGGCACTCTAAGCATGGGCAGGCTTGTCATTGCTGTTGATTGCGACGATGTGCTCGTGCGGACAACGCCTTACTTTGTTGATGCATATAATAAGACCTACGGAACGAACGTTGTACTAGAGTATGCACACCAGGATGACTATGCGGGCTGGGGCACCGATCGATCAACGCTTGAGTCACGGCTTGCCGAGCTCATGGGAACTGACGAGTACAAGCAGCTTTCTCCTTCCGCCGAAGAAGTCGTTGTACTAACGAATCTTTCAAAAGATCACGAACTGCATGTGATTACGGCTAGGCGTGCCCATGAGCGAGAATTGACGCAGCTGATGCTTGATACGTATTTACCGGGTGTCTTTACGTCGCTCGAGCTGGTCGGATTCACTGGCTCAAAAGGCGAGGTCTGTCGGCGCATCGGCGCGACTGTCTTGATAGACGATAATGTCCGACATCTCGAAGACGCCGTCAAGCACGGTCTACCCTCCCAGGGTGCGATCCTGTTTGGTGATTATCCTTGGAATGTCCAAGAAAACATCTCAGCCGGCGTCATCCAGTGTGCGACTTGGCACGATGTTAGTAGAGAGGTTCACGGCCTTGCCCGACAGTGATTTTCGTAAAAAAGTTGAAACGCTGATCGCACAAGTTCCGAAAGGTCGGGTGACAACATATGGAGATATCGCCGCATTGGCAGGGCATCCTTATGCAGCACGTGTTGTTGGGGGTATGGCGCATCATGGTGATATCGAGCAACCGTGGCACCGTCTGGTGAATCGTTTCGGGGGATTAGCCAGCGGGTATCATGGCGGCAGGGAGGTCCAAGCGCAGCATTTGCTGGCTGAGGGTATTACGTGTACAGATTTTATTATCGATAATTTTAAGGAACTCCGATGGCAACCACAGCTATAAGTACCCAGCACGACAGATTCGATCAACCACTCGTTGTGATTGTTGGTCCTACCGCCAGCGGCAAATCTGGTGTGTCGGTTGAGTTGGCCGAGCAATATGGTGGCGAAATCATCTGTGCTGATTCGCGGACAATATACACAGGGATGGATATCGGAACGGCCAAACCGAGTGTGGCCGACCAAACTCGCGTACCGCATTGGGGGATCGACCTAGTGACGCCCGATCAGCCATTCTCGGCTGCTGACTTTAAGGCTTACGCAGTCCAGAAAATTGCCGAAATCCGGTCCCGTGGCCACGTCCCATTTTTGGTTGGCGGAACTGGCTTGTATGTCGATAGTGTCGTCTTGGACTATGAGTTTGGACCAGCTGCTGATCCAAAGTGGCGCGCCGAACTTGAACAAATGAGCCTCGAAACGCTGCATAAGTATTGTATTCAACACAACATTTCTTTACCGGAGAATGACAAAAATAAACGTTATGTCATCCGTGCAATCGAACAAAAAGGCATAAGCACTAAGAGGTTAGAAGCTCCAATTAAAAATTGCGTCATTGTTGGAATTGCAACAGATCGCGAACGACTTTATGAACGCATTCAATTACGGAGCGAACAACTATTTGACGATGGGGTCGCCGAAGAGGCAAAGATGTTGGGCGATAAGTATGGCTGGGAAAGTGAAGCGATGACAGGAAATATCTATCGTTTAGCGCGAGAATACCTAGACGGACTGATCACGGCGGACGAGCTCAAGTCGCGTAATTCAACGGCCGACCGACAGCTCGCCAAGCGCCAGACGACGTGGTTCAAGCGCCGCTCATTTATCATGTGGCTGTCGCTAGCTGAAGTAAAAAATTACATCGCTCAGCACCTCGCATAGTCGCCCCTGGCGTGTTATGATAGAACACGAAAGTTATACGAGGGAGATTCCATGATTGATGCATTGTTCGGATCAAAGACAAGGGTGAAATTACTGCACCTGTTTTTGAACCACCCTGGACAATCTTTTTACGTCCGTGAGATTACTCGTATCATCGACGAACAAATAAATTCTGTTCGCCGTGAGTTATCTAACATGTTAGAAGTAGGGGTTATCACCAACGACAGTAGTGATAATAAATTGTACTACCAAGTAAACCAACGCTACGATTTCTACGCAGCGCTACGAGCGATTTTTGCTAATGCGCCACTCGCAAGCAAGCCGGCACTATCTGCCGGCGAGACGGTGAGCGAGCAGTACCTGAGCGCAATCGCAGACATCTCGGCATTACGCCTGGCGATTTTGTCAGGAGTGCTCGTAAAGGGCTCAACTAGCTCAGTCGATGTACTGCTTGTCGGAACACTTCCGGCCGCAAAAGTAAAAGCCGCGATGGCAGTCATCGAAAAGCTCGAGGGACGTGAAATTAACTATACCGTCATGGCGTACGAAGATTTCTATTACCGACTCAGTGTTCGTGATAAGTTTATTATCGAAATCCTGAACTCGAAGCATACCGTCGCGATCGACAAAGACAACGTCCTCAGTCAGAATTAATTCAGAGAAAATTAGGAGAAAAAAATGTTTGAAATTGAATATAAAGGTGCAAATAGCGTTATCATCTCGACAAAAAAGTTGTCACTTGTTGTTGATCCAAAACTTTCATTAGTAGGGCTCAAGAACGTTTCAACAAAAGACGCTGTTGAACTTGCGACAGAAGCCCGTTTTGCGCTCAATGACGAAGCGGCTCGTTTGAACATCGAAAGTCCAGGCGAATATGGCGTTGGTGAATTTGATATCAAGGCAATTGCCGCACAACGACACCTCGATAGCGAATCAGATCCGCTGATGTCAACAATGTATCGTGTCGAGATTTACGACACACGTATTGCGATCATTGGAAATATTTACGAAAAGCTTTCAGAAGCACAACTCGAAGATATCGGACTGGTTGATATCCTGGTCATTCCTGTTGGTGGCAACGGCTATACACTTGATGCAACCGGTGCGGCGATGCTGACTCGATCAATCGATCCAAAGATTGTCATTCCTGTGCACTTCGCCGAGGATGGCATTACATACGAAGTTCCTCAGGACACTCTTGAGACATTCACGAAAGAGCTTGGCGCTCCTGTAGAGGAACTACCAAAGTTCAAGCTCAAGCAGGGAGCACCGCTTCCAGCTGTCCTGACGACAATTCACCTGACACGCGCGTAATTGCGACGTGTCGATGAACCTTCCTTTCGTGAAGGTAATAAAAAACTCCCCGGTAAGAGGGAGTTTTTTATTACGTAACCGAGCGTGGTCTAGGCAGTGATGCCATTCTTTGACAGAATGCCTTTTTTCTTAAGTGTACGAATGGCCTGAGTTGAAAGTACCATTGTTACTTTTTGACCTTCAAACATGAAAGTCTTCTTTTGAAGATTCGGTTTGAAAACGCGGTTAGTGCGACGCAAAGAGAAGCTGACGTTGTTGCCAAATTGCTTTCCTTTTCCAGTGAGTTCGCAGCGTGCTACCATGATTTTTCCTTGTTTTCCGTTAACTCCCTATGTTTTTCATAGGACAATGTAGCTCATTTTACACTTTTTGACCTCAAGAGTCAAGCTG
>Ga0209511_1002787_pt1 | contig 13916 bp, 10 predicted proteins | sample SSSSmetaG_FD_184141 | JGI IMG/M metagenome (GOLD analysis project Ga0209511, IMG submission 184141) | Glacier valley bacterial and archeal communities from Borup Fiord, Nunavut, Canada, to study Microbial Dark Matter (Phase II) - ​SSSS... | ecosystem: Environmental > Aquatic > Freshwater > Ice >...
TAAAAAAATATAAAAAGTGTTTCCAGTAGAAATGTTTTTTAAACGAATATTTTACATACAACCTGCAGATGACCGGCAGACTGTAACCCACTTCCACCATTTTATCAATAAAACTTCTCATGGTTGTCCACTGCTCTTCTACCAGTTTTTCTTTACTGATAGTATGCACCGCAGCAGGCAATACCCTTTGCCATTTATCGCTTACCAGCATTGCATTTTCAAGCCATGTCCTGTCAAACTTTCCTTCTGAATAATGGTGTACCAGTATATCAAAAACTACCGCTACCTTGTATCCGCCTGCTACCTGCAACGAATAGTCGATATCATAAGCATGAAAACCGGTGAAAGTTTTTTCATCAAACCTGTACTTTGCAAATACGTCCCTGCGGGTACACATCCAGAACCCATCGATACAAATTACCCTTTTGATAGCGGACAGGTCTTCGGGAGAACAGGTGCCGTAGATCCGCTTAGGCGGCTTTGCCGGATCTTTGTAATGTTGTATAAAATTACCTTCATTAAAACACATGAGCGAAGCCCATGGAGAAGGCACCAGGCTTTTAGAATCACCTCCAGCCAGACCAATCAAACCAACTGCCGGTGATTTTAAATGATCCATAACTTTCTGCCCCCAGCCGATGGTATCGAAAGAAATGTCTTCGTGCATAAAACATAAGATATCATAATTTGCTTTGGCTGCCCCCAGGTTATAGGCTGCGCAGATTCCATACTTACGGGTACTGTTTTCTATACTGATTACTTCAAAAGGAACGCCGATTGTACCGGTAATACTTTTAACTGCATTATCAAGCACACCTTTATTTGCTGAACAAATAATTATTGAAATCATTTTCTTTCTGAGAATTGATGAGATAAAAACAATACCTGATCCATTGTTGGAATTAAACTATTTTTAGTACTGCACTCAGCTTGCCAGAATCCGCATAAATGCCGGCATGGCATTTTCCGGATCATGCCGCTGCCGTAGTTTTCGTTGCGCATTTGCACCCATATTATTTCTCTTTTCAGCATCATTTGCTAGTTCATACAATAGTTGCGATAGCCGCAGAAGGTCACCGTAAGGAGCACAACAGCCACAATCTTTTTCAATAAATTCAGGGCTGCCACCTGCATTTGCAAAGCTTACCGTCGGTATGGCAAAGGAAGCGGCTTCCAATACCACCAGCGGATAAGGGTCCTCCCTGGAAAGTAAGAGATGAATATCAAAACAGGCAATGGTATTGATACTATCTCCATCATGAGGCAATAGTATTACCCGCCCCTTGTTATTAAATTTCATGTAATCATACAAATCAAAAAATGAAGACCTATTTTCCTTCCTGAATCCTTTCCAGATAAAATAAGCATTGCTATGGGGATACAAATTAAAAAAAACGGCTACCAGTGGAAGTAACAGATCAAATCCTTTCCGCCATTCATTGGAGGCTGCAATACCAATGATGATGGCATCGGCTGGAATATTATTATTTGTTTTGAAAGCAGTAATAAATGCTGCATGCATTTTCTTTTCCCTGAATACTTCGGCCATTGAATAATTGACTACCTCGATATTCTTTTCTTCAATATGGTGATTGGTAACGAGATTTTTTTTTACTGCATGAGAACAGGCAAGAAATAATTGCGTATTGGCTAATACTATTTCCAGGCCTTCCTTATTTGTTGCAATTTGTATGGCTGCTTCCAGTTCGTGTACATAACAAACAAACCTGCATTTTAATGGCAACAATTTTTTTTGCACCTGGCCATTTGTTATTGTATTAAAAAATACAAGCGAAGTATTTTTAACACCTTTTAAAATAGTGAGGTGATGAAGTTTTAATGACAACCTACGCCAAAACTGTACTGGAATTTTCAAAATTCCCTGAGGAAGGATGCTTTCTTTCTTTTGCCAGATATAGGTTTTAGCAAGTTTTTCAAACTCACCAGAAATTTCGCCGTCTTCTACAACTAAAATTTCAAATGGTACATCTGATCTCTTTTTAAATTCTTTAATTATTTCCAGTAGAAGGAGCGGCGCACCACTCATGTTGGCAAAGTGACTTACAAATAGAACAGGCTTTTTAACTTCCTTCAACATTTTACTATAGATATTTTAAGTATTAATTACCGCCCGAACCATCCTTTATTTAATTAACCAGCATACCGTTTTTCTGAACCATAGAAAATTGTGTTTCTGGGTTTATTACTCCCGCGTACAAATGCGACCTAAAATTGTCTAAGACGGTGAGCTTGGTAGTAGACATCCAGGAATCCACTTTTTTTGAAAAGCTTAAAAACGTAGCTTCTACATCAAGCCTTGCATCACGGATTGGAAAATCTATTTTAAAATTAAATGTGTAATAGCCCGGTGAGATAGAAAAATTAACACCATTATTGGCCAGGCTGCTGGTATTGATTATGAGCAACTCTTCGTACTTAACTGCAAAACAGATTTCGCAATTTTTTAAATTTTCCAGTGCCCTGAAACCGAAAGAAAAAATACAGGTATCTCCTGAATAACAGGTATGACTGTTTTGTAAAACGGGCTCTTCCAGTTTCCAGTCTGTAAAATACCCTGGTAAATTCGCTGGAATATTTCCCCTTATTCCTTTTTCGATATCTGCCTCTTCATGTTGATAAATGGAAATAATATCACTCATATCACCGACAGCCTTTTGCTGTCCCTGTTCAAGCAGCAATGCCTTTGTACAAAGTTGCTTTATTGCCGGAATGCTATGGCTTACAAATAAAACAGTTCTACCCTGGTTCATAGAAACATCCTTCATTTTGCCCAGGCATTTTGCCTGAAACTCTGCATCACCAACGGCCAACACTTCATCAATTATTAAAATATCCGGTTCAAGATGAGCAGCTACAGCAAAGGCAAGACGTACATACATTCCTGAACTGTATTTTTTTACCGGTGTATCTATGTACCGTCCTATTCCGGAAAATTCCACAATCTCATCAAACCTGTTTTTTATTTCTTCCTTGCGCATCCCCAGTATTGCTCCATTTAAAAATACATTTTCTCTTCCGGTTAATTCAGGATGAAATCCGGTTCCAACTTCAAGTAAGGAAGCTACTCTTCCGTCAATTTTTATAGCGCCACTTGTTGGCTTGGTAATTTTAGATAACAGCTTAAGCAAAGTACTTTTTCCTGCCCCATTGCCGCCAATTATCCCAAAAATTTCTCCGGTCTTTACTTCAAAATTGATATCCTTGAGCGACCAGACATAGCCTGAATTATCGGCAGCATTCCTGTCATTAACACCGGCATTAAGCATAAAAGGGTCTTCCTTTTTTCTTACTTTGTTCCACCACCTGTTTAGATCATGAGAGAGGGTGCCCGTGCCTATGCTGCCAAGTTTATACAGCTTAGAGAGATTTTCTACTTCAATTATGTTTTTTGGCATACAGGTAATTCATTTAAACTTTATGTACCTCCGGCACATATTTTTTTCAGCACTAACAATTGCATCTGGAAAGCGAAACTACATATTCCAATATTACCTTAATGTAAACTTGTTGTCGCTTCCTTTTTCGATAAGCCGCATTTATGCAATTGAGTACACATCACAAAGCTGCTTTCATTGTAATACTTCCTTCTTTATATTCACAGGAATAAATCAAATTATACAAAGAAATTATATTTTATATCCTTATGTCAATAATGGTAAAAATTAATATAATGTTAATCTGGCTACCTCTTAAAAAAAATTAGTTTTGAGGCTTAGCTTAAGAATTTTACCACTTCACATTTTATGAATCTATTAGCCGAAAAAGAGACTTTTAAATATTTTTTTTTGAAAATCTTAAATGCTTTTTTTAATTATTCCTGTTTCAAAAAAATGCTGTTATTATGCTCATTCCTTTTTGTAATACAGGCTTACTCAAGTGCACAAACTCCGGAAGATTTGAGTAATGTAAAGGTGGAAGAGTTAACCGATGAGCAAATCAGAAAGTTAGTTGCAGAAACCGACAGGCTAACACTTAAAGATGAACAAATTGAACAACTGGCATTTCAAAGGGGGATGAATTCAATCGAATTGGTAAAACTAAAAGACAGGATAAAGGCTTTTCGAAAAACATTAAGTGCTCCCATTAGTTCAATACCCAAAGAGGCGGCAAAGCAGCCGGTAATTAATAGCCAGGGTGAAACAGTTACTTCACTTGAGCAAAAACCAATTGGGGAATTTACAACCATTTTTAGTGAATTAAAATCGAAAAATTTTGGATTTGACGTATTCAATAACAAGAGATTGACATTTGAACCTAACCTGAGACTGCCAACACCAAAAAATTACCGGCTTGCTGCAGACGACGAACTACTGATCGATGTGTCAGGCTATTCTGAAATAAGCTATCATTTAAAAGTTTCTCCGGAGGGTATAATCAGGATACCTGTTGCCGGCTCAATTGCTGTAAGCGGATTAACTATTGAACAGGCAAAAACTTCCATCACCCGCAAACTAAGTCAGACAATTTACACCAATATAAAAAACGGTAAAACCACCGTTGATGTAAACCTCGGTACAATCCGGAGCATAAAAGTTACCATCATAGGCGAAGCTACGCTGCCTGGTACTTTTACCTTACCCTCCCTGGCCTCTGCTTATAACGCATTGTATGCTTGCGGTGGCCCGAATTTAAACGGATCATTCCGTGATATCCAGGTAATCAGGAACAACAGCATTATTGCTACAATTGATGTATATCAGTACCTCCTAAACGGAAGTAAAAAAAATGATATCAGGTTAATGGATGATGATGTAATAAAGATCAATACCTATTCTGTAAGGGTAGAGTTAAAGGGCGAGGTAAAAAAACCAGGTTTGTATGATGTTGTAAAAGGCGAGACCATGAGCAATATTGTGAATTATGCCGGTGGCTTTACAGACAATGCCTACACGTCGAGGATACAGGTTTTTAAAAATACTGCTAAAGAAAGAAAAGTTACTACCATTCTGGAGGAAAATTTATCAGACATTATTCCGCAAAAAGGAGATACCTACATTATAGGTAAAATATTGAACCGTTTTAGTAACCGGATAAGTATTAAAGGTGCCGTTTACCGACCCGGAGAATACGAGTTAAGGGAAGGCATGAGTCTGGCTCAGTTAATTAAAGACGCCGACGGGGTTAGAGAAGATGCTTTTATGAGCCGGGGTTCACTGCATCGGCTAAAAGATGATTTAAGCCCGATGATTATTTCTTTTGATGTTGAAAAATTATTAAGTGGAAAAATTAAAGATATAGTACTAAAGCGTGAAGACAGAATCAATATTTTTTCAAAATTTGATTTAAAGGAGGGCTATTATGTAACCATCGAAGGAGAAGTCTCTTCACCGGGCGTATTTTTATACGAAGACAGTATTACTGTTGAAGACCTTATTCTGATGGCAGGCGGACTAAAGGAAGCTGCTTCAACAAAACGAATTGAGATATCAAGAAGGGTGAACAATACCAGCAAAGATTCTGTCAACAGCAAAACTGCCATTATTTACCAAAAGGATATTGAACTGAACTTAGAGGATAGCGCAAGTATCCCCGCTTTCACTTTGCTTCCATTTGATGAAGTGACGATCCGGCCAGCCCCGGGCTATTTTACCCAAAAAAATGTAGTGATTGAGGGAGAAGTTATTTACAAGGGTAAATATACATTGGAAGCAAAAGGTGATCGTATTTCTGATCTTGTAAAAAGAGCAGGCGGTCTTACTCCTGAAGCCTACCTGCAGGGAGCTGTTTTGGTAAGAACAAAAAATTTATCAAAATCTGAACAGAACAATAGTGAACAGGGACTGGCCAATTTATTAAAGCAAAATTATTCAGCAGGGGTTTCACCGGCAATGTTGCAAACTGAACTGGAATTTAATACCCGTAAAAAATCTGAAAATGTGGGTATTGATTTAGAAACTATTTTAGACGATCCTCAATCTGAATTCGATCTTTTTTTAGATGACGGAGATACGTTAAGAATACCCAAACAATTACAGACGGTAAGGGTAAGCGGAGAAATATTATATCCTGCCCTGGTAAGGTTTGGTGAGAGTTTAAAGTTTAAAGATTATATAAATAAGGCGGGTGGTTTTAGTGACAGATCTTCAAAAAAAAGACCCTATGTAGTGTACGCAAATGGTTCTGTGAAAGGAACTAAATCATTTTTATTTATCAAAAGCTATCCCCGTCTTAGTCCTGGTGCAGAAATTTTTGTACCTGCAAAACGGGAGAAAGAACGTTTACGGCCGGTAGAGGTAGTTTCCCTTGGTGTTTCATTGGCCACTATGCTGGCGATCATCTACAATGTTTTAAAGAAATGACAGATACTACCATAACACGGCATGATGAGGACAGGGTATTCGATGAATTTTCACCTAAAAAAATAATTCTGCGTATACAGGGTGGTATGCTCTACATTAAAAGAAGCTGGTGGAAAATTTTCTTGGTTGCACTTATTTTCGGACTAACAGGCATATTGAGAAGTTACTTCAAAAAACCAGTCTATACGGCAGAAATAACTTTCGCCCTGGACGAAGGTGCAGCACAAAGTGCAAGAAGCGATTTCTCCCAGATAAGTGAACAGTTAGGAATGGGTACTATCCTTGATGCAGGGGGTGTTTTTAGCAGTGCCACTAATATAGTGGAGCTAATGCAATCAAGGTTACTGATAGAAAAAGTATTAAAAAGCACTGTCAACATCGAAGGCAAAACACTGTTGTTTGCTGATTTTTTTCTAGACTCCTTAGATTACAGGAATAAATGGCTAAAGGAAAGCCCTTACCCAAAACTTAATTTTCTCTCTAATAAAAAAGATAAAACACAAATATTGTTTGAAAACGGAATCATCAGAAATATTTATGAAACACTGATCGGTAAAAACCTCAGCGTTGATAAAAAGGGAAAGGGCACGAGCATAGTATCGGTAACTTGTACATCAGAGAACGAACTGTTTTCCAAATATTTCCTGGAAACTTTAATTGATGAAGTAACCCGTTTTTATATTGATACTAAAACCCAACGGGCTAAAACCAACGTTACTTTCTTACAGAATAGAACTGATTCCATAAAAAATGCATTTACGGGCTCACTCTACGGGAGGGCAACTTATACAGATGCGAACATCAACCCCATAAGGCAGATAGCAACAGTTTCAGGAGACAGACAACAGGCCGAGGCACAAATATTAAGAAATACCTATGCGGATTTGTTCAGAAGTCTTGAAGCTGCCAAAACAACTTTAATGAGAGAGACCCCATTGATACAGTATATTGATCTGCCTGTATTGCCTTTAAAAATGACTGGATCGAGCGCAGTAAAAAGTTTTATTATTTTTTGTTTGATTGGGATTTTTATAACAATATTTTTTCTACTAGTAATTAAGGTATACAGAAATATTATGAACCATGAATAATCGATTTCTTAATATATTTTTTTGCACACTTTGACGAAACTATTTTAAGAATGCAGGACAGTATATGTGCGAACTCGGAGCTGGATTTCAAAAATCATGCGTATTAAAACAGAATCTAATTAATCAAAAAGCGATCCGCAGCTATTACCAGGTATCGTAAAATATATTTAAACAGACTGACATTTCTATTTGCATAAATCAATGGCTAAATGGATACAAAAGGCTACACTTTTAACAGCGAAAATAATTTTAACCTGATAAGGATATGCCTTGCCTTATGTGTTGTATTCTTTCATTGTTTTGAACTGAGTCAGCAACCATCATTAAAATTTCTTACTTATTTATTTAATGGAGAAAGGGCAGTACAGGCATTTTTTATCATCAGCGGTTACCTTATAATAAAAAGCTATTTACGTAGCGACTCTTCAAAAGAATTTTTTATAAAAAGAATTAAAAGAATATACCCAGCTTACTTCGCTCTAATAATAGCTTGTGCAGTTTTGGGTTGTATAATCTCAACCTTATCAATAGCACAATATTTTAGTTCCGCTCAATTGTATAAATACCTTCTTTCCAATCTTTTTTTTTTAAATTTTATAACACCTGCTCTCCCGGGAGTTTTTACAGAAAATACATACGCTACAATTAATGGCTCTTTGTGGACATTAAAGATTGAAGTTGGTTTTTATCTGCTGGTTCCCCTCATAATATTTTTAAAGGAAAAGGTAAACAGGCATTGTTTATATGGGGTTTTATTCCTGTCATCAATAGGATATTTTTTGATTATGAAATATCTGTACATTCATAATAGTAATGATAATTATCTTTTTCTATCGAGACAAATACCCGGTCAGTTATTTTATTTTGTTCTCGGTGGATGGATGACCGAATTGGAGAAAAATCAATACTTTATTAATATAGTTAAGAGAGCCGGTAGTTTATGCATTGTTGTATTATTTTTTCCACTTCCTATTCTAGTACAAAGTATATTCCTCGCTTTATCCGTTTATTTTTTTGCATACAGTATACCTGTTATAAATTACCCGTACAGAAAAGAAGATGTTTCATTCGGACTTTATATTTATCATTTTCCGGTAATACAAATATTGGTATTTTATAAGTTTTATAGTAATAATCCGTTTGTTGGTTTAGCATTATCATTATGCATAACATTTTTGCTGGCAATCCTTTCATGGATATTTATTGAAAAAACATTTATAATAAAAAAGAAAGAACAGAATGTTATATTGGTTGACCTTGTAAAATAAATAACAATAATAATTTTGCACAATTAATTTTTATTTCTGAAGAATAAGGAGCCGCAATCATCAAATCAAATTATCGTAACATTAAAAAGACTTGTATTAGCCTTTAGCAACTTTGTAGTTAAATCTTATTTTGCACTAATTAAAACGCAATGAAACAGTATTTTAGGATAGATCACAGAATATTATTTTTAATAGGCTATATTTTTTATTTATTTACCCCATTGATTGTTGGCTATTTCAATTTTTTTGATGGCTATCCCGGGATAGAACTCTATCAAGGGTTTTTTAAACAGATCTCTGAAAATAAAATCATAACTTATTTATTAATTACTTTATCGTGGTTACCTGCTTTTTATATCGGACATTTTATTTTTAAATTATGCAAACCTTATAAACGTTCACTTCAGTTATTTTCAAAAAACTCAGATAGCAGTAATATGCCCTTAATTGCCGTTGTATTATTTTTAGTGTTGGTTATTTTTGTTTTACTCGGGCGTGGATCTTTGTTTGGCGGATATGCCACTTACGATGCAAATGTGAGGGGGAAATTTTCGACATTACTTGTTATCTATGATTTCTTCCTCGTTTATCAATTAATTACAAAGCAAAAAATTTCAATATTATTAATAGCAGGTTGCACACTTACCGCCTTTTTTTTGCTCACAATGGGCGGCAGAATGTATGTATTTCAAACCTTTTTAACTTTATTGGTTTTTAAAACATCTTTTGCAAGAAAAAAATGGAACTTGAAACAGATATGTTTTATTTTAGCTGTAGGCCTATTTGTGGGGAGTGCTCTGGGTGTTTGGCGGCAAAACTTAACATTTAATTTATCAAAAGCTTCCTATTCATTTTTTGCGGAACCAGTTTTCACATGGTTTAGTACAAGTACTTTTTTAATTGATAACAAAATACCATTGGTAAATTTTCCTGCAAACTTTTTAACGTCTTTTTTTAATCTTGTACCCAATACTTTTTTTAGTCTGCGTCAATATGTTATTTCCACCCAGGATATGGGTTTCATTACCCAAAGCCCTTTGGGAGCTGATAGTGTCTGGAGTACATTTGTTATTAATTTTGGCTCAATAGGCTCATTCTTTTTTATGATGGCTACAGGGTTTGTACTAAATTTTTTACGACATAATTCTGAAAATTCCAGATTTGGCGCAGTGTATTATATAATGGTTTGCGGACTATTACCTTTTCAGTTTTTTAGGGATGGGTTTTATATAATTAACAAACAACTTTTTTTCAATTTTTTATTACTACCGGGATTAATATTCTTAGTGCTACGATTCGTTCAGTATTCTCCAATTAAAAATCAACCGTGAATATGGATATACTTAAAGTTGCAGAGAAGAGCTAATAGCTATATCCATGATTCTTGCGGTAACGTGCTGAGACCAGAATAATTAAAGCGGTTAATTTGTCTGAATGATTTTCTTCATTTTTCTATAAAGCTTTTCCAAACCTGAAATTGAGTTTTTACTTATTTCTACAGTAGAAATCTCCTTCGGCGGGGTATGCCGGTCAATTTCATAAATCGCTGCCCGGCGGATTGCATCATGGTACTTGTAATTTGTATGAATATCAAATGACGCATAAATGTATACCATCACCATAATCTTATCATAGTTTTTATGAACCGCAGATACACCATTGTCATGCAACCGGTAAACACCCATCACTTCATTAAAGTATTTAAAGTTCCCCCGTAAACTTAACAATAACATAAATGGTAAATCACCATATTCACAGTGAAAAAACCAATCGGGTAATTCAAAATCCGGGTAATTGACAAATACAAATGAAAGTGTAGGTATAAACCAGGGGTCCAATACATCCTCCGTATCAAAACTATCCTTTGGCAAGGATTTATGTAATATCCATTCTCTGTTTTCGCCAGCTCTTTCCAGCTGCATTTTCACATTGTGAAAACAACCGCTAAACGTTGCATTCTGTTCAAGAAAATTAACCTGCTTTTGCAACTTGTAAGGATCTGTCCAATAATCGTCGCCTTCACAAAACGCAATATATTTACTTCCGCATGCTTTATATGTCCTGAAAAAATTCAGCTTCATCCCAACATTTTCATTGCTCGTAATCAGCTTTATTTTATCAGGAAATTTTTCGGCATAGTCGTTGCATATTATCAGTGTTCGGTCTGTACTTTTATCTTCACCAATCACCAATTGTATAGAAAAATCAGTCACCTGCGCTAAAATGCTTTCTATCGATTGAGCAATAAAACTTTCATGATTATACGTAATCATACAAATACTAACCAGCATGCTTATTTATTTATGTTTTTCTAAAAATTCATCATTTTCAGAAAGTACTTTTTCAATCTGATTGTTAAAAAAAGAAACTGCATCAGCGGGATGCTTTTGTGCTATTGCTTTAGCTGCATTAATTCCTAATTGTTCCCATTCATCTCTTCTTTCCCATGCTCTCTCAAGGGCGTCGTCAATAAATTCAGGTAATGGATACCTGGCAATAAAACCATTTACACCATCGTCAATCAACTCATTTGTTCCCCCCACATCAGTAACAATTGCCGCCCTGCTAAACCTCATTGCTTCAATAAGGCTAAGAGACTGGCCTTCCATTCTTGAAGGCATTAATAAAATATGGTGCTTTTTCCAGACTTCATCAATTTTATGGGAATGACCATTGAAACTAATGTTTTCAATTTTGTTTAATTTAATTGTTCGCTGCAGTAACTCAATGTGGGGGCCGGTTCCGAAAACCGAAAATTGAACAGGCCTGGTTTTCCATTTTTCCTGTTTCAGAATATCAATTAATAAGTCATACCCCTTATGAAAAGTTTCAATTCTGCCTACCAGAGCAACTTTGTAGATACCATCTTCCAAAACGGGGAAATTAATGGAGGAAGGGTATTCTTTTGTGAAGGGGTTATAGACAATAACATTGTTATGGAATCTTTCTGCCAAAAGCCGTTCGTGTTGTAACAGGGTATTAGTTGATACGAAATAATTAGCTTTCGCCTGCTGATACAAGAACCTAAGTTTATTTATAATTTTATCATTTAATGCAGGCCAAAAATCCAGTGTTACCAATTGAGTTATTGTAACAAAAGGAATATTAAATAGTATACAATCCTCCATAAAAACCTTACCGTCAATATTATTTCCCTGTGATATAACAACCAGGTCGGGGCAAATATTTTTAAAGTCTTCGTGCAAAATATTTTTTACAGGGAATTTTGCAAGCCCTAGTTTCTGAATAACCCTTTGTAAAAAATGCAGTGGCTTTGGCTTAAATGCTAAATCAACGAAATCTGCCTTACTGTTCATATATTGATCTGCAAACTCAAATTCATAAAAAAAACCTGCCCTTACCTTGCAACCCTTTGCAGCAAATGCCTTAGCTGATTGTGTCCACAATACTTCACTCCCACCCCATATAAGATTTGTCGACAAAAAAAGAATGTATTTATCTCCCATATTTCTGTTATGCAGTATGAGGCAGCCCGGCCCGTGTTTTTATAAACAACCATAATCTCTTATGCCCCCAAAATTATAAAATATCAATCTGTAAGATTAAATGGTCAGATTAAATTAGATTATTTTTTGACCCAGATCTATTGAGTTTTTATCAGAATCCTGCTCACCTTATTACTTTTAAGTACTTCTTTTCTATATTTTTTATGCACGTAAATCAGCGATTGTGTTAATTGCTGTTCTTTTTCATAGTCCTTCAATATTAAAGCTAAATGCTGCAAGGCTTCCTGGTAATTTTGCAATAATTTCTTTAGCCTTTCTTCCTGCAGAAAAACAGATTGTAAATGATCTTCAGGAAGCATAAAGTCTTCCGATTCTTTTCTAATTTTTTTTAAACAGCCTTGTAACCTGTCATAATGAAATCTCTGTATGGCATGCATAACTTAATAAATAAAAGAAAAGAAGATAAATTTTAAAAAATTGAGTTTAAATTTTTGTTGCAAAGTAATTACTTAGCAGTCTGCTATATAACTAATTATAATCGAAGCTACTTTCAGAAAGCCTATTCTATGTTAACGTAATATTATATTAATGTTAATCGAATAAATAACTATGAAAATTCTGCTATTTTGCTTTAATAATAAAGAAGTTCATTGGTTCTAGAACTTCATTAACATTAGTATCTCTGCTAATTTCGGTGGCTTTATAATTATAGAATTTTTTTGAGATTTTTTTGCAAAGCTGATTCATTATATTACTACTGTTCTTTGCTTTTGTTATACGCACTGTCCATTATTTTTCGGATAGTTTTTCCTTTCTGAAAATAAAGATAATTCCACGACTTTTTTATTCTATTAGTTTCCAATTGTTGTTGTTTCATTACCTTTTGATTATCGTTCCAATGGATACTCCATTTATACAGATTGTTACTAAATACTATAATTGTCAACCACAGCAACCAGCGACCAAAAACTATTTTGTAAAACAGTTTGGCATCTCGTTCGGGGAAAAGCAAAATTTGAAATTTACGGTTTATAATTTTTGGTTGATTGTTTACAGTTAATTGTATATCCGATATAACCTTTTTAATAATTTCATCAAGAGGCTTGGTGCTAACAGGCGGGGGTATAATTTTAAGATTCTCCAGTCTTTCATTGAAACTGCTAACCATTATAGTTAACTCGCCAATCGTTGTTACCTGGTCAGCATTAATTTTACTTGTTCTTTGTTGTTCTTCCAGTATTTCTTTAAGTACAATTTCTAGTGTTTCTCTTTCTTGCCTCTCAATTTTTTTAGCTCCTTCCATCGTATTCATTTTTAATTTTAGAAATTATTTTCATGATAAATTCTTTGTCTTTTTTTCTTCCTTCTTTTTTTCAGTAATTGAGTACCCAGCTGATCGGATATTTTATCCGATTCGATTATTTGATAAATTAATTCGGTCACTTTCTTTTGTTGATCAATAAGTGACCGGCTTTGTTTTTTTGATATTATTTTTTGAGGTAACCAAGGAGAAATTTTTCCTACATTTCTATCTTGCTTTTGTGATTCTTCTAGTTGAAAATTTTTGTGCTTATTTATCTCCGAATAATTTTGTTTAAGCCCTAATATTTTTTCAATTTTCATTAAAGAAAAACCGACCTCACTACCTTTTATTTTAACTTTTTTATCGTCTATAAAAGCAATACCTCTCGCTTTTAAAACCTGGTACCCCAATACCTTCATTACTTGCTCAAATTGCTGGTAATTCTTTACCTGGTTTAACGCAGTTTG
>Ga0209511_1002788_pt1 | contig 13910 bp, 10 predicted proteins | sample SSSSmetaG_FD_184141 | JGI IMG/M metagenome (GOLD analysis project Ga0209511, IMG submission 184141) | Glacier valley bacterial and archeal communities from Borup Fiord, Nunavut, Canada, to study Microbial Dark Matter (Phase II) - ​SSSS... | ecosystem: Environmental > Aquatic > Freshwater > Ice >...
CAAATACACTACCTGACCACGGCCCCGCAAATCGCCGACGCGGCCGCCCATTTCGCCACCCTGCCGCGCATCGGCATCGATTTGGAATTCGACGACAACCGCTACCGCTACGGCCGGCACCTGGCCCTGATTCAGATTTTTGACGGCACGGCGGTTTATCTTATCGACCCGTTGCCGCTGGAGCCGGACATGGCCGCCGGGCTGGCTCCGCTCTTCGCCGTGCTCCGCGCGCCGGAAGTAGCCAAGGTGTTCCACTCCTGCAAGTCGGATATTCTGCTGCTCGACGAGCTGTTCGGCATCACCTGCCGCAGCATCGTGGACACGAGCGTGCAGTTCACGCTGCTGGCGCTGGAAGACAATAACATCTCGCTTGGCCGCCTCATTCAGAGTGAATTAGGCTTTGAGGTGGACAAGGGCGAGCAGAAGTCGAACTGGCTCAAGCGCCCGCTCACCGAGGCCCAGAAGGAGTACGCCGCCAACGACGTGCTGTACTTGTTTGAGCTGACCGACCGGCTCACCATCCGCCTGAATGAGCAGGGCCGGGCGCAGTGGGCGTACGAGGAAAACGCGGCCCTCGAAGCCGTGCGCTACGGCCGCGACGAGCTGCGCCCGCACCTGCGGCTGGCCGGCAAGTTCAAAGTGCAACCCGCTGATTTGCCCATGTTTCGGGAGCTGTACAACCTGCGCGACCGCGTGGCGCGGCAGCTCGACCGGCCCAGCTACATGGTGCTCAGCAACGACCGCCTGGCCGAGCTGGCCCGCGAGCCGATTCAGTCGGCGGGTGAGTTGCGGCAGGCTAGCGGCCTGCACCCCGAGCTGCGGCGCGCGCCCTACGCCGACGAGCTGCTGCGGCTGGCCTCGGCCGACCTCGCCCCCGACGGCCCGGTGCCGCCCGACCAGCGCCGGCCGCAGCCGTTTCGGCGGCGTTTCGGCGGCCCGGCTGCCGCCCGCGCCGAAGCCCGCGAAACTCTGCTCACGACCCTCAAAAACCACCTCGCCGCCGCCCAGGGCGCGGTGCTGGCCAACACGGTGCTCAGCAACCGCCTCATCGGTGACGTGGTGGAGCAAGGCAGCCGCGCCGCGCTGCGCCCCTGGCAGCGCGCGCTGCTGGCCGAGGTAGCCGGGCAAAACGGGTTGGGAATGAGTTCGCTGGAAGAGCCGCTGAGCGCTTGAAGTGGCGTGGACTCTGCGAGTCCGCGCGGGCGACGGTTTCTTGATTTCTGCCTGAACAAGGTATAGTACGCGCGGACTCGCAGAGTCCGCGCTACAGCCCGCCCAGCCCGCATGACCCTATTCCGTCTGCTTATCGCTCTGCTGCTAAGCGGTTTGCTCACGGTCGCGCTGTTCGCCTACCACCTGTTCTACCGCCCCAACGTGCTGGCCGATGCCGACGGCCCGGCTTACCTCTACGTGCGGCGCGGGGCCGGGCTGGTGGCCGTGCTCGACTCGCTAAGTCGGCCGGGGCTGCTGGCCCGGCCTGCGACCTTCACCCGCGTGGCCCGCTGGCGAGACTACGGCACGACGGCCCACCCGGTGCGGCCCGGCCGCTACACGCTGCCGCCCGGCGCGGGTAATCTGGCTTTGCTGGAGCTGCTCGAAAGCGGGCGGGCCGACACGGTGGAGTTCGTGCTCAAGCCGTTTCAGTACCTGCCCCAACTGCCCCGGCAAGCGGGCCGGCAGCTCGACCTCGACACGACCCGGCTGCACGCGCTGCTGCGCGACAACGCCTACCTGACCCGCCGCTTCGGCCTCGACACGGCCACCGTGCGGACGCTGTTCGTGCCCGGCCGCCTGCGCCTGGGCTGGACTACGCCGGCCGCCGCGCTGCTCGACTCCATCGCCGCCCGCCACGGCCGGTTCTGGACGGCGGTTCGGCAGCAGCGGGCCGATTCTTTGAAAATGAGCCGGACGCAGGTCAGCGTGCTGGCCAGCATCGTGCAGCGCGAAACGGCTCAGCCCACCGACCGGCCACTCATCGCGGGCGTGTATCTCAACCGGCTGCGGCGGGGCCAGCCGCTGCAAGCCGACCCTACTTTGCTTTGGCCCTTGCACGGCCTTGGCACCCGCAAACGGGTGCTCAACGTGGATAAGAAAGTCAATTCGCCTTACAATACCTACCGCCACAGGGGCCTGCCGCCCGGCCCCATCACCACGCCCTACGCCGCCGTGCTCGATGCCGTGCTGCGCCCCGCTCAGCACAAGTTTATTTTTTTCTGCGCCCGCCCCGACGGCTCCGGCTTCTCCGATTTTGCCGTTACGTTTGCCGAGCACAAGCGCAACGCCAAGCGCTTTCAGCATCGGCTGGACAGTCTGAAAATCAAATTTTGATGTGCAAATGTGAAGATGTGCGAATGTGCTGATTATTTTTCCGCGTGGCGGCAGCGTTTTGTGGAAGCTGTTTACGTCGTTGTGCTAATTATTTCCACGAGTTGCGGTAGAGTCTCTTTAAAAACAATCGGCACATTCGCACATCTTCACATTCGCACATCAGAAACTCATTAGCACGTTAAACAAATGCGTCTCGTCATTCAGCGCGTCCGCGAAGCTTCCGTCACCGTCGAAAACGCCGTGGTGGGACAGATTGGGCCGGGGCTGCTGGTGCTGGCCGGGTGCGCGCTTACCGACGACGAGGCCGCCCTGGGCTGGCTGGCGCGTAAGCTCGTGGGCTTGCGCATTTTCCCGGATGATAACGGCCAGATGAACCGCTCGGCGCTTGATGTTGGCGGCGAGGTGCTGGTGGTCAGCCAGTTCACGCTGCTGGCCGACGCGCGCAGGGGCAACCGGCCCAGCTATGCGGCCGCCGCCCCGCCCGCCGTGGCCGAGCCGCTTTACGAGCGCTTCGTAGCGCTGGTGGCTGCCGCGCTGGGCCGGCCCGTGCCGACGGGCGTGTTCGGGGCCGACATGCAGGTGCGGCTGCTCAACGACGGGCCGGTGACCATCGTACTCGATTCGCCGGGTGGCTGAGTTTGGGCGTATTTTGCGGTTGATATGACAACTTACCTCACCGAGCGCATCACCGTGGACCCCGAGCGGTGCTCCGGCCGGCCTACTGTTCGCGCTACCCGGCTGCAAGTGGATACCGTGTTGGGCTATCTGGCTGCCGGCGACACGGTGGCCGATATTCTGGAATCTTTCCCCACGCTGGAGCCGGCCGACATTCCCGCCTGCCTCGAATTCGCGCAGCAAATTATCGAAAGTCAATTTGCCCGGCAGGCCGCGTAAACCAACGGGTGTTATGGTCAGGTACCTGATAGACGTAAATTTGCCCTACCGTTTTTCTTATTGGCGCGGCCCCAAGTTTTTGCATCAACGCGACCTGGACGAACGTTGGAAATACGGCTTGATTTGGGAGTATGCCCGCCACCACGACCTGACTATCATCACCAAAGACAAGGATTTCGCGGAGCGAATGCGGGTTAGTGAGCCGCCGCCGCGTGTCATCTGGCTCCGGTGCGGCAATTGCAGTTTGCGGGAGCTTTATGTATTTCTGGAGCCGCATTGGCAGCAGGCACTCGCCTTCTCAGCGGGTAGCCAGCTCGTGAGCATCGAAAATATCGGCGTGATAAGCGTCTGAATTATGACCCTGGCCCAATCCCAAACCGCCGTCGATGAGTGGATTACGACCACCGGCGTGCGCTATTTTTCCGAGCTGACGAACATGGCCATCCTCACCGAGGAGGTGGGCGAGGTGGCGCGCCTCATCGCCCGGCAATACGGCGAGCAGTCATTCAAGGAATCCGATAAAAACCGTGAGCTGGGCGACGAGCTGGCCGACGTGCTCTTCGTCGTCATCTGCCTGGCCAACCAAACAGGTGTGGACCTGACCGAGGCACTGGCGCGGAATCTGGACAAGAAGACCCGGCGCGATGCCACGCGGCACCGGGACAATCCGAAATTGCAATAAATAGCGCGGGTCTCCGACCCGCGGCCGGGAATGCGGGTCGGAAACCCGCGCTACTTGCCTTGCGGCACGAGCACGAAGACATCTTCGCCGGGGCGCTTCATCAGGTACTTTTCGCGGGCGAATTTTTCCAGCAGCGCGGGCGAGCTGAGCAATTCGGCGCGGTCTTGCTGCACGGTGCGGATATTGGCTTCGTAGTACGACTTTTCGGCCCGCAGCTCGCGCCACTTATGGTACATCTCGTACTGCTTGCCCAAGTCGTTGGTGTCGAAAACGACCATCCAGACCACGAACGCGACCGTGGTGAGAAAGTAAAAGTTGCGCAGCACGCGCAGAATGGGGGCGAGGAAGCGCATAGTTTTTAGAACTTAGAGCCTAGATGTTAGAGCTTAGAATTCAAAACTCAGAGTCAGGTGGCCGTTTGCCATCTAAGCTCTAAGCTCTAACATCTAAGCTCTAAAGTCTGACAACTACATTTTCCGGCCGGGAAAGTACGCGATTTCGCCCAGCTCTTCCTCAATGCGCAGCAGCTGATTGTACTTGGCCATGCGGTCGGAGCGCGAAGCAGAGCCGGTTTTAATCTGCCCCGTGTTCAGCGCGACGGCCAAATCGGCGATGGTCGAGTCTTCGGTTTCGCCCGAGCGGTGGCTCATGATGGACTTGTAGCCGTGGCGGCGGCCCAGGTTAACGGCGGCGATGGTTTCGGTGAGCGTCCCGATTTGATTGACCTTGATGAGAATCGCGTTGGCGATGTGCTCATCGATGCCGCGCTGCAGGCGCTCGACGTTGGTCACGAACAGGTCGTCGCCGACGAGCTGAATCTTGCTGCCCAGGCTCTCGGAGTGGTGCTTCCAGCCGGTCCAGTCGTCCTCGGCCATGCCGTCCTCAATGCTGATGATGGGGTAGCGGGCGGCCCAGTCGGCCCAGTAGGCGGCCATCTGCTCGCTCGTTAGCTTGTCGCCAGTGCTCTTCTTGAACTCGTAAATCCCGTCCTTGTAAAACTCCGATGAGGCCGCGTCGAGCGCAATCATCACGTCCTCGCCCGGCCGGTAGCCCGCCTGCTCGATGGCTTGCAGCACGACCTTGATGGCCTCTTCGTTGGATTTGATGTTCGGGGCAAAGCCGCCCTCGTCGCCCACGTTGGTGCTCAGGCCCTGCTTTTTGAGCACCGATTTTAGGACGTGGAAAATCTCAGTGCCCCAGCGCAACGCTTCCGAGAAGCTCGGCGCGCCGACGGGCATAATCATAAATTCCTGGAAGTCAATCGAATTGTCGGCGTGCGAGCCGCCGTTGAGGATGTTCATCATCGGCACGGGCAACGTGCTGGCTCCCACGCCGCCGAGATAGCGGTAGAGCGGTTGGCCCAGCTCCTGGGCGGCGGCGCGGGCGGCGGCCAGGCTCACGCCCAGAATGGCGTTGGCCCCCAGCTTGGCCTTGTTGGGCGTGCCGTCCAGCTCAATCATAATCTTGTCGAGCAGGGCCTGCTCGAACACCGAAAAACCGGTCAGCTCGTCGGCAATCGTCGAGTTCACGTTTTCCACGGCTTGCAGCACGCCCTTGCCCTGATACTTGCTCGCGTCGTTGTCGCGCAGCTCGACGGCTTCGTGGGCGCCGGTGCTGGCCCCGCTCGGCACGGCGGCGCGGCCCACGGTGCCCGAGTCGGTAGTCACGTCCACTTCGATGGTCGGGTTGCCGCGCGAGTCGAAAATCTGGCGGGCGTGAATGGCGGCGATGTAGCTCATTGGGTTGATGTGCTGATGTGGAAGATGGGCGGCTGGGCGAATGAGTTCAAGCACCTGGTGCGGGCAAAGGTAAGAGCCGGGGCGGGCGATGCCGTATCCCCGCGTTGGCCCGGTTTTCGTAAAGCGGGCCAGCCAAACCTGCTTTCTTCGCACTATGCTTCTTTCTGCTTTCCCTATTGCTTCTCTCCGCTTTGGCCGCGCCGCCGCGCTGCTGGCCCTGGCCGCCACTGCCTGCACGGCCCCGCGCGCCATCACCACTTCGGGCAAGGTTACGCCGCAAGGTGAGTTTCGGGTGGCGTATAATCAAGGGTTCAACATCGGCACGGCTCCGCTCAGCAAGGCCGGCGCGGCGGTGCGCGACGCGGCCAGCAGCTTCGGCAACCGGGCCGGGCGCGGCGACTCGGTGCGCTACTCGGGTGCGGTGAGTAACGTGCAGGCCGCCGCCCTGGCCTATCTGCTCGACCCGGTGCAGCCCACCGCCGACCTGAGCCTGCGCTACGGCGCGGCTCCGCGCCTGGACGTGGGCTACAAATACGCGTTCGGCTCGCACGTTTTCGACGCGCAATACCAGTTTATGGGGCCGATTGGCTCGGTCGAAAACCCCGGCCGGGGCGCGGCCGGCGGCACCACCTACGCCAGCATGGGCCTGCAATACGCCGTGCAGCGAGCTGCCCTGCCGAGTTTGCCCTTCCTCAACGACCTGAACAATCTGTTGGGTTTGACGGCTTCGCGGCAGGACGTGCTCATTCCGCTCACCTTCAGCCAGTCGCTGGGGCCGGAGGAAAGCATCGGGGCCATCAGCTACGGGGCCGTCTATGCCCATTCGTGGGTGAGCTACCGCTTCGTGCCGAGCGCGCTCTACAACCGGGCCGGCACGGCGCTGCTGCCCGCGCTGCCCAGCCAAAGCCGGAATTTCTCCTCGTTCGGGCTGTTCGCCAACCTCAAAATCGGCTATAAATACGCCTATCTCGTGCCCGCGCTGGCGCTTTATTATCAGAACTTCGGCGATTATACCTTGCTCGACGGCAGCACGACCGCGCTCAGCGGCGTGACGATTATTCCGTCGCTGGGGGTGCAGCTGCGGATTCCTACGCGGTAGGTGGTGAGGTGGTGAACTCGTGAGGTGGTGAGTTTCCTCGCTTGTTTTAAGCAAGTAAAAAACCGGCACAAACGAGAAAAATCACCACCTCACGAGTTCACCACTTCACCGCTGCCCGCCACCACGGTCAGCATATCGTCGGGGCTGAGGTACTGCTGAGCCAGGCGCTGCAAGTCGGCGGCGGTGGTGGCCTGGGTGCGGCGCACCAGCTCGGGGTAATAGTCGGCGGGCAGGCCCAGCAGCAGCGCCGTGCGGTACTTATCAGCCTGCTCGAAGACGGTGGCGGTTTCGCCCAGCAGCTTGCCCAGGGTGTAGTTGCGCACGGTTTCCAGCTCGTCGTCGGCCAGCGGCTCGTCTTGCAGACGGCGCATCTCCAGCGCTATCTCGTGGCGGGTCGCCGCCACGCTGTCGCCCTTGATGTCGGTGCCGATGACGAGGCTCGTCGCGCCTTCGCGCGGCACCACGCTGGCGTGAATGCCGTAGGTAAAGCCCTTATCCTCGCGGATGTTGCGCATGAGCCGCGAGCCGAAGTAGCCGCCGAGCACCTTCACCAGCAGCAGCAGCTCGGGCGTGTCGGGGCCGGTGAGCGCGGGCCAGGGCCGCCCCATCCGAATCGAGGCCTGCAAGCTGCCCGGCACCGTTACCGGCACGAAGCCAGTGGGCGTGGTCCCGACTGCGGCCGTCGCGGGTGCGGCTGCCGCTAAGGTTCCGGGTTCTGGCCCGGCCCAGCGGCCGAGCACGTCAGCCACGAGGTCGGCGGCGGCGGATATGTCGCCGCTGAGCAGGATGTCGGCCCCGGCCGGCGCGTAGGCCGCCGCGTGAAACGCGCGCAGCGCGTCGGCGCTGAGCTGGCCGAACGAGGCTTCGTCGAAAGCCCGCCCATAAGCAGACTCGCTTCCGAAGAGTTGCTTGTTAAACTCTTCGCCGGCCAGGAAGCTCGTTTTCTGCCGCTCGACGCGCATGTTCTGGCCAATGCGGGTTTTGGTTTGGGCTAATTCTTCTGCTCCAAAAGCGGGCGCGACTAATACCTCAGCCAGCAGCGGCAGCAGCGAGGGCAGGTGGCGGCTGAGGCAATACAGGGTGAGCGTGGCGCGGTCGGGGCCGGCTTCGGCATCGAGCGAGGCCCCGTAGAAGGCCACCTCGTCGGCCACCTGCCGGGCCGAGCGCGTGGCGGTGCCTTCGGTCAGCAGCCGGGCGGCGAGCTGGGCCAGGCCGGGGGTCGGCTCGTGGGCCTTGCCGGCGGGCAGCACCACTTGCAGGCGCAGCACGGGCTGGGCGGCCCCGGCCAGCAGGTGCAGGCGCGCGCCGTTGGGCAGCACGCGCATCGTGGGCACGGGCAGCACGAGTGAGGTAAGCGGATGGGAAGGAGGTGGTCCTAAGCGATTGAGCACGTTTGAGTTAAGAGTTAATAGTTAAGAGTTTATTTTGTTGCTAAACAGAAAGATATCCTGCAACTTTTGATTCGTGTGCGGGACTGTGAAGGGGAGTATCTTAGGTTGGTGAAGCCAAAGGTCGGGCTGATTGGCCAGGTGGCAGACTCGGCCAGGCAGCAAAAAGTTGGGGAGCGCCCTGCCTATTCGGCACGGCACCCCCCAACTCTTAACCCTTAACTCTTAACTCAGTTCTGGGTGCCCTGCGTGCCGCCCGCGCCTCGCTCATCGAACGCGTCGGCGAGTTTTTGCAGGTTGAGGTGCAGCGAAATGCGGATGGTTTGGGCCAGCGGGTTGGCTTGCGAGTTGGGCACGAGGTAGGTGCCGTCCACGCCAAACACGGAGAAGCGCGCCCCGAGGCCGAAGCTCACATATTGACGGTTGCCGGTGCGCGGGTTTTCGTAGAAATAGCCCACGCGGGCCGCGATTTTGTTGTCGTAATAGTACTCGAAGCCCCCTGAAAGGTTGATTTCCTGCAATTCCCCCTTGAAGCCTCCCGGCGCATCGGTGAACGAGCTGAAGATGGCCGTCACGGGGCCTTGCTGCTGCCGCTCCCGATTGGTCTGGTCCTCGCGGGCGTTCTGCGTGAGGTCGGCCGGGTTGGGCGTTTCGTAGTAAGGCGAGGGCACGAGCAGTTTGGTAATGTCGAAGGCGAGCGTGATTTTGTTGAACTCGTCCAGCTCGCGGGTCAGGGCCGTGCCCAGGCGCAGCTGCGTGGGCAGGAAGCTCGCGTTGGTCCGGTCGCGGTAGGTGAGCTTGTTGCCCAGGTTGGTGACGGCCGCCCCGAAGGCCAGGTTGTAGATGCCTGTGCCGATGGTCGCGTCGGTGGTGTAGTACACGCCCAGGTCGGCGGCGAAGGCGTTGCCCGTCGCCGCGTCGTTGCCGCCCGAAGCGCCCACCAGGTTCGACTTCACGTAGCGCCCGCTGATGCCCACGCCGAAGTGGTCGCTCAGCTTCTGGCCGTAGGACAAGGACACAGCGTATTCCTTGGGGTTGAAGGTGCCGTTCTGCCGGTTGTTGATGTCGCGGTAATCAATCTGGCCCAGGTCGAAATACAGCAGCGAGGCGCCCAGCGTGGCGCGGTCGCTGAGCTTGGTGTAGCCGCCGAGGTTGCCCAGGCTCATGTCGTCGGTAATCGTGCGCAGCCAGGGCGAATACGAGGACGAAATCCCGTACTTGTACGTGGCGAAGCCCAGCTTGCCGGGGTTGTAATAGGCCGAGTTCGCGTCGGGCGAGGTCGCCACGCCCGCGTCGCCGAGCGACGCGCCGCGCGCGTCGGGGCTGAGCGTGAGCACCGGCACGGCCGTCGTGATGGCGTGGTAGTCGGCATTGGGCCGTTGCGCCCGGGCAGTGGGCGCTGCCAGCAGCAACAGAGCCGGCGCGGCGGCCAGCGTAAACAGGGACTTCATAAGTAGGTACTGGGTACGGGGGGTGGGGGCTGAGTGGCTAGGGGTGCTGAGCGCTTGAAAATCAAGTGCTCGCGGTCTGGCAAAGCCTAAGCTGATTTATCCGGCCCACTCGGGGAAGAACTCAGGGAAGAAAAGGAGAAGCTACCAGTCCAGAGCCGCTTTCCGGGGTGGACGTTGCAAGTAACGAAGTGCCAGCCGGGCCGGATTGGGGCGCTGGTCGAATCCAGCGTAATTCACACCTGATAATTTACACTCGTTAAAGATTCAATTCAACAAAACGAGCTTCTCATACTGGCTTGCCACCTGCTCGCCGCTGCGCACGCTGACCCGGTACACGTACACGCCGCGGGCGAGCTGGTCGTTGAAATCGTCGCGTCCGTCCCAGGTCAGGGCCGGGTCCTGGGGTGAGGCCGGCACGTGGGCCGGGCTGGCGGGGAAGCTGGCCCGCAGCGTCTTGACGAGCTTGCCCGACACGGTGAAGACCTGCACGAGCACGTCGAGGTCGCGCCCGGCGGCGGTCTGGTCGAAGTGAAACGTGGTGCGGTTGCTGAACGGGTTGGGGTAGTTGAGCACGTGCTTGAGGGCGAGCTGCTCGCTTTGGGCGGCGACGAACTCAACGCTGGCCTCGGTCGAGTTATTATGCGTGTCCCAGGCTTTGAGCGTGATGACGTGGGGGCCGGGGGCGAGGTTACTGAACTGAAAGCGCAGGGTGCCGGCCCGGAAGTTGTCCACGTCGGCCACGTAGGCATCGTTCACCACGACGAGCTGGCGCGGGTCGCGGTCGAGCGTCGCCGTCAGGTCGTGGCCGATGCCGGCGCTCGACGTGTTGATGCCCGACTCGTCGCGCAGGCGGGCGATGAGCAGCGGACTCAGCCCCGTCGGCCCGCCCGAAACGAACGACGTGTCGGCGGGCTGGGTGTTGGTGCTTAAAAACAGCCGTACCCGCGGCGGACGGGTATCGGCCACGGCTTTGCGCGAAGCCGCCCCCACCAGCGCTAGCTGGTAGCCTTGCGCGTCGGTGCGCCCTGCCGGGTCCTGGGCGTAGAGGCTGACTTTGCCCAGGCCCACGTTGTAGGCGATGTCTTTGGGCACGACGAAGCGGACCGAAAACCGCCCGCCGCGCACGGTGGCCTGCCCGCCGTAAATCACGTTTTCCTGGGTGCGCACCGGCACCGGCGTCGAGCCGGCATCGCCGAGCGTCATCACGCTCACCGGCTTGTCGAACAAGGTAATATCGGCCGTGCCGTTGAAGCCCGTGCTCAGCACCCCGCGCGCTTCGACGTGGCCGCTGAGGCGGGCCGCGCCCAGCGCTTGCAGCGTGTCGCGGCTCGTGCTGGCGTTGCCGCCCAGGTAGCGGCCGTTAATCGAGTCGAGCACCACGCGCTGGCTGGGGTAGGCCAGGCGGGTGGTGGGGTCGGCCAGCAGGGTGTAGTTGCGGTTGTTGAGGTCGCCGCTCGGCAAGGCGTTTTTGGCCTGTCCCGAAGCCAGCCCCAAAAAAGGCAGCCGGCCGGCCGCGTCGCGCAGCAAAATCTGGGCGTAGAAGTTATTGACTATATCTTTATTGAAGGTAGCCAGCACCACGCGCGTGGTGGTGAACAGGCCGATGGCCCCGCCCGTGGCGTTGTCGGTCAGCACCTGCTCGCCGGCCGAGGTAAACTCCGGGTTGTCATAGAGGCTCAGGTCGCAGGTGCCGGTCACGAAAAACGTGAGCCGGTGCTCATTGCGCAGGGCCAGCAGCATGGCCGGGTTCACGATTTGCTCGTCGGTCAGCCCGCTCGGCCCGCCGTGGCCGGTGTAGCCGGTCAGCAGCGCGCCCTGCTCCAGCGTCGTGCTGATAGCGGCCATCGCCGCCGGCGAGCGCTGTCCGGCGGCGGTGCTGATTTGCGGGAACATGTCCAGGTAGTTCTTGCGCAGGTTGTAGGCCGGCTCGGCGGCTTCGAGGGTGGGGGCGTAAAACTGCTCGGATTCCACCGCGAAGCCATTGTCTTTCTCCACGTCCGTGTCGTCGGCCGTGAGCTGAATGCGGTTGCGCCACTTGCCGAAGCTGGCCGGCGCGTCGTAGTCGAGCAGCTTGTCCACCATTTGCCGGGCCTGGGTGTCGTCGTTGGGCTGGCCGCGCGGCGAGCGCACCGGCAAGCGGCCCACCCCAATGTCGGTTGCCTCAAAAATCCCGCCCGTCGATTCCGTCCACTCGCCCTCGCTGTCGTCGAGCAAGGCGTAATAATCTTCGGAAGAATAGCTGTTCTCCCCTTCCAGGTTGGGCCGGGTGCCGCTGTAGGATATCGACACCGGGATGAACGACTCGCGCGACTGGTAGGTCGGCACCAGGTTCTGGTTGGCGGCATCGAAGTTGGCCGTCGTGGCGAAGGGCGCGCGCTCAGCTTTCCACCAGGCCGGCTCCTGGCTCGCGTCGTTGTAGGGCGAGGATTTATAGTCGAACGAGGCGTCGCCGAACAAGAGCAGGTAATTGCGCCGCGCCACCGGGTCGGGGTTGCGGTCATACACCTGCTTCATCAGGTCGCGGATGGCCGTCGCGTCCTGCCCGCCCGAGCTGTACTCGTTGAACACCTGCCGGGTCGTGACGACGGCCACGTTGAGCCGGCTGTAGTCGCGGCGGTGCTGGGCCAGACGCTCGGCCTGCGCCCGGTAAGGCGGATACGTCACGATAACCAGGTCAAGCTTGCCGTCGAGGTTGAGCGCGTGCAGGTTCTGGTTCGGCAGCCGGCCCCAGAGCCGGGGCACGTCGAAAGTAGCCGACGGCTGCACCGCCACGAACTCGCGCACCGAATCGGTAAAGGCTACGAAGCGGCCGCCCGCGTCGAGCGTCTGGGCCACGGCCCGGCGCGGGTTGGTCACGTCCCAGACCTGCGCGCCCGTCCCCAGGCCGCCCACCACGAAGGTGCCCGTCGTGTTCGGCCCCCGGTTATAGTTCAGGGAGTTAAATTCCAAGAAAGCCCCGTTCAGCCGCAGCTCGCGCTTGATGCTCAGCTCCAGGTAGTCGAGGTAGCCCACGCCAACGGGGTCGAAGGAGGTGAAGGCGACCGTCACCTTGGGGTCGGTCAGCCCGGCCGGCGTGAGGACGGTGTAGGTGCGGTAGTCGTCCTGGGCGACGGTCGTGAACGAGCCGCGCGGAATGGCCTGCACGGTTTGCGCGCCCAGCGTCGTGCCATTCAGCGTCAGGCTGAACGTGCTGCTTTGGGCGGCCGTGTTCACCACGACGGCCGTCAGGCGCAGCGTGTCGCCGGGCGTGAGGTCGGTCAGCGGGGCGTAGCCGTCGGTGCTGAAGCTGAACTCGCGGCTCACGCTGCCCGCCCCACTGGTGCCGATTTTAAAGCTTTCGCCCACCCAGCGGCGGCCCGAGCGCAGCAGGCTCGTCAGGTCGTGCTCATAAAAGCGGCGGTCGAGAAAGCGGGTGATGAGCGCGCCGGTCGGGGCCGGGGCGGGCGGGGCGGGCGTGAGTACGCGCCGGCCGGGGCGGCTGCCCACGGTCAGGAAGTAGTAGGCCGTGTCGCAGTAGTGGTTGGTGAGGTGTTTCCAGCGGCCGCCCTCGCCCAGCAGGCCCGCGTAGCCGGGCAGGCCGGTTCGGGCGGCCCGCCCCGGCTGGCTCGGCCGCCACACGTGCGGCCCGCGGGCATAAAACAGAAAATACTCGCCCGCGTCGAGCACCGCGTCGTTGTTGCCCACGAAGAGCAGCGTGTTCTCAGCCAAATCGTCGATGCGCGGCGCGGCGTTGGCCTGGGGCAGCAGGCCCGCCGCGTTGCCATAGAGCTGCACCCGGCGCGGGTCCAGCCCGCTCATGTTCACGCCCAGCTTTTGCAAAGCCGGCCCGTCGAGCTTATATACCCCGCCGCGCGGCACGCCGAGCTTAAACCAGTCGCCGACGCTGAGCACCGAACTCGTCACGTGCGCGCGGGCGGCCGCCTGGGGAGTGGTAACCGGACCAGCGCCGAGGTTAGCGTCAGCGCCCACACCGGCACCGGTTTCGTAGGCCACGCGGAACGAGACGAGCCGCTCGGCCTGGCCGGTCTGCGGGTTGCGGCGGGCGGGCTGCAGCAGCACGAAGCTCACCGGGCGGCGGGCCTCGGTGCCGGTGCGCAGCGTCAGGGTGGGCGTGGCGGGCAGGCGGGCGGTTTCGGCGGCCGTGAGCAGGCGCGCGTCGGCCTCGGGCAGCGGCTCGTAGGCGGCCTCGCGCAGGGCGGCGCTCGTGGCCGTGCCCGGCAGGCGCAGCGTGTAGGTGCCCACCGCGTCGGTCGGGCCGTGGTACGCGCCCCGGAAAGTGGGCACCCGGCGGCCCGGCGCGTCGGTCGGGCTGCCCACGGGCGGCAGCAG
>Ga0209511_1002794_pt1 | contig 13899 bp, 10 predicted proteins | sample SSSSmetaG_FD_184141 | JGI IMG/M metagenome (GOLD analysis project Ga0209511, IMG submission 184141) | Glacier valley bacterial and archeal communities from Borup Fiord, Nunavut, Canada, to study Microbial Dark Matter (Phase II) - ​SSSS... | ecosystem: Environmental > Aquatic > Freshwater > Ice >...
AAAAAGGATTTTGGTAGGGTCAAGCACTATCGCCATATTACATTCATGCACTGTATCCAGAAATTTCTCAATTTTGCCGGGATTAAGCATAAACCCTCGCCGGAAATCATCATAGGCTTTTTCCTGATTTTCCAGACGCGAATTGACCCTGCCCCGCCAGTAATAATATTCGGCCTCGCTCGGTGCTAATTGAATCGCCTGGCTGAAATCGTCTAGCAACTTTAGATACCAGCCCGGATTTACATATTTTGTCCTGACCACCCGCTCGAATAAATCCGCTGCCCGCACCTTATAAGCATTAGCCGTCTCCAAGAGAGCCTCTGGCTGGCTGGCATCAAATTGCAAAATACCTTCGCCGATTTTAATCATATTGTCCCAATCCGTCAGCAATTTGGCCTGGAAAAGCTGGTTCAACAAATGCTCGATTTGGGCTTCAAAGCTACTCCTTATCGGACGCTTTTCCGAGTGCAAAGGAAGACTTGACCCAGGCATTGGCATCGGTGGCGGAAAAGAATTATTGCCCCAGGCCGCTTTTAACCACTGGAAAAATATACCAGCCGTTGTCGGACGTTGTTGGGGTTCTTTGGCTAAAGCCCTGGCGATAACTTTATCCAGAGCCGGAGGGTATTGCAGGCCCTGAGTTTTTTCCGCCAACATAGGGATTTCCGCCTGTAGATGCTGTTGCTCTAGCGAATAATTATCGCCCTGATAGGGAGTCTGACCCGTAATCATTTGAAAAAGCACAATCCCTAGCGCATAAATATCACTTGATATGCCCACCTTCCCGCCCCAGGCTTCCGGCGCAACATATTCGGGCGTGCCGAAAACCTCCTGAATTGGTTTAAGTAACCTGGATTTGCTACTGGTAACAGTTAGACCAAAATCCGAGAGCAGGATATTATTAGCCCGACCCAGCAAAATATTCAGAGGTTTAATATCACGATGAATTAGTCCTTCAACGTGAATATAATCCAGGGCACTGGCAAGCTGCTCGAAATAAATCAAAATCTGTTGCATTGGCAACGGGGCATCCAGTTTCTGAGCCAACGAGCCGCCCTCGGCCAATTCCATCACAATGTAGGGGGAATTAATATCAAAATCGAAACCTAACACTCGCAAAATATGGGGATGGTTCAGGCTGGTTTGCCGCCCAACCTCAATCTTGAAGTTTTGTAGAGCAATCTGGTCTAACTCAAATTCTGGCAGGAGGACTTTAATCGCCACCGGGTTGGGGTTAAGGCTATCCTGCGCCTTAAAAACCTCGCCAAACCCACCCTTGCCCAGCGACTCTATCAAAGTATAGCGGTTTGCAATTACTCGACCCAACATTTAACTAATCCTCAGTATTGCAATAAACGCGACATATCCCGCCACCTGCATTTGTAGGAGTAGGCTCTGTCCTGCGAGACCCATCATTTAGCGGAGCATCGGGCGACAGAGCGTCCTCCCACGGGTTCATTTAAAATCGGCTGGCGAAGCAGCCTCCTACATATTATCATCGGTTTACAGAGCCCTACTTCTATTATATTATTTCGTCCCTACCGCCACTACCACCTTGCTGTTAATAGTATACATATCCCCTACCTTATAACTTTCAAGGTTAGTATCACTAATCAGCTTCTCCATAACCTCCGGCGGCTGTTTCGCCAGCGCAACCGTAGTAATCCCCGCCACATCCAGAAAGCGCGTCCAGTATTCCCGCGCATCCGCCACCGTCAGGCTGACTTGCACCTTCTGGCTACTGGTCTGGCTAAAACCGCTATCTTCCAGCAGCTTTTCCAGCACTCCCGATCCACCAAAACGAAACATCGAAGGCCGCTCGATTTTTGGTGGCGGGAAGTTGCGGGTAATCGCTTCCAGAGCCAGTTGCAGGGTTGGCACTTCCTCCGCCTCCGCCCAGACCGCCACTGCCACTATTCCACCCGGCCTCAACACTCGCCAGACCTCCGCCAGAGCCTTCGCACTATCGGGAAAGTGCATCAGGCCAAAGCTGATAATCACCCTGTCAAAGCTGCTATCGGCAAAGAGCAGGTTTTCTGCGTCCATCGTCTCAAAGGTAACATTATCCAGGCCATCTTCGTTAGCGCGCTCCCGTGCTACGTACACGGCTTCCTCGGCAATATCCACCCCGACCACCGCCCCGGACTCTCCCACCAGTGTCGCCGCCCGCCGCGCTACCATCCCCGGCCCAGTGGCAATATCCAGCACCTTTAGCCCTGATTTGTGTAGCTTTGCCAGTTCTAACAACCTCTCCACCACCGGGCGAGCTTGTTCCATTCCCTGCTCGTAACGCTCTGCCACCAGATTAAAGCCGTTGCGTTCCTGCTCCTTAAAGCGGGTCGGGTCAAAAGTTGGTTTATTTTCGCTCATTTTATTCTCCTTTATTTGTTTTTATTGTATTATACTGGATACATTAGCAAATTGCCCAGCTAGAAGGTCGCCTGTACCTCAAATTACTCTGCCCCACAATTCACTCCTCAATTTCTTAATATTCACTTTGATTAGGCTCAAAATGCACGTTCCTCAGATGGTATATAATAGGGCTTAGTCTAAATTTATTTCTGCCCCTAGAACTGATAGATTATGAATAGCGCAACTCTCTCAAATCTGAATATTGATAAATTAAACCAATTTGAGCTGAACACCCAGACTTTGGTAGGACGCAGTATTGCCATTTTGGGTATCACTGGCTCTGGTAAAACCAACACCACCGCCGTTTTAGTGGAGGAATTGCTTTCAAATGGCTTTCCGCTCACCATTGTTGATATTGAAGGTGAGTATTGGGGGCTGAAGGAAAAATTTGAAATCCTGGTGGCGGGCCGTTCTGATAATGTTGATATTGAGGTTGGGATAGCGCATGCTGAACATCTGGCTCAACTTTCAGTAGATAAGGATATTTCGATTGTTCTTGACCTGAGTGATTTTGGTCAGGATGAGATGTTTGAATTTCTACTTCTTTATTTCAAGACCTTGTGGGTGGCCTGTAGTGCCAGTCGCCAACCTTACCAGATTGTTTTGGAAGAAGCTCATGAGTTTGTACCCCAGAGCGTGCGTACCCCGCTAAAAGAGATTTTAACCCGGATAGCTTTGCGGGGCAGGAAGCGCGGTCTGGGGATTATTATGGTCAGCCAGCGTTCAGCAAAGGTAGAAAAAGACCTTCTAACCCAAACATCCCTGCTTTTCCTGCATCGGGTGGTTCATCCGGTAGATTTGAAGGTCTACGCCGATTTAATCCCTTTGCCAAACCGTCAGGTTGACGAGATGGTGGGTAGGTTGCATTCGGGGGAAGCGATTGTTTTGTATAACCACGAGGTAACAGTGGTGCAAATTAGGCTGCGGGAAACCTTTAACGCTGGTGCAACCCCTTCGCTTACTACCTCCGCTTTGCCAAAGTTGCGGAGGATTGATAAGGCCGTTCTTGAAGAACTAAAAAAGATTACTGCCAAAAGTGGTCTACCCGAAACGGATGAAAAGGCTAAACTTTCAAAGCGTATAAAAGAACTCAAAGATTTGGCACTACAAAAGGATGAAGAAATCCGACGTTTGCAAGCTCAGGTGGTCTTGCTGAGTAATTTGAAATTGTCCTTAGATACCTTGCCACTCAATTCAAATCCCCAAAAACTTGAGATTGACGAAGCCTATATCAATCGGTTTATTACCTCAGAAAAAACCGAAAAGCTGAATGGTGGGTATTCCGCTCCTGTGAGTGCCCCGCCTGTTCAGAAGGAAATCCCTACAACTTCAGTTGAGCAACGGAGGGTAGAAGCGATTGTCCGCCGCGTACAGAAATTACCCAGGCTGGAACGCTCTATTTTGCGGGTTCTGGTTGAGCATGAGGGTATTTCAATGACGGTGGCGACCCTGGCGACCTGGCTCAACCTGAAGGAAAGCACCATCCGCAACCGCCCACCCCTCGACCTCATCAAGCTGGGTTTGATAAAGCGTACCAGTCCGGTATCAAAATTCGCTGTCGGCACTATCTCTCATTGTCATGGCGTTGTGGCAAGCCTGAAAATCACTGTCATTCCGCAATAGATTTTAGCCAATCCTCAGTAGTGAGAACTTTGCTGAAGCGCATAGCCTGTGTGACCAGAATGGCGCGGTGCAACTCCTCGTCCGTAACCGACCCCGCCGTGTTTTTAATAGCCAGTGTCCCGGTAGCATCGGAGAGAAATTCTACCCCCAACCCCATATGACATGCCTGACGGGCAGTGGTGTCGCAACACATCTGGGTCATGTAGCCGCTAATCACCAGGGTATCAATGTCGTGTTCGCGCACCCAGGCTTCCAGATTTGTATCAGTAAAGCTACCGGGCCAACTCTTTTCCAGTAACAGGTCAGGTTTAATTTCGGCTAAAGCTGGGTGTAACTCCCATTCGGGCGTACCTTTGCGGAAGGTGCTGGCGTTCTCCTGGGGCGAGGTGTGCTGCACAAAAACTACTGCTATATGCTGTTCCCGTGCGGCCTCTATAACCTGCAAAATTCTGTCCAGACTCCCCGCCGGGTAGGTGACGGGCAGTTTCCCACTAAAATATTCGTTTTGCACATCTATTACTAACAAGGCTCGTTTCATGTTTGGTCTGCTTTCTATATATAAGAGGGTCAAGAATTGAATGTAGGAGGCTGCTCCGTCAGCCGATGATTATCGCAGGACAGTGCCTACTCCTACGAATTCCCCAATTTTAGATATTCGATTTTAGATTTCCCCAACCCCCACCATTATACCTATTTTCGCCACCTGACATACGCGCATGCTCAAAAGGAGATTTATTGGAAATAAGGCTCTAAGAATGGTAAACTGAGCTTACGTTTTTTACCACAACCGCTCGACAACAGTTAAGGAGTAACCCTTTGAATATCGAACAGAATATGGATCCCGAATTACTAACCCTTTTCCGCACTTTCCAGCCGGGAAACGGCTTTCCAGCCCTGGAAGATTTACCAAAAGCCCGCATATTGCAATCTGAAAGCCTGGGAAGACCACCCCAGGGCTATTTTGATAACGTCGTAATCAAAGAACAAAATATTCCAGGCTCGGATGGAGCACCAGAATTTATGGTGCGAATATATTGGCCTTCCACCAAAACCCCTGATGAGCTACTTCCCGGTTTATTGTGGATTCACGGGGGTGGCTTTGTGGTGGGAAGCCCCCGCGAAAATGACATATTCTGTATGAATTTTGCCGAAACTGCTCGCTGCGTAGTCGTTTCTCCCGATTATCGGCTGGCCCCGGAGAATCCCTTCCCCGCTGGAGTAGAGGATTGCTATACCGCCCTTAAATGGATGGCTACTGCCGAGGGCGGGGGAGCGGTTGGAATTGCTGCCCAACGCTTGGCGGTTGGCGGGTTTAGTGCCGGAGGAGGGTTAGCCGCCGCCGTAGCATTGTTGGCCCGTGACCGAGGTGGCCCTAAATTGGTATTACAGATGCCCCTGAGTGCCTGTATTGATAACCGTAACATCACTCAATCCAGCTATGCCATAACTGACCCGCGCACCTGGAACAGAACGATTTCCACTCAGGCCTGGGAACTTTATTTGAATGGAAATACTAACGTAGATGTTTCGCCCTATGCCGCCCCCGCCCGTGCTACCGACCTTTCCAATTTACCGCCAACTTATATGGGTGTGGGGGAATTAGATCTGATGCGCGACGAAAATGTAGAATATGCAATGCGGCTGATGCAGGCCGACGTTAGCACCGAACTGCACATTTTCCGGGGTGCTTATCATGGTTTTGAACTGGTAGCCCTGGATAGTGCCATCGCCAAGTTAGCCCTTAGCGAGTACGCCAGGGTTTTAATCGCCGCCTTCAGCCGTATTTAATATTTATATAAGCAGCAACTTTTGGGTAGACTACCCCTATAAAAATTCCCCCTTCCTTCCCAGGGAAGGGGAGCAGGGGGGGTAGGTTTGTTCCCCATCTATTTCCGCCAACTGGCATATGCCTGGAACCAGCGGCGGGGTTGCCCGTCCTTCTGGATGCCCACCGCCTCATCGAAACTGCCGCTAGAGCCAGCCAGCCAGATTGCCACACTATGGGCGGGGGCGGGATTATCGTAGGCCGCGCCGGAGCATTGCTCAATGAAGAAAAGAGCCTCATCCTCGAAACGTACGTTGTTAAGGGTCGAGTCCTGGTTGGGTTGCGGCACGGGGATAGGGCCGAGATAACTCCAGATTGGGCCACGCCACAGCGAATAAAGTTGCGCCTGTTCTTCGGTCAGGTCGGGGCGCATGCTGTCGGGAGTCCAGCCGCTTTCGGTGATGGCACTGCTGACCCGCCCACTGCTAATATTTTCCTTGAGCCAGTCAGGAAAGTGGACGATAACCCGGTCTTGCCAGGTGTGGCCTGGTCGCCAGTAATTGTGCCAGCTAAAACCGGGATAGAGACTGATAGCCTGACGCAGACGGTCATATTTATTCTCCACAGGTTGCCCGTTATCATAAAAATAAGCCCCACCAAAATAATCAGGGCTGCCGTCCTGAGCGATGGGCGGAAAATAAAGTTTTACATCCCGAAAGGCCGCCATGTCAGGTTGCTTCAGGCGCGTCTCCCAGTCGGTGTAAAGTTGGCGGAAGTAGCGATTGATGGCATCGTATTTGGTGGGGTCATCGTTGCTGCGCCAGGGCAAAATATTCTGGAGATAGTTGCTATTGGGCCATTCCAGGTTCGGCTCGTTGCCGGGAACTAGCCGGGTGAAGTGAGTTCCCAGCCGTTTTTGCTGCTCTTACAGGAAGTTTACCAAATCGTTGACTAAATCTTCCGGCTCGCCCGAAACGGTGTTGAGGGTACTATTGTTGGCCTCGCTCAGGCCGCCGGGGAAACGCTGGGGATACATACGGATATAAACTTCCGCCCCTTCCCCCTGATAACGCAACATATCCCTCTCGATAGTTACCCCCGCGCTATTGTTAGCCGCACCCATATCGGCACTGAGGGCTACGATATTTCCCGGCCCGCGCTGGAAACCCTCTTTGTCCTGAAAAGTGTCCATAAGTTGGCGGTCAGCGTCCGTCCAGCGATACCCGATGGGGGCATGAATACCACGCAAGGGATTGAGTGGTGGGGTGGCAAGGACGGTGGCGGAGCGGGTGGGCGGCGATTTCGGTTGCAGCAGCAGGGCCGCTATCAGCCCTAGCCCCAACAGATTCAGGATAGTCAGGTAGATTATGCGGCTGTTAGAAGTTTTATTTTTTACCACAGAGGACACATAGGTTCACGGAGATTTTAAGGTTTTGATCAAGGGTAGATACGTTGGTCTACCCCTACGAAATTCTCTCAAGAAGGCGACCCACCAAGTAGCCCTACGAAATTTGATTTTAATATCCTGTCTATCCTGCCCATCCTTGTGAATATTTCTTCGCCTTACCTGGACACGTTGGTCTACCCCTACGAATTCCTAGTACCGGGCGGGTTGTCCCCCTGAGTACAGGAGGGACAAGGTAAACCCCGCCCCTACGAAATTCCCTCCGACAACCGCCTAGAGAGTTTCTGGGTCAATGCCCAATTCGCGGAGTTTAGCCCAGGCTTTTTCTTTGGCGGTTTCGGCACTTTTCCGGGCTGCCACTTCAGTTTTAGCCTGTCCCTCGGCTTTTCGGCGAGCCTGTTCCTCAGTTTTAGCCTGTTCTTCTACTTTTAGGCGGGCTTGGGCTTCCTGTTCGGCTCGTTGGTCGGAGGCTTCCTCGGCGGTTAAACACATCTGTCCTTGCTGGTTATATAGCCGTAGCAACATACCGTTCGGCTCTAGCCAACCTTCCAGCACCGCACTCCACATCTGCCCTTCCGAGTTGGCCTTGATTTCTTCCGCTTGCCCATGCTCGTTATACTTCCAACCTATTAATCGTCCGCCAATCCGTTTAGGCCAGAGTGGGGTCGGGTTGGGGTCGTAGGCAAAGTATTCCTGCACCCCTATAAGTCCATATAGTCGGGGCTTTTTGTCAGCCTCAATATCGCTTTGATAATTGCTAGGCGAACAGGCTTCGATTACCAGAGGCGGACAAGCTTTATCACCCTTCCGCATATCCCAACTGGTCAGGCTGGATTGCTCAGTCAGGGGAATATTTATGCCTTTGAAAACCGCAATATCCGGCACGATTAGCTTTTCAGAGTTATTCAGGGCTGGGTGATAAAGGTTGCGCTCTCCGGCAACCATCCAGCCTTCATAACGATATAAATGACGTAGCACGCTTTTGAAATAATCCAAAAATAGTTCTTGCGCGGCACTGTTGCCTATCTGGTCTTCCTCGACTAAATATTGGTCTGGATAGAATATAGAGTGCTGAGTGCTGAGTGCTGAGTGCTGAGTCAAAACATTGCTCCTTACTCCGTTATTTTCATCCTTACCGCTTCCCGCGCTGATAGCTATAGTAGGCTACCCCGATGATTATCAGACCAAAGAGGAAGAAAACTGGCACAACCCCATAGGTAGGGCCAAAAATAGAGCCGAAAATGTCACCCAAGGCCCCCGCGAACAAAATCGGGATAATCGAGACCCCGTTGGCGAAGGTAAAATAGGCCGCAAAGACCCGCCCGACCAGCACTTTGGGCGAACGCTCTTGCAGGATGGTCAGGGAGGGAATATTGAGTAAGCCGATAGCAAAACCAAAGGGCATTGACAACACAATTAACAAGAAAATCAGCCCCGGCCCACCGATTGGCACTCCCGGCGTGAAAATCACCACCCACAGGTCGGCAATCGGTTTAACCAGACCTACCGAGATCATCGCCAGACCCAATCCGGCACAAGCCCGCACTAACACTTTCATTCGCGTGGAGGGTTTTGACAGGACATTGACCAGCGCAACCGCAATCCCCAGGCCGATAGAGAGCGGAGCCAGCACAAAAATAATAGTATTGGGTGGCTGCCGCAAGCCCTTGTCACCCACGAACGGAATACCAATGGCGGTCATGGTGAACAGCACGGTCTGGACGGTGGATAGATAGATTATTGCCAACCAAATCTGGGTGTCGGTGCGGATGAACTTCCAGGCTACATACACATCCTTGAACAAATCCCGCGCGGTTTCCCAGACGGTTTGTTCTTTCTCGCGGGGAGCCAGTTGCTCGTTGTCGGGCAACCACCACACTAGCACCACACAGACGGCGTAGAGCGCACTCATCACTAGAAAGACATTTTCCGCCCCAATAATACCGGGCAGCAATGGGCCGAGTAGCGAAGTCCCCAGAAACAGTGTGGCGAAAAGCGTTACCTGAAACAGCGAATTGGCGCGGGTTAACTGGTGCGGTTTGACTAACAACGGGATAATAGCGGCCTCTGCCGGATTGAAAAACTGGCTGATAGTAGAGAAAAATAGCGTGATAATAAAAATTGTAGGCAGGGCGATAGGCAAGGGCAAACCTGACATAAAAAATAGCCAGGGCACAATCAGAGCGCGGGTCAGGTTCGTTATCAAGAGGGTGGTGCGTTTGCGGAAGCGGTCTACAAATACCCCGGCAATCGCGCTGAAAAACACCCCCGGCAACAGGAAGCAGACCGTCACAATTGAGGTTTGGGTGGGCGAGTCGTTGGTCAGCTTGCCTACATATAATACCAACGTAATATTCAGGGTTTGTTGGGCGGTCTGGGAAAGAGCCTGGGCAATCCACAACAGCATAAAATTGCGGTTGCGAAAGACTGAGACATGCTCCTCTTTGTCGTCAGGGTCGGGAGGTTTACCGCTATCCGCCCCTGCTCCCTCAATCATGGCGTAGTCGTAGGCTGGCTCAAACTCATCTTTAACCGAGATACGAGGTTTAGGAGGAGGCTGCCCGTTAGCGGAAGGAGCAGGGGTAGGTTTAGTATCTGGCGACCCACCTGGGTTTGGATTTAATTCTTCATCTTGCGGACTTAATGACATTTCACCTCATAAAAAGAATAAAGAAATCAGGATTTTGTAGGAGCAGGCTCAGTCCTGCGATAGCTATCGGCTGACGGAGCAGCCTCCTACAAATTCTTGCTTTTTCCGACAACCGACGACTGACAACCGTTCAGGCCCGTTCTATATAAGCCTTGAAGCGGCGTTCAAATTCGGCTCTGGGCAGGTTTACCCTTCTATCGCAGGTCAGGCAGCGCATCCCAATGTCCGCCCCAATCCTCACAATCCGCCAATCGTAGCCGCCACAGGGGTGAGACTTTCGCAGACGCACGCTATCCCCTACCGCTACGTCGCTGCCGGGGTGAATTTTAGGGGATTTGGGAGTGTCTGTCTCCACCTGCTAACTACCTTGAAACAAGCCTATAACACTAAAAACCGCCACTTTTCGCGCCATTATAACATAGTTAGCCCGGAATCAAGCATTTGGCGGTATGTTAAAATGGTTGTCAGTTGTCGGAGGAAAATTCGTAGGGGCGTGGGTTCCAACCCGCCCGCTGTTATTCACAAGGATAGACACGACAGACGGGAAATTCGTAGGGGCTACCCGGTGGCTCGGCCTCTTGGGGAAACTTCGTAGGAGCAGGCTCTGTCCTGCGATGGTTATCGGCTGACGGAGCATCCTCCTACATTAAACCCCTGACTTTCAACTAACAACCAATAACGAATAACCAACAAACCTTATGTCAGAACAAGAAGCGTTACTCAACGAAATTAACGACCACCACACCAGCCACCAGCGTCGCCGGGATATTGGCGACCGACTGGACGAAATTGGTGATACCCGCCCTGGCGTGGGAGTACTAGAGGATGGCCTTCCTGAAATTGTATGGCTACCCGTTGCACCCGGTGGTGAAATTACCATTACTAATGAAACTTTCACCATCTCCCCTTTCTATATCGCCAAATACCTGATTACCTACGCGCAGTATCAGGCTTTTTTCAAGGCGAAAGATGGGTATGCCAATCCCGAATGGTGGCAGGGTTTACCAGAGGAATACTACCAACAAAAGCTGGATAAACAGCTTACCAAAGCCTTGAACAATCCCCTCGACACTATTTCATGGTATCAGGGTGTAGCCTTTGCTCGGTGGCTAAATCAACGGCTGGACGGTTTGGTATTGCCGAACCAAGCGGGAACGCCTTTTGTCGTAGGTCAAAACGCTCAGGTGCGGTTGCCTACGGAGTGGGAATGGCAATGGGCCGCTCAGGGTGGCAATCAGCAACGTCAATATCCCTGGGGCGATTGGCAGAAGGGTTGTACTAATACGCTTGAGGCAGGTTTAAATCGGGCGGTGGCGGTGGGGTTGTACCCCCAGGGAGCGGCGGAGTGTGGCGCACTTGATATGGGCGGTAACCTCTGGGAGTGGTGTTACAACGATTACGAGGCTATTAAAACAGTGGATGTTGGTAATAACGCTTTCAAAGTCTTGCGGGGTGGCTCTTATCGCATCTCCCAGACTGACGCTACCTGTGCCTATCGCTACTATTTCTACCCTGGCAAGGATTACCACCTTTTCGGGCTACGTCTGGTGATTTCAGCCGGGGGTTAGAGAAATGCGGTTGTCAGAAGAAATTCGTAGGGGTGCTGCTTGCCGCATCCTCCCAGAGATAAATTCCCCCTTACGTTGTAGGGATACGATGCATCGTGTCCAGGGGCTAGGGGGTTGGGTCTCTTTCATGTTAAAATAAACCAGCGTAAATAATAATTATGTAACCCAATCACCGAGCACCTATGTCAGAACAAGAAGCGTTACTTAACGAAATTAACGACTCCCACACAAGCAACAAACGCCGCCTTGAGATTGGCGAGCGCCTGAGCGAAATAGGCGATACCCGCCCCGGCGTAGGGCTGCGGGCGGATAGTATGCCTGATATTACCTGGCTGCCCGTTGCACCCGGTGGTAAAATTACCATTACGGATGAAACTTTCACCATCTCCCCTTTCTATATCGCCAAATACCCGGTAACCTCCGCTCAATACGAAGCCTTTGTGAAGGCGGAGGATGGTTATAACAACCCCGAATGGTGGCGTGGCATGCTAGAAAAATACCACAAACCAATTCGGGAAGAACAAAACATCAAATCCTGGAATAAACCGCGTGATAAAGTCTCCTGGTATCAGAGTGTGGCCTTTGCCCGTTGGCTAAATCAACGGCTAAATGGCCTGGAGCTGCCGAACCCGGAAGGCTCACCCTTTGTCGTGGGACAGAATGCCCAGGTGCGGTTACCTACGGAGTGGGAATGGCAGTGGGCGGCCCAGGGTGGTGACCAGCAGCGCGAATATCCCTGGGGCGACTGGCAAGAGGGTTATGCTTATATAAGTGAAGTGAAATTAAAACGGACGATGGCGGTAGGGTTATATCCGCAGGGGGCGGCGGAGTGTGGTGCATTGGATATGTGCGGCAACCACTGGGAGTGGTGTATCAATGATTATAGCCCTATCAAAACGGTGGAAGTAGGTAATCGTGAGCAGAAGGTAGTGCGGGGCGGCTCGCACGGTAGCCATCGGGATTTTGGGGCTTGCGTCTATCGCCACTTCTTCGCTCCATTCTACATGCACAATTGTTTTCGGCTGTTAATTTCGACCCGGCTTGAGGGGTTTTAGTTAACAAACCTTACTCCCAACCCCTCTCCTGTAAGCGAGAGGTGCTTAAATTCCACCTTCCGTTGTAGGGAAGGGGGCTAGGGGGTGAGGTTTGTTTTAACCAGACTCCCCCTATCCTGTAAATCCTTTCCATCCTTGTTAATTTTTCGGGCGGGTTCAGGGCAGGGGGAACACAAGGTTAGCCCCTACGAATGCGGCGATACCGGGCGGTTCACGAACCGCCCCTACGAATTCTTTCCGACAACCGACAACTTTTAACTCGTTACTCGGAACTAAAAAATGACACAAGGCAGTTTGTTTGGCGAAGAAAATCAGGATAAGGCGGCGGAGCAGGCTGCGATTGACCCAACCGCACCCCTGGCGGCCCGGATGCGACCCCGCAGCTTTGCTGAGTTTATCGGACAAGAGAACCTGACCGGGCCGGAGGCAGCTTTGCGGCGGGCGGTGGAAAATGACAAATTCGGCTCGATAATATTGTGGGGGCCACCGGGGGTTGGCAAAACCACCCTGGCCGAGATTATTGCTAATATCACCCGTTCGCACTTCTCGCGGGTAAGTGCCACCAGTGCTGGGGTCAGCGACTTGCGGAAGGTGGTGGAGGAAGCCCGCGCCCGTCGCAAGGCTGGCGGCAAGAAAACCATCCTGTTTATTGACGAAATCCACCGCTTTAACAAGGCCCAACAGGACGCGATACTGCCCGTCGTCGAGAACGGCACGATAACCCTGATTGGCGCGACTACCGAGAACCCCTCGTTTGAGGTCAATGCCGCTTTGTTGTCACGGGCGCGAGTCTTTACCATGCGGGCGTTGGGCGACGAGGAGATAAAAGAGGTCTTGCGCCGCGCCCTGACCGACCCAGAACGTGGCCTGGGCAACCTGAAAATCCAGCTATTGCCCACCGCCGAAGAAGCTCTGGCGACTCTGGCGAATGGCGATGCCCGCTCCGCCCTGAATATCTTGGATTTGGCGGTTTCGATTGCCCGACCCAACGCCGATGGTCAGTTAGTAATTGACCCACCCCTGCTGGAAAACGCCGTCCAGCGTCGGGCCTTGCTCTACGACAAGGGCGGGGAGCAGCATTTTGATATTATCTCAGCTTTACATAAAACCATCAGAGGAAGCGACCCCGATGCCGCGCTGTACTGGTTAGGGCGAATGCTGGAAGGGGGCGAAGACCCGCTTTATATCGTTCGGCGGTTGGTGCGGGCTGCCAGCGAGGATGTGGGAATGGCTGACCCCCAGGCTCTGGTGGTGGCGATGGCGGCTCAACAGGCGGTGCATTTTATCGGGATGCCGGAGGGGGCATTGGCTCTGGCGCAGTGTGTGGTTTATCTGGCAACCGCCCCCAAGAGCAATCGGCTTTACGCGGCCTACAAACAGGTGCAGGGCGATGTGCTGACCACCCGCAACGACCCCGTGCC
>Ga0209511_1002795_pt1 | contig 13895 bp, 10 predicted proteins | sample SSSSmetaG_FD_184141 | JGI IMG/M metagenome (GOLD analysis project Ga0209511, IMG submission 184141) | Glacier valley bacterial and archeal communities from Borup Fiord, Nunavut, Canada, to study Microbial Dark Matter (Phase II) - ​SSSS... | ecosystem: Environmental > Aquatic > Freshwater > Ice >...
CGGGGATTTTGAAAGAAGGTATGGATTTGATCAATACCACCAAAAATTCGAAAGAAAGGATCTCTCAGATTTATGCAACAGCCGGAAAAACCCGTATGAAAGTCCCTGAAATGCAAGCAGGAGACATCGGCGCTACCGTAAAACTGAAAGACGTCAAACATAACCACACCCTTTGTGACAAGGACGCAGAGATTAGTTTTCCTCCTTTAAAATATCCGGCTCCCCGCTACACAACAGCTATAAAAGCTGTGAACGAGTCGGACGAAGAAAAGATGGGAGAATATATACACAAACTCGCCGAAGAAGATCCCACCTATATTATAGAGTATTCCAAAGAGTTGAAGCAAATCCTTCTCCATGGACAGGGCGAATACCATATTAATACCCTGAAATGGTATTTCGATAACGTCTACAAAATAGACATTCAATTTCTGAAACCAAAAATTCCATATCGCGAAACAATTACTAAAATTGCAGCGGGCGATTACCGTCACCGCAAACAGAGCGGTGGCTCGGGACAGTTTGGTGAAGTTCACATGGTAATTGAACCTTTTGTAGAAGGTATGCCTGTTCCTGAAATGTACAGGATTGATGGTAAAGAAATGAAAATAAGCTTACGTGGAACCGATGTAACCGAACTGCCCTGGGGTGGAAAGCTGGTTTTCTGCAATTGTGTGGTCGGTGGTTCTATTGATGCACGATTCTTACCCGCCATTTTAAAAGGTATCATGGAAAAAATGGAGGAGGGACCGCTAACCGGTTCTTATGCCCGCGACATCAGGGTTTGTGTTTACGATGGTAAAATGCACCCTGTCGATTCAAACGAAATTTCATTCAGACTTGCCGGACGTAACGCATTCAGTGCCGCCTTTAAAATTGCAGGACCTAAAATTCTTGAGCCGATTTACGACGTTGAAGTATTAGTTCCATCCGATCGGTTAGGCGATGTGATGGGCGATCTGCAGGGACGCAGGGCATTGATCGTGGGAATGAGTTCGGAAAAAGGTTTCGAAAAGATCATTGCCAAAGTTCCGCTTAAAGAGATGAACAAATACTCAACCTCGTTAAGTTCCATTACGCAGGGACGTGCAATGTTCAAACTGAAATTTTCGAACTACGAGAAAGTTCCGGCCGAAGTTCAGGAAGAGTTGCTCAAAGCATACGAAGCCGAACAAGTCGAAGAATAAACGACTATTTTCTAATATCTCAGAAGCTGTCCTTGTATTCAGGGCAGCTTTTTTTGTTTACCTTTAGATCATCATTTAAAAGTTCGTATCATGAAGATAAAATTCATAGGAGCTGCACGCGAGGTAACCGGCAGTAAAACATTGATCACGCTTGACTGCGGGAAAAAAATCCTCCTCGACTGCGGAATGTTCCAGGGGAAGGGACAGGAAACGGATGGGATGAACCGGAACCTTGGTTTTGAACCCAGCGAGATCGATCATATTATACTGACACATGCCCACATCGACCATTCGGGATTGATTCCTTTTGTTTACAGGCTTGGCTTCAGAGGCTCGGTGATCTGTACGAATGCAACACGTGACCTTTGCGCCATTATGCTTGCCGATAGCGGACATATCCAGGAGAGCGATACCGAAATGCATAATAAGAAAAGGGCGCGCAAAGGATTGGAACCCGTGGAACCAATTTATAAAAAGGAAGATGCAGTGAATTGTATGGAACTTTTTATTGGCACAGCACCTACACGGAAATTTTACATCAATGATCAGATTAAAGTCCGGTTTACCACAACCGGGCATTTATTGGGTGCAGGCGCAGCCCTCATCGAAATTACCGAAAACGGGAAAGTAACAAAAATTGCCTATACAGGTGATATCGGACGGCCATCCAGCCGCATCCTGAAAGCACCCGAACCATTTGCCCAGTGCGATTACCTGATCACAGAAGCTACTTATGGCAACAGGTTACATCCTCAAATGCAGGACGCTGAAGAAGAGTTGTTGCGGGTAGTTACCGAAGCCTGCGTCGAAAGAGGTGGAAAACTGATCATTCCATCGTTTGCGATCGGACGTACCCAGGAGCTTGTACTTTCATTAAATAACTTTTTCAATGAGGGTCGGTTACCGAAAGTTCAGATCTATGTCGATAGTCCGCTTGCAATTAATGCTACCGATATTTTCAGGTTGCACCCCGAATGTTTCAACAATGATGTATTGGAAGTGATCGAAAAAGACAACGATGCTTTTGGATTCAATTCTTTGCACTACGTCAAAACTGCTGAAGAATCGAAGAAACTTAATTTCATCAAAAAACCTTGCGTGATTATCTCCGCATCAGGGATGATGGAGGCCGGGCGCATAAAACATCACCTGGCAAATAATATCTCCAATCCCAAAAATACCATTCTTGCGGTTGGCTATTGTGCTCCAAGTACGTTGGGGGCAAGGATCATCCGGGGTGAAAGATTGATTTCGATTTTTGGAACCCAATATGAAGTGAATGCCACAGTCGAGAAGATTGAAGCCTTCAGCGGACATGGCGATTACAGCGAAATGCTGTCGTTCCTGAATTGCCAGGATAAGTCACTGATTAAGAAGACATTTTTGGTTCATGGCGATTACGACGCACAATTATTCTATAAGGAACGGATGAAAGAAGCCGGGTTTGGCGATATTGAAATACCGGAAGCGGGAAATGAATTTGTGCTGGATTAAAAATTGATCAACGTTTTGCGAGTGACCGGGTGAATGTTCAAGTCGTGACATTCACCCGGTCACATATTTAAGCAATTCGAGCATCCACGCGGACACTAACATTTACCAACAGCCCTGACAGGTTTTGGAAACCTGTCAGGGCTTTACACATAGATTCAGTTACTTATCTTTAACTTCGTTTTTCTTCGTCACAATTTCTATCACCCCATTTCTGGCAACATTACCATACTTTGCAATGGCTGAACCATCTTTCAGAACAGTGATGCTCTCAATTTTATCAGGACCAAGCGCATCCATTCTGGTTCTATTGATTATTTCACCATCCAACACAAATAATGGATCTTTTAATGGATCATTCATGAAATTGACCTTTGTGGAAATCCGAATAACACCATTTTTCGCATTGTCACCGTAGAGATTGGTGGCCGATTGATCTTTTAAAACCTCGATACTTGAAATATCCTCGGGATTCAGTGCATCCATTTTGGTTTGATTGATCACAGCGCCATTCAATAAATACAATGGTTGTTTATCGGCGAATTTAGATCTGAATTGGATCTTATTTGATATTGGATAACCAATCACCACATTTTTATCGGCTACTGCAACAGCCTCTTCCAGCTTAATCAGCATCGTATTTCCATCATCAGGTTTTACAGTAACTGTTTGATATCCTTCAAATGAAAATAACAGTTCGCCCGCTTTCGGAACATTCTTTATTTTGAAGTATCCATCTTTATCGGTGACCACTCCTGTATTCGTACCACTTATGATAACAGTAGTTCCTCCCAACGGTTTCCCTTCCGCATTTACCACTTTCCCTTTTACAACTTTAACCTTTTTAACCTGATTGACCGTATCCCGTTTGACAGCAGGTTTCGTCATTGGCACAGTTAACTCGTTCAAAACTTCAACTACAGTAGTATTCTTATCAGTTGAAGGGACAGGTTCAGAAGTAATATACGCTGGTTCCGCGAAAGCGTAGAAGACCATCGCTACAAAAGGTAGAATGAGTAGCATCTTCAATTTCCGGAATGGGGAATCTATTTTCTTTTTCATCATTTTAAATCTTTTCTTGTTCAGTGAATAGTTAAACGAATTGGTGAGGCTGATGACCGGTGCGCCAAACATTTGGTTTAAAAGCATTGCCTGGTAAATTGCAGGATTTGAAGTGCATTGCAAAGCCTTTTCATCGGCAAGGTATTCGTGATTCTGCCGGATCAAACGCGCATAAATCCAGACAAACGGATTAAACCACTGTATCATGCAAAACAATTCAACCAGCAGTAAATCGAACCAGTGCCTTTGTTGAATATGCTCACGCTCGTGGTTCACAATCTCTTTCGTTTCGATATCAGTGATTGAAGGATGGACAAAAACGAATGAGAAAAATGAAAACGAGGCGGCATATTCCGAAGTACGCACCAATTTTATGGAACCAGTCTTTACATATCCTGCCTTCCGCAATTTACGGATAACCTTTCCTGTTTGCCATATCATCCGGAAAGCCAAACCTGCAATCCCAACAACGTAAAACCAAAAGTAGACAGGGATTTCGGTTGGGGGTGGTGCCATTGCAACAGAAGTAATACCCGAAGTTGTTATGTGAGTGTCTTGTACGAAAGGCAAAATAACCGTATAATGCCAGGTAAAAAGCGGGAAAACAATCGACGCAACAATCCCTGAAAGGAGATAAATCCGGTTCAACAGAAAATACCGCTCGTTTCGTAAGACGACCAGAAATACAAGTGCAAATCCAGTCAGCCAGACCGCTGATTTTAAAAGGTAAAGTCCAATTGATTCCATATTATCCGGTTTAATTGCGTTTCGTTAGTTCCATTTTTTAACCCCAGGCAGTTTTTAAAGTCATTCCCGCGGGCAGATGATCGTGCCATCGCGGGAAATGACTTATAAAAGTAATCGTTCAAACCAAATACTTAACTGTTTTTCAATCATTTATTTTATTGAAGCATAAATTCGATTGGCATTGTATAAACAACATCAACTGCTGTACCTCTCTGCTTTCCAGGTTTCCAGTCCGGCATCGAACTAATGACCCTGACTGCTTCTTTATCAAGTGCAGGATCAGCTCCCATCACTACTTTTGCATTTTCAACTTTGCCATTTTTATTGACAATGAAGGTAACAAACACTTTGCCTGTTTTACCTTTGTTTAAAGCTACGAGCGGATATTTCAAATTTCTAACAATGAAATTCTTGCATGCCTCCTCACCACCAGGGAATTCAGGCAACTCCTCGACAACAACAAAAACCTCTTTTTCATTCTGTTGCTTTGGGCTATCACCATAACCAACCACTTTTACATCGCTAAGTCCCTTTGATGTCCCCGCATTTGCATCGTTTGCTGATTTCAACTTTATCTCAATAACTCCTTCACGTCCCTTCTCGCCATATTTTTTAACAGCATATTCTCCTTTCAACACATTCATCGATTCAATACGATTAGGATCAATACTTTTAACTTCCGATGAAGTTTTCTCCTGACCATCAACAAAATACATCGCTGGTTCAGTTTTGCTGCCATCAGCCAGCCGAACCTGGACACCATTTTTCTTTAAATTGATCAGTATCACACCATTTTTACCTTTTTCACCATATAAATCAGTACCTGATTTGCTTTTCAAAACGTTGATTGATTCAATATCTTTCGGATTTATCGCATCCAGTTCAGCTTTTTCGATAGTAATACCATCAAGTAAAAGTAACGGCGGATTTTTCCAATCAATTGATTTAATATCTACACCTGTGACTGTTTGTGCAGAATGAGGTTTTTTCAAAGTGATCTCAACTGCACCATTTTTCGCCTTCTCTCCATACTTATCAGTTGCAGCTTTGCCCTTTAATACATTAGCTGATTCGACACCTACTTCTAAAAAATATTCGGCTCTGCGTTTTTCGGTAATGACTCCATCGATTACATACAAAGGAGGATTTTTCGAATCAATAGAATCAATCTTGATTCCTGATGGATGCGAAGCCGGTGCAGGGATACCATATCCAACAGCAACTACCCCTTCTTCAAATTTCACAGTATCAGTAATCATCGTAATGGTCATTGGCTGATTAAAATCCGGGTTTTGCATAGCCGTTTTAAATCCCACAAATGAAAACGCGATTTTTGCATCTTTGGCAACACTATTCAGTTTAAAATTACCGTCAACATCAGTCATTGTTCCAACTGTAGTACCAGTAACAATTACCGAAGTCCCATGCAACGGTTTCCCGTCAGCTTTCACGACCTTACCTTTTACATCATTGCCATCTGCAATAGCAGTTACATTGTCGGTCGGGAATGCATTTGTCGGAGTAATATACTCCGGTTTCGCGAACGCATAGAAAACCATCGCCACTAAAGGCAAAACGAGCAGCATCCTGAGTTTTCTGAATGGGGAATCTATTTTCTTTTTCATCATTTTAAATCTTTTCTTGTTGAGTGAATAACTAAACGAATTGGCGAGACTGATTACAGGAGCGCCTAACATCTGGTTCAGAAGTGTTGCCTGGTAAATTGCAGGATTCGAAGTGTGTTGCAATGCCATCTCGTCAGCCAGGTATTCGTGGTTCTGACGGATCAAACGCGCATAAATCCATACAAACGGATTAAACCATTGCAACATACAAAGCAATTCGACAAGCAGTAAATCGAACCAGTGCCTTTGTTGAATATGCTCACGCTCGTGGTTCACAATCTCTTTCGTTTCAATATCAGATGTTGAAGGATTGACAAAAACGAATGAGAAAAATGAAAACGATGCGGCATATTCCGAAGTACGTACAAGTTTAACGGAACCGGTCTTTACATAACCGGTCTTCCGCAATTTCCTGACAACCATTCCTGTCTGCCAGACTAACCTGAGGGCAATACTGATCATCCCAACCAGATACAACCACCAGTAAAAGGGGATTGGGGTTGAAACCGGTACCACTGTTGCCACTGCTGAAAAATCAGAAGTTGTTGTGAAGGCGACTTGTACGGAAGGCAAAACCACGGCATAATGCCAGGTGTAAAACGGAAATGCAATCGACGCAACAATCCCCGAGAGGAGGTAAATCCGGTTCAGCCGGAAATACCGCTCGTTGCGTAAAACCATCAGGAATACAAGTGTGAAACCAGTCAGCCAGACGGCCGATTTTAAAAGGTACAGTCCAAGTGATTCCATGTTATTCGGTTTTTTTGCGTTTCGCTAATTCCATTTTGGTATCCTCAAGCAATTGTTCAAGATCTTTGATCGAAAGGTCTTTTTCGCGGGCGAAATACGATGCCATTGCCGGAAACGAGTTATTGAAGTAATCGTTCAGCAAACCAAACAGCTGCTTTCCCGAATACTCTTTTTTCATTACGAGCGGATAATAGACAAATACTTTCCCATAATCCTTGTGCCCGACAAACCCTTTCTTCTCCAAAATCCTGATGACAGTCGATACCGTATTCCTTGCAGGTTTGGGATCATCGAACTTCTCGCGGACGTCCTTGACAAGCCCCTCTCCCATTTCCCACAAAATCTGCATCACCTGTTCTTCTGCTTTTGTTAATTGCATTGCCGTAATTTTTAAGTGTCAATCCTTCGTGTCAAATATACGACTATATTTATAGTTGTGTATCAATTTGCAAAAATATTTGACTATTTTTATAGTCGTTTTATTAGATTGTATTATAGTGCTTTACTAAATCAATTCATGAGTTTTGCATTCGTTAAAAGTCATTTTTTCAAAAAAAATTGTACGACGAGACCTTGCGAACTCCATTTTTATTCTTAAAAATCAAGGAATGGAATTCACGTAAAATAATATTTATCAGGCTTACCCTATCATTAATCGCAAGAGCTAATTACTTTTGTCATGCAATTAATAATATTTTGTATGCAAAAAGTAACGATTATCTCACTTGTCTTTCTTTTCTTTAGTCTTGGTTCATGTGCCGAACTCACCAGGATTTCTCAAACTGCTATAAATCAAAACATGCCGCTTTCGAATGCCGACATCGTTGGCGGTCTGAAAAATGCATTGTTGGTAGCGACCGACAGTTCTGTCTCCCATTTATCGGCTGTGGATGGCTACCTTAAAGATTTGACGATTAAAATATTACTCCCGCCCGAGGCAAAATCGATCACCGACAACCTGTCGAAACTTCCGGGTGGTGCAAAACTGGTGGACGATGTAATTATCCGGATTAACCGTGCCGCAGAAGATGCCGCCAAAGGTGCCAAACCCATCTTTGTAAAAAGTGTCCGCGACATGACCTTCACCGACGGTCTCCAGATCCTGAAAGGGCCCAACGATGCGGCAACGCAATATTTCGTGCAGAAAACAAGCCTTCAGCTGGGTGAACTCTATCGTCCGAAGATTCGCGAATCGCTGAATAAAAACCTCGTAGCAGGGATTTCAACCCAGCAATCGTGGAATGAACTGACGGTTCAGTGGAATAAGATGGCCGGCTCAACCCTCGGACAATTCGCCGGAATGAAAACAGTGAATGTAAAACTCGAAGATTACATCCTGGAACAGGCTTTGAAAGGGATGTTTCTGAAAATTGCAGAGCGCGAGAAAAATATCCGTACCGATGTAAATGCCCGCGTAACCCCTTTACTGAAAAAGGTGTTTGGTTCGCAGAAATGATCTTCGATCGGAACCGAAATAAACCATAGATGGTCAAATTGAACAGTCAAAATATTTCGGGAGAATAAATTGTTTAGATCAATACTATTCCTAGCTTTGTTAAGCTAATATGGAATACTTATTACATGAATTCTTTGATTTTAACAGAGCCAATTTTTATTTTTTTTAAAATCAAAAAATTTAAAGTAGACCTATCGGCTTAAAACATCTGAATATGTACTAGTAATAATTACTAACGATTTAGACATACATCAGGACATCAATGAATAGAAAAGATTTACAAGAATTATCAGAGCTCAGATTGAAGGAAGCCAAACATTTGATTGATAATGAATCTTTTGATGGCGCGTATTACTTATGTGGATATAGTGTAGAATGCGCACTAAAAGCTTGTATTGCCAAAAACACTAAAAAGTATGACTTCCCGGATAAAAAGGCGGTAGTGGAAAGTTTTACTCATGAGCTTATAAAGCTCGTTAAAATTGCTGGCTTAGAATTAAAGTTAAAGGATGAGATAGATAAGAATGATATTTTTAAAATATACTGGAACGTAATAAAAGATTGGTCTGAAGCTAGCAGGTATAAAAGAAATTCAAAATTTGAAGCTTTAGATTTATACGGTGCAATTAGTAATAGGGAAAATGGAATAATGACATGGATAAAAAAACTTTGGTAAATATTGATATAGAAGAAGGGAAAAAGCTTCTTAAAATATTAGACAATTCTAGTATAAAAATCACAAGTGCCTTCTGGTTGTATCTTACAGATATTGAAGAGTGGCGCTTAATGCTTGCAACTAAATTAATTGAAGAGGTAGGTCCCCAGAAAGCTTATACCCAATTGCTTGAAAATACGAATAGGCATAAAGATACAATTGATATTCCACTTGAAGCAATAACTTTAATAAGCCCCAATGACCCGTTAAACCTTTTATTAAAATCGGCAATTAAAACTGGCCCAGGGATTTCTGGTGTAAGATTTTCAGGCAATGTGATAAATGGGGTTTTAATAAAAGATTCATACCTCTATCGAATTAATTAAATTCCTCTTACAATTGAGTAGGAAACCTTGTCTGTTGTAGACTGACAATGTTGTCTACTCAATTCCAGATCTCCTAAAATCTCTGATGCATTTCCCGATAAAAATATGAAGCCTCCTACTCTCTTTTATGCGAACGTCCGATAAAAATCGTTGAAATAAGATCAGTAAGCCAGACGACTGCCCATCTTACCGAAAGAAAAATAAGTCAGACACAGTTCCGTGAACACAACCCCCTCTTCAAACTTTTGAAGAACCAAAATGAAATCTTGTTTTCCCTCTTCAAACTTTTGAAGAAGCAAATTGGAACTTGATCTGAAGCAATTTCGGCCCGATTTATACCCTTCAATCCTGATAATTCAGAATTCCGGAAATAAATTCGATAACCGATAAAAAAAAGCATGTTTTTATGAAACATTCGTTCGGACAAAAGAGTATAAACGATCATACTACCCTCAATATATTGATTCATTCATTATAATTACACCAAAATTTAAATTGTATGAAAACTCTGCCTTTTACACTTCTGAATTCGAACGAACTTTATGCGATTGCCGATCGTATTGTTGAAGCATGCAAACTATCCCATCCCGACAATGAGTACCTTATGAAACTATGCGTACTTATTCTCGTCGCGAACAGCGACCTTCGGCGAGGACTCGGCAGAACTTTTAACAGTGAGTTTACCTCCCTATTGCTGGATTCGGATGAAGAGCGCGACAATGTATTTGTCGGACTCCGCGATTACATCCGCTCCTTTTGTAACAGTGGTGATCCTGTAAAAGACAAGGCCGGTGTCTATCTTTCAGAAATTGTATCATCAGTTGGCAATGGCATCAACCGGATGCCTTACGCGACTGAAACAACCAGTTTGGATGTGCTGTTTGAGGACCTTAGCACTCCGGCCGCCGGGGAGGCGCTTGCAACGATAATGGCCACCGAAAGGTTCGAACGGTTAAAAGAAAAGCAACAGAATTTCAAAAAAGTCTATCAGTCAAAAATAGAGGCTGATGCAGGTATCGACTTCCCGTTGCTCAAAAACTCAAAAGAGACAATTACATTTTTCATGAAGGGATTACTAAGCTATATCGAAACCAATAGCCAAATTGAACCGGCGCTGTTTGGTTTAACCGAAGAAAAAATCAATGAAATTATTACCGAAGCTGTTTCCCTTGCACGGGCACGTGGAACGCGCAAAGAGAGTGCTGAAAAAATAGAAGATAAAGTATCCGCATAGATTCAATACATTAGAGAATCGTTTTTTTTCCATAATTAGTAGGTTTAATTGGTTAGTAGTCCCGGTGCCCTCAGGCCGGGACTTTTTTTATGGTATTCGTTAACTCATTTTAGGACTACACATTTATTGAAGAACTGTATTATTCCACCCAATCATTTGGTTTAGTGTCAAAATTATTTACTTTTATACTCGCCTGCAGAGTTCTGCTTTAAAACTAACGCATTCAATATAAAAGCTAATCGTTTTTTATGGATGACGACCTTACATTATGGAAGAATATCCAAAATGGCGATACCCACGCTTTAAAGGTGTTGCACGACCGGTATTATTACCAGCTATACCTCTATGCAAAAAAAATATACCACAACCAGAGCGGATTAGACGAGACTGTTGCTGATTGCTTTATCAAATTGTGGACCAGGCGAAAAGAAATTATTATTGACAGGTCGGTAAAATCATACCTTTTCGTGATATTGCGCAACGGATTATTTGATCTCAACCGCAAAAAAAACGGGATCATCCTGCTTGATGTGATCTCCTTACCCGAAATACCCGATACCGAAACGCTGAGCGAGTTTGACCATTATGCACGGTTATACAATGCGCTGGAAAAACTTCCCGAACAACGGCGCAGGATCCTTGAACTGGCCGTTTTTGAGTCGTGCAGCTATGCGCAGATTGCCGAAAAGCTCAATATTTCTGTCAACACCGTAAAAACACAGATGGGACGGGCCTACCGTTTCCTGAAAGAAGAACTCGATCCCCGGAGCATTAACCTGTTGTTTATGATACAGTCGAAGTTCTCGTTAAATTAGATTACACGAATTTAGACGAATTACACGGATTTCAAAAAGATGATTTGCCTGTTGTTAATTGATTGCATTTCAATTTTAACGAATGTTCCGGATTGATTTTGGCATCCAAATAAAAAATGGTTAAATCTCAAAAAAACATGGGTACTAACCCTATGGATTAGACATACAAATCAAACCATTCATGAACTTATTGAACTTCAAAAATAATTTTCAGCCCCTAATCCGTGTAATTCGTAATAATTCGTGTAATTCGTTTTCTAACTGTCACCCTCCCGAAACGATTTTACGTCATACCTACAAAACCACCACAACAGATGACCGATAACTTCGATTCTCACTGGGAAAAAATAGCCGCTAAAATTCACGGGGAGCTGAACAGTGACGAGGAAGCTATCTTCGACCAGATGATGACCGATGAAGCCAATTTGTACGGATTTGAAAAGACACAACTCATTCATCAAAACCTGGCGAAATCGGGACCGGTTGCTGAAAACGGGAAAGTAAAATCGTGGAATCGGACGGAGAATGGGATACGGGCCTATCAATTCCGTTGGGTAAAGACCGTGTTGAAATATGCAGCCATTGTCGTTGTCGCCTTTATTGCCGGCAATCAGCTGAGACCCTCTGCCCCACCCGAAAAAGAGATCCGCTATTCGGAGATCACCGTTCCGTTTGGACAGATGAGCCAGTTGACATTGAGTGACGAGACAAAAATCTGGTTAAATTCCGGCACAACCCTTCGCTATCCTGAACGATTTGCAGAAAATAGCCGATCGGTTACAATTGAAGGTGAAGCCTATTTCGAAGTATCAAAAATGGCTCACAAGCCTTTTACAGTCAATACGCCTGATATGAAAGTTGAAGTTATGGGAACGTCCTTTAATCTCTCTGCCTATCCTGAAGACGCCACAACTTCTGCTACTTTGGTAGAAGGCAAAATTGACATTCAAACCAGCGCGGGTAAAACAATCGCACACATTAATGCCGGTCAGATGGCAACTAAAAACAAAACCGAACCGAACATCGAAATCCGAAATGTAAAAACAGCTTTTTACGCATCATGGATTGATGGTAAAATATTCTTTGATGACGAACCTTTGGATCAGATAGCTGTTAAGTTGGAGAGGTGGTTCAATGTGGAAATCGTTTTTGCGAACGAACACCTTAAATCGCACAGATTTACCGGAACTATACTGAAAAACAAACCAGTTGACCAGATTATGCAAGCGTTGGAACTAATTTCTCCCATCAGGTTTAAGCATCAGGTAAATGCCACCGGAAGAGATAAAATTACAATTTACAGAAGATCATAAGGGTATTTAACAACCGTACCCGTCTTTGAGATAAGACAAATGCTGAACGTATTAATAACAAACAGAATAACCAGGTAATTAATTTTATTGTATACCTTTAAAACGCAACTGCCTATGATAAATTAAAACCCGAATAAAAAAGCGATGAAGATGTTCGTACCATCCTCACCGCAATAATCGATTCAACAAACACTTATTGTTCAATTTAAATCATGCAAATTTATGAAAATGAATCCAATTATCTGCGGGGGCAAAAAACCGTGGACGAAAATTTTGCGAATTATGAAACTAACTGCAATTCTGTTATTTGGGAGTCTGATTGCGATGAGTGCCTCGACTTACTCGCAGAACACCAAACTAAACCTGTCGGCAAAGAATTCCTCTTTGATCGACATTTTCAGACAAATCGAAGATCAGAGTGAATTCTATTTTTACTTTAACAAAGAGGAAGTAAAATCCAAAGAACTGGTATCGGTCGATCTGAAAGAGACCCTTGTAACCGATATTCTGAACCAGGTACTTTCAAAAACCGGACTTGAATATAAAATTATTGACCGTTATGTCGTTGTAAAACAGATAGGCGCTGCCGATCCGGCGATTGCAATGCAACCAAACCGTAAAATTTCCGGTAAAGTAACCGATGTGCGTGGATCAGCTATACCAGGGGTTTCCGTGATTTTAAAAGGTACTACAACTGGTGTCACCACCAATAATGATGGTATTTACTCGCTGACAACCGCAGCGGATGCGAATGTCCTTGTCTTTTCTTTTGTAGGAATGATATCGCAGGAAGTCGCCATTGGAAACAAAACGACAATCGACGTAGTCTTAACTGAGGAAATTCTTGGGGTTGACGAAGTTGTAATAACCGCACTGGGTATTAAAAGATCAAGTAAGAGCTTAGGATACTCCACTTCACAGGTAAATGCAGATCAACTTTCGGTAAACCGTACCCCTAATTTAATGAACTCCTTAACTGGCAAAATGGCAGGTGTGAGTATTTCAAGTTTAGGCACCGGGCCTGCAGGAACTTCTAAAATCCGCATTCGCGGTCAATCGTCTATTTCAGGACAGAATAATCCTCTGATTGTTGTAAATGGGGTTCCGATTGATAATACCAACTTTGGAACGAACCCGGGAAATGCTGCATCGGACAATTCCGTTGGAGTAAGAG
>Ga0209511_1002802_pt1 | contig 13875 bp, 6 predicted proteins | sample SSSSmetaG_FD_184141 | JGI IMG/M metagenome (GOLD analysis project Ga0209511, IMG submission 184141) | Glacier valley bacterial and archeal communities from Borup Fiord, Nunavut, Canada, to study Microbial Dark Matter (Phase II) - ​SSSS... | ecosystem: Environmental > Aquatic > Freshwater > Ice >...
ACTGGCAGATTTGGTCTGGCACTGCTGAGGAACAGGATGTCCTTGCGCCTCTAAAAACAGTCCCAATAGAGAACTAAGACTGGCGTGTTGGTAGGAACTAGGCATCAGGTGAAGCAGGGCGTACACTAATCCTTGGGCGTGTTTCAAGAGGGTGTCCATAAACGTCCATTGAAATATTTCTACGCCCTTTCTTACAGACTTTTAGCTCTTTAGCAACCCCTTACTGACACTGGTGCAAGATCTGAGTTACGGTCCCATCTCATTGAGGACAGATTTCCGTGCCTTGGCAGGGCTGATTAGTTGTCGTCAGATAAAATTTACAAGCTTGGTGTTCCCGTAGCAAATGGACCAAAAACAACTCTAAGCCTGAAAGCCCCTCTGTGATTGACTTTTGATGGTTGATTTCTCCGATTGCCTAAAGCAAGAAACCACTCGACGAATCAGGTTTTCAAATATCTCGATTAGGCTCGTCTCTCTGCCCGTCCGGCAGAAGCGATTGTCTGAAATGTCAAGCCTGTTCAACAAGATTGGGTTGCCAAGGGGTGGCACTTTTAACCATCGCGTTGAGAATAATCAAAAGCTTATGCATACAAGCAGTCAATGCGACCTTCTTCGGCTTACCTTTCTGACAGAGTCGCTCGTAGAACGCCTTAATCACTGGATTGCTTCGACTAGCCACCAGGGTTGCCATGTACAACACGGCTCGAACTTGAGCACGTCCGCCCCAAATGACCTGCTTGCCTCGATGTTTACCACTGTCATGATTGAGCGGAGCGACCCCCACCAAGCTACTAATTTGCTTGTGACTCAAGCTGCCCAACTCTGGCAGGTTCACTAGGAGGGTACTCGACGTCACTTCCCCCACTCCCGGCACACTTCTGAGCAGATTGACCCGTTCGAGCCACAACGGACTTTGCCGAATCGCCTGCTGGAGTTGAGCTTCTAGCTCTTCTAGCCGTTTCTCTAACCACTCCAGGTGGTCCTCAATATCTTGCCGCATTGGACCGCGAACCGTCCCTAAGCGGTTCTTCTCTGCCGTCAGCATTTCCACAATTTGGCGACGACGGGTGACTATCTCAGCCATGCGCTGAGATGCCTCATCGGCGATCGTACTCACCCTCGGTTGAATCGCTTCGGCAAAATGAGCCAGCACTGCCGCATCAAGGGCATCGGTTTTGGCGCGTTTCCCCGTCGCTTTCGCAAATTCTCGCACTTGACGCGGATTGACAATCGCCACGGGAAGTTTAGCGCTATTTAATCCGACCGCTGCTGGGAGTTCTAATCCCCCAGTCGCTTCTAGAACGACCAACCTTGGCTGCAATGGTTCAAGTCGTTGCACTAACTGGGCGATTCCCTCAGTCGTGTTCGGGATTTGAAACCGTTCAGCGGTCGGTCGGACATGAACATCTAAATGGGCTTTGGCAACATCAATCCCAATCCAATAGTGCGGTTGATTCATTGCTTTTTCTGAGAGAGACGGCAACTCTAGCTGAAGGCTCAAACTTGCACGATGCGGAATCAAAGTTCCAGGCGATTGTTCGAGTTAGGCAGTTAGAGGATATGGCGACCCAAGCTTCTGCACGGTTTTTACAACTCAGTCCCAATCGGTCTACCACACTCTCTCAAGATACAAGTTCAACGCAAACACAAGGATTTCAGCCATTAGGAAGAACGAGTGAATCAGAGTTTCAGCTCTTTGTAGTGCAGTGTAACCGTCCAAAATTAAGCCCGTTCTGTAGTATTGGCGAAAATGAATTTAATCAAACTTATCAATTGTCTGGCTGAAATTCCCTACCGTTGTTTCTGACTCAGAAGTTACGGGAACGCCGAACCGTTGAACGCCGCATGAACTTGAGCCCCACCGTTAGCACTGAGAAACGCCTGCATTACGTATTCCTGGTTGATTACTTTGCTGCAATGTGAAATTATACTGACATGCAGAGAAAAATTAGCTATAACAGGTGAGGTAGGCAAATAGGTTGACCGAATTCACTCTTTGTGATGGATTGCAATCATTCAGCTAGGCGCATTCGAGTACGTAGCAGTAGCGTCTCGATGCTGTTTTAGCCTACAAAGACATTGGTGCTTCAATCTTAGTTGTGGCTGGTTAAGCCTCTCCAATTTGATAAAGACTTGATTCAAGAGCTGAATATGGAACTTAGGGGTGACCAAGTAGAGAAATTGAGAGAAGCCTTGCAGCGAGCTTTTCCTAGTAGAGCCAAGTTAAGTATCTTGGTACGTGAGAAATTGAATGTGAGGCTGGATGAAGAAGTAGGATATGGCAATCTTACAGACACCGTGGCTGAGCTGATTGCCTTTGCAGAAGCGAAAGGACGACTAGCAGAGTTAGTAAGTGCTGCGATTCAGAGTAACCCAGGTAATCCAAAGCTACGCTCGTTCATTGAGTCTTTTGGGTTACTGCCCCCTGAATCAAAGCCGATTGCAGTTCTTCCTTATGGACCTGAGTTTAAATGGCGTGGTCCGACTGAAGAACTTGAACTTCAAAGCTTCCGACGTCCTAAACCGGAAATATGGGACATGGCGTTTCTGAGCCGTGGTGTTGATCAAGCTGTTTCGGTCTGCCGTATTGAATTGGAAGGACAGAAAAAAGCGATCGGTACTGGATTCTTGATAAGTCAAGATTTGCTGTTGACTAATTACCATGTGCTCGAAGCTGGCATTGATGCAGATCCGGCCAGCATTGCTAAGTTTCGATTATCTTTTGGACGCATGACATCGACTACAGGTACGGAGACTACAGGGCAGACCTTCCGACTAGCAGACAATCCGATCGTTCACTTTAGCCCAACCGATGAGTTGGACTATGCGTTGCTACGGGTAGAATCAGCCATTCTAGGAGTTAAGACGATTTGCCCCGTGAGCTATGTTCAAAAATCTCCGGACAAAGGGAGTGGCATTCACGTTCTTCAGCATCCCGATGGCGATGCAATGAAAGTAGTTTTCGGAACGAATGGTGTTACTGGTGTATATCAACAAAATGGGCTCATTCAGTACATTAGCCAAACGTCTACAGGCTCCAGTGGATCTCCATGCTTTAATGACGATTGGCAATTAGTGGCATTGCACCATGCCCAGCGAGCCACCACGTTTGGTGTTGTGTGCGAGGGAATACTGTTTAGTGCTATCTATCCACAGATTGCGGATGTTCTATCTTAGGTCGGCTTAGTGGTTAACAGGAGGCACATTAATGGGACGACGAATTGTCAGCAGACGACTGGAGTCTGGTACATCCAAAGATGCGGTAGATGGGTATCAAGACCGGGTACTTAAGTACATTCCTGCCGATATTAATGCGGCGTGGTTAGCACTAACAGGTATCGTTAAAAGTGTAACAACGATCCCCCAAAGTACTGTCTTGTGGGGATTGTTCGGTCTTTTGCTCATTCTTACACCCATCTGGATTTGGAAGCAGACCGCCGATGCTAAGAAGCCGCCTGCTGTAACTCAGATTTTAGTATCAACCGGTGCTTTTTTTGTATGGGTCTTTGCACTGGGAGATCCTTTCACTAGTCTCAGCTTTTATCAGCCCGTTTATGGCTCAATTTTGCTGATTTTGTACACTCTTATCGTTGCAAAAATCATCCCTTCAGAAACATAAACTAAGTGCTCTCAATAGAGATTGAAAAGAGATTGAAATGGCTGGAAAAGACTGGGAATTAGACGACGGTCAAGATGTCGAAGAACTCATTGCATCTTTTGAAAGCGTTTTCACTAATGAAGACTCTCTTAAGCAGATGCTTCGTTTGAGGTTGAGTGTTCGTTGGGACACCATTAAAAGTGGCGAAACATACCGCGATAGACTTTTTAATTTAATTGATTCATGGGCTGTGGCTCAAGGTAAAGTAAAACAACTTGTTTTAGCTGCTGTAGAGTGGGAATCAGACAATCTTAAGATTCAAAAGTTTGTTGAAAACCATCTTGAGAACTTACTAGAGCTGGATGTGAACTTATTGTCTAAAGATGCATTAATCGAGCTAATTAATGTTCTTAAGAAAATCAATAATTTTGCAAAAGTTTGGAGTATTGTTCAAACGATATTGCCAGAAAGGATTGCTTTAGATCGCCCCAAAGATGTGCAAGCTCTAGAGCTGCCAGGTTTATCCAACTGGGTCAAGTGTTTTACTCTTTTGAAGCTACTACTAGAAGACTACCCTCACTTTAAGCAAGATTCTAGCATCCTCACTTTTGTAGACCAGCTATCAAGGGACGCTTCATTAGACGATACGGTCAAACAAGTCCTAAGAAAATGGCTAGATAAAGTTGCTCCCAACTTTGGTCAGCGGTCTGGTGAGTTTACACAACCCTCTTCAGCCTCTAGTCAGCCATCAAGTAGGGGGCTACAAGCCTACCTGATGATTATGGTAAATCCTGAAAAAACTAAACTGCGAGCGACTGCGAGTCTTCTTTGTATTGCCCCAACAGGGGTAAAAAAAGAAGTGTCAGTGCATCTTGATCCAGAGTCTAATGAGCGAGGGGTGCTAACGACCCAGAAGAAGCTGTCTCAGGTTGTTGCCCAATTCATCCATCGAAGCACTTCAATTGAACTGGAGCGCCCCGAAAATAGATTGGGATGTCTTTACTATGAGTTGACTATCGAGCTCTTTTTACCAATCTGCTACCTATGTGAGCCCATTGATCGGTGGCAGGTTAAAGATGACATTAATAGACTAGTTTCCCTTGGTTCCAAATATCGATTGGTGGTGCGCTCCTACGATCGCGCAATCAGACCGGAATTGAGAAATGCTTTCTTCAGGGCATGGGATAAGACGAAAAGCTGGCGAGAGCAGAATCCAGAGTCCGCTGTGCTAGATGATAAGATTTACCATCTCACCAAGATTGACTGTATCCGCTTGGGAGCACTCAAGGAGGCACTAAAAGAAAAGATTGGTATTAATATTACATGCCCACTCCCCGAATCAACTAAAGAAGCAGAGAAATTTCTATATGCAATACTGGAATCAGGAGTACCCATAGGAACCTGGATGCGCAGCTGTGAACAACTTGCCTCAAATGTAGAAGTTGATATTAATCAATTCTGGACTCCTGAACTAATCCTTAACCCTGGAGAATTTTTGGAGAAAGTACGAAGTATCCGTGCCTTTGCCTTCGATGAACATGAAGCGCCAGAACAGCACTGGGGAGGGCATCTTACCGTTCTATGGGATGATTTGGAACGGATGCCTTTGGTGGAAACCTTGCAAGCAGGAGGGTAGCGATCGCGATGGGGAACGAATGGACGATTTTTCGGGGAAGTCCAGATCCCCACAATGAGATCGATCGCCTCTTAGCGATTGAAGCTCCTAGTTGGCGTCAATTTACAAAATCCGCCGAACAGGTGGATCCAGAGAAGGATGCTGCCTATTGGGAAAAATTGCAGGCAATTGCCCGCAAACGGGTGCGAGATTTGCAGCGCGGACAGAGTTTCCGTGTGCAGCAGTCCCAAGCAAAGGTGTTGGATGCAATCAATGCCGCTCTTTACCTGCGGCGACCGTTACTGATCACTGGCAAACCAGGGTCTGGGAAAACGTCATTGGCTTATGCAATTGCGCGTGAGTTGCAGTTAGGTCCAGTCTTAGTATGGGCTGTTACAGCTCGCTCAAATCTCCAGCAAGGTCTGTACCAATACGATGCGATTGCCCGGTTGCAGGATGCCCAGTTGAGCCAAACAGACTCTCCTGAACTAAAATCTGAGCGGAGCTACCGTGATATTGGTCAATATATTCAGTTAGGTCCAGTCGGTACCGCTTTTCTACCCTCCCGACGCCCACGAGTGTTGATGATTGACGAAGTTGACAAAAGTGACATCAACTTACCAAATGATCTGCTAAACCTGTTGGAAGAAGGGCGGTACGAGATTCCTGAGCTAAGACGACTGGCTAAGCAAGGTAACCAGACACAACCTGTGGAATCAGAGGATGGTCTAGAGGTACTCATTCAGGGTGGGCAGGTACAATGTCTGGAATTTCCCGTCGTGATCATGACCAGCAATGGAGAGCGGGAATTTCCGTCTGCTTTTTTAAGACGTTGTGTACGCGTTCAAATGCCAACTCCCGAAAAAGAAGCACTGGTCAGCATTGTTAAAGCTCATTTAGGAGACAACTTGACCCAGCGTTTTGAGGCAGTCATTGACGAGTTTGTAGAGCTTAGTGAACAAGAAGACGGCAATCTAGCAACCGACCAATTGCTTAATACCCTGTATCTACTCTCTCAAAATGCCGATGAGGCAGCAATTAAGGACTTGTTATTTAGTACTCTCAGCAGTCTTGGGTCTGGGCAATGATTGATCACCTGCTTGCAGAATTAGGCGATAAGTTGGACCTCACTGCCGAAGAACTGGCAGATGTTATTTGGCTGACCCTGATTCGGCAAGAGGGTACCTTGACCGATGCTAAAGTGCGTGAACCAAAGCGTAAGACAGCCGCAGCTGTGAAACCGGGCGTGGCTACTGCGCCAGTGCCGTCGCAGATACCAAACCCAGCACCCAACACCCAACGCCCAGGAACTATTGGCTCAAGTACAGGCATGATCACTCCTCGATCATCAACGGCCAATACCGTGCTAAATCGGCTGCCCATTAAAGTGGCAAACCCACCCTCACTACGTAATCCCTTAGCGCTTGCCCGCTCACTGCGTCCGCTCATGCAAAAGGTGCCATCAGGACGGGTAGAGGGCTTAGATGAGCAAGCTACTGCTCAACAAATTGCCGAAGCTGGGATTTGGCAGCCGATTGTTAAACCAGTGCTGGAGCCTTGGTTCGAGATCGCGCTAGTGGCCGATGAAAGTGCGTCCATGTTGATCTGGCGGCAAACCGTGTTGGAATTTCGTAAACTATTACGGAATTATGGGGCCTTTCGCGATGTCCAGCTTTGGGGATTGCATTGTGAGGGGGACCGTTTGTGCTTGCGTCCCGGTATTGGTTCCGATGCCCTTCAACAGCCAACGCGTCAACCAGACGAACTGCTCGAACCGAGTGGTCGACGGTTAATTCTGCTGATTACGGATTGTGTGTCTTCCTACTGGCAAGAGGAGACGTTGATCAAGACTCTCAAGCGGTGGGCACAGCAATCTCCGCTTGCGATTGCTCAAGTATTGCCGGAATGGCTCTGGGTTCGCACAGCGATTCGAGGGTTTGAGTCCGTGCAATTAACAGGCTTGGAACCTGGTGTGCCCAGTAACCAGCTAGTGGTTGATTGGAGTGCAGTCTGGCAATCTGTGGCGAATCCCCAAGCTGGAGTTTGCCTGCCCATTGTGCCGTTGGAGCCAGACTCGGTGTTGACTTGGAGCCAGATGGTGATGGGACGATGTGAAGCCCCAGGCTACTGGCTACGATCGTTTCCATCCGAGACCGATTTACCTGCAAGTGCCTCCCGGCCACCAGCGCAACAACTGGAACGGTTCCAGCTCATATCATCCCCTGTAGCACAGCGACTCATGGGATTGGTAGCAGCCTCTCCGGTGATTACCCTGCCCGTTATTCGTTTAATTCAAGAAACTCTGCTGCCTAAGTCCCAGCAAATGCATGTAGCAGAAGTTCTGTTGGGCGGTTTGTTAGAACCCATCGTTCCGCCAACTTTGGGAACTATTCCTGATGAGATGGAGTATCGCTTTATCGATGAAGCGGTTCGTGACTTACTGCTTGCAGAAACCCCTGTTCCAGATACAGTACAAGTGTTATCAGGCTACGTCGAACGCCAGTTTGACCAGTCGCTAGATGAATTTGTCGCCGAACTACAACTTTGGACCCAGAACGAAGACCTTGCGCTGGTCAATAAGGCTCGTTCCTTCGCTACGGTGACCGCAGCTGTCTTGAAGCGGAAGGGTGGAAAATATCGCGAGTTTGTCCAGCAGGTAGAACGTCAAAACCAACATCACGCAATCGAAGAGGCTACACAATCGCGATTCATTAGTGAGCAGGATCAGCAAGAGGTAGAACTGGCATCTACCTGGATTTGTGAATTGTCGTTTTCAGCTCATGATGAGAATGTTACCTGTGTTTGTTTCAGCCCTGATGGCTTGTTGATTGCTTCATCCAGCGATGACTCTACTATCCGTTTATGGAATCTCCAAGGTGAGAAGCTTGGTCAATGCTTGGGGCATTCAGGCTTTGTTCGATCCATTGTCTTTAGCCCAAACGGCCACCTACTCGCGTCTGCTGGGAATGACGAAACTGTACGACTATGGGATTTACAGGGTAATCAGATCGGTCAACCACTCCAAGGACATGAGGGAGTCGTTACTTCCATTGCCTTCAGTCCATCTGGTCAAGTGCTTGCTAGTGGTAGTAGTGATGGAACGGTACGATTATGGGATCTACAAGGCAGTCCAGTTGATCACCCTTTTCGAGGACATGAAGGATTAGTCAATTCTGTTGCCTTCAGCCCAAATGGTCAAGTGCTTGCCAGTGGTAGCGATGATGGAACGATGCGATTATGGACCTTGTTTGGTGAACCAATCGGTCAACCTTTACGACATAAGGGCGCTGTTGTCTGCGTGGCTTTTAGCCGGGATTCTCGATTAATAGCGAGTGGAAGTGCGGACGGTACTCTCCGATTATGGAATTCGAAAGGTAACCCAATTAGTGAGCCGATCCAGGGGCATGCGGGCACGATTTACTCTATTGCTTTTAGCCCCGATGGGCAACGGCTTGTAAGCAGTAGTCAAGATAGCAGAATTCGGGTATGGAATCTTGAAGGAAATCTAATTGGTGAACCGCTTGAAGGACATAGAGGCGGGGTCAATTCTGTTGCCTTTAGCCCTGATGGACAGCTGTTTGCCTCCTGCAGTGGTGATAGAAGTATTAGGCTTTGGAGAAAGCAGGACGCTGAAGTAACAGCTGTTGAACCTGATGTTTTGAGCATGCCTTTCTTTGATGCACCGGGAGGGCAAATACCACCAGACTCCTTTATTTACGTAGAGCGTCCGCCGATTGAGACGCGCTGTTACGAAGCGATCTCTAGACCAGGTGCTCTGATTCGAATCAAAGCCCCCCGGCAGATGGGAAAAACATCCCTGATGGCAAAGATTTTGCACTATGCGAGAGAGCAGCGCTATCTGACTGTGTCCTTAAATTTTCAGCTGGCAGATGCTGATATCTTTAACGACCTGAACCAATTTTTGAAATGGTTCTGTACCAAAGTAGGGGACGAGTTGAGACTGCCTAACCGGCTGGAGGATTATTGGGATGACGTGTTTGGTAGCATGGATAACTGCACGAATTACTTTGAGGACTTCCTGCTAGAGAGCATCAACAGTCCGCTGACGCTGTGCCTAGATGAAGTAGACAGGGTGTTTAACCATCCTGACATCGCATCGGACTTTTTTGGATTGCTGCGAGGATGGCACGAGAGAAGTAGGATTAGTGACTCCTGGAAGAAACTACGGCTCGTTGTAGTGCATTCCACCGAAGTCTACATTTCCATGAGTATCAATCAGTCGCCGTTCAACGTGGGCTTGGCGTTCGAACTACCAGAGTTCAGCGTCGCACAGGTGCAAGATCTCGCTGCACGACACGGGTTGGATTGGACCGCAGAGGAAGTGACGCTACTTGTGGCGATGGTAGGAGGACAGCCCTATCTGGTGGGGGTGGCGCTGTATCACTTAGCGCGGCAGGAGATGACGCTACAACAACTGCTGGAAACTGCTCCTACCGAAACAGGCCTGTATGGGGAGCATCTACGCCGTCACTGGTGGATCCTGGAGCAACAACCAGAGATGGCAGTGGCCATGAAGCACTTAGTAGAAGCGTCTGGGCCCGTGCGTTTAAAGTTTGTACAAGCGTTTCAGCTTCACAGCATGGGGTTAGTGCACTTGCAGGGCAATGATGTGACGTTTCGGAATGAGTTGTATCGGCGGTATTTTAGCAATCGATTGGCAACTTCGGATAGCAACGATACTGAGCTTGAACCTGTAGAGCAATCTCTAAGCATCGAGTTAAGAGAGGCAGTAGCAATTGTAGATGAGCAAGAGCGGGCTGAAACTCTAGCTCGTTTAATGGCGCGATCACCCGAAGCTCACTCAACACTACTGCGTAGCCTATCAACAATCGAGGATGAAGACGATCGCATTCTTGCTCTAATCACATTGATTCCTCACCTCACAGACGATTTGTTGTCTGCTGTTCCAGCAAGAGATATCGCTATATTCCAGCACCAACACGGAATTCTTGCCGATGGAGTTTGTGGACCTCAGACCCTCCGTGCAATAACAGAGGCTCTTCATTCTAGCAGTAGCCAGACGACTGACGTAAATCCAGTCATAGAAGGTCCTGGTCGCACTTTACTCTGGCAAGCGGAGAGTACCCAAGTTTATACACTTTGTACGTCCAATCCCTGGTATCTACCACTTGATGCTTTAGTCATTCCAGTTGGCTATCAAGGAGGACTGGGAAACTTAGCAGCAGATTTTCAAGAGTTTATAGGAATTCGCTCGAAGTGGCTTTCCGACGCTATAGGTAACGCGATGAGAGCTGAGAAACTGAGGCGCATTAAGCCCGATCAACCCTTACTGGTACAAGTACCTTCTGAAATAAATACTCAAATCTCCTCCCTAGCAGGTTCTATATCAGAACGATTTATTATTTGTGCTACATCAGAATCAGAGCATGAACTCAGTAGTTCTAATACAGCAATTGCATACAAGTCAATTATCCGCTTGGCCATAGAGCGAAACTTTAGCCGAATAGTAGTCCCTCTAATTGGCACTGGAAGAAATCAACTATCCGTGGATGATGTCACAACAGGTGCGTTGAGGGCAATTAATGACGTTCTTACATCGCTCCAACCCACAAATCTTGAAGAGATCACGATTGTCGATCGTGATGAAGATAAGATCGCAGCAATTACTAGAATCTCCCATGCCTTCAGTGTTTCAAACATTGAGCCTCCAGCGAGTAAGGTTGTGGAAGTCTTCTTTTCTTACTCTCACCGAGACGAAGCTTTACGAGACGAACTGGCTATCCACCTCACCATGCTGAAACAACAGGGGATTATCGCCGCTTGGCACGATCGCGAAATCACTACGGGAACCGAATGGGCTGGTGAGATCGATGCTCATCTCAATTCAGCCAGCATCATTCTGCTACTAGTCAGCGCTGACCTTCTCGTCTCTGACTACTGCTACGACCTTGAGATGCAACGAGCCTTGCAACGCCACGAATCGGGTGAGGCACTTGTAATCCCGCTCATCCTCAGATCTTGCGACTGGACATCTGCTCCCTTCGGCAAACTTCAGGCACTGCCCAAAAACGCTAAACCAGTGATAGAGTGGCGCGATCGTGAAGAAGCCTTTCTCGATATTTCTCAGGGAATTCTCAGGGCGATCGCGAAAATACCTACTCATAATAATGAAGATAGGGTTGCAGCCACTACCAGAGTTTCCCAAGACTTCAGTGTTTTAGAAGCTGAGACTCAGATCAATCGCTCAATGCCCTCATCCAATGTAGAACCACAAACGATTCTATTTCTGGCCGCTAATCCTAAGGACACCAGTCGCCTGCAAGTGGATCAAGAGTTGCGTGACATTGCTGAAGGGTTGCAACGCGCCCAGAAGCGAGACCAGTTCAACCTGGAGCAACGCTTAGCCGTGCGTCCTCGTGATATTCAACGCGCCATGTTGGACATTGGACCGCAAATCATTCACTTCTCTGGGCATGGAGCGGGAGAAGCAGGGCTGATGTTTGAGGATGACATCGGCAACACCAAACTGGTGGATGGGGCTGCCTTGGCAGGACTATTTGAACTGTTTTCTGATCAAATCAATTGTGTGGTGCTGAATGGCTGCTACTCAGACGTGCAGGCAAAGGCGATCGGCCAACATATTCCCTACGTCATCGGCATGAATCAGGCGATCGGGGACAAAGCTGCAATCGCGTTTGCCGTCGGCTTCTATGATGCATTGGGAGCAGGTCGCTCGATTGAGCTCGCCTACAAACTGGGCTGTGCCGCGATTCGCCTGGAGGGTATTGCCGAAAACCTGACGCCGGTTCTGCTGCAACAGTCCACTACGGGAGATGCTATCGGTCAGCCCCAACCCGATGAGTCTACCCCTTCAACTCCTCCGGCTCCACCCGGTCCCAATGACCGTGAGCCAATCGAAGTCTTCATTTCCTACTCCCATAAAGATGAGAGCTTAAAGGACGACCTCTACATGCATCTGGCGAACCTGACCCGGCAGGGCAAGATCAAACCCTGGCAGGATAGAGAGATCGAAGCGGGTACCGAATGGGATGCCGAAATCAAAGCCCGTCTTGAATCAGCTAGCGTAATTCTGCTGCTGATCACCCCCCGCTTTATTGCCTCAGAGTACTGTTTTGACAAAGAGATGCAGCGAGCGATGGAGCGTCATGCAGCAGGGACGGCGCGAGTGATTCCCATCATCATGAAACCGTGTGATTGGCAAGATACCGCCTTTAGTAAGCTACAGGTGTTACCCAGAGACGCTAAACCCGTCACCTCCTGGAGTGACCCGGATGAAGCGTTGCTTGATGTGGTGAAAGGCATTCGTCGAGCGGTAGACTCTCTAGCTTCTAGTACGCGTCAGGTAGACGCAACTCCCTCTTCTATTACAACTCAGTCTGTTATTGCCCCAGATTCGATTTCCCTTTCCGATGGAAGAAGAGAAGCAGAAACCCCAGTTCTTTTGCAGTTAACCGTTGAACAGCGCAAGGCTCTGAGAGCGGCACTTATAGCGGCGTTCCCCAGTCAACCTCAGTTAGAGTTGATGGTTGAAGATGAATTAGAAGAATCCCTTAACCGAATCACACAAGGGCAGTCCAATTATGAGTTAGCCGTGCGTGATTTGGTGAAGTGGGCGGAATCTGGTGGTAAGGTTCAATCTCTCTTGGAGGGGGCGGTGCAGGCGAATCCAGGGAACCCCAAATTGCAGGAATTGGCAAAACTTTGGCTGAAGGTATAAAGCAGCAGGTTCATCCGTTCAGCAAGCATAATTTAGTTGGATAACGAGATTCAGAAATGGAGCTAACCCCGAGCCAGCGTCAAGAGTTAAGGGCAGCATTACTATCAGCTTTTCCGCAGCCGCCTCTATTGGACTTGATGATCCAGGATGCACTAGGCAAAGATCTTAACCAAATTACGCAGGGACAGCCGACCTATGACTTGACGGTTCAAGATTTGGTGAAATGGGCAGACAGTCAAGGGAGATTACGAGAATTAGTCATTGGAGCCTCGCAGAAAAATCCAGGTAATCCTGAATTAAAAGCCTTTTCTCAGGTGTTTCTAGATAATACCTTGCGAGAGTTGTTCTCACTCCTCTCTCCCATCAATTTTGATACGGTGAGCAACGCTTATCAATCCTGCTGCGAGGGGCGCAGGCGTGAGACTCCCGCAACGCTTTCAGCTTTGATCGCACGACTAAACGAAATTCTCGGCGAACCCGATGAACCGAAACCTCTGTGGCGGTTTGTCAGCCTCCTCATCCAGGAGCAGTCGTTAGCCTCAGACCAACAGCAGGCGTTACGGACTTGGGCAGAGGCACAGGGGATATCTCCCGACATTGCCATCCGTGAACCGGAAACCTACTTGATGGTGAAAGTGCAGCCCCGTTCTGTTAATAATCCTTCCCTGGGCTACTTGGTCAGTGCGGCGATCGTCAAAGATCCAGATCCCTTTGAACAAAATGCTGAACTCATTCCCACCCCAATCACAATTCCCATCCCCCCCGATCCCAAATCTGCACCAGGGTACACCGAAACCGATTTGCCGCGCCTTCTAAATGCCTTAATCACCATCTGTGGAATAGAACACGGGGTTCCACTGACTGACCTGACAGTCCAGTGGTTTTTGCCGATTGAACTGATGAATCTCCCCGTTGAACATTGGCAAATTCGGATTGGTAGAC
>Ga0209511_1002808_pt1 | contig 13849 bp, 7 predicted proteins | sample SSSSmetaG_FD_184141 | JGI IMG/M metagenome (GOLD analysis project Ga0209511, IMG submission 184141) | Glacier valley bacterial and archeal communities from Borup Fiord, Nunavut, Canada, to study Microbial Dark Matter (Phase II) - ​SSSS... | ecosystem: Environmental > Aquatic > Freshwater > Ice >...
CATTGAGGACAAGCGAGACGGTAGCTGTGGAAACTCCTAATTCTTGTGCTATTATTTTTAACGATATTTTCCCCATCTATTATTGTCCTAAATTATTAGCACAAATATATTAGATTAATCGATTAACTCAAATCTATTTTGAATGTTTTACAACATAAATTAAGTTTTCTACTCCCCATTCTTTATTTGGTGTTTTTCCCATCTCAAGAATCAAATCTCCACCTTTCAGAAGCTCGCTGGCAGGGAATATACAAGAGTCTAGTTTTTTGCCATTTAAGATGGCACTTTGAACGTAAATGTTATTTCGAGAGCTATTGCGTGCTTCAATAATGAACTTGCCACCACGACCAAATCTATACCCTAAATCAATTTCAATTTTTTGAAATAAAGGACTACCAATTTCATAAATAGGGTTAGCACGACATCCACCGTCTGTTTGGAATAATCCAATAGCTGTCATTACCAACCACGCACTCATCTGTCCCTGGTCTTCATCTCCGAGGTATGCATTTCCAACACCATAACCGTAGTATCGTTCGAGTATTGAACGGCTCCATTTTTGAGTTGACCATGGTTTGCCTACCCAGTTAAACAGGTAAGCAAAGTGCATGGATTGCTGGTTCCCTTGCATCACCGGGTAATCCCAATATTGATCGTTCATACCGTTATACCTCCAAGGATCACTTTGTGCAAAACCCCACTCAAGTCTGTCGATGAATTTTTGTTTACCAATAAGACTTGCCAATGCAGGTACATCTTGCGGAACAAAAAATGTTAGTTGCCATGAATTTCCTTCAACATATTGTTCATTAGCACCTGTGCGAAATGGATTAAAATTTGGGACCCATTCACCATTACTTAGCTTCATATGACAATATCCAGCGGTATCAATTGTATTTTTCCACCAATATCCACGGTCGTTAAATGTTTTGTACACATCAGTTTTTCCTAATGATTTTGCTAATTGTCCAACAGTCCAATCATCATACGAATATTCCATAGAATTTGAAAAGCGACCTTTATCAGAGGGAACATATTTGTGTTTCATATATTCCACTATATCTCTGTTCCCGGCAAAGCCAGTGAATACTTTTTGGGGAGGTGTCGTTTGCATTTTTATAGCGGCCTCCAATACCTTATTTGCATTAAAACCGCGTATTCCCATTTGATAAGCACCTACCATTTGTGGTATTTCATGTTCAGCAACCATAACCGGAATGTAATTCATACCTGCTGGTCCTTTGGCTAACCATCCATAAGCATCATACATGGCCAATTGTGAATTTACCCATCGGTTGCTCCATTCAGGTGTCACGAGATTCCACATTTGATTTAAGTTCCAGAATGAATTCCAAAAAGCATCACATCCGAGTGCTACATCATCTGGATTCTTTAATCTCTGAACTTTCCCATCGGTGCCGCGCCATTCTCCATTAATATCGCTCCAAGTATTTCGGCTGCAAATAGAACGATACATTGAATTATAAAAACGAACCTTTTCCATTCGATTTGTAGTCGTAACTTTTACACGATTGAAAATATCGTTCCAGGCATTTAGTTGATTTTGTCGAACGGCATCAAAACTCCACCCAAAAGGATTGGTTATTTCTGTTTTTAAATTTAAATCTGCATTATCAATACTTACTAATGATATTCCAGACCGAACTTGAACTATTGGATGCTGTTTCGCATCAAACTGAAGAAATACTCCCGCATTTGTAATATTCTTTCCTTGAAGGGAATCAGCATATTGAATTTTACCATCCTCCCAGTAACCCATATCTTTTATTGGCTTATCAAATTCAATCACAAAATGAACTGTATAATCCTGATCTGCATCAGTACTCCAAACTTGAGGAGAATGTTGGTGTGCGAAACCTTCTATTCTATAATCATTCACTTTTATAAGTTTAATCTCTTTTAACTGGTAATCATTTTCAGCGGGAATATGTAAGTCAACCAAGATTCGTGCACTATCACGATTTGTAGGGAATGTGAATCTCTCAAAACCACAACGGGTTGTAGCAGTAACTTCAGCCTTGATATTGTAATCGGAAAGTTGAACTTTATAATATCCAATCGGAGCTTCTTCTGTTTTTTTATCTATTTGTGAACGATAGCCCGAGTTTGGTTTTAATTCATCCCCAATATTTGTTTTTAATTTTCCATTTGATGCAAAAACGCCTAATCCCCCCAAAGTCCACTCATGAATATGACTAAAAGTACCTACACTTTCATAAGATGGCTGGTAACCGGCTTGCCAACCTGCATTTTGATTGTCGGGGCTCATTTTTACCATACTAAAAGGCATCCATGGACCTGGCGCAATCATCCAACGGGAGTGTGCAGCACCAATTCTGGTATCTACGTAATCAGCAGGTGTTTGAATCTTTTGTTTTGATCTGGTTACAAATCCTTCATCAATTAATTTCCCGTTTTCGAATATTTGGTACTTACTTTTAATTGGATTATTCACACTTGGCATTGGTGTTTCAAACACATAATTTCCTTTTTCCAATGTTTCCCTAAAAATTTCTACTCCATCTAAATCTACACTCATTTTTGGAGTACCTTTTAAGTATTCAGCATTTATCAATAACGGTTGAACTTTCTCACCATTGGTTTCCAATTCGTAATTTGCCACTTTTACATCGCGAACAAATATTTGATTGGGTTTTTCTAATTCCATTTTTGAAGATCCTTCCAATTGCACTTGATCAAACAAAATCCAAGAACCCTCTAAAACTGTAATTGTTACACTGTTTCCTCCTTTTCTGATTATACCACGATTAATTGGAATTTCAATTGTTTTAGGGGTTGCAGATGATAAATTACCAGTAATTGAAGCCGTATCAATATATGCTTCGTCTTGCCTGGGATAAGGTTGCTTATTTACATCATAGCCAACAGCTCCGAGTTGTATTTTTTCATCTTGATTATTTATACTCACTTTTACCAGTGGCAGGAATTTTTTTGCATAATCCAAAAGTTTAATAACTAATTTATAGTTTCCATTTGCCGGTAAATTTTGAACTCCAAACAAGATATTTACCTGACTCGTTCGCCAGCCCGAAGTGGGCCATGTGCCACCCCAAGTATCGACCGGACCAGGAATCACATACGGAAAATTGTTTGTTACTTTAGAATATCCAATTAAAAAATAGTTGTCTTCATAACCAAAATCATGTCCGACAAAATTCCTAAAGTCATTAGGTGCAAGTGCAAATTCAGAGGCTGAATTATCGGCTTTCCCAATGCTCCATATAACTTTTCCCACTTGACTTGGTGCTGAAAATGCCATCAACCAAAATAAAAATAGGTAAAATGAAAATATTATTTTCTTCATTTTTTATTTTTTTTTATTTTTTATAATCAGTGTTAAGATCGAAACTATTATTATTTTTATTTGTTTGTTTGACATCAATTCTTGGAGTTCCATGTGGAAAACCCGGACGCCGGATAGCTACTTCACTTACTTTCCCGAGCTCCATGATCTACCTATTTGCAAAGAGACATCGTTATTTTTCTCCCCTGAGTTTAAACTCCGGATTCCCCTTAAAATCATCATAAAGCGGTTGAAGAGGCTTCACGTTTTCAGCATGAGGTGGTGCAACTACAGTCAAGGCAAATAACTTGATACTCTTGTTATCAGGCAAAGTCAATATTTTAGCATCTGCAGGTATTGTGATTTCGTATTTATAGAGATAGCAATACTGATAAGCCATATTTTTGGATGGATACCCTTCGTGAATATGAGAAGCAAACCATGCTATATCGCCAATTTTAACAAACGGTTTTTCCATTTCTATCACTGAGTTTTGGTCGCGACTTAATATCCGGTTATAAAACTGGCCTACATATCCTGTCCCTTTCTGAATAGTAAGTCTTATTGATTGTTCATCCACCATAAAATCAGCATTTACATCTTCAGCGGCAGCAGCCAATAAGTAGAGTTTTGTATAATTCCCTTTGGGCAATTGGATACTTTGACCAGAACAACTTACAGCATTATTCTCTCCATCAGTTTTATCTCCGATTACAAGACGGATATCCTCACTCTCTACAACAGACGGGAGCAACTCGCCAGGAATCGATTGACCAGAGTTTGCATCATCACGATTTGAATCAAAACTAATCACATCGGTATTGTAAGGAAGTGGCAACGAGGTTTGAACAAAGTCCATCTGTGGAGTTACCGGTTTAAGTTTAACCGCGAAACTACGTATTGTATAGTGGCTCAGGTCAAAGCACAGTTTCCCTTTTTCAATGGTTGCATTTCCAATGCGTTGTTCCTGACCATTTAGTTCGTAAGCTTCTGTAACAGCTACCGGAAAAGTTATTCTCACGTCTTTGGTGTCTTTTCCCGACAGTTCGTTAAAACGAACCACATAACAATCACCTTGTTCCATCTTTTTGAATGCCATTAAACCTGCTTGGGGTTTATTGATTGAAATCATTGAAAATGATTTGCCAAGTTCGCCGGTATGTTTCGGCGTTTCGAATGCTATGAGTGGTTGGTTGAAAAATTTTGCCTGCCATGGTGATTGAGCCTCATTCCACCCACCATCGTGTCCATACACGGCATATTTTACATCGTGAATTCCCCAGTCCTGTGTACTTTGATAGTTAGTCCAGCTCCAATCAGGAGTATTTATTTTTGGGGTGTAAAGCAGAGTCAAACGTACCGTGTTATCGTCAGGTTTATCCGAACCGTACTTACAATCTTCAAGAATTGAAACGCCGTATTTACCTGATTTATCTGTCAGGTCAAACCATTCTTTAGAGGGAACTTCAAATTTTTTCTCATTATTGTTTCCCCTCGAAATGGTTCCAACGCCTAAATTATACGTTGCATTTTCGTTCGAAACAGCCAAAGGGAATGAAGCTTTAAGACTTATCCCACGTGATTGCCAGTCAATCTTATTAGTTACTTCTAATTTTTTGCCTGCTTGGCCTGCCGACAAGCTAAACAACTGGGTGATTTCCGAATTGTGTCCCTTGCGTTGTACCTTAAGAGTTACCCGTACCGGCCCTTGTTCTGCTATTTCCAACACAGCGTCCTTGTCCATAAAACCGATGGGTACTTTCTGGCGGTCTTTCCAGTCCATATTCCATGCAGGCCACTCCTCGGGTTGTTCTTGTAAAAATTCCAAACGTGCCGGTTTCGACAATATTTCTTTTGTCGCTTTTTTATCGAAAATGCTCAGTACATCCCCATTAGCAGCAAATCTGACTTTGTAATAATCATTTTCTATTGAGTTATTTGTTATTGAAAGTGTATTTTTCGTGTCAGTCACCGACGTTTCACGCACATCATATACAGCTAATCCTGCAGAAGGAAGTTGAGCTAAAAACAATACTTTTAATTTGTTCTCTTTCTTCTCCAATATTTGTGAAGGAACTTCTTTACCGTTTTTATCGAAAACGGCTACCGAAGCAGGTAACGTAGAATATTCCAACTCTGCAGTGACTACGTCTTCGCGGGATTTAACAACCGGATTATATACTACCACCGATTTTCCCTGAGTTTGTGTATTCAGCTTGGCGATAACGGCACTTACACTATTTTTAAGTACTTCGGCAAATCCGTTTGCTGCAATAAACTCATCATTCCATGCATATTCGTAAGCTTTGGGAATACTTGTTCCGGGTAGTATATCATGAAATTGGCTTCCAAGTACCAAATCCCATGCATTGTTCAGTTTTTTGAAAGGATAATGTGCACCACCCAACCAATCTGCAATTACCGAGGCTTGTTCTGCCGAATGTGCCAGCAATTCATTTTTGCGATTCATTCGTTTCATGTAAGCCTGCGAAGTCATTGAACCGGCACTGTGTTCAATCAATAATAAATCGCCCGAATAAACAGGTAGTTTTTTTCTGATATCAGGTGTAATATCCCTATAAATCTGATCAGAAGAAGTCAACAGAACTTTGAAGTTTTCGTCATTATTGTTCATACTGGCCATCACCCTTTTTACATCATTTTCGCGTGGTGATCCACCACGATCTCCCACACCGTAATACCGATAATCAAAAGCATAGCCGGTTTTCTTCTTATCTTCATTAAGTCGTTCGGTCCAATACGGACTTATGTCGAGACGGGTTTCGATATGCCCGTTATAATCTGTGGCATTTAAGGCTGCGATGATGCCTTTCCCATCCGGACCATTCCAAACGCCTACATTGAATGGAACATCTGTAGCCGATTTCCATGTAAGTTTTTGTGTGGAAAAGCCCAATAATCCGCTATGATTGAAAACCGTCGGCAGATTGAACAGAAAGCCAAAACAGTCGGGCAACATATAGTCTACACTTGTTTTTCCGAATTCTTTTAGAAAGAAATCATTACCATACAAAATCTGGCGTACCAACGATTCGGATGATGAGATATTTACTTCTCCTTCGTCGACCGATGAACCCGACACATGCCAACGTCCCTGTTTTACATATTCTTGTACTTTTTTGAACAATTCGGGATAATATTCTTTCATCATATTGTACCGACGCGAACCGGTGAAATTGAATGCATAATCAGGATATTTTTCAAATAACCTGAAATTTTCCACCATCGTGTTAAGAATATATTCGTTAATAGTGGTAGGATAATCCCAGTTCCACTCCGTATCAAGGTGAGCATACCCGACGGTATACAGCAACCGGTCTTTAGTGATGTCGTAATTAGTAGGTTTTTGAAGTGACTGTGCAGTCATATAAAGAGATAAAATTGAATTCAGCAGTATTAAAAATGAGATTTTTTTCATGATAGTAAATATTAAAAACTGAATAAGTGAATAATTTTTTTTTTGATTTTACAGCAAAAATGCAAAATAACAAATAAAAGAGTTCTATAGTAAAAAATCAATACTGAACCAACCTGCGAACCGATAGCAACACCAACAAAATAGTTTTATACTTAAAGAATACCCAATTCGCCGCTAAAAGAACTGGTTTTGCCTGTAATTGATTCTGTCTTATTGGGAGTTATCATCAACCAAATAGTTGAAATCAGCGTAATGACAGCATAAACAGGGCTCATTGAATGATAGATATTTGATATTCAATATTATATCTATTATTCAGTGAGCCCTATTTAATTCGTGAGTATTGGAACTACTAATGATAAAAACGCAATAAAACTAATTATAATATTGGTCAGTATAGTTCTCACTTTTTGATTTCATTCGGTTTTACTTTATTATAAGTACTTATTCCAAGTAGATAATCATAGTTTTAATAACCCGGTGCCTGTATTAAATTCGGATTAATATCTATTTGCGCTTGTGGAACAGGGAAAATATACATTTTTTTTGTAAACACGCGATTTTTATAAAACTTCCGAACATAATATGCTTTGGAATCTGTTTTGTCAAAACTTTTCTTGTTACCTTGGAAGTTCATACCCCAAATAGCACCTCCAAAATTTTCTTCAGCTATTTTCCATCTACGGACGTCGTGAAAACGAATTCCCTCACAATTAAATTCTATACGTCTTTCACGACGAATTATTTCCCTCATTTCTTCCTGAGATAAACCAGAAGATAAATTTGATATTCCAGCTCTTTCTCTTACCAGATTAACGTATTTCAATATATCGGAATTACCCGGATCAGATTCATTAAGTGCCTCAGCATAACCTAAGTAGGCTTCAGCAAGTCGATAAATAATTCCAGGCTGATAGGTAGATATGTTACCTGTGGGATAAACATCGAGGCTAATCCTTTTTCTTACATTATAACCGTTTTGAGGGGCATCAAACGTAAACCCAGTATCACGCCCTCCTTGCAAGAACTCAGTTTTCCTATTCTGAACGTTAATCCATGCTTCATTGTAAATTACTGAAACGTAAAATCTTGGTTCTCTATCGCAATACATTTTGAAAGTTCCTAAAAGTGTAACTTGACCAGCTGTTTTAGTATTACCTTCGCCACCTTTCCATTTTGTTTTTCTGATATCTCCTGCTGTTGAAAAACCAGTTTCGGAATATCCAGATGCTGGATTTATGATTGGACTTTTATCTTGATTATAACTGGTAATCGGAACCGAACCATCTTTCATATAAAATGCATCCACCAAATCTTGTGTCACCCCCATTCCTGCATTGCCTCCTATACCTTTTTGGAGATGGTGCGCTTGAAACCAGTTCAGGTCCAAATTATAAGGTCTTCCGAAAATAATTTCTTTATTTCCTTCGGAAAAGCGTTTCAGAGACATATTATAATAGGACATAAACGGATCTATTGTACCATCATCGTTATATTCTTTATACAATTCGTATCCTGCATCATGTGCTGCGTCAATTAATTCTTTATGTGCTGCAGCTGCTCTCGCCCATTTTTGTACATCAAACTCTGACTTAAATAAATTAACACCATTGCTGTTTTTCCAGTCTATAAAATCCGGATTCCCATTAAATAGTGGACTTGCCGCAAAAAGAAGCATTCGTGCCCTTTCAGCAAGAGCCATAATAGATGTAGCTCTTCCCCATTCAGCAGTTTCACGGTTAGGTGGCAATTTTGTGGATACTTCTTTAAATTCAGCATCAACCCAGTTGACAATTTCGTCATAAGGTGTTTGTGTAAGCATTAGTGAATCTGCCGGAGTGCTAGAAGACTCAATTACTCCAGGTTTAAATGGAATTGGACCATACACCTCAAGCATAAGCGAATAATAGTATGCATTAAGGAAGCGAACCTCATTTTTCATTATTTCTACTTTTTCAGCAGTTTGATCGGTCCCAGGCAATTCCTTGACATTTTTTTTAAAAATGAGCCCTGCACGAATTCTTTTGGGCAATTCTACCAAGTAATTTGGATTCCAAGACGACGAAGGATTCCAGTTGCCAATGGTATAAGAATACACATTATTCCAACCAAATTGTGTCCATTCAAACGGGATAGTAATATCATCTCCCATAATATTCCAACCTTGATCTTTAAAATAGCCCCACATTGGACTTGGAACTGAAGAATATACGCCTGCAAGCCAGTCCTCTGTTCTGGTCTTGTCATTGAACACCATTTCTTCGGTCAAATAATCGTCCGGTTGATAATCAAGATAATCAGAGCAACTTGTAAAACTTAATTGAAGGGTAATGGCCGTAACTATTACAAATTTATATTTTTTCATCTTAGTCTTTATTTGTAAAAAATTATTGGAAATTAATATTTAAACCCGCAGAGACAGATTTCATGATAGGATATTTTAATCCATCGGGTGTCTCTAATTCTGAGTCCCAAAGTTTAAATTTTGAGAAAGTCACTAAATTCGAACCTCTCGCAAATAGGCGGATATTGCCAATTCCAAGTCCTTTAGTCCAATATTTTGGTAAAGTCATTCCCAGCTCAATGTTTTTCAATCTTAAAAAACTCATATCTTTTAGCCACCATGTAGAAGCTACAGAATTATTTGCCAAAGCTTTACGGCTTAATCTTGGCCAAAACACGTCCTGACTTGGCTTATCTTCCGTCCATCTGTCATCTACGTTGGTGAAAATGTTTCCTGCTCCAAGACTTTGACCTGGCAACCAGTTTTCACCACCTAAAATTCGCCAAGTTTTTGCGGCTCCTTGGAAAAATACTCCAAAATCGATAGCTTTGTATTTTGTATTTACTCCCAAACCATATATGATTTCAGGAATTGTAGCTCCACCAATTGCAGTCGCATCCATCGCATCTATAATATGGTCGCCATTCATGTCTTTGTATTTTATGTCTCCCGGACGTAATCCTGCAGAATTAGTCGGTATTGGGAGATCGGATTCCAAATTTCCGGAGCCATCAAAATCATCTGCGGTAAAAAGACCTTCGGATACTAAACCAAACAATTGACCAACCGGATGCCCGGTTTCTGCTCTATATGTGCCCACTACCGATTTTGGCTCATCCATTTCAACTATGTTACTACGAGTATATGTAAAGTTACCCATTGCAGATAAAAACCAGTCATTTGTAACTTGTCTGTTAACGTGTAATGACATATCTACTCCTTGATTGGCAACTTTTCCATAGTTTGCCCAAATGGGTCTATTGAATCCTGCAGAAACTGGAACATTTTGTCTTTGCATTAAGATGTCTCTTCTTTTATCTTGAAAGAAGTCAATAGTATAGGTTATGGCGTTGTTAAGCAAACCAACATCAATTCCTAAATTGGTTTTTGCTACGGTTTCCCAGGTCAAATCACTTACGCCAACCTCGCCTTCGGACCTTCCAAGCCTATATGTCATCAAATCAGCTCCCCAATAATAATCTCCAGTATTTTGCACTGTTGAGAGATAACCAAATCTTCGTCCTCCAATATCACTATTGCCAGCCTCACCCCATGAAGCTCTAAGTTTGAGACTCGAAATCGTTTTTAGATATTTTTGCATAAATTTTTCTTCCGAAATAATCCAACCTGCGGCAAATGAAGGAAAAAAACCAAATCGTTTTCCTCTAGCAAAATTTTCAGATCCATTGTATCCAAAATTAAATTCACCTACATATCTTCTGTCATAGGAATAGGAGAATCTTCCCGCAATACCTTGATTTCTATATGGTAAGTAATTTCCATTGTCATAATTTCTTTGATTATAGAGAACCATTGCATTTATATCATGTAATTGGTTGAAAACTCGGCTGTAATTTGCTATACCTTCAAAATAGGTAGATTGGTTACCCCAAATTGCTCCTGTAGAGTATCCAAGGAAATCCTGTCCATATTCTTGTAAAGTGGTAATCAAATTACCATCGACATCTCTCCCTGAAGCAACATTATAATAATCAGGGTTTTTACTTCTTGTCACTGAATTTCCGGAAAACTTATCGAAAGCGAAAGTTATTTTTGCACTTAGACCCTTTGTTATAGAATTTAGATTTTGTTCAAGTGAGGTCATTGATTCTATATTGCTATGATTGACTTTTTCATATCCTCTTTGAGTAACCCAAGCCCACGGATTTTGTTTATATTGTAAGCGTGGAATCTGACCATTTGAATATATTTTAGGATGTAAATAAGGGGGCGTTCTGGAAGCCTGATAAAATACTCCAAAATCAGTTTCATTACCTCCTTCTTCAGGAGAACCATTTTTAGTTTGTAAATATCCTCCTAAATTTACTCTCAAAAGAGTTGTCTTGGTTAGATTAATGTCAACATTTGAACGAACAGTATATCTATCAACATTAAGTGAAGAGTCCCATTGTTTATTTGGGTCTCTTTTTAGAATTCCATCTTCCTTAAAATAGCCCATTTCAAGCGAATAACGCAATAATTCATTTCCTCCATTAACACTCAGATTAGTTCTTGAATTAGTTGCGTGATCATTAGCTATTTCGTTCCACCAATTTATATCCGGATATAAGTCAGGATCGGAGTGATCCCTGTATTTTTGCAAGATTTCATCACTTGCCAGGATAGCCTCACCATTATCAGCATTTATTTCATTTATCAATTCTAAATACCTTACAGATCCAATATATTTCGGAAGTTTTATAGGCGATGTACCCGAAGTTTCAGTACGTATACTTATTTGAGGCGGACTAACTTTACCTCTTTTTGTATTAATCATAATTACACCGTTAGCTCCACGAACTCCGTAAACTGCGCTAGCTGAAGCGTCTTTTAGAACTGAAAATGATTCTATTTCATTAGGATCCATATTATTCAACGAGCGTTCTATCCCATCAACCAAAACCAATGGTGCTGTGTTACCTGTAAAGGAATTAACGCCTCGAATCCAAAAATCAGAATTATTAAACCATGGATTACCACTTCGCTGTACCGCTATGACACCTGAAACCATTCCGGCTAAATTATTACTCAATGAACGACTTGGGGTTAACAACAACTTTTCCGGTTCAATAGTAGAAATAGCTCCGACTACAGAAGCCTTTTTTTGTGAACCATATCCAACAACAGTTACCTCATCCAAAGAAAGCAAATTCTCTTCTAATTTTACATCTATTATCCTTTTTGAACCGACCTCAATTTCTTGAGATCGATATCCAATATAAGAAAATTTTAATGTCGCTTTTTGTTTTGTAAGAAGAATGTTGTAGGTACCATTATTATCTGTCACAGCTCCATTGGCAGTCCCAACTTCAAGCACCGGAACTCCAATAAGAAGTTCACCTTTTGCATCGAATACTCTTCCACTAACTTTAAACTCTGTTTGAGCTGAAAGTTCTACAATACTCATCAAACATATAAAAAGGATGATAAATTGTTTTAAATATTCATTTTTCATAAATTAATTATTAATGATATATACTAGATATAAGATAATTTCATTGATTCTTCTAATATTAATTCTTGTTATGACCTGCAATTGTTGAAATTAATTATAAAGAAGGCCGTAAGTCTGACATACTCTGAAATGAGAACTTTCACTATCAGATCTAAAAACAGTCCATGCTAAAGGTCTGAATATATTATCATCATCTACATTACGCATTGAAACTGGAATGGAGAGTATTGATGCTAATGAAATCAAATACACGCTCGGGGAATGTAGCTCTTAAGCATATTGCATCAATATCACCTTTTATTAGATTTGTTTCTGGATTTCCGTCTTTCTCTGAATAATATACATTTTTGCAAAAAGTATTTGGGAAGAAATTATCAAACAACCATGCATAGTCTTTGATATTTATAAACTTTTTGAATTTTAAAATTACATTTTCAACTATTTTTGTTGAAAATGTAAAACCTATATCAACGGTAAGTCCCCAACCAAATACTCCTACGTTTTTTATAAAATAGTTTCGTTCCATAATTTTCAAGTAGAGTTAATCGATTAACTATTGTTTCAAAAATTACACACTCTCATTTTCAATCAAACTCGCAGATAAAGTATGCTGCATATTATCAATTACAGAACTGTTAATCTGCTCGGTAATTAGTTTTACTGCCATTCGCCCCATTTCTTCAATAGGTTGCTTAATAAATGGAATATTGAATGGTAGAAAACAGTATGAATCACTTTCATCAAAACACATTAATTGAATCTCATCAGTTATATATTTTTTTATTGAAAAGAGATTACGTATACCCAATATAGATATGGTGTTAGTTGAGAAAAAAATCCCATCAATTTTTTCATTCATATCTAGTAAATCACTTACAGCTTGGCGCACATCTTTCTCAAAATGGTCATATCTAACTTCTTTAATCAAATCAATGTCATATGTACCAATATTTTTTAAAGCCTCTTCATAACCTCTTTTACGTTCCTGTATATGAAATTGATTATCCTTATATACTAGCAAACCTATTCTTTTACATCCTTTATGTATCAAAGAATTTACTGCTTCAAAGGATATCTCATAATTATTTATCATAACAGTAGTTGTTGGAATATTTGTAAAACTTCTGTCGACCAAAACCATTGGATATTTTTTATCCACCAAGTCCATAATTATGCTTTCACTACCTTCAGTAGGAGTAATAATAAAACCGTCAACTTGCCTGCAAATTAATGCATCAACCATACTTTTCATCTTGCTTACATTCTCATTTGTATTGCCTATAATAACAGTATATCCTTTTTGTTCTGCATATTCTTGTATATGAAAGGCTAATGAACCAAAGAAAACGTTAGATATATCAGCAATTATTAAACCTAAAGTTTTAGAGCTGCCAATTCTTAGGCTTTTTGCTAAATCATTCGGTATGTAATTTAACTCTTTGCATTTGGCTAAGACCTTACTAGACAATTCTTTGCTCACGCGTCCGTTTGCATTCTTCCCATTGAGGACAAGCGAGACGGTAGCTGTGGAAACTCCTAATTCTTGTGCTATTATTTTTAACGATATTTTCCCCATCTATTATTGTCCTAAATTATTAGCACAAATATATTAGATTAATCGATTAA
>Ga0209511_1002812_pt1 | contig 13840 bp, 9 predicted proteins | sample SSSSmetaG_FD_184141 | JGI IMG/M metagenome (GOLD analysis project Ga0209511, IMG submission 184141) | Glacier valley bacterial and archeal communities from Borup Fiord, Nunavut, Canada, to study Microbial Dark Matter (Phase II) - ​SSSS... | ecosystem: Environmental > Aquatic > Freshwater > Ice >...
CCGATTCCGCCACCGCGTCGGTGGTCAATGAGAATGGTGCGAACTCAGACCCCGGCGGGGTGGCGGAATCGGGTAGCTCAGCAGCGTTATCGGCGGTGATAGCCTGCCCGAGAGCGGGCCACGAGGGAATAATTACTGCTTGGGTAGCCGACGCGGAGGCCACGGTAGTTGGTTGAGCTGCGGTGCTGGCGACGGCGGCTGAGGCAAAAACCGCCGCGTGGGGCACCAGCAGCAGGGCGCGGGCGGTGGCGGGGTTGGTGTCGAGGGCCGTGAGCAGCACCCGCGTGGCGGGCGCGGCTTCGTCCCAGGCCAACACGAGCACGGGCAGCGGGGCGGCGGAGTCAGCGGCAGGGTCGGCGGCAGAAAATAGGGGCATGAAGCGGGCGGCGCGGGGTAGGAGCGGGGCGCGCTCCGCGAAAGGGCGCTACCAGTTGCCAAGTACGGCACGGCGGCCGGTTATCAAGCTCGGCGGCTGGCAAAAACCGATAACCCGGCGCGGCGGGCACACGTTGCGAACACTTCGTTCCACCCGCCGGACTGCCTGTCGTGCCCGCGTCGGCTGGTATCTTGCGAGCTTAAACGCACGGCAACCCGGCCCCCAGCCCGTTCGCCGACCAGCCTGAATCCGCTCGCGCTCTTGCGCGACCCCGTCACTATTTTTCGCAAATTTTCGCCCCGTATGGCCGCCAACCTGGTACAGGAAAACAATTACATGCTCAACGACCTGACCGCCCAAAGCGGTCAGGAGCAGGTGCCCGGCGCAGTGCGCCACGTCGAGCAAACCCACGACCACCTCTTCACCTTCACCACCGAAAATGGCACCCGGCTGCGGCTGCACGTGCTGAGTGATAAGATTTTACGCTTCCGCTACCTCACGCCAGGCGCGGCCGCCGAGCCGGATTTCAGCTACGCCGTGCCCGACGAGGCCGATGCCCACCCCACGCGCCCGGCCGTGCCGACGTTTCTGGAATTCAAGGAAAAGTCGGACCACTACCGCCTGACTACTGCCCGGCTCATCTGCCTGATAAACAAGGACTCGCTGCGTACGCGGGTGCTCGACCGCTCGGGCAACGTGCTCGCGGCCGACGAGCGGGGCTTCCACTGGCAGCACGACGACGAGGCCGGCAACGACATCGTTAAGATGAGCCAGCAGGTGCCCAGCGGGGTCTGCTACTACGGCCTCGGCGACAAGCCCGCCAACATGAACCTGCGCGGCCAGCGGTTTCAGAACTGGGGGTCCGACACCTACGGCTACAAAAAAGGCACCGACCCGCTCTATAAAAATATTCCGTTTTTCCACGTGCTGCACCAGCGCATCGCGCATGGGATTTTTTTCGACAACACGTTCCGGGCTTGGTTCGACTTCGCCGCCGAGCGGGCCGACGTGACCAGCTTCTGGGCCGAAGGTGGCGAGATGAACTACTATTTTATCTACGGCCCGACCCTGCTCGAAGTCAGCGAAGAATACACGAAGCTGACCTGCCCGCCCGAGCTGCCCCCGCTCTGGACGCTCGGCTACCACCAGTGCAAGTGGAGCTATTTCCCGGCGAGCAACGTGCGCGAAATCACCCAGGGCCTGCGTGAAAGAAAGATACCGTGCGACGCGATTTACCTCGACATCGACTACATGGACGGCTACCGCTGCTTCACGTGGAGCCCGCAGCACTTCCCTGACCCCAAGCAGCTGGTGGACGAGCTGGCCGCCGACGGCTTCAAAACGGTCGTCATCATCGACCCCGGCATCAAAATCGACCCCGATTATTCGGTTTACAAAGAAGGAATTGAAAACGACTATTTCTGCCGCCGGGCCGACGGGCCGCTCATGCGCGGCTCGGTCTGGCCGGGGCAGTGCAACTTTCCCGACTACACCCGGCCCGAGGTGCGCGCGTGGTGGGCGGGCTTGTTTGAGGGTCTGATTAAGGACACCGGCGTGCGCGGCGTGTGGAACGACATGAACGAGCCGGCCGTGTTCGAAAAGGGCACTTTCCCCGACGACGTGCGCTTTGGCTACGACGGGCAGCCCTGCTCGCACCGCAAGGCCCACAATATTTACGGCATGCAGATGGCGCGCGCCACGGCCGAGGGCATCAAGCAGTTCAGCTACCCCAACCGGCCGTTCACCATCACGCGCTCGACCTACGCCGGCGGGCAGCGGTACTCGTCGGGCTGGACGGGCGACAACATCGCCAGCTGGGACCACCTCTGGCTGGCCAACATCCAGTGTCAGCGACTGAGCATCAGTGGTTTCTCGTTTATCGGCTCCGACATCGGCGGCTTTATCGACACGCCCGACGGTGAGCTGTACGCCCGCTGGATGGCGCTCGGCGCGTTCCACCCGTTCTTTCGCACCCACTCCAGTGGCGACCACGGCGACCAGGAACCCTGGAGCTTCGGCGAACCGTACACGAGCCTGGCGCGTCACTTCATCGAGCTGCGCTACCAGCTCTTACCCTACGTTTACACCGCGTTTTGGCAGTATGCCCAGCAGGGTACGCCCATGCTGCGGCCGCTCACGTTCCTCGACCAAGACGACCCGGAGACGTATTTGCGCATGGCGGAGTTTTCGCTCGGCGACCACCTGCTCGTCTGCCCCATCACCCAGGCCGGGGCCGATGGCCGCTGGATGTACCTGCCGCGCGGCGAGTGGTACTACTATTGGACGGACGAGCTGAAAACCGGCGGCCAGGAAGTGTGGGCCGCCGCCGACCTGACGCGCATCCCGCTCTTCGTCAAAGCCGGGGCCGTCGTGCCCATGCAGCCCGTGATGCAGTACGTGGGCGAGGTGCCGGTCGAGGAGCTGACGCTGCACGTCTATTACAAAAACGGCCTTGCCGAGAGCGTGCTCTACGACGACGGCGGCGAGGGCTACGACTACCAGCACGGTCAGCGGACGTTGCGCCGGTTTGCGATAAGCGGCGACGCTACCTCACTCACGCTGAGTCAGGTTATCGAGGGCAACTACGCGCCTAGCTACGTCACGTACCGCGTCGTACTGCACGGCCTGCCTGGCGCTATCGAGGCCGCTGTCGCCGACGGGCAGCCCGTACCCTTTGACACCCTGGCTGCTATCGAAACCACCGCTGCCGTGCCGTTGCTCACGGTCAGGGTCGGGTTTGGGGAAGTGCGGGTGCGGTTCAGCGCCGCGCCCGACTTCGCCGCCTAGCCGCTGACCAACCCCCTCAACTTAGCTACTATTGGGCCAGCCGCCGCACCTGCTCCGGCGTGGCATTGCTGATTTCGGCGATTTCCTCCACCGTGAAGCGGCCAGTCTTGAGCAGGTTGCGGATGGTGGCTTCGAAAGCAGCCTGGGTGAGGGCGGCCTGCTGCTCGGCGGCGGCGGCGTGTTGCTCAGCAATGACGGCCTGCTGCTCGGCGGCGGCGGCTTGCTGCTCGGCGGCGGCGGCTTGCTGCTCGGCGGCGGCGGCTCTTTTTTCAGCGGCGGCGACGTTTTTTTGCCCGTCTGCCCATCGCTGCTCGATTTGCAGATTGGATGCGCGGCGGGCCAGAGAGCGCATCATCTGCTCGTATTGCTCGGGGGTTACATTGCGAGTACTCAACTCATCCAGGGCGGACTTCAGCCAGTCTTCTTCCCAAAAGGCAGGACGATTTTCGAGGTCCAGGGCGGGGTTTTCGACGTTGTTCATGGTGAAGAGTAGTTTTTCAAGGTCGGTCCGCACGTCGGCCGCCGATAACTGAAACTTGTTCAGCTCAACCAGTATAAACGTGAGTTGGGTGTCAAGCAGCACTCCGCTTGCGGTCCGTAAGTTAGCCACGGTTTGGTAATCAGAGCCAGGCAAGATATTTTGGCTGAGCAGGGCCACTACGTAAATCTGGGGCAGACTCTGCCAGTTGAACCGGCCGCGCTGCACCAGCAGGTTGAGTTTTTGAGAAGCGTAAAACTTGAGCCGCTGCAAAAAATCCGGCGAGTGGGCCACTTGCATCTCCACGATGAAAAACCGCCCGTGCTCGTCCACGCAGCTCAAATCGAAGATGCTGCTCCGGCTCTCGGGCGTGAGCCCCGCGTAGGCGGTCGGCTCCAGCGTCACTTGCCGAATCGGCACGTCGGAGCCGATGAGCGCGGGCAACGCGCGGCGCAAAAATTCGGTGTTGTGCGGGTTGCCGAAGGTGACCTTGAAACCGTAGTCCGACGTGATGGGCAGGTAGGCGGGTAGATTCATAGGCCCCAAAGCTAAGCGCGGCCTTACTTTGGCGTACCGGCTACAAAATTCTTTATCAGACTTTTGTAGCCTTCAATGCTCACTCCATCCCATTGCCCTGATTTGGAAACCACTTTGACAAGCAGCGCACGGGTCAAGGTGTGAGGTGCGGACACTGGCGGGCAGTACATTGGCCGCATGAAGCATCCGCTTAAGTTTCCGCTGATTCTGCTGGCTCTGCTGAGCTTGGCCCATTCTGCCTCAGCCCAACGCGCCCTGCCCGGCTGGCTCGCGCGCCCCGATACGCCCGCCGACACCGCCGGCCTGGGCCGGGTGCTGGCCCGGCCCGACTTCTACCGCCTGCAAGTCAGCCTGGTGCGCGTCCGGCGCGATGCCCAGGGCCGGCCTCACCTGGCGCGCCCACTCACGTACCGCTTGAAACCGGACGAGTATTTCTACCCCGCCAGCACCGTCAAGCTGGCCGGGGCGGTATTTGCCTTGGAAAAGCTCGAACGCCTGCAACGCACCACGCCCGCGCTCACGGCCGACTCGCCGATGCGCACCGACACGGCTTTTCAAAAGCAAACCCCGGCCTGGGTCGATAGCAGCGCCGACAACCGCCGTGCCAGCCTGGGGCACTATATCCACAAGATGCTCATCGTGAGCGATAACGATGCCTACAACCGGCTCTACGAGTTCGTTGGCCCCGAGGAGTTGAATGCCGGCCTGCGCCGCCTGGGCCTGCGCCGCGCTCGCCTCACGCACCGCTTGAGCGTGGGCGACGGCGAGCCGCGCTGGCGCCACACCAACCCCCTGCGCTTCTTCGCCGACACGGCCGGCCGGCAGCTCGTTTACGCTCAACCCGCCGCTTACTGGCCCGCGCCCCGGCCCGCGCCCGGCGTGGAGCCGGCGAGTATGCTGCTCGGCCAGGCGTACATCGGCGGGCAGGACCAGCGCATCGACAAGCCGCTGGATTTGAGCGATAAGAATGTGTTCAGCCTGCCCGATTTGCAGCTGCTGCTGCGGGCCGTGGTGCTGCCCGAAACCGTGCCGCCGGGCCGCCGGCCCCAGCTTTCACCGGCCGGCTACGAGCGCCTGCGCTTGTCGCTGAGCCAGCTGCCGCCCCAGAGCCGCTCGCCGCGCTACGACTCGCTGCACTATCCGAGCACGTACTGCAAGTTTCTGTTGGGCGGCGGCGGCATCGCGCGCTTACCGGCCGGGGTGCGGGTGTTCAATAAAATCGGCCAGGCATACGGCTTTCTGATTGATAATGCCTACGTGGTGGACGCGGCCCACGGCGTGGAATTCCTGCTCGCGGCCGTGGTCTATGTCAATGCCGACGGGGTGCTCAACGACGACAAGTACGACTACGACAAGGTGGGTTTCCCGTTCCTGCGCGACCTCGGCTCGCGGGTTTACGAGGCCGAGCTGCGGCGGCGCGCGCCGCGTCGCCCGAAAGCAATCGGCGCGAACTAAACCGATGCGAAAAGCCCGCTCTGACGGGCTAAACGGGCTTTCGACAAAAACAACCGGCATTCAGCGCCTCCGGGACCAGGGGGCGCAGTACCCGCGTGGGGGTAGCCGATAAAAAGTTTCCTGCTCCCGCGTAACGTCCGCTCTTCGCGTCGGTACTCCTTCCCAAACCGGCTGCTGCCAATCTTTCACTCGCTCCTTTTTATGCCGCCTGCCGCCGTGCTGCTGTCCGACGAAACCCTGATGGAAGCGGTGCGGGCCGGCGACCTGGACCAGCTCACGGGCTTGTTCGAGCGCTACCACGGGCCGCTGTTCGGGTTTCTGGCCCGTCTCGGCGGCGGCGACCGCGAGGTGGCCCAGGACCTGACTCAGGACGTGTTTGGGCGGGTGCTGCGCTACCGGGCCAGCTACCAGCCGGGCCAGGCGTTTCGGGCCTGGATTTACCAGATGGCCCGCCACGTGTGGGCCGACCACTACCAGCGCCAACGGCCCGTAAGCAATTTGGCCGACTTGGCCGAAGTCGAGAAAACCGCCGCCCACGGCCGCGCCGCCCAGGCCCAGCGCGCCACCACCGACGAGCACAGCGCGCTGCACGAAGCGCTGGCCCTGCTGCCCGCCGCCCAGCGCGAGGTGCTCGTGCTGCACCGCTTCCAGGGCTTCGACTACGCCGAAATCGGCGAGCAGCTCGGCTGCTCCGCCGGCGCGGCCCGCGTCAAAGCCTGCCGCGCGCTCGACGCGCTACGGAAAATTTATTTGGATTAAGGATTCAAAAGTTAAATCAACCATTAACCATTAACCACTAACACTATGCAACCGGACATTCCCTGCGCTTTGCTGCGACCTTGGCTGGCCGAGCTGGCCGATGGGCAGCCGCTGCCGCCCGAAGCGGCGCAACTGCTGCCGCACCTAACCGACTGCCCGGCCTGCCAGGCCGAGCTGGCCGCGCTGCGCCGGCTGCTGGGCGACCTCGACGCGCTGCCGCCCGTGCTGCCGCCGCTGACCATGCGCGACGATTTTCAGGCAATGCTCGACGGCGAAAAGGCGAAGCTGGCGGCGGCTTCGCCCGCGTCATTTAACAAGTATCAGTTAACAATTAACAGGGGCGGGCGGGCAAACGAGCCGCGACCAGCAACCAGAAACGAGAAGCAAGAAACCAGAAACACTCAAGCAACCTGGCTGCGCATCGCGGCCAGCGTGGCGCTGATGGCGTTGGGCGGGGCGCTGGCGCTGCTGGGGGGCGGCCGGTTCGGAGCCAATAACTCAGTCCCGATGGCGACGACGACTCCGGCTGCTTCTGCAACTCCGGCTCCGGCCGACCGCTCGACTATGTTGGCGGTGGGCCTGACGGCGGCCCGCCTGCGACCGGTGTCGGCCAGCGAGCGGCTGGCCCTGGTCAGCCTGGCCCCGGCCGTGGAGCTGGCCCCCAACGACCCGGCCGTGGCCGCTCTCATCCACACCCTCGATGCCGACCCCAACCCCAACGTGCGCCTGGCCGCTTGCGAAGCCCTGGTGCGCCTGCGCGCCGACCCGCGCGTGGGGCCGGCCCTGGTCGAGGCCCTTCCGCTGCAAACCGACCCTAACGTGCAAATCACCCTCATCGAAGCCCTGGTGACGCTGCGCGAAAAGCGCGCCGTGCCCCAGCTTCAGCAGCTGAGCCAGCGGCCGGAAGTGCTGCCCGCCGTGCGCCAGCAGGCAGTTAGCGGGTTGGGGCAACTGATTTGATTATTCAGCTTTTAGCTATTGGCCCATAGCTGTTGGCTCTGTTCTTCTAAAAGCTGATAAGTGCCTTTTCCAACTTAACCAGCTAATGCATTTGATGCAATTGCTTAATATTTACAAAGAAGCTGTCAGCTAAAAGCTAGTGACTAGATACTTAGCCAACGGCTATCGGCTAATAGCCTAAAAAAATATACCATGAAAAAACTCCTCTTTCTCCTGCTGCTGACGCTGCCCGCCGGGCTGCGCGCCCAGGAATACCGCCAGAAATTTGTCAGCCCCCAGAACCGGCGGGTGGTGCTGGACATGCGCGGGGCCGATGTCGTGGTCGAAGGCTACGACGGCGACGAGCTGGTCATTCGGGGCACGGGGCGCTACGAGCCGCCGTCCACGCTGGCCAACGGGCTGCGTCCGCTCTACAGCGCCGGCACCGATAATACCCGCCTCGGGCTGGTGGTGCGGGCCGAAGCCGACAACACCATCCGCATCAGCCACGCGCCCAACGCGGAGGACCGCTACACCGTGCGGGTGCCGCGGCGCACCGACGTGTCGTTCGCGCAAAACGGCTGGGGCGGTTCTGACGACGTGACGGTGCGCGACCTGACCGGGCGGCTCGAAGTGCGGCTCAACTCGGGCGACATCCGGCTGACGGGCGTGAGTGGGCCGGTGGTGCTCAACACGGTGAGCGGCGACATTCGGGTGCAGTTCGCGGCCGTACCCACGCAGCCCTGCGCCATCACGTCGGTGAGCGGCGACGTGGACGTGTCGTTGCCGGGTAGCGCCAAGCTCACGTTTTCGATGCGCTCGATTTCGGGCGAAATCTACACTGATTTCGACCTGAACCTGGGCGGGGCCGCCGGCCTGCGCCACGTGGGCGGCCAAACGGTGGAAGGCCACTCGAACGGCGGCGGCAATTCGTTCTCGCTCAAAACGGTAAGCGGCGATATTTTCCTGCGCAAGGCCAGGTAGGGATTGGGTGGGTGGCGCGAGCTTCAGCTCGCGGGATATTCGGGTATCGGGACGATAAATGCTTGTCGCCAAGCAAAATATCAACTGGATTTTTTTGCTTAATCAAAGCCAACTGGCCCGGCCAACTATTTTCTCACCCCTAACCTTTGCGTTTTATGAGCCGCTTTCCCATCATTCTTTCGCTACTGCTCGGCGGGCTGGGCCACGAGGTCTTGGCCCAGCGCCCTGTGACCCAGACGGCTCCGCTCGGGGCGGGCCAGGGGGTTTCGCTGAGTTTGAAATACGCCTACCGCATTCGGGTGCGGCCGGGTACCGGGCCGGGCCTGATGGTGCGGGCCCGGGTGGATATTGCCGATGCCGCGCTGGCCAAAACCTACGACCTGGCCGTAACCACCAGCAGCACAGAAGTGACGGTGAAGGAAAAGCTCGACCAGGAACTGCTGGCCCGCACCTGGAAGCACAACTGGCCTGACGGCCACCACTCCGACGACGACAAGGACGACAAGATGTTGCGCATCGACTACGAAGTGACTCTACCGGCGGCCACGGCGCTACGCATCGAAACCATCAGCGGCGATATTGATGCGTAGCGCCTGGCCGGGGCCGTCACGGTCAGCACCGTGAGCGGCGAGTTGCGCGGCACGGGCCTGACGGGGCCGCTGACCTTGCATTCGGTCAGCGGCAACGTGCAACTCAGCGGCCTGCCGGGCACGAGCGCCGTGGAGGCGAGCAGCGTGAGCGGCGACGTGCGCCTGAGTTGGCCCGCCGCCCGCCCCGCCGAGTTGAGCCTGCAATCCATCAGCGGTGAGGTATATTCTGATTCCTCGGCGACGTTCGATAGCCTGCGCCCGCGCCAGTACGTGGGCCACGAGTTGCGCGGCCGCGTCGGGGCCCGGGGCGGTCCGCTCCTAACGCTGCGCTCGATTAGCGGTAACGTGTTTTTTCGGAAGCAGTAGCGGGTGGAGGCTGTGAGGCTGAGCCGGCCATTCGCCTTTGCCGCCTGTTTCCGGGAAAGTTTCCGGATTTGTTTTGACCAGCCTCCACCGGCGACGAGAAACGTATGCTTACTTATACCCGACTACTTAACTCCTTCTGTGCTCAACTTTTAACTCCTGCTTCTGCCATGTTTCGCCTATCGCTAATATGCACGCTGTTCCTCGGCGGCTTGGGCCACGAGGTCTTGGCCCAGCGCCTCGTGACCCAGACGACTCCGCTCGGCGCGGGCCAGGGGGTTTCGCTGAATTTAAAATTCGCCCAGTACATTCGGGTTCGGCCGGGCACGGGCGGGCTATCGGTGCGGGCCACGGTGAGCCTCAACGACAATCAGGCCAACGACCTGTACGCCTTGACCCTGGACGCGAGCGACCCGGCCGAGCTGCGCGTGGTGGAAAAGCTCGACGAGGAGAAATTGCGCCAAACTAACTTCACGGGCGACTGCGCCGGGGGCAGCCGCAATAATTCGCGCGGCGGCTGGCAGGGCGGCTACACGCGCTCAAGCAAAACCGGGGGGCTGCGGCCTACGCTCACCCACAGCCGCGACGGCTACAGCTACTGCATCAAGGTGGATTACGAAGTGACGCTGCCCGCCGGCACGACCCTGCGGGTGAGCACCCTCAGCGGCGACCTCGACCTGAGCGAGCTGAGCGGGGCCGTGACGGTGAAAACCGTGAGCGGCGACCTGCGGGCCAGCGCCCTGACGGGGCCGCTCAACCTGTATTCGGTCAGCGGTGACGTGCAGCTCAGCGGCCTGCCGGGCACCAGCCCCGTGGACGCGAGCAGCGTGAGCGGCGACGTGCGCCTGAGCTGGCCCGCCGCTCGCCCCGCCGAGCTAAGCCTCAAGTCGGTGTCGGGCGAGGTCTATGCCGACTCGTCGGCCACCTTCGATAACCTGCGCCCGCGCCAGTACGTGGGCTACGAGCTGCGCGGCCGCGTGGGGGCTGGCGGCGGCCCGCTGCTCACGCTGCACTCTGTGAGCGGAGACGTGTTTTTTCGGAAGGAGTAGGGTGGGCACGGCCGATGCGGGCTGCCGGCTTTTCGCCGGCTGTCCGCTTTGGCGTTGTTGAGTTTAGACATGAGACGTTAGGTATGAGACATGAGACTCTCGACGGAAAAGGCTTGTGGAGAAAGTCTCATGTCTCATGTCTAACGTCTCATGTCTAAACTCAACAACGTCCGAGCGGACAGCCGGCGGACAGCCGGCAGCCCGCATCGGCCCCATCCTTAAAAAATTCGTCCGCCAGACAACGCCCCCGCCTGCCCCCGCGTCTTTCGTCCGCCTTATTACCTGCTATGAACTGTTTTTTGACGCGATTTTCTGGATTTTGCCTGCTGTTGGGGTTGAATTGGTTGCCGGCGGCGGCGCAAAGCGCCGTCCAACCGGCCGCGCTCGCCGCCAAAGCTGCCGCCAAACTTGTTGCCGCGCCGGCCCGCGAGCTGGTCGCCCGGCGGTTGCCCGCGCCGGCCATCAAGCTCGACGGGGTGCTGGATGAGGCGGCCTGGCAAACGGCCCCGCTGGCCGACCACTTCATCGAATATCGGCCCAAGCCCGGCCGGCCCGAACGGTTGCCCACCGAGGTGCGGGTGCTCTACGATGATGCCGCTATTTACGTGGGGGCCAAGCTGATGGAGCCGAGCCAGGACAGCATCCGGCGCGAGCTGACTCAGCGCGACTATGCGCGCAACACCGACATGTTTGCCCTCTTCCTCGACCCCTACCGCGACCACCTGAACGGCTACGGGTTTTTCGTGCTGAGTACGGGCGTTCAGATGGACTCGCGCATCTCGCCAGCTGTTGGCGAAGATAATTCCTGGAACGCCGTCTGGGAAAGCCGGGTGGCTCCGCTGCCCGGCGGGCGCGGCTGGAGCGTCGAGATGCGGATTCCGTACTCGGCCATCCGCTTCGCGGCCAGCCCAACCAACTCGGGTTCTGGCGCTGGCTCAGCCCCGCCCGCGCCCCAAACCTGGGGGATGCAGTTCATGCGGCAGCGCCGGGCTACGAACCAGCAGTTTTTCTGGAACCCGGTGCGGCCCGAAGTCGATGGCTTCGTCAATCAGTGGGGCGCGCTCACGGGCCTGGAGAACCTGCACCCACCGCTGCGCCTCTCGCTCACGCCCTACGTGAGCGCCTACGTGAACCACTTTCCCTACAACGAGCAGGGCAAAAAGAACACCACGACCAGCTTCAACGGCGGGGCCGACATCAAGTGGGGCATCAACGAGAGCTTCACGCTCGATGCCACGCTCGTGCCCGATTTCGGGCAGGTTATCAGCGATAATCAGGTGCTGAACCTGTCGCCCTTCGAGGTACAGTTTCAGGAAAACCGGCCGTTTTTCACCGAAGGCACCGAGCTGTTCAACAAAGGCAACCTGTTTTATTCGCGGCGGGTGGGCGCGCAGCCGATGGGGTTTTACGACGTGGCCGGGCAGCTGGGCCGGGGCGAGTTCGTGCGCGAAAACCCCGGCACGACGCGCCTGCTCAACGCCACCAAAGTATCGGGCCGCACGCGCCGGGGGCTGGGCGTGGGCGTGTTCAACGCCGTGGCCGCCGCCACCTACGCCACCGTGCAGGACTCGGTCAGTGGCCGCCAGCGGCAGATTCTGACCCAGCCGCTGACCAACTACAACATCGTGGTGCTCGACCAGAGCCTGCCCCACAACTCGTTCGTGTCGCTGATTAACACCAACGTGACCCACGCCGGCTCGGCCTACGAGGCCAACGTGCTGGCCGGGGTGGTCAAGTTCGCCGATGCCAAAAACCGCTACGTCTTTCAGGGGCAGGCCACCTACTCGCGGCGGCGCGGGCAGCTGCTCGGCTCCGACCGGCCCGTGAGCGACCCCGACGGCTACCAGTATTACCTGAACTACGGCAAGGTGTCGGGCAATTTCACCTGGTACGTGGACCACGGCGTGCAGTCGGCCGGCTACAACCCCAACGACCTGGGCATCCTGTTCGGCAACAACAACGCGAGCCAGTCGCTGAATGCGGCCTACAACCATTACGACCAGGTTTGGAAGGTCAACAGCTACAGCATCCAGGCCAGCCTCAACCACTCGACCTTGTTCACGCCGCTGCTTTATCAGAACGTGAACCTCTACGTGGGCGGCCGCACGACCTTCACCAAGAGCTTTCTGTCGACAGGCTTCAACCTGAACGTAAACGCGCCGGACCGCGACTTCTTCGAACCGCGCACGTTTCCGCTGGGCCAGTATTGGCTGCATAATACTGGCAGCGTGTATCTGGGCGGTTACGTGTCGTCGGATGCCCGTAAGCGCCTGGCTTACGACCTCAGCGGCTGGGCGCGACCCTCGGAACTGGACGAGCGCCTGCCCGGCCGGCCGCGCCGGACGTACCTGGCCCTCTCGCTCAGCCCGCGCTTCCGGCTCAACGACCACTTCAACCTGCGCTACAACTTTGAATACCTGCTGCGCCTCAATCAAATCGGGTACGTGAACGACGGCTTCCGACCCGACCTCTACCCGCAAGACGCGCTCTATCAGGCCATTCTCGGCCCCGACGTGCTACTGGGCCGGCGGCGGGTGGCAACGATAACCAACACGCTCACCGCCAACTACACCTTCACCAACACGCTCTCGCTCACGTTTCGGGCACGGCATTACGTGTCGGGGGTGCGCTACGCTGACTTCGCCCGCTTGCGGCCGGGCGGAACCGAGGAGTTGCTGCCCGGCTACCAGCGCAACCACGACACGAGTTTCAGCGCCTTCAACATTGATGCCCAGGCCGTGTGGTGGTTCGCGCCCGGCTCCCAGGTCAGCCTGGTCTGGAAAGATGCCACGTCCTCGTTTCTGGCCGGCAACGAGGCCACCCCGCTCTACTTTGATAACCTGAGCAACACGCTCAACACGCCGCACAATAACAACGTGTCGATTCGGGTGCTGTACTTTCTGGACTACCTCAATTTGCGGCACCGGCGGGGGTAAAAAGTCAGGGGCACCACGTTTTTGCCACGTAGCGGCAAGGTGCGTTCGGTCGAGCGTAGGGATAGGGCATGTGGTAACCAGGTCAGAAAAATACCTGATTGACCCACCAAGAATCAGCTCGTTGTCAGCTGGTTTATACCGTTCAGGTTAAAGAAAAACAAAAAATTTATTAGGTACTTGAAATTCCCAAAACTGACGTATATTGCCCGCGCTTTCCCGCCCAACTTGCTTTCCCGTTGCACCAACAGCACTTGCTGGCAACCGACGACCGTAAGTCCCGGCGATGAATGACGGTAGAGAGTGCCTGGTTTGCTAAATTTTTATCCCCCTGGTGATGGAAGTTGATAGCTCAGCCGAATGCCTGGTCCAACTGCTTCGACAGTTGCGCGTACCCGCGACGCAAGTTGGCGTGGACGACGAGTTGAGCCGGCACCCCGACCAGGAAAGCCTGTTGGCCCTCAGCGACGTGCTGACAACCTACGGCGTCCCGAATGCGGCCTATCGGATAGCGGGGGAGGAGCTATCTAAGCTGCCTACGCCCTTCATTGCGCACGTCGCCAATTCTCGCGGGGGGGGGGGGGTTTTCT
>Ga0209511_1002824_pt1 | contig 13812 bp, 9 predicted proteins | sample SSSSmetaG_FD_184141 | JGI IMG/M metagenome (GOLD analysis project Ga0209511, IMG submission 184141) | Glacier valley bacterial and archeal communities from Borup Fiord, Nunavut, Canada, to study Microbial Dark Matter (Phase II) - ​SSSS... | ecosystem: Environmental > Aquatic > Freshwater > Ice >...
GTCAGCAGCGAATGACTCAGGTCTATCGTCACTTCTATCCTGACTTGCGTCCCTTCTTGACTCAGCAATTGAGCGCTCATACTCACCACCTCTTGGTTGCCTCACTCAGTGATGTCATGCTTGACCTACTAAATCAAGTAGAGGTCGCACCCTCAGCAAACGCTGCAGCTTGAGATTGCCTCCAACTTACCGCCCTTGATGTCTAATCCACTAGAGCTAGGGCGAGTGGTCACAGAATTGCTCACCAATGCCTGCAAATACACTCCACCTGGAGGCTCAATTATTGTGACCGTTTGTGCAACTCAGCCGACTGCACCCGATCGAGTGACGCTGACCGTTTGCAATTCTGGTGTTGAAATTCCAGCGACTGTCTTGACCCGTGTCTTTGAGAAGTTCTACCGCATTCCTAACAGCGATCGCTGGCAGCGAGGTGGAACTGGGTTGGGCTTGGCACTTGCGCAGAAATTAGTCGAGCAGCTAGGGGGCGAAATCCGAGCTGAGAGTCAAACCATGCAGACCGTTTTCATCGTTGAACTCCCTACTGAGAGGGCTGGGGAGGGAGCGTAGGAATGTGAATCTATTAAGGTGTGACTTCTCACCCTCACCCTAGCCCTCTCCCCAAGGAGAGGGAACAAGACTCTAACTCCCTTCTCCTTGGAGAGGGCTTGCCCCACTTCGTGAGGAGGGCAGAAGACGCTTACAAGTCTTACAGGTTATTTAATCCACGATCCTTAGCGGACGGCACCCGCATATTTCACCAACTGACACAGCCGCCGTCGCAGCGTTTCTAACCCCAGTCGATCGCTGGCAGAAATAAACGCCGCTTGCGGAAACTCTTCTTGCGCCAAACTCAGATTTTCACCGTCCACTTGGTCAATTTTGTTGAACACCAAGAGAACAGGACCGGGCGCGATCGGCATTTCTGACAGGATTTTCATCACCGATCGGATCTGATTTTGCCAAGCTGGGTGCGACAAATCCACCACATGCAGCAGGGCATCGGCTTCGGTGACTTCCTCTAATGTGGCGCGAAACGCATCGACCAGCGACGGCGGCAACTCGTGAATAAACCCTACTGTATCGGTCAGCAGCAGCGAAATCGATTCCTGACTCACCGAGTCAATCACCTTCAGCCGCCGAGTCGTCGGATCAAGCGTCGCAAATAGCTGATCAGCCGTGTAGACTTCGGCATTGGTGAGCGCATTCAGCAACGTGGACTTTCCGGCATTGGTGTAGCCAACCACGGCAACTGAAGGCACTTCTTCGTGCTGTCTGCGCTGACGCATTCGCGCACGGTGCGCCTGAAGTTGGGTGACTTCTTGCTGCAATCGCGTAATCCGACGTTGAATCGATCGTCGTTCTGTCTCTAACTTGGTTTCACCTGGACCGCGAGTTCCAATCCCGCCGCCTAATCGAGACATCGCTTGACCTCGCCCCGACAGTCGAGGCAGGCGATATTCAAGCTGTGCCAGTTCGACCTGCAATTTGCCCGCACCTGACTGGGCACGCTGGGCGAAAATGTCGAGAATTACCTCAGTGCGATCGACGACCCGAACCCCAATTAACGCCTCCAAATTGCGGACTTGCGTCGGAGAGAGATCGCGATCGAACACGACCAAACTGGCTCCGATCGTCTGTGCCGTGAGCGCAATTTCCTGCACTTTGCCTTCACCGACGACGGTTTGAGGATGGGGACGCGGACGCTTTTGCTTCAGCGTTTGTAAGACTTCTCCCCCCGCCGTTTCGACCAGCCGCCCTAGTTCTGCCAGCCCATCTCGAAACGCTTGCTGCGATCGATTATCTGTCAGCAATCCGACGACTAGCACCTGATCGTGATCGCGATCGACCTGTTGAGCCGTATATTCGCGTCGAAACTCAGCTTCTAACCCTTCGACCAACTCAATTAAATCTTGCTCGGCGATCTCATCCAGGTTCAGCACAGGCGAAACCGTCCAAGTGGCTTCTGGGTGAGGCACTAAATGCGCCAGATATGCGCCTTTGATGTAGCCCGTTGCGCCCCCGCCTCGTCGCTCAAATCCGCCTCCTGTGAGCATCAACGTCACGAGCGCATCCAATCGCTGCATCGCCATCGCGGTCAGCGCCGACTCGCCCGGAGGGTCTTGCTTAAGCTGCGTTGCCACACACCGAATTCCACACAGCCGCTCTGCTCCATAGCGCGGCAACTCTGCTGGAGGAATCTGAGTTTGGCGCGGGTTGCCGACCCCGACGCGCAGCACCTGACCTCGGCGATTGATGTACGCACACACAGGCTGAGCGATCTCGGTGCTGATTGCCGCCAGTCGTTGGGCAAACTCTGTGGTCGTGATGCGATCGCCCGGTAAGCGCTGATGATATAAACGCTGCAACTGTTTAAGCTGACTGGACTTTAAGCCTTGAAGATTTCCGTAGACAGTCTCGATAAATGCCACTCGCCAAACGCAACTACTTCTATTTTAGATCCCCGATTGACGATGCGCTTCATGGTTGGTCGATATTCCGATCAAGTTTCACCCCACAGAAACTCCTACAGCCTTGAGACAAGCCAGATTTTTCTCAGTGTTTGCATCGTTAAGGATCGTAGATCAAACAACTTCGGGAATGGTACAAGCCGAATTTGCCCTCCTCACGAAGTGGGGCAAAGCCCTCGCCTAACCCCTTCTCCCTGGGGAGAAGGGGAACTAGAGTTTGCTCCCTCTCCCCAGGGAGAGGGTTGGGGTGAGGGCAAATTCGGATCTCATTTGATTCACGGTTCTAAATCACTTAGAGTTTCTATAAACCTGGTGAAATGACTAGATCGGCTTCTAGCATACTGTGCCAACTTGTGTGTAGATTCTTGAAACGCGACACAAATAGAGTCTCAAACCACGATCGACAAACCCTTAAATCTTTAACGCTGCTCTCATTAAAGAACAGCAGTTTTTTGAGTGACGTGATGATTTAGTAAGTATTTGTTACAAAAATTTCATAAGCCAGAAATTGTGTCGTCTACTGAAGAGATAAGGAGAAACATCGCCTTCTTAAACTCTCTGCTGAGAAGGATTTCGAGGGCAGCGATGCTCACACACACTGCTTAAACTAGCGGGATAAAGAGCGGGGGCTTGAATTGTCGGATCTGACGATTTCATTAAGATTTGACCTCGATCGACTATCTTCGTTAGAAAATCCATGTCTGGAGTTGTCGCATCCCGCGCTCTAGATGCTCACTTTTTACTTCGTCATTTTTTAGGTTTATCTGAATGAATAGCAACGGACTGCCGCCAAAACAGGGACTCTACGATCCGCAGTTCGAGCACGATGCCTGCGGAGTTGGGTTTATCGTGCAGATGAAGGGCGAAAAATCACACGCGATCGTCGAGCAAGCGTTGACCATTCTTGTGAATCTTGAGCATCGCGGCGCATGTGGGTGCGAAACCAATACTGGAGACGGGGCGGGCATTTTGATGCAGGTGCCTCACAAATTTCTCAAGCGGGTGGCAGCCGCCGAAAATATCGCGCTACCCGACGCAGGACAGTATGGCGTGGGCATGATTTATGCGTCGCCCGATCGCGCCACTCGCAGTCAGAGTCGGCAGATTTTTGAGCAAATTGTGGCAGAAGAAGGTCAAAAAGTTCTCGGCTGGCGCAATGTGCCGACGAATAACGAGTCGCTGGGTGAAACCGCAAAATTGAGTGAGCCGTTCATGCAGCAGGTGTTTATTCAACGCGCTGCGGGGCTGGCGAACGACCTCGATTTTGAACGAAAGCTCTATGTAATTCGCAAGCGATCGCACAATGCCATTCGAGCGACTCACATCGACTCGTGCTGGTATCCGTCGAGTCTGTCGTGTCGCACGATCGTCTATAAAGGAATGCTGATGACCGCGCAAGTCGGGCAATATTACCCCGAACTCAGCGACCCCGACCTCGAAAGCGCGCTGGCGCTGGTGCATTCTCGATTTAGCACCAACACCTTTCCAAGCTGGGAGCGATCGCACCCTTATCGCTACATCGCGCACAACGGCGAGATCAACACGATGCGCGGCAACATCAACTGGATGAACGCTCGTCAGTCACTGTTTGAGTCGGAGCTGTTTGGCGACGACATGCAGAAGATTCAGCCTGTGATCAACGTTGAGGGCAGCGACTCCACGATCTTTGACAACGCGCTCGAACTGCTGGTGTTATCGGGTCGATCGCTGCCTCACGCGATGATGATGATGATCCCCGAACCGTGGACGGCGCACGAGTCGATGAGCGACGAGAAAAAAGCATTTTACGAATATCATTCTTGCCTAATGGAGCCGTGGGATGGTCCTGCCTCAATCGCCTTTACCGATGGCACGATGGTGGGCGCGGTGCTCGATCGCAACGGGCTGCGTCCCTCTCGCTATTACGTGACCAAAGACGATCTCGTGATCATGGCATCTGAGGTTGGAGTGCTGCCGATCGAGCCTGAGCGCATCGCCTTAAAAGGTCGTCTAGAGCCGGGGCGAATGTTTCTCGTCAACCTGGAAGAAGGGCGAATTGTTGCGGATGACGAGATCAAAAACCAGGTTGCCACCGAGCATCCTTACCGCGAGTGGATCAACCAGCACATGGTCGAACTTGCCACAGTGAAAGATGCGCCACCAGAGGACGATCAAGAATTCACGCCAATCATTCAGCGTCAGACGGCGTTTGGCTATAGCTTTGAAGATTTGCGGTTATTGCTGGCTCCAATGGCGCGAGATGGCGTAGAAGCGATCGGGGCAATGGGTTCTGATACGCCTTTGTCCGTCCTGTCCGATCGACCCAAATTGCTTTACGACTATTTCCAGCAGCTATTTGCCCAAGTCACCAATCCGCCGATCGACTCGATTCGCGAAGAGATTATTACGTCAGCCGAGACGACGATCGGATCGGAGCGCAATCTCCTTAAGCCAGAGCCAGAAAGCTGTCATCTGATCGAACTCAAAACGCCGATTCTCAGCAATGAGGAATTGGCAAAACTCAAGCATATTCATGAGGGCGGATTCAAATCGGTGACGCTGCCGATCGTCTTCGATCCCAAAACTGGCGCAACTGGACTTGAACGGGCGATGGATGAGATTTGCGATCGGGCAAGCCAAGCGATCGAGACAGGCGTGAATATTCTGATTCTTTCCGATCGCGGCATAAACGCAGACAAGGCACCGATCCCCGCCCTGCTTGCGGTCGCGGGACTGCATCACCATTTGATTCGACAAGGCACTCGCACACGAGTCGGACTTGTCCTCGAATCGGGCGAACCCCGCGAGGTGCATCATTACGCGATGCTGATTGGCTACGGCTGCGGGGCGATCAATCCCTATCTCGCGTTTGAGTCGATGGCAGACATGATTCATCAGGGATTGTTGGTCAACGTCGATTACAAAACCGCGTGTAAGAATTACGTCAAAGCTGCTACTAAAGGAGTCACCAAAGTCGCCTCTAAGATTGGAATTTCGACGATTCAGAGCTATCGCGGTGCCCAAATCTTTGAAGCGATCGGGCTAAATCAGTCGATTGTCGATCAATATTTCACCTGGACGGCTTCTCGGATCGAAGGCGCAGATCTCGAAGTCATCGCCAAAGAAGCGGCGCTGCGACACAATCATGCGTTTCCCGATCGCGAGGTCAACGGTCACACGCTGGATGTGGGCGGCGAATATCAGTGGCGCAAAGAAGGCGAGGCGCACCTCTTTAGCCCCGAAACGATTCACACCTTGCAAAAAGCGGTTCGCACTGGCAGTTACGACGCTTATAAGCAATACGCTGCTCTAGTCAATGAGCAAGGTCAAAAACACTACACCCTACGCGGACTGCTGGAATTTAAGCAGCGCGAATCGATCCCGATCGAGGACGTGGAATCGATCGAATCGATCACCAAGCGCTTCAAAACGGGCGCGATGAGCTACGGGTCGATTTCTCAAGAAGCACACGAATCCTTGGCGATCGCCATGAACCGGATTGGCGGCAAATCCAACACGGGCGAAGGTGGCGAAGACCCCGATCGCTACACCTGGACAAACGATCGCGGCGACTCTAAAAACAGCGCCATTAAACAAGTGGCATCGGGTCGCTTTGGGGTGACAAGCCTTTATCTATCTCAGGCGCGAGAAATTCAAATCAAAATGGCACAGGGCGCAAAACCGGGCGAAGGCGGACAGCTTCCCGGCAAAAAAGTCTATCCCTGGATTGCCAAAGTGCGTCACTCAACCCCCGGAGTCGGGCTAATTTCGCCCCCGCCGCACCATGATATTTACTCGATCGAAGACCTCGCCGAGTTGATTCACGATTTGAAAAACGCCAACCGAGCCGCACGAGTTAGCGTCAAGCTCGTGTCAGAAGTGGGAGTGGGCACGATCGCCGCCGGAGTCGCCAAAGCTCACGCCGATGTAGTGCTGATTTCTGGATTCGATGGCGGCACAGGCGCATCGCCGCAAACCTCGATCAAACACGCTGGCTTACCCTGGGAACTCGGACTCGCGGAAACGCACCAAACGCTGGTTCTCAACAACCTTCGCAGCCGCATCGTCGTCGAAACCGATGGACAGATGAAAACCGGACGCGATGTCGTGATCGCCGCCCTGCTCGGCGCTGAGGAATTTGGATTTGCGACGGCTCCCCTCGTGACGCTGGGCTGCATCATGATGCGCGTGTGTCACCTCAACACCTGTCCGGTCGGAGTCGCGACCCAAGATCCATTCCTGCGAAAGAACTTCACAGGTGACCCCGCACACACGGTCAACTTCATGACCTTTATCGCTCAAGAAGTCCGTGAACTGATGGCAAAACTGGGCTTCCGCACGATCGACGAAATGGTTGGACGCACCGATGTTCTCGAACCCAAGCAAGCCGTCGAACACTGGAAGGCAAAAGGACTCGATTTCTCGAAAATTCTCTATCAGCCAGAAGTTGGTGACGAAGTGGGTCGCTATTGTCAGATTCCGCAAGATCACGGACTCGACAAATCCCTCGATATCACGACGCTGCTCGACTTGTGCAAAGGGGCGATCGAGACTGGCGAATCCGTCTCAGCCACACTGCCCATCAAGAATGTAAACCGCGCAGTCGGCACCATTCTCGGCAACGAAATCACCAAACGTCACTGGCACGGCTTGCCCGAAGACACCATTCAGCTACACTTCCAGGGCAGTGCGGGTCAGAGCTTTGGCGCATTTGTGCCTAAAGGTGTCACCCTCAAACTCGAAGGCGATGCCAATGACTATCTCGGCAAAGGCTTGAGCGGCGGCAAAATCATTCTCTACCCGTCAGCAAAGTCCACTTTCGCTGCCGAGGAGAACGTCATCGCCGGAAACGTGGCGCTTTATGGGGCGACCTCTGGCGAAGTTTACATCCGAGGCATGGTCGGCGAACGCTTTGGGGTGCGTAACTCTGGCGTGAACACGATCGTGGAAGGCGTTGGCGACCACGGCTGCGAATATATGACGGGCGGCAAAGTCGTGATTTTGGGCAAAACCGGACGCAACTTTGCAGCAGGCATGAGCGGAGGCGTTGCTTATGTTCTTGATGAGCAGGGCGACTTTGCGACACGCTGCAATCAGCAAATGGTCGGACTCGAAACCCTAGAGGATGCTGAAGAAATCGCCGATCTTCGGCAACTGATCCAGCAGCACGCTGACTATACCCAAAGCCAAAAAGCTGCCAACGTTCTCGCCCACTGGGAGGACATGCTGCCCAAGTTTGTCAAGGTGATGCCCAAAGACTATAAGCGGGTTTTGCAAGCGATTTCTGCGGCGATCGCGGCTGGCTTAAGTGGTGACGACGCACTCACCGCCGCTTTTGAAGAAAACTCTCGCGATGTCGCCCGAATTGGTGGCAGCTAACCTTCTCATATCCTCTGGGGCAATATTTTTTGCCTCCATTTCCTTAATCATCACCATCTATAAGACACCATCATGGGAAAACCAACGGGCTTTATCGAATTTCTGCGCGAGTTGCCCTCGGATCGATCGCCCCTCGATCGCATTCAAGACTGGAACGACATTCACCAGCCGATGCCCGAAGACAAACTCCGCACTCAAGGCGCACGCTGCATGGATTGCGGCATCCCGTTTTGCCACAGCGGCACGTTGATTAGCGGCATGGCAAGCGGTTGCCCTGTGAATAATCTGATTCCTGAGTTCAACGATTTGGTCTATCGCGGACTGTGGCACGAAGCGCTCGATCGTCTGCATAAAACCAATAATTTTCCCGAATTCACGGGTCGCGTCTGTCCTGCACCCTGCGAAGGCTCGTGTGTTTTGGGCATCAATAATCCGCCCGTCACCATTAAAAATATTGAATGCTCGATCGTCGATAAAGGCTGGAGCGAAGGCTGGATCAAGCCCGAACCGCCCACCAAACGCACGGGCAAAAAAGTCGCCATCATCGGCTCAGGACCTGCCGGACTGTCGGCGGCTGCACAGCTAAACAAGTCGGGTCACTGGGTCACGGTTTATGAACGCGCCGATCGTCCGGGCGGACTGCTGATGTACGGCATCCCCAACATGAAGCTGGAGAAAGAAGAAGTCGTGCTGCGTCGCCTCAAAGTGCTTGAAGAGGAAGGCGTGACCTTTGTTTGCAACACCGAGGTCGGCAAGGATTTGCCCGTCGAAAATTTGCTCAAAGACTTTGATTCGGTTGTGCTGTGCGTCGGAGCAACTAAGCCGCGTGACTTATCGATCGCAGGTCGCGATTTAAAAGGCATTCGCTTCGCAATGGATTTTCTCAGCGCGAACACCAAAGCCATTTTGAATCAGAGCAGCAATGGCAACTTCATTTCCGCCGCAGACAAAGACGTGGTGATCATCGGCGGCGGCGACACCGGAACCGACTGCGTAGGAACTTCCCTTCGTCACGGGTGTAAGAGCCTCGTCCAGCTCGAAATTTTGCCTCAGCCTCCACAAGAGCGCACCCCTGACAACCCTTGGCCTGAGTGGCCCAAAGTCTATCGCCTCGACTATGGACAAGAAGAAGCTGCTGCTAAATTTGGCGACGATCCGCGCGGCTATCTCACGACCGCAACCCATTTTGAGGGGGACGAAAATGGACAAGTCAAAGCCGTCCACACGATCGAGGTCAAGTGGGAGAAAAACGAGAAGGGACAGTTTATCCCGCAGCCCATTCCTGGCACTGAGAAAGTGTTACCCGCGCAGCTTGTCCTGTTGGCGATGGGCTTCTTAGGACCTGAGCAACCCCTGCTTGATGCGCTGGGAGTCGATCGAGATGCCCGCAGCAACGTCAAAGCCGACCATGAGAAGTATGTCACCAGCCTTCGTGGAGTGTTTGCGGCTGGCGACTGTCGGCGGGGGCAAAGCTTGGTCGTTTGGGCGTTTAACGAAGGTCGCGGTGCGGCTCGTGAGTGTGATCGCTATCTCATGGGCAGCACTGACTTGCCTTAAGGTCGTCACTCGCTAGAGCCAATAACCATTTGCACGACAAAGGGCTTACCGCCGTCTCTGTGATAGCGGTCTGCCCATTCGCGGATCACCTCATCAAGTTCTTCAAGCGCCCGATCGACCTTCTCTGGTGGAATATCTAATTCTTCTAAAACTCGCATCACTTGAGTTTGACGGTCTGCCCAGTCTTTGATCAGCCTAAAAAATCGAGCCGTGTCTTCTACCATGACGTAGGCGCGTTCTTCTTGACCATCCGGTGAATAGGAGGCGCGGGTGAGAGCATAAAACGGCATTCCCCACGGTGAGTCGATGCGGGTGACAGTGCCCGAATAAATCAGACGACGCTTGATATGTTCTGCTAGGGCTTCGCTCATGGGCATCTGCTGATCTTGAGGCGAGTCTTCTTGAGAGCGAGTATGAAGAAACTCGATGAGGTCGAGAAACTGGAATGAATTGACTAATTGGGCATCGGGTAAGTTAGGCGGCAACTTTTGCTCAATGTGGCGTTTTTCATCGGAGTTAAGGTTTGTCCCAGGAACCCGCGATCGCCCAGGTTGCCAAGAATATTGCTCTAACCAAACGTAGGGGAGTTGAATCAAGTAGCGAGGTTCTTGCGAACCCAGCATTTTCAGCAGCTTTCCTTCAGTTAATGCCTGTCTGACTTCTTCTACGATCGCTTTGACCCGCTTTGGCTCAAGGTGATGCAGATGCCCGGTCATTCGCAGGTTGCTGTCTTGCTCTAAATAGGTGGTGTAGATGGCGCATTTTGCGGCGGTTGCGGCTGCATCTAAAAAAGCCCCATGTCGGTGTCCACTCGTCCGCATCGCGCTGAAGGCAAGATAAAGCATGATCTGATCCATCGCGCTAGGGCTGAGGAGCTTGATCAGATCGATGTCATTGATCATGTCAGGAAAAATCTCCGAAAGAGCTAATACTCAATATATCTATGAATGCACTGAGACCCTAACTATCTTGAAAAATTGAATGGTTAGAGTCAGTTAGTGTTAAGTATTGTTTCTTAACTATTCCCACATAGGCTAAAAAATTAATCATTGAAAGCAAAAATGGAAGCAATCTCTAAGGTAGGAGCTTCCATTCTTGGGTTATCTTTGAGTCAAGAAATCTCAGGGAACAGAATATAATCAATGCTTAAACCGTAAGTTAAGCGACGTTTTGAGTATTGAACGGAGGATGAAAACGACTTTCAATCCGTCCGCTTCCCCGATGGGCGAGATAGTAGCTTTGTGGCTCTGAGTGAGTCAGCAAAGAGGTGAGGGAAATCTGCTTCAGCCCAGGTAAAAACTCAACCTGGTGAAGACCTACGGCTACGGAACCGAGAAGCAAACTGATTAGAGTGACAGAGGTTTGAGCACGCATAGGTTAGGTCTAGTTCGGTGTATCTATTTACAGATACAGACCCTCTATTAGGTGATCAGGATAAACTGATGTGACTTTTCTAAATTCAGTAGTCCTATGTATTAAATTCTGTGCTGAGAACCTCAACCCTTATATGCTGGGGCGGACGGAAAAACAGAATCTACTAAGATCCAGCGTCCACTGAAGTTTATGCTACCGAAAATAGAAATAGCATCTCCGTGTTCATGTTGGCTTAACTGTTGATCAACCTCTGGCTTAAGGGTGACTAATGCCCACTCTTCTTTGACTTGATTCGGCTCACAAAATTTCTCTAAAACGATCGTATAGTCTTGCTCGGCGTGTCGGTGAAACGTGCCAGAGAAGTTTGGTGGGGCGGCTGACGGGTGAGGTAAGGTGCGAATGGGACAATTTCCACTGCTGGGGTATGCCTCTGGAGCGTTTAGGTAATAGTGTTGCCAGTAGAGCCAGTCAGGATGATTGGGGGTCAGATTGAAAAAAGGAATAATGGCAGCAGGCGCGATCGGGTCTTCTAAAAGAGCATTTTGCAGCGATCGCACCGACAACTCTCTGGGCTGACAGGCTTGCTCAACGCACAAGACGGCTGCCATTCCTGCGGCTTGTCCAATTCCTAAGACAACGGGCTGAAGGCGAGTCGCTCCATTCGCAATGTGAGAAACCGAAATGTTTTTCTCGCACGCTAAAAAACCATCGGTGACTTGTGGCACTAACGCCCCGTAGGGAATCGTGAAGGGGGTGCCCGTCCAGCGTCCGCCCCAGCGAATTGATTTAGGCTGTAATGAAATGTCGCCACTGGGGTAGTGATGATCATTGACGTAGTTGCCGATGGCGATCGACTGGCAACTATTCTCAGCAATCTCGCACCCCTGAGCCGTAGTGCTGATCGGCAGCGGGGCGACCTGTCCTTTCGGTAACAAATCTTGCTCTCGAACGGTGGCTAACCCTGCAAGTCTTCGGCTCTCTCGATAGTAAGGATGAAGGGCATAGGCATTCCCTCCTAGAGTCGTTGAGACGGGAAAAATCTCCTCTGCTAAACCAAAATGTCCTAACTCGGTTTGGATAAAGTGGGCAAAGCCTTGAGTGTGCCAGAGCGCTTCTTGAAGGAACTGCGATCGCTCCGCTGTCGAGCCGATCAGTCGCTCAACGCCTTCTCCATAGTCATTGCCTGCGATCGGCCAATTGATCATGAAGCGGTTTCCGGGCAAGCGTCCGTAGTTCAAAAACGTTTCGGCTCCGTGATCTGCCCAAGCTTGGGTAAACTTCGCTCGATCGTAATGAGGCGGTGCCGGAATTTTTGGAGCCAGTCCTTCGCCAAAGTCTTGCAGCACGACTACCCACGTCGGCGCTTGAACGGGATAGGTTTTGGTGAGGGTGTTGGGTGCGATCGGCGCACTGGGTTCTCCCCATTCAGTCTGAAACTCCCAGCCCCAGCGATGTGGAATGTCTCCGAGTGCCAGCAAGTCGCCAAGCTCGGTGCCGTCGAGGGTGATTTTGGCGAAGATCGTGAAGTCTGCGAAGCGAACGCCGATGACTCGATCGCCCTTTTTTAAAACCTCTAGGGGCGTTTGTGCTTGAATCCAAGTCAGATTTGGAAGTTTGGCAACCCAATCGGCAAAAATATCTGCCCCAACTCGCGGATCGTAGGTGAAGAAACTCACCCAGGCGTTGTCTAACCCTTCTGGCTGACGCTGCTGCAACTCTTTTAGGAATGCGCCCCAAATCCCGGTTTGAAAGGCGGCTAACTCGTTGCCGTCTGGTGCAGACACTCCTGCGCTTGTCAACATTCCGCCTAACCAAGAAAACTCGCTGACTACGATCGTGCTGACTCCGCGTCGAGCCGCTTGAATCGCTGCCGCTGTTCCTCCAGTGCCGCCACCTACTACTAATACATCAGTCTTAAGAATTTGCATCGAACGAGTACTCACAATAAGACGCTAAAGACATCGTATGAAGATGAAGTACCCAATCGCGAACGAATTTAGGCGTTGCTGAATGTAGATATGAAATGCCCTCCTCACGAAGTGGGGCAAGCCCTCGCCAACCCTTCTCCCCAGGAAGAAGGGAGCCAGAACTCTTGTCCCCTCTCCATTAGGGAGAGGGCTAGGGTGAGGGCAAGATCTGTGCTTCATCGATCGATTCAGCAACGCCCGAATTTAGCTTCGCGTTTACGATCGGCGATCGTTCCCTACTCAACAAGTTTCTCAATCTGTCGAGTGGAACGGATTGCGGTGCAGTTTTCTTAAGGAGCGATCGTTGATCGTATCCTCAATTTGTCTCAGGCGTAACTCGATCGCGCTCATCGTTTTATAAGGTGTCAATATCAATGTTTTCATAGAGAGAGACGATTTCGATTTGAGTTTCAAAAGTAGACAATGACAATGTGATATTCGGCTCGTCATATTCTGAGAGCAGCCATTGATTAGCAGCCGTTTTAACATAATGTTCTACATGAATCTTGTATTGATCGATGAGAAGATATTCGCGGAAGCTATCAATGGTGCGATAAGCAGAGAATTTTTCGCCGTGGTCATAATCCTGCGTTGATTTAGATAGCACTTCAGCAATAAAGCAAGGATTCGTGACTGTATCAGTACGCCCCGTTTGAAGCTGTAGAGGCTTTTCGATAACCATCACATCGGGATAAGTATAAAGATTGCGTGTCCCTTCGGGAGAGGCTTTACCACCGGGAATCCAAAGGCGTTGATCGGTATAAAAAGTTCGATACGGCTTTCCTTTCAGGGCAAGTTTGATCAAAATGTATAGATTGCCAGCAATATCGTTGTGATCAGGGGTTCCTCCGGTCATGAGCTTAATTTCTCCATTTACATATTCATGACGTTCCTCTGAAGCTACTTCAAGTTCCAGGTATTCTTCGCGAGTATAGGTGCGTTGTTCAAGTGCTTGTGTCATGGTGTGTTTTCAACTTCTATCTTTATTCTGCTGGCATTTGGTGAATGATTTCCATTGTTTTGACGCTGACGGTGCAAACCCGATCGAGCAAGTCAATCACCTGTTCTTGATAGTCGGCAAATTTGTA
>Ga0209511_1002830_pt1 | contig 13788 bp, 10 predicted proteins | sample SSSSmetaG_FD_184141 | JGI IMG/M metagenome (GOLD analysis project Ga0209511, IMG submission 184141) | Glacier valley bacterial and archeal communities from Borup Fiord, Nunavut, Canada, to study Microbial Dark Matter (Phase II) - ​SSSS... | ecosystem: Environmental > Aquatic > Freshwater > Ice >...
ACCCATAACCGCCGCTTAGTGCGCGATTATGAGCGACTGACCACCTCCGTCGAAGCTTTTATTTACTTGGCAATGTGCCGCTTACTACTTAAACGATTGGCTATTGCTAACTTATGAAACGAGTTCTTAGATTATTTTACTAGCAACTAATAACCAATAACTAAAAACCAGTATAGCGCAGCCAATCGGGGCGGGCAATCGTAATATCTTTTAATCAACATTAAGCAATGTAATGGGTTATAATAACTGGGAAAGCTGTCAGCCGTTAGCTATCAGCTTTTAGACTTTGGTTTTTGAATTTTTACCGACAACTGACAACAGCTAACCGACAACCAATAAAAAAAATATGGAAAACATACAAAATAACACTGCGGCCTTTGTTCCGGCGGTTTCTACCAAAGATGTTCCACGCGCAGAGGCTAATAACAGCCGCGCCGTCCAGCGTATCAGCAACTATCGGCTGGCGGTAGGCTGGTTTATGAACGTGGTCTGGATAGTATCGCTGTTTGCGCTGGATTGGGATGCTCAGTGGCATATCAACGTCGGGCGTGACGGCTTCTGGACACCGCCCCATCTGGTGTTTTATAGCACCGTAGCGATTTGCGGGGTGTTGTGTCTGGGCGTAACCCTGCTGGAAACCCTGCTGTATTATCGCCGCTATCCCGGAATTAACGATGAAGCCACTACCCCCTGCCTCTTTATTTTTCATGGCCCAATAGGTTTTATGCTGGCGGGTTTTGGCATGCTGATAATGCTCAGTTCCGCCCCGTTGGACGATTATTGGCATCGGATTTTCGGGATTGACCTGGAAATCTGGACACCCTTTCATGTGATGTTACTGTTGGGTATTAGTATTGCTAACCTGGGCATGCTGTATCTCTTTGCCTCGGAAATGAACCGCCGCAAAGCCTGGGCAAAACCCGGCCCGACTAACCTCCTTCTGGCAAACCTGCGGGACTTGGTGCGTCCGGCGACGCTCGGTTTGGCGGTGGCGGGGATGGCGATGTACACCCGGCTCTGGTTTCTTTTTGCTGAAACCTCCTTTGGCATTAGTGGCAAACCCGGCACTTTAACGCTGGGCACTTATAAGCTGTCGGCCTATTCGTTGGTGCTGGCGGGCGTGCCGTTCTTGTTGGTGGCTCTGGTATATGCTACCGGGCGACCCGGTATCGCCACCCTGACCGGGCTGTTATTATTGGTTTTCCGCTTTTTTGATGTGATTTTGGTCAACCTGGGAATTCAGTCGTTGGCGGTTGGTCAGGGAATTAGTTTGCGCTCCGAGGTGAACGACAACCTGGGCATCTTTACCACTTATCCAGTCTATACTTTCGCGGCGGGCTTGCTGATAGATATTGTGTACCTGCTAACCAGGCGGTGGCGGAGTGCGGGCGGCGGTTGGCATACCCTGTTGGTGGGGGTTGGTTCATCGCTGGGGGCAGGGGTTTTGTTGTTCCTGATAGAAAGACCCTGGGAAACCTTTAATAATACCATCAACGAATTGCTGAAAACCAATAGCAATCCTTTGCTAACGTCTTTTCTTAAAAATAGTATGTTCTATCCGGCTTACTGGCAAGCCCTACCTCTGGTGATTGTTATCGCGATGCTGGCGGGGGTGGTCGGGATGGGGTTGGCGACCTCGTTGCGCTACACCGAGCGTTAGAAAGTTTTGAGTGTTGAATTTTGAGTTTTAAGTTAAGGGTAAGAAAGCCCAAAATCAGGCTAATGTCTTTGCTAGGTTTAATGGTGTTCCTGGCAATTCCTGGAACAGTTTTGGCTCAGACGACGGTGCGGGGCAGCGAGTGTAAACCGGGGGCCGAATGTACCGCCGGGAACTATCGGGTTAAGCTAACCTTGAACCAGACCAGTTTTAATACCACCGACGATTATTTCGTGACAGTTGACCAGCTAGACTCCCTTTCGTCGGACTGGCGGTTGGAGGTAGATGTTATCCCTAGCCGAGGTACTTCCGCCACGACTGTTAAATATACCGACGATAACGGCGACCGGGTGCGGCGGCAAACGAAAATTCATTTCCCTATCGGTGGTAGTTGGACAATTCAGGTGATAATTCAAGGACAGGTAAATAACGGTTATTTGCGTCTACCCGCGACGGTGGAAGCCCCACCCAAACTCCCCGATTGGCTGGCCTGGGTTATCGGTTTATCGCCGCTAATCGGTTTGATTGGTTTCGCGATTGGGCAGTGGCGGTTTATTGTGTGGCGCAAACGGGCCGCGCTGTTGGTGCAGGCAGAATCCGAATCCTCATCCTCAATCAAAATACCCCTCAATCTTTAGCCTATCCCATTGCTATATTTGGTAAAATTAAAGGAGCAGACGGGCTACGTCCGTTTGTTTTATATTAAACGAAATTATATACTTTTATTTAGAGAGGACTCTTATAAATGCCTAAAGCGATTTGGAATGGGGCAGTCTTAGCCGAAGCCCCCGCCGAAAAGTGCGAAATTGTGGAAGGGAACGTCTATTTCCCGCCCGAAGCGATTAACAAAGACTATTTTGATACCACCAGCCAGACCCACACCGTTTGTAGCTGGAAAGGCACGGCCAGCTATTTCAACGTGGTGGTAGATGGCAAGACTAACAAGGATGCCGCCTGGTATTACCCGGAACCCAAAACCGCCGCCAAAAACGTTACAGGCTATATCGCCTTCTGGAAGGGCGTAAAAGTCGAAAAGTAGTACCCTGGTGATATAAGATATAAGCTAAACAAATAAGTTATATTTACTACAGAGACACAGAGGCACAGCGAAAAATAAAATTTTAAACTGTGTCCCTGTGTCTCTGTGGTAAAAAATTTATGGTAAATTAGTCGAGGTTATACATAAAGCCGTTTTACATCAAAGAGGCCGCCATCGCTTTTATGTCCTAACATTTGCTCAAGCATTGCGTCGGCGGTTATTAAGCCCCAGCCCATCCCGTGCCCGGTCAGGCCCACCGCATAATAAATTTCGGTTTGAGTGACGGGCGGGGTAGTTGCCACTTGAAAGGTTGGGGCTGGAACAATCGGCTGCTGGATTGGTTGGAACTGACCGGGCACTTCCGGCAACCGCCCCACTAACGGCAAGCCATCCACCGCGAAACCCATAATCCCGGCCCAGCGTCGCACAATCGGAGCGGCTTTTACCACATCCGGGAAGTGTTTCTGCAAGAATTCTTCAAGGGTCGCTTGCACCCAAGCGGTTGGCACTTCGTCATAGCCCACCTCAAGTTCCGGGTGCTGTCCACGCCCGCCGCCTAATAAAAAACTGCCATTGGGCAACTGTCGGAAATATTCATAACCATAATTTGAGTAGGCCAGCCTGTCCATAACTTTATGGCCCACCGGGGCAGTCATCAGGATTTGGCCGCGCCGGGGGGCTACTTTGTCGTTAAAGTAGGAGCTGATAAGCGGCGAATAAGCGTTGGTGCAAAGGGCCACCTGCTCGCAAACAACCTGCAAACCCCGTGCCTCTACCAATAGTTTACCGTCATTAGTCTGGCTGATGGCATACACTTCCGCCGGACAGAACAATTTTGCCCCCTGTTTAGCGGCATCGTCCAGCAAAGCGTTCACCAACCCAACCGGGTCAAGACCAAAATCGTCAGGCTGCAAAATTGCCGCCCCAAAGCCGCGCTCAAAGGGGTCGGTAGGGCTAAAACTTACATCCAAACCATCCTCGCGCATAAGCTGGTAAGCCTGGGTTAATAACTCGCTTTCAGTAGTATCTATGGCGGTGATGGCGGCCCCGCACCGAATCGAGAATGTGCCAAAAATCTCGATAAACTCCAGGGTTTTGCGCTGGTTCTCGCGGGTCATAAACCACAACTGACGAGCTTTATCGCGCCCGTAGCGTTTAACCCCGGTGGCGTAATTATCGGTAGCTCCCATCATACAAAACCCCGCATTGCGCCCGGTAGCCCCGGCTGCTGGGAAGCGACTTTCCAGCACCGCCACTTTTCGCCTGCTTTTTGCCAGGGTGTTGGCGGTGTAGGCTCCCATAATCCCTGCGCCTATTACCACCACCTCAAATTCTTGTAAATTCCTGTACTCGGCTGGTTGCTGCCAGATTGAAACGCTCATAATTTTCCTTACCCTTCTACTGATATGCTTTAATATTTGGCAGAGCATACCAATGTGGTAAAAGTCTGTCAATTTTTTCTTAGCCCTAAGACCTATTGAAAGCCTTTTAATCTTCTGTTAATATTTGAGAGGTATCAATCAGGGATTATAAAACTTTTGCTCAGGACTAAATTGCAACTACTTTTTTAGCAAACTAACCAAATGGAAAAGACAGGTAACTATGAGTGAAAATTCCCTAAAATCTAATTCGGTGGTTATATCCGAGCAAGCTGTTTCCAGCACTTCGCTAGTTGTAGCGCGTAATCTGGTTAAAAAGTTTGGACAGCGTTCTGCCGTTAACGATGTTAGCCTGGACATAAGGCCCGGTGAAGTATTTGGTCTGTTAGGGCCAAACGGGGCAGGTAAATCTACCACTATCAACATGCTTTCCACCTATCTGCAACCCACCTCTGGCACGGTCATGATTAATGGCCTCGACACCAAAAAAAACTCAGCCCAGATTAAGCAAATTATCGGCGTGATACCCCAGGAATTAGCTATCTACGAAGTTAACACCTGTGAAGAGAATATGAATTTCTACGCTGAAATTTTTGGCCTGAAACCCGCCGCCCGTAAACAGCGCGTTGAGTCTTTGCTGACTTCGGTGGGATTGTGGGATAGGCGCAAAGACCAGGTGAAAAAGTTTTCTGGTGGTATGAAACGCCGTCTGAACATTGCGGTGGGTTTAATCAATGACCCGCTATTTGTAATGATGGACGAGCCCACCGTTGGGGTTGACCCCCAATCGCGCCAGAGTATTTACGAGATTATTGCTAACCTTAAAGAACAGGGCAAGGCGATTCTTTATACTACCCAATATATGGAAGAAGCCGAGCAACTTTGTGACCGCATTGCGATTATTGATAATGGCCGACTTATCGCACAGGGGACGCTGGACGAGCTTCTGAATCTATCCGAGAAGCGCATTGTGATAGAAAAACCTCGTGGTTTGGCGCAGGTGTTCCTGCAACTAACCGGGCATGAGTTCCGTGACGAGTAGCAGTGAAATAAACCTAACCCCCTGTCCCCTTCCCTGATTCAGGGAAGGGGAATAATACTTCTTTGTGGAGATAGAAAATGCTAAAAGTTTGGGCGGTTTTTAAGCGGGAAATGTTGGAGTTAGCCAAGACTCCCCTGGCTTTTGTCTGGAGTTTGGCTTTGCCGCTAGTCCTGATTGTGCTGGTGGGGCAACTTAATTTTGGTGGCTCTAACGATGGCAAATTTACCATCAGCATCCCGGTGGTGGTTCAGGATAACGGGGCGGGCACTCAGCAATTTATCGGAATATTAAAACAAATTCCTGGCGTAACCCTGGAAGAAATGTCGTTGGACGAAGCCAAGCAACACGTTGAAACCAAAAGTGACCGGGGCGGCTATATCCTGTTCCCGGCGGGTTTTAGCCAATCTCTGCAAGGCGGACAACAGGCCAGCCTGAACGTAATAACTGATACCGGGACGGGCGGACAAATTATTCGTTCGCTGGTGCAATCGGTGGCTGACCGCTATAACACTACCCAACTGTTAGTGACGGCAGCCGCCCAGCAAGCCCAACAGAACAACCAGACCTTCGATGCCCAGGCAGCGGCTCAACGAGCGGCAGCCTTGCAACAAAGCAACAAACCCCCTATTACGGTGGTGGCCCAAAATGCAGGGGGCGCAAGTTATAATATGTTTGATCAGGTTGCTCCTGGTTATGCTACCATGTTTATCATTTTGGGTTTAAGTGCCCTGGTAGGTTCGGTTATGACTGAGCGGACACGCGGCACGATGAGTCGGTTGGCAGTTATGCCCCTGCCCAAGTGGGCCTATATGACCGGGAAAATGCTTTCACAATTTGTAATTGGTTTTGCTCAAGTTGTGGTAATGCTGGGTATCGCCGCCCTATTTTTCAAGGCTCATATTAATGGCGATAATATTCTGGGGATTTTCCTGCTGATTTTAACTTTGAGTTTTGCCGCTACTGCGCTGGGGATGTTGTTAGCCAGCATTTTCAAGAGCGAAGGAGCCAGCCGCCCGGTTGTGACGATTATCGCTCTGATAGGTTCGCTGGTAGGTGGTTCGTGGTTTCCCATTTGGTTATTGCCAGATTGGGTTCAACAGGTAAGTAAAGTAACGATTAATAGCTGGGCAATGCAAGGCTTTAATGGCCTGATGATTTTCGGGCAGAGCCTTAGCACGGTGCTAGTGGATATTGTGGCGTTGGCGATTTACGGGGCAATCTGCCTGTTCCTGGCAACCCGCTTCTTCCGCTATAGCGAAACGGCCTAAATCGTTGTTAGTTGTTGGTTATTGGTTGATAGTTAATCTATTTCCCCTTGACAGAATAGTATCGTATCACTTACAACGGAGGATGAAACTACATTAGAAGGGCGGCTTGATAGGTCGCCTGATGGTTTTGATGGAATAAGCTGAATTTATTTATAGTATGACTGAAAGGTAAACTATAGTTGTCGTCACTTCCTACCTTTGACCGAGTGGCCTTACGCAAAGCAATTAACTCAGTTCAGATTGAGAAAATCCTCGGCTTGTTTTTTACCAGAATACCAACGGTACGCTCCTATCAGGCTAACAATCGCGGCAAGACCAATCAGGTTTATCAAATTATTACCGACCAGGGCCGTTTTATTGCCCATATCCTGAACCCCTCTACTAACATTGGGTTTCCCCGTAGTCCCGAAGATTTGGCGTATATTTTTGCTTTTCAGGACGCGGCAGGAGTGCCTTTACCCCAACGCTATCAGACATTATCCAGGCAGAATTATGTTCAGATTGAATTAATGGACAGCCACTATTATGTGACTTTGCATCAATTTGTGGCGGGAGGCTCTTTGATGCGGTTCAACCGAGCGCAGTGGCTTGAGTTAGCGGGGCTAGTTGGCAAACTTCATAATGCCGCCAGGGGTATAATTTTGCCTGTGCCAGATAGTCGAAGTTGGTCTATAGATGGTTTTATTGAGCAATTCGAGCTTTCCAAGCCAGACCCTGCCTTGATACTGGCTGAGATTGAGGAAGGTTATTACTTTAAAGATTATTTTGAGGAATTTGATAGAGTTTTGCGAGAAGCCCGCCACCAAATAGTGCCGGGTTTAAGTACCTTAACGAAATATCCAATTCACGGGGATATTAATCGGAACAACCTCTTGTACCAGCAAAACCAACTGGTGGCAGTGCTAGACTTTGATAATTGCCATCAGGATTATTTCTGCGAAGATTTGAGTGTCCCTCTATTGAATCATAGCACCTTCGCCGATCCAGGCCGTGTTCGAGCGGTTGCCAGCAGCTTCTTAAATCGTTATAGCCAGGTCAGCCATCTCCCTCAAGCGGAGCTAGACTTAACTCTATATTGTTGGTTAGTTTTTTTAGCCTGGTATTCGGCCCTAAACTTAACTCAGGGCTTAAAGGCGGCTAATACCAGGGATAAATTTCAACGACTAAAGGATAACACCCAGGCCAGTGTCGAAAAATTACGGGCGGTGGTAAGGATGGTCGAGTCAAGAATCTAGCAGGGGCAACGGGTTCATAGGGATACGTGTGCGGGGGCGACACCTGTGCCCTGTACTCAAGGGTATGTTTGGTCGCCCATCTTATTCATAAGGATAAACAGGAATTCCTTTCCAACAACCGAAAACCGATAACCGGGTTAAATAATGTTATAATCAAAATAGTGTTACAAAATAGCCCCCAAGTTCGTTATACTAGATATAGAAACCAAAATTAACCTATTAACTGATAACTGCTTGGGTGAGGTAGAAGAATGGAGTTAACCAAACAGACTACCCCTAATATATATTTTTCCTGTGAGCCAACTGACCGGGCGCAACTTGGGCTACTGACCGAGAATTTGGCTCTATCTGGCCTGAATCCCCGCTTTGAGGCTGACCCTGACCCTCTGGGAAATCGGGTCTACGTGCTGGTGATTGGGGCGCAAGGAATCAGCCAACGCCAACAGGCCGAATTGAAACAGGCTCAAAAATGGGCCAGCCGCGACCAAAAATATCACTTGTTTGCCGGAAACAGGGTTTTTCGGTTGGTGGTTATTCTGTTGCCCACAGCCCCAGATAATCTGGAACTTAAATCCCTGGCCTTAAATTACAGCCTACTGGATTTTCGGCAGGGGTTGCCCCAAAATGCTGCCGAAAAGTTACTACAGGCTCTTAACGCCCCACCCCCAACGCTGGAACTAGCGATTGAGCCCGTAAGCGAAATTATTCTGCAACTTGAGCCTGACGAGGCCGAAACACAGCTTGAAGAAGCTCCTCCGCCCCTATCAACTCCAAAATTCCAAGCTAAAATTGTGCGCCCTGAATTAAAGTTGCTGTTCTATGACGGGATTGGGCTGGCGGCTTTGCTGATAATTCTGATGCTGGGAGAAGCCCGCAACCTTCGACAGCAAAACCAACTTATAACCAACCAAAAACTAGCCGCCGAGGAGCAGCAAAGAATTTTCCAATCGCGGGAAATAGCCGTTAATGCCAACCTCATTGCCAAAACCGACCCCCAATTGAGTTTGTTATTGGCGATTGAGGCTGCTAAAACTGCCCCCACCGCCGAGGCCGCGCAGGTCTTGCGACAGGCCGTAACCCGCCTCATACCCCGCCAGCTTCAATTTGGCATGCCTAACGAAGTTTTTTCCAGAATCGTCAGCAGTGCTTTTAGTCAGGATGGGCGGTTTATTGCCCTGAGTCTGATGCCCAAAGATACTAGCAAGCAGTTGGGCCTGCAGGTTTGGGAAGTGTTAACGGAGCAAAAAGTAGCCGAGCTGACGGATAACACCTCCGAGGTTTATAACTTGGTTTTTAGCCCAAACAACAAATTACTTCTTACCGGGGGAAATTCGGCTAATAGTCAGGTCTGGGATATTGCCAGCCAACAGGTTCTATTTGAAATACCAAACTCCGGCTATGGGGTGGCTTTTAGTCCGAATAACAAGTTAGTAGCAACCGGGGGCTTTCCCCAAACATCTATCAAAATTCTTGATACTTCTAATGGTAGCCAAATCGCTGAGATAACAAATATCAAGGTTGATGATTTTAGGCCGATACAGGGAATTACTTTTAGCCCGGATAGTAAGTTGCTGGCTTATAATAATGAGCAAGCGGCTCAGGTGTTTGATATAGCTACTGGCGAAACCTTGCGCGGTTTCAGCAACGGTTTCCTCAGTCGGGGTGGGTTAGTTTTTAGCCCTGATGGAAAATTGCTGGCAGATATAGATGATAAAAAAAGTGTCCGCCTGTGGGAGGTGGCAACGGGCAAACTTGAGAGAGAAATAACTGTTTATGCGAACAATGCCGAAATATCGCGGCTGGTTTTTAGCCCCGATGGTCAAACTATTGCCATTAGTGGCTTCAACGATTTTACTAATACAATTAACACCAGCACTGGACGCTATAACGCTTATATTGCAGGAGAGTATGTAGAGTGGAGTCCTGATGGTCGCTATATCCTGACTAAAAATAACCAGACTAGGGTACTCAATCTGGTGGATGTTAGCGATGGACAAGTGTTGATGGAAATGACCCCTTCCAGCGGAGTAATTTCAGCCAGGTTTCTGGCGGGTGGCAAAACCGTCGTTTCGGTCAGTTCAGAATATAGTAGCCGTTGGAATACCCAACTTGTCCAACGCTGGGACGTTTCGCAAAAAACTGCTAGAGCGACTATTTTGGGGACTGACAGCCCAATTAAAAGCCTCACTTTTAGCCCTAACGGACGGCTATTAGCGACCATTGGTTTTGGCAAAACGGCTCAGGTGCTGGATGGCTTTAGCGGGCAAATGCTGGTTACTTTGAACGGACACACCGAGGATGTATTAAAGGTAATTTTCAGCCCGGACGCTAAATTGCTGGCTACGGTCAGCCGCGATGGTACTGCCCGCCTGTGGGAAGCCGAAAGCGGACGCACCAAAGCCATCTTGCGCGGTCATACCAAGCCAATTAACGATGCCGCTTTTAGCCCCGATGGTAAATATCTGGTAACTGCCAGTGACGATTCCACCGCCCGCATCTGAGAGGTAGAAAGTGGGCGCACTATCGTGACTTTACCCACTAAGGTTGCTTTGAGTGAAATAGTTTTCAGCCCGGATGGTAAACACTTTATAACCGATGGTTCCAATGTGCCCCAACTCTGGGAAGCCGGTACAGGCAAGCTGGTAGCAGACCTAACCTGGAAAAATAGCTTAATAAAAACCATCGCTTTTAGTCCAGATAGCAAATATTTCTTCCTGGGCAGCTATAGCTTGTCGGGGCAGGTGGGCGAGACCGCTACCGGGCGGAAGCTGGTTGATTTAGCTGGGGATTTTGGCGATTTGAAGGGGGCGATTTTTAGCCCGGATAGCCAGAAAATAACCACCGTTGAGGGCGACCAGGGTTCTGGCTGGCAAATTCGAGCTTGGGAAACCAGCACGGGCAAGGAAATCGGCCATTATCCCCCCAATAATAACGGCAGTTTCGGGGTTTCGGTGTTCAGCCCGGACGGTAAATTCGGGGCGGTTTTAACCGAGAGCTCGGTGTATGTCTGGGAGGTCAGCACTGGTCTGACTACAACCCAGATAACAGTCGGAGATGTTAACTTCTTTCAATCAAACCTTGCCTTTAGCCCGGATAACAAGATTCTGGCGGTGGGTAGTAGTCACGGTGAGGTTAGAATGTTTGCCCTGCCCGAATGTGGCCCGGTGGCGGATTTGCTTGCTCTCGCCAGCTACAAAAGCTATCGGGAATTGACCGCCTCAGAACGCGCGCAATATTTGCACCAAACCGCTCCCGAAATAGGGAAGGATGAAGGATGAGAAATGCGGAGGTAGGGGGATAGGGGAATGGGGTCAGAGGTAAGAAAAAGAAAATTAATAAGGATGGGCAGGATAAACAGGATATTTCGGAAATCCAAAGCCGGGAAGAATGGGTAGAACACGCTGCATCGTGTCCCTACCAATTCTCCTGATTTTAGATATTCGATTTTCGATTAACCCAGGGGTATTAGTCGTGCGAAAGCTTCTTGCCTTGAACCTCAACCGAATTGAGGGAAAAACCGCGACTGCTGGTAGGGGTTTCGGCAATTTCCAGATTCTCGATTTCTTCTTCCTCAACCTCCTCCATGCCCGCTACTTCCAGGCCCGAAGCCGAAGAAATCCTGATTTTTTGGGTAATGGATAGTGGCAGGGGCTCCTTAGAGTCACTTGTCTGGGAAAAAAGACTCTCGATATTAAGTTCATTTTGGAGAGAAATGGGCAGGGTCAGGCGGTCATCCTTATAATCTTCGGGACGCTCGATGCGCTGGCGAAAATTACGCTTGATATTATCCACCGCCGGGTCAAAGACACACACCCGGTCTTTCCCGGTTTCTTTGGCCCGGAACATCGCCGAGTCAGCCCGCTCAAAAAGCTGGTGAGGCTTATAGCCATCCGCCGGGAACGAAGCAACTCCGATACTCATGGTCACAATCGCCTGAGCTCCGATAACCGGGTCATCACTGGGCTGGACTAACTGCACCTCGCGGGCACTGGTGCGAATCCGTTCGGCCACAACGCGGGCTTCCTCAGCGGTAGTATCGGCTAACAAAATACACAACTCGTCCCCACCGTAACGGAAAGGCACATCTGTCGCCCGACAATTATCCCGAATGAGTTTACCCATTTCCGACAGCAACACATCCCCCTGCGCGTGCCCATAAAAGTCGTTAAACCATTTCAGGCGGTCAAGGTCAATCATCATCAGGGTCAGGGGGCGACGCTGGCGTTCGGCTCGGCGCATTTCGTTCTCGATGCGCTCCCAGAATTCGCGTTTGTTATACAAACCAGTCATTGGGTCGGTACGGGCCAATTGCCCTACTTCCTCAAATAGCCGGGCCCGTTCCGCCGCCACCGCAATTTGTTTACTGATGCCCACCGCCAGATTAAAATCGCTACCGCCAAAAGTATAAGGCCGATAACTCCCCAGGTGCATCACCCCGTAGCTGTAATCCTGAGTGCGGATGGACACACACAGGTGCGATTGGAGGCCCTGCACCCCTGATAAAACCGGGCAAATATCCTGTCCCGGCAAGCCTAGCGCGATATTTGGTACTTCATTTTGCAAGTTATTACAGGAGCTCACCGGGATAGGCGGATATTCGTCATACTCGAAGGAACGTTTGTAAAATTCCGTTTGTTCCAGGTTATCGTCTTCGTTATCCGCCGCCGTCGCACTATTACTAGAACTATCCTTGAGGTTCAATAGTTGCTCAATGCTCTCTAGTTCCTCGCTCCGTTCGTAGAGGGTGCGGAGTACCAGTGTATCATTGGTATGGTCAATCGAGTGAATCATCCCAATGTCGAAGTTAATCGAATTGGCTACCTCCAGCAAGGCGCAGCGATAGATTTCCTCGATATTGCTCAGGCCGCTAATCGCATCAATAACCCCCTGCAAACTTTCCAAATGCTGAATCTGCTGTTTTAATTCATCGTCCCGCGCCCGCACCTGTTGAATATCTTTTATGGCGATAACCCCGCCAATAATCTCGCCTTGTTGGTCGGTAATGCCGTTATAGCTGCAAGAAACCCAGATATCTTCGCTCTCATGGGTATATATGAGGGTTTCCACCTCAGTCACCGGGCTACCCTGGCTAAAGGCTCGTTTCATGGGGCAACGGGCGCACAGCAAATCGTTTTCGGGCGAATGGGGCAGCAAAACTTCCTGACAGCTATGCCCAATGGCCTCGGCTTTTTTCCAACCTGTTAAGATTTCGGCCCCTCGGCTAAGGTTAATAACCTTGAAGTCGCGGTCAATCTCGACTAAACCATCTACCCCGATTTCCAGCATCGCCTGATAGCGGCGTTGCTCGGCCTTGAGATTATTGGAGAGGGTTTGATTACGCAACAGCGAGGCTAAAATCGCCGCCATCGCCGAAAAACTTTGCTCATCAACTTTATCAAATGGCCCGGTAGCTTTGTTCAGCCCTACTAAGACCCCTTGCACTTGCCCTTCTAGCAAAATAGGCACAGCCAATTCCGAATGTAGCCCTGCCTCTAGGACAATTTTGCTGCTGGTCTGGGAATAGGCTTTGACGGGCTGGGCCAAACTAAATGCTTTGACCGTAACCGAGGGCGGGCCGTTCAGGTCTATCCGAAGCTGGCGGAGTTGCTCGTGAGTTTCGGCGGGGAAGCCATAGACGGGAAAAAGAGGCACGAGGGCGGCGGTTTTAGGTTCATGGAGTAATACAAAGCACTTCTCCAGGCCCAACGCTTGAGAGATTAACTCCAAAGAGCCTGACAGAGCTTTTTCGGGGTTGGGGTGGGTATTTATAACCTGGCTGAGTTGTTGTAGCGTCGCTAACTGGCGACTAAGCCTCTCAGCTAGTCCCAGCGACTCATCTGACATACCAAGACATCCCGTTCGTACTTTCCCGAACTTAACTTGTTCGACCAACTGCCCTTAAAGGGTTCAATCGGTTAAGGTTTTGCAGACAATCTTAAGCTACAACTTTACTAATGCCATCTGCCATAAGTGGCCTTACCGAGAATTAGACCAATAATACAATAAATTGACCAAAAAATAAATAGACCTGCCTTGTTACTCAGGGCATATGCGTTAAAGCCGAGTAAAGCCAAAACCTGAGCGGGATGACCAGAATTAAACCGCAAACGGGAAGTAATCCTAGTGTGACCGACTTTAGGCAAGAGATTTAACGCGGTATTGGGTAAA
>Ga0209511_1002837_pt1 | contig 13764 bp, 13 predicted proteins | sample SSSSmetaG_FD_184141 | JGI IMG/M metagenome (GOLD analysis project Ga0209511, IMG submission 184141) | Glacier valley bacterial and archeal communities from Borup Fiord, Nunavut, Canada, to study Microbial Dark Matter (Phase II) - ​SSSS... | ecosystem: Environmental > Aquatic > Freshwater > Ice >...
GCGAACCCTAAAGGCGGCGCCGGCAAAACGACGCTATCGACTAATCTGGCGGGGTTTTTAGCCAGGTACGCGGCTAACTCCAGGGGCAGCCAGGGCGAAGAAGTGTTCTTGTGGGATCTGGATCGACAAAAATCTGCGCTGCACTGGCTCTCGCAACGACCCGCACATTTACCCACTATTTCACGATTGGATAATGCCAAAGAAAAATCTGGCAAAGGCTGGCTGGTGCTCGATTCGCCCGCCGGATTGCACGGCGAAAAATTATCAGATTTACTCAAGCGCGTGGAAAAAGTGATTGTGCCGATTGTGCCGTCCAGCTTTGATCTGGCCGCGACTAAATTATTTTTGCACGAGCTTGCCGAAGAAAAAACTGTGCGCAAAGGGAAAGCATTCGTCGCCATTGTGGGCATGCGCGTTGATGCGCGCACCCGTGCGGCTGAAAAGCTCGATGAGTTTTTAGCCCCGATTGATTTGCCGGTATTGACTCATTTGCGCGATACACAAAATTACGTCACCGCAGCGTTTGAAGGCAAATCTATTTTTGAGTTGGCGCCATCCACCGTTGCGCAGGATATGATTCAATGGCAGCCGATTATTGATTGGGTACTTCGCGATCAGGCATGATGCCTGGCAGCTGCCACTATCCACACACCACCCGCCACCCATCTCAAAGCACACCATGTCTGAAGCACTACCGTATCAAATTACGCTTACCTATCCTGCAGAAGCCAGCCAGTTATTACTGCCGGATGCCCATTTCTCGCGCAACAGCAGCCTGCGCGCTGATGGCAAACATGAAGTGGCGGCGTCATCTCCCGCCATTTACGGTGGTGACGGCAGCCGTTACAACCCGGAAGAGCTGATGCTTATGTCGCTCGCGCAGTGCCACATGCTCACCTACTTGGCGATTGCCGCCAAAAAGCAGATGAAGATTTTGCGCTACGAAGATCGTGCCACCGGGCAGCTGGGAATCGGCAAAGCGGGTGGCATCGGGGTGGAAGGAAGAATCTCGATGCAGCAGGTCACGTTGCGCCCACGCGTCACGGTCGCCAAAGGCACCAATCTGGATGATGCGCGTGCGATGCATGTAAAAGCGCATGCGAATTGCTTCATGGCGAATTCAGTGAATTTCCCGGTGACGACTGAACCCGAAATGGTCGAGGCCGAATCTGCGTGAAGACGATTGCTGAACTGGCAGCAGCCCTTGCCAAAGGCGTCACCACCGCCGAGCGTTTGACCGAAGAATGTCTGGCACGTATTGCCGATCCAACCGGTGAAGGCGCACGCGCATTCATCAAAGTCTCAGCCAATTCTGCCCGCGCCACCGCACAACAAAGTGATCACCTGAGGGCGCAGGGCATTGTGCCCTCACCACTTGCCGGCATCCCGATTTCAATCAAGGATTTATTCGATATTCAGGGCGACACCACCGGTGCGGGCTCGATCATTTTGCGCCATGCGCCGCCGGCCACCGCAGACGCCACCGCGATTGCGCGCTTGCGTGCGGCGGGCGCGGTCATCATCGGACGTACCAACATGACCGAATTTGCTTACGGTGGCCATGGCATCAACGCCCATTACGGCACGCCGCTAAACCCATGGGATCGCGCACGGCAACGAATTCCGGGTGGATCAACCTCCGGCGGCGCAGTCAGCGTTACGGATGGCATGGCAGTGGCGACGATAGGCTCTGATACCGGCGGCTCGGTACGCATTCCGGCGGCGCTCTGCGGTATTGCCGGTTTCAAACCAACCCAAGCGCGCATCCCGTTGCACGGCGCATATCCGCTATCAACCACGCGTGACTCTATCGGCCCCCTGGGCCACTCTGCGGCCTGCTGTATTTTGTTGGATCGCGTGATGGCCGGCGAATATCCGGGTGGCCATTTAAATGAACCCGCTGAGGTACGTCAGTCGGGATTGCAGGGCGTGCGGTTGGGTGTTCCCAAAACTATTTTGCTCGACGCATTAGCGCCGGAAGTGGCCGCCGCCTTTCAACAAGCAATCACGGCACTTTCGGCCGCTGGTGCCGTGATTGAAGAGTTCGTGTTTGCCGAATTGGCAGAAGAAATAGCGGGTAGCCAGAAAGCTAATTTCTCGGCCGTGGAAGCATATGCCGTGCATCGCGAGCGGCTGGCAAACCAGCTCGATCAATTCGATCCCATGGTTGCAAAGCGATTGATGCTCGGCGCCAACATGACCGCAGCCGATTACTACGATTTAATTCAATTGCGGCTGCGCCTGATGGCCTCAGCCAATCGCACCACGGCACGCTTTGATGCATTGATCGCCCCGACCATTCCGATCATTGCCCCTACCATCGCCGAGATGCAATTATCAGATGACAATTTTTATCGATTCAATGCGCTGCTGCTGCGAAACTGCGCACCCTTCAATGTGCTTAATCGGCCCTGCTGGTCGCTGCCATGCCACCCGAAAGGCAGCGCCCCGGTAGGACTCATGGTCGTGGGGGAAACCGGCCATGATCATCGCCTGCAAACGCTTGGCCTCGCCATTGAAGCGGCAGTGAATCTGCACCGGTAAATATAAAGCGGGTGAGTCGCGGAGAATTAAAACCCACGCTGTTTTTTCTTGTGTTCCTGCGCGGATTTTTCATCCGCGCGCATTCTCTTTTCGGCCACGCGCTTATCCCAGCCGATCATCGGCGCGATCACTTCCCACCAGAGTAGCACCACGAGCCACGGGGACAGCACCCACAGCCACGACCAAGTCGCGACCGGGCCTATGGCAGCCACTTTCATCAACAAAATAATTGATGCAATGATGACTAATAACATAATGCCTCCTCAAGATTTTTGAATCACAAACCCAATTATGCCTAATCATCGAGCCAATAGCACTGCGGCTGATTGACGGCCTGCATTAGGTCCGCTGGTAAAGCAAAAGGTATTGACCTTCGCTATCTGGCGGAAACCTGCACGCCCACACCCGCACGGTCTATCCTGATGACGCTATCGCCAATCTGCGCCGGTGCGGCTTCACGACCTCTCTTTGTATCCACATCAGTAGGCGCATCGATTCGCAATGATCGTTTGCGCGCAGTAGTTTCTCGATACCCTCTTCTGAAAAACCGTGTTGCCTGGTGCCAAGAATGGGGCCGTATTCATGCGCTCTAAACGTGCTTTCCAGCATCAATGTTGGTTTTTGGCCGATCACCTTCAACACATCAATATCGACAAACCAGAGTGCGCTGTTGTCTTCATTGCCGACGGGATAAACCCTGATGTGCGTCCCTGCAAATTCATAATAATTTCCCTGCCATTTGGCGAGTGGCTGCTGGCTGATCAGCCTGGCAACTATCTCAGCCCACGCCATAATGGGCGTTGGTAGCATAAAGGAACAGGGCGCGAAAATGAGCAGCGCAAAACCTGCGCTAGCCGGGCTCCACCCAAACTTCATGAACGGTAGCGCGCACAACAGCGCCGTCAAACCGAACCGCAGCAAGGTTGAAATGATCAAGTCGCGTAACGGATTTTCATTCATTTTTTGTGCCTCGCAGATAGGCTCACAGGCAGGCTCACATTTGCCTTAAACGTCCGGTAAAAAAGGTCTGCAAGAGGCGTCGGCGTGTCGGGTTTGAAACGCAGGTATTGGCAGGATGTGTCCCGCTTTACAGCGATAGGTGATGTCTTCATTGAACATTTCGCGACCATCCATTACGCAAACGCCCCCGCACCTAGCCAATTCCCTATTACAGCGTAATCCTTTAAGATGCGGGTTGCTTTTAAATGGCTTCCTAAAGCAGCCTGCTCGGGATTTTATTGACAATCGTAAATTCTCATAAGCATAATTCAAGACTTAGTCTTTTAACGCCTCTTTTTTACCCACTTCCTTCCCCCATTGGAGAGCTAAACATGAACCACCCGAAAACATCATACACACTCGCGTTCGCAGCCTTGCTGGCGGTTGGACTGGTTGGTTGCGGTAAAGAAGAGGTTAAAGTCGAAGCGCCGAAAGTTGTTGTGCTGGTTGCTGAGCCGAGCGTTACGGTCAAGATCGGCCACGCCGGCCCGCTGACAGTCAAGACGCCGCACCTGGGCAAGGATGATGAAAATGGGGTTGCGCTTGCGGTTGCTCAGGCGAACGACAAGAAAATCAAAATCGGCGGCAAGCTGGTCAAGTTCGAGATGATGTCTGAAGATGATCAGGGTGATCCTAAAATTGGCTCCACCGTAGCGCAAAAACTGATTGATGCAAAAGTGATCGCCGTGATTGGGCACTTGAATTCCGGTGTGGCCATTCCCGCCTCTGAAGCTTATGAAAAAGTTGGCATCCCGATGATTTCCGGTTCAGCTACCAACCCTACGCTAACGGATCGCGGTCTGAAAAATACCTTCCGCACCGTAGCGCGTGATGATCAGCAGGGCCCGGCAATTGCGACTTACATCGCAAGCGAAATTAAGGCCAAAAAAGTTTCATTGATCGATGACAAAACAGCCTATGGCGAAGGTTTGGCGAATGAAGTTGAAAAAACCCTCAAGGGCGCGAAAGTCACCATCGTGGGTCGTGAACGAACCACCGATACCGAAACCGATTTCAAATCGATTCTGACCAAAATCAAAGCGAAAAATCCCGATGTTATTTTCCACGGCGGGATGGATCAAACGGCAGGGCCGATGATGAAACAGGCACGTGAGCTTGGCATTAAATCCATCTTTGTATTCGGCGATGGCGCGTGTACGGAAGAAATGTTTGTCAAAGCCCAGGACGCCGCCAATGGCCTCGTCTGCTCCCAGGCAGGTTTACCTTCACAAGCCGCCAGCACAGAATTTTTAGCGTCGTTCAAGGCTAAATTTGGTGATGTAAAACAATATGCTCCTTACTACTATGACGCGACTAACGCCGTGATTGAAGCGATCAAAAAAGCCGACTCGGTTGACCCGCTCAAGTTTAGCCCGGAACTGTTTAACGTCAGCTTCACCGGTGCTACCGGCAAGGTTGAGTTTGATGCCAAGGGCGATCGTAAAGATGCTGAAGTCACCATTTTCAAAATGGCCGATGGCAAGCTGATGCCGGTATCAATCGTTAAAGCTGGTGTCGCCACTAAGTTTGAAATGGCTGCAGCACCAATGGCAGCGCCAGCAGCCGCGCCGGCGGCCGCACCGGCAGTCGTCGCACCAGCCGTCAAGCCAGCAGAAGCACCCAAGAAGTAATCGCAGCACCAACCCGACCGGCACCCGCCTTCCAGCGTGGTGCCGTTTTTATTGGGCGCGGCGGGTTGAGTTTTATTAAAAGTTTTTTATTAGGGTTGCTGCTGGCCGAATTTGCATCGGCCACCAGAACTGCTCTTCACATCATGTAACATCGGCGCACATGGATACCTTCCTTCAACAACTCGTCAATGGTCTCACGCTCGGTTGTGTTTACGCCGTCGTCGCATTGGGTTACACCATGGTTTACGGCATCGTTCAGCTGATCAATTTTGCGCATGGCGAGGTGGTGATGATCGGTGCGATGGTGGCTTTTAGCGTGATTACCGCACTCGCGGGCTCGGGCATACCTCCGCTGGCCATCGTGTTGTTGAGCCTGTTGGCGGCGATTCCGGCGTGCATGTTGGTCGGGTATACGGTTGAGCGCATTGCATACCGGCCATTGCGCAACGCGCCTCGCTTAGCGCCGCTTATTACCGCGATTGGGGTGTCGATTATTTTGCAGCACGTGGCACTGCTGATTTGGGGCCGCAACTATATTGCATTCCCGCAAATTGTACGCACTGAATCCTATGCACTCACCGCTTCAGTCAACAGCGCAACCATTACTAATATACAAATTGCGATCATCGTGCTGTCGGTGGTGATGATGGCCGGGCTGATCGCACTGATTTATAAAACCCGTATCGGCATTGCGATGCGGGCGACTTCTCAAAACGCCGCGGTCGCCGGATTGATGGGGATTAACGTCAATAGCGTGATCTCATTTACTTTCATTATCGGCGCGGGTCTGGGCGCGGTTGCCGGGGTGATGGTGGGCAGCTACTACGGCATTGCGTATTACCAGATGGGATTTCTGCTGGGCCTGAAAGCGTTCTCGGCTGCGGTGCTCGGCGGCATTGGCAACCTCGGCGGGGCGGTATTAGGGGGCTTACTAATCGGGGTGATCGAAGCCTTCGGTGCGGGCTACATGGGGGACGTCACCAATGTTTGCACCTTGAGCCAATTCCTGCCCGGCTTTGCGGCGATGTGCGACGCGAATTCAAACGCCTCGCTGCTGGGATCGAATTACAAAGAGGTTTATGCCTTCGTGGTGCTGATATTAGTGCTGCGATTTCGGCCATCCGGCTTGCTGGGTGAACGGGTTTCAGATCGCGCCTAGGTAAGCTCATGACTAACTACATTGATCATATTTTGCCTGCGCCATTACGCAAACATCCCGCCGTATTTTGGGTAGGCGTGGTGCTGATTGCCGCTGCACTGGCGGTGATGCCGTTTGTGCTGGTCAGCCACAGCATGACCTCTTGGGTGCGCATCACCAACTTTGCAATTTTGTTTGTATTCCTGTCGCTCGGGCTCAATATCGTGGTGGGCTTTGCAGGCCTGCTGGATCTGGGCTATATCGCGTTCTATGCAGTGGGGGCTTATGTTTATGCGCTGTTGGCTTCACCGCACTTTGGCCTGCATTTACCGTTCTGGGTGATCCTGCCCATCGGCGCGGCGGTGGCGTGTTTATTTGGCGTGTTGCTGGGCGCACCCACGTTGAAACTGCGCGGTGATTATTTGGCAATTGTGACGCTGGGCTTTGGCGAAATCGTACGGATTTTTATGAATAATTTATCCGAGCCAATCAATATTACCAATGGCCCCAAAGGCATTGCGACCATTGATTCCATCAAATTATTCGGCCTGGATTTTGGCACAACCACGCGCATCGGCGATTTTGCGATGCCGGGATTGATCAAGTATTACTACCTGCTGATGTTTATGCTGATCATCATCATCATCATCAATCTGCGCCTGCAAAATTCGCGTATTGGCCGTGCATGGGAAGCGATTCGTGAAGATGAATTGGCGGCGCGTGCGATGGGCATCAACACGATCAATTTGAAGCTGCTGGCATTCGCCATGGGCGCGTCGTTTGGCGGTCTTGCCGGCGGTGTGTTCGCCGCTATTCAGGGGTTTATCAGCCCGGAGAGTTTTACGCTGACTGAAAGCGTGATGATTTTGGCGATGGTGGTGCTGGGCGGTATGGGCAATATATGGGGCGTAGTGGTGGGCGCGCTGCTGCTCTCGTTCGTGCCGGAGTTATTGCGCTACACCGTCGAGCCCGCACAAAAAGCGCTGTTTGGCCGGCAGATTATTGAAGCCGAGGTATTGCGCATGCTTATATTTGGTTTTGCAATGGTGGCGATGATGCTGTTCCGTCCGGCTGGGCTATTGCCTTCAGCGGTGCGTAAGCGTGAACTGGCACGGAAAGCGGATTAGTTATGACGCCTATTCTGACCGCACAAAACATCACGAAACGATTCGGCGGACTCACCGCATTGTCGGACGTGAGTTTTGAAATTCGGCAAGGCCAAATTTTCGGTCTGATCGGCCCGAATGGCGCAGGCAAGACCACGATGTTCAATGTGCTCACCGGCCTCTATCAGCATGATGAAGGCACCGTAACCTTCAATGGTGAAGTGCTGAACGGCATCACGCCGGATCGCATAGCTGCCTTGGGCGTAGCCCGCACTTTTCAGAACATTCGCTTGTTCGGCAATTTAAGCGCGATTGAAAATGTCATGATTGGCCGCCATGTGCGCACCCATGCGGGCGTGTGGGGCGCTATCAGCCGGAACAGCGCGACACGCCTTGAAGAAGCTGCGATTGAACAGCGTGCGCATGAGCTACTCGATTTTGTAAATGTGGGCCACCGTGCCAATGAGCTCGCCAAGCATTTATCGTACGGTGATCAACGTCGGCTGGAAATCGCGCGCGCGCTAGCGACAGAGCCAAAAGTATTGGCGCTGGATGAACCTGCCGCCGGTATGAACGCCACTGAAAAAATTGCTCTGCGAAAATTGATTGAATCGATTCGTGCGCAGGGCATCACGATCTTGTTGATCGAACATGATGTGAAACTGGTGATGGGTTTGTGTGATCGCATTGGCGTACTCGACTACGGCAAAAAAATCGCCGAGGGCGTACCCGCGGAGGTGCAGCGCGATCCCAAAGTCATAGAAGCCTATCTCGGTGCATCCATCGAGGTGGCCGCATGACCACGCTGCTGTCGATCAAAAATCTGCATATCGGCTACGGCGGTATTCAGGCGGTCAAAGGCATTGATATTCATGTCGAGCAAGGCGAGCTGGTGACGCTCATCGGTGCGAATGGGGCGGGCAAGACAACAACGCTGAAGGCGATTACCGGCCTGCTCAAACCTACTGCGGGCACGATTGAATACGACGGTAAAAACATTGTCGGCGAGCCCACTTATAAAATCGCCAGCCAGGGCTTGGTGCTGGTGCCGGAAGGACGCGGCGTATTTCCGGGCCTGACCATTACCGAAAATTTGCAGATGGGCGCGTATTCGCGCCCACGCCATGAGCGCGCCAGTATTGCCGAGGATATTGAGCACAAGTTTTCATTGTTTCCCCGATTAAAAGAACGCGCCAAACAAACCGCAGGCACGCTCTCCGGTGGCGAGCAACAAATGCTGGCGATCTCGCGCGCGCTCATGGCGCGGCCCAAATTATTGCTGCTCGATGAGCCCTCCATGGGGCTGGCCCCGATCATGGTGCAAAAGATTTTTGAAGTCGTACGCGAGGTATCGCGACGCGGCGTGACGATTTTGCTCATCGAGCAAAACGCCAAGCTCGCGCTGCAGGTTAGCCAGCGTGGGTATGTGATGGATGGCGGCATCGTGACCCTGAGCGGCGATTCAAAATCACTGCTGGTAGACCCCAAGGTGCGTGAGGCATACTTGGGCGAGGATGTTGCAGCATAGTTTTCCACGGCATCTAACGACCGGAAGGAACGCACCATGGCAGCCGCACCGAAAACAACCGCACTTACAAAAATAATTTTTTCAGAATCTGGTCTGTCTAAAGCGGATCTCAGTGATTTGCGCCGCGCCAAAGCGCTGCTTGAAAATCCGAGCCTCGCCGCACGCGCCTCTGCCATGCTCGGTTCACCGATTGAGCGCGGGCTGTCGATGTTGCCCGCACGATTTCAAAAAAATATTCATCAGGCCTCTGAAGCCGCGTTGATGCGGGCGCTTGATGTGGCGGTGAAATCACTGGGCGGCGCGCCGAAGGGAGTTGCAAATACCACCGCAAAAAATCGACTGCATAAAATCGCCGCTGCTGCGAGTGGTGCGGTGGGCGGTGTATTTGGCCTAGCTGCACTCGCCATTGAGTTGCCGATTTCGACCACGATCATGCTGCGCTCGATTGCAGACATTGCCAAAAGCGAAGGCGAAAATATTCAGTACATCGATACCAAGCTCGCCTGCCTGACCGTGTTCGCCCTTGGTGGCCGTAGTAGTAAAGACGACGCAACTGAATCCGGCTACTTCGCGGCACGCGTGGCAATGGCGGGTGCCGTCACCGAAGCCACCAAATATTTAGCCGAAAAAGGTTTCACCAAAGCCGGTGCGCCCGCACTGGTGCGGCTGGTCTCGCTCATTAGCTCGCGCTTCGGTATTGTGGTCGGCGAAAAAGCCGCGATGCAAGCCGTGCCGATAATCGGCGCCGCATCGGGCGCGCTCATTAACACGCTGTTCATCGAACACTTTCAAAACATGGCACGCGGTCATTTCGTGGTGCGGCGGCTGGAAAAAATTTACGGTGCTGAACCGGTGAAATTGGCGTATCAGAATTTGTAGTTTAGGTTTGTGGCGCATCAATAATGCTGCAACAATCACTAGCACTGGCGAGGCGTTTGAGCATTTTTTGGCTGAAGAAGCCCGCCGAATGGACACTTTTATCTAAAAAAATAAACAACACCCCATGACTATTGTTGACGCGTTGCGCTTGCTGCCTTTTTCCATCATCGCTTTGGTGGTGTTTACGTTACGACTAGAGCCCGCCTTTTCTTCACCCACAGATTGGGATGTCAGCCTTGCAGGCGGCTATTCTCACTTTAGTGAAACGGCCAACTCATTGCTTCTTGACCCGACGATTCAAATTGATCGGCGCGGTAGCGCAAAATATCTGGCGATCAATAAAACAGTCTTTACCAACACGACGGTCGAAGCAGGATTTATCGATTTTGGCGAAGCCCGTCTAGTGTTGCCCTCCATCCAGGGCGTGCGCCGTATCAACGGCTATTACCTCGGCATGCGCTATTGTCAACCGATGGCTGATTTTTCGCTATGCGCAGGCGGTGCAATAGTCGGCATGATGCGCGAGATTGAGGATCGTATCGGTCGCGATCGTGATCATGTGCGTGAGCCATTAATCAGCATCGGTGCGCGGTATCACTTCAATTCCCAATTCGCCATTGGCGTCGATTGGCGTAGCGCGACAAAATCAAAAGTGTCAGCCGGGTTTATCAGCACCACGCTATCGTTTTGAATTTTTAGCTGCATTTTTAGGAACTCATACAAAACATCCTCGAAAGAAATAATGAAAACCCTTATCACCATCAAGAATATCGCCGCACTACTACTCGCTGGTTTATCAATCGGCATGGTGTTCGCACAATCCAGCGAGCCCATAATTCCACCGGTAACAGAAGCGCCCGCTAATCCGCCCGCGCCGGTGACACCGCCCACTACGCCCGAAGCGCCTGCCACCGCAAAGCCGAAGACGGCAGAAGGTACCTTGTTTAAATCGCAGCGCGTGCCCGGCGATAAAGGCGGCGTTGGTTCAGATTGGGTTTGCACCTATCGAGTCGCCGGCACAAGCAAAAGCGTGCAGCTTAGCGAAAGCTGCCCCGACACGATGCGGTTTGAGCTGAAGCGTTAGCGACCAGACCTGTGTTTCACACCACGATTTCTGCACTTGGTCGCAGATCGCGGTGCCGCGCCTTTACCTGACCACGTGAGGCGCGTAGGATTCAATCACGAATTTCTGCGTACGGCACTGAAGATATTTTTTGCCGGCGCGACAACGATCAAAAAGGGAATGAGCATGATAAAAAAGATCGCAGCCATATTGTTGACGGCATGGGTCGGCGTTTCGTATGGGCAACAAACCGCGCAGACACCAACGCAAACACCCACGCAAGCCATCACCAATCCGCCGATTGCGCCGGCCGCAGCTGCGCTCACCCCGGCAACCACAGCAGGCAGCGCAACTGCCGCGAGCGCCAAAAAATTCGACGCCGTTGCCGCCACCCAAACATTCATGAATCGCTTGCAGGGCGAAGCGCGCGCCAAATCGGATGCTTATGCTGAAGGCGGCTATTGGCTGCTGCTATGGAATCTTCTGTATGGGCTAGCCGTGGCGTGGCTGTTGCTGTCCATGCGCATTTCCGCGCGCATCCGCGATTTTGTCGAGCGGCGCACGCGCCACAAAAATCTGCAAACACTGTTCTATGTGCTGGCTTATGTGCCGCTCACGGCGCTACTCACTTTGCCGATCTCTTTTTATGAAGACTTCTACCGTGAGCATCAATACGATCTTTCCAACCTTTCATGGTTGAGCTGGTTGGGCGAAGCCGGGATGAGCCTGGGCGTGGACATGGTGATCACGGGGATTGCCGTGACCGGCCTTTACGCGATACTGCGCCGCCTGCCGCGAACATGGTGGGCGTGGGGCGCAATGGCGGGAGCGGGCTTCATCATGCTACTGATCATGGCCGGGCCCGTGTTCATTTCGCCGCTATTCAATACCTTCAAGCCGTTACCTGCAGGCCCGATTCGCGATGACATTCTGTCCATGGCGCGTGCCAATGGCATCCCGGTCGACAACGTCTACTACTCGGACGCTTCGAAGCAAACCAAACGAGTCAGCGCCAATGTGAGCGGACTGTTCGGCACCATCCGCATCACGCTCAACGACAATCTCCTCAATCGCGCCTCACCCGCCGAAATTCGCGCGGTCATGGCGCATGAAATGGGGCACTACGTACTCAATCATGGCATCAAGCACACAGTGGCCTTTACGCTCATCTTGCTCGGCGGGTTGCTGTTTATTAAATACAGCTGGGACTGGGCAGCGACGCGTTTCGGCAGCCGTTTTGGTGTGCACAGCATTTCTGATCCCGCAGGATTCCCGTTGCTGGCAGCGCTATTCTCGATTTATATTTTTCTCGCCACGCCGATTTATAAAACCGTTATTCGCACCGCAGAAGTTGAAGCCGATATTTTCGGCCTCAACGCATCCCGCGAGCCGGACGGTTTTGCCGAAGCGATTTTCAAACTCAGTGAATACCGAAAGCTTGAGCCAGGCACCGCCGAGGAATTTATTTTCTTCGATCACCCGAGCGGCTATAACCGCATTTATTCGGCCATGCGCTGGAAGGCTGAGAACCTTAAGTATTGATGCAGAGATTCAAAGGAATCAAAGGAGAATCAAAGGATCAGCGACGATTTTTTCCAAGAGTGGGCCGAGAATGAAAAAAGCGTCGCTGACCCCTTTTATTCCAGGTGCGCACTGGCCTTGCCCAGTCCTCAAGGGAGAGGCGGGCGCGACGGTGCATGGGAATGTGCGGGGATAACAAAACGTCTGTCTAACCATCTCATTGATCACGAGATTGACCTTTCCCGCTTCGACGCACGCTATCGCAACGACAAGACCAGTGCCATTGCGTACTCACCAGCCGTCCTGCTTAAGGTCGTTCTGTTCACCTACTCGCAGGGCATTATCGGTAGCCGCCTCACCATGCTCAACCGGCATCGCAACGAAGATCTCCACGGCGTCGAGCCTGATCTGCGCAGCAAAGAAGTCGAGTGGATTGCAAGGCTACAGCGCGAGGCACGCCAGATTCGCGAATGGCTGAACACCAACCCCAACGAGCGCGAGAGAAGCAAAGGCAGCATCCGCAAGTGCAACCGTACCGACACCAAAAGCGCAAAGATGGCGACCAGCAAAGGCGTCATTCAAGGCTACTGCGGCGTGGCGGCAGTCGATGACAAACACCAGATCATTGTCGATGCACAAGCTCATGGCACGGGTAGTGAGCAGGCGTTTTTGCCGCCGGTTATAACCGCCGTCTCACCCTACACCACCTCCAAGTCTCTGATCACAGCGGATGCGGGCTGTCACAGCGAGGCGAACTTCAGCGCGCTAGCGGCGCTCAAGGTGGATGCGCTGATGGAAAATGGTGGCTGACCTTATGCCTATTTATTTTTATGCTGTGCAATGATCTGCACCGCCTGTGGTGCATGGCGAAATCCTTTGAACCTATTCGCTTTGCGAACCGACCTAGGATGGAAACAAAACTTGTAGCCGCTGCTCCGCCTCTCAACGGGCTAATTGTTTGAAGAACAGCCTTGAACATCCATTTTTGCAAAATACGCATGACGACACCGCTGACACGGTCGATGCAAACAACATTTTCACTTCAATCGGAATAACGCCATGAAAACGAACTCAATCCCCATCAATCCGTTGGCCGCCATTTGCGCATTCACGTTTTTGACTGGTGGTTTGCTGACCGCGCTGGTCAATCAATGTCTGAAACTAGATTTTGCTGGGATGAATTCGCATTGGAATCGACGGCGGGTTAAATTAATTGCCGCCGCAGGAGCCATGGCGCTTCTGGCGGGCGCTTCCGGCGCTGGCGCAGCGACTCTAAATGATTTTAAATCCACGTGGAATGGCGTGTCCACAACCAGCAATCCGCTCAAGCTCACGGATAACGCGCCGATCGTTTT
>Ga0209511_1002840_pt1 | contig 13752 bp, 8 predicted proteins | sample SSSSmetaG_FD_184141 | JGI IMG/M metagenome (GOLD analysis project Ga0209511, IMG submission 184141) | Glacier valley bacterial and archeal communities from Borup Fiord, Nunavut, Canada, to study Microbial Dark Matter (Phase II) - ​SSSS... | ecosystem: Environmental > Aquatic > Freshwater > Ice >...
ACCGAGTCAAAGAATATGCTAAGCACACGACCAGCGATAAAGACGTGCCGCGTCGATATTGGTTATTTGTGGATTTCGATCCCCTGCGTCCGGCGGGCATCTCGTCGTCTGATGAAGAACATCAGGCAGGTATTGAACGGGCGAAAGCCTGCCGCGACCGTCTGGCGAAGCTGGGCATTTACGCAATCCTGGCCGACTCAGGCAACGGCGCGCACCTACTCATTCGGATTGATTGGCCGAACGACGACGCAAGTAGCGCACTGAGAAAGGCTTTCCTGGCGCTGCTTGACGCAAAGTTCAGCGATGAACACGTCAAAGTCGATACGGGCATGGTCGGCGCAGGCCACCTCATCAAGCTATACGGGACGATCGCAGCGAAAGGCGACTCGACGCCCGACCGTCCGCACCGTCGTTCGGCACTGCTGAAAATTCCTGAAACACTTGAGCCAGTCTCAATGGAAACGATCCAAAAGTTGTTGGCGAGTGCTGCGCAGCCAACCTTATCGGAATCACCTAAAGTTGCGCCAAAAGAGAGCAGAGGTACACCGCTCGCAACCCATGATCGCAGCGTGATTGACGACATCAAAGTACGGTTCGACATGGTAGGCTACGCTCAGCAGCATCTCGGCGTGCAAGCCGTACAGACAGGCAGCGAGTACCGCTTGCCCGGCAACGGTGGCTTTCTCATCAACCCTGAGAAGGGCGTGTGGTATCATCACAGCGGTCAAGGCGGCGGCGATGCGCTCGATCTGATTGGCTACTGCACGTTCGGCACGTCGTGGAATCACAGTGATGCCAGCATGTTCAAGCAAGTGTTGCAACAAGCAGCGACGTTCACAGGTGTTTCGCTGCCCAACCCGAAGCAAACAACTCCGATTGAGCAACCCGCTAGTGACGATAAGACACCAGCCGCTACTCCTGCTGCGGAGACAGCGCCCAAAACTGACCTGCTCGACGCAGCAATGGCCTGGCAGCGGTCTTACGGTAATGAACTGGCCTGGGACACAGATTGCCGCACCTGGCGACGCTGGACGGGCACCTTCTGGAAGCATGAGCGCACCTCGGAAATGCTTGACTTGCAGGCCGCGTACACGATCCGATCGATTGGCTCAGCCGTTAGCAACAGCGGCAAAACCGAAGGGCTGCTCAAGTACGCACGCGGGTTGTGCAAACGTAACTTCAAACGGCCTACCAAATTGGTCAACTTTACTAACGGCACATTTGACCCGGCCACCGACCAGCTTCATGAGCATCGCCGCGAAGATCACCTGACGCGCTGCCTGCCCTATGAATACGTGTCGGACGGAACGTTCCCACAGATCAGCAACTTTCTCGCGCGCACTATCCCTGACCCGCTGGCGCAGCAAGCCTACATGACCCATGTTGGCGCGGCACTGGTCGGCGATACTTCCTTACACAAAGCGTTAGTACTGATGGGCGCGACCAACTCCGGCAAGTCAACACTGCTCAATCTGGCGCAGCTCACGCTTGGCTACAAGCCCGGCCAATATGCTACCTCGACGCTATTTTCAGCCGAGGGCATTGGTGCGAACAGCCGCGCCAAGTGGCTCGATACCAACCCGAATCTGGTATGCGTGGATGAGTTCCCGCAAGATGGGCTGCTCAAAGACGAGCGTGAAGAAATGTTCAAGAGCATGACCGCTCACGGCGGCGTGTCGATGTGGCTTAAGTATCAGGATGAGCGCGACGAGAACACCTGGACGCCCAAGCTCATTCTGGCGACGAATAACAAGCTGCGTTACCGCGACCAGTCTGGCGCGCTCACCCGGCGGCTGGTGATCATTGAGTGCCCGAACACCTTGGCCGACGGCAAACAAGACGCCGACCTGCTGCAAAAGTTGCAAACGGAACTGGGCGCGTTTTCGGCGGCGTGCATCACCTTGGCGCTTGAAGCACAGCGCACGCATAAGTATCCCATGAGCGCACAGATGATCGCCCTGCTTGGCGAAATCGAAACGAACGGCGATGCGGTCAAGCTGTGGCTGACTGAAAATTGTGTGTTCGAGTCCGGCGTATTTGAGAGCACGGCCACGCTCTATAGTGATTACCGTCAATGGGCGGACGAAAACGGCGTCACTCCGGTGGGACGTCCGAAGTTGCGCGACATCATCTCGACTTTCCGACCAGAAGTGACAGCCACTCGGCAGCGGACGGTCGATCCACAAACGGGTGAAATCAAGGCGTTGTGGGGCTTGGTTGGAATTCGGCTGCGCACCCCGGCGGATGATTTTCCCGACGATCCCGATCCGTCGTCTGATCCGGTAATGCCAAATACCGGATCACCTCAGAAAGCTGGCAGTGAAGCCATTCGATCCGGTGATCCGGTCGATTCTGGAAAAGTCGATCATGAAATGAAAAGGGAGTTAGTGATGCCTGATGCAGAAGTAAAAGAGTTTAGCCAAAACCACCGGATCACCGGATCAGCGCCACCAAGAACGGCTCAGAAAGCTGATAGTGATGCGGCTCTAGCAAGTGATCCGGTGAGCGATCCACAGCGCCTTGCAAACGAACAGCAGTGGTTATTACTGGCACATGACGAAACTTGGCCTGGAAGGTCAGATGCGTTGCAATATTATCCTGACCTTTCACCGTTAGCTGCTAGACGACAGCTAAAATGAAGGGTGCTGCGTCTCGACTAAAGGGGTGATAGAAGTACATAAGCAAGCGGTGGCGCTATACTTAATGCGCAGACGCAGTAGGTGTGGCTGTTGGCAGAAAATCCCGGTAGGGAGCAATGAGGTATTGCGTCAAGTGGCTACCGATCGTCTGAATGAGAGTGACTGATGTATTCGGCACACTCATCAGCAGATGTTATCGATCTGCGCCAACTGCCATTGCTTGAAATGTGCGTCGCTACCTGCTTTGAATGCGTCAACGCCAGTTTGCGATACTGATGCATAGCTCAGCACTAAAAACGTTCCGCTGTCGCTGCCTTGACGCGCCTCGAACTGAACGCCTTGATTAGCTACCCATGTTGCGTTTGGGACGGTCAAGTTCTGCACGTTGGTGACGGCTACGCCAACCGGCCGCAAATGCGTGAGGACATCGGCGGTGGTGACCGATAGAGGGGTCGCGCTCAGTCTACAATAGCCCCTTTGAAATCAACCGTAATAGCATAAGACGGTATGGTATTTGCTATACATCACTTGCCCGCAACGTTTCCGCAAAGTGCTTAAGTGAATATCGCTAATTATGCAGCACTGCTGAGAGGATTTATGACTGTGTTATCTAATGCAAGTACTACGCAAGTGATGACAAATAGAAGGCTATACGAAAGCAAAGTAGAACCGATTGTCACGCAAACGGAACTCGCGAGATCAACCCCGAATTTGCAATGCGAGAACGAAGCGTTGCCAGAAAGCGAAACGCGCCATTTAGATGAAGCTGATTTGCGATCTATAGAAAGCAAAAAAACTGCACCGAACGGGGTAGGAACTGCCTTTCACAATGTCTTACGACCCATTACGCTTGAAGTGGAAAACTGGGTTTTTGCACTGCCTGTTCAAGAAACCGTAATTATCGGACGCAAGAGCGTTTCACATGGAAATTATCATCTAGATGTCGATTTAGATTTCTTTCGCGCTTTAGGCAAAGGAGTGTCGCGCCAGCATTTGGCAATTATCCGAAAAGATATGCTTGTTTATGTGAGTGATATGAACACTATCAACGGTACATGGCTCAACGGACAAAAGTTGACAAGTACCGATGAGCGCTTATTGCGTGATGGCGATCAATTGCGCCTTGGTCAACTCAGAATACGTATTCACTTTCGCTAGACAGGAAGATAAGCAATGTATTTTAGAGATGGCCCGATACTCAGCGTCAGAACCTTACGGCTCTTTTGGTATGTTGTTGGGTTGAGCGTACTATGCTTCTCGATATTTTGCACTGTCGCAAAGGCTGCTGGTGGCGGCACGATTACGTTGTTAACTGCTAGTAGCGGCAATCCCTCAACTGTACTTGCTCGCGTTGCTGCTGATGGTGGCAAAAAAATCAACAACAGCTATATTACGTTTCAAATCTATGATAAGAATTCAACGCTGGTCGGCAGCTATGGCCCTGTAAGTGTGTCGCTTGCTGCTGGTGCAACACAAGACATTACGTGGTCGTGGAATGTGAATGGTTTTGAACCCTTTACAGTCAATGCGTGTTGGAGTCCAGGGGGTTCGGGCAACTGCAAAATCGATGCCACAAGCACGCAATTTAATGCTGTACCTAGCATTGGCTTTTTTCTAGGTGGAATTGCCGTTGTGTTGATCGGCGTTTGGTTTTGGCGCGTTCGGCGTCAGATGGTGACCGCGAAAGCCAGCTCGTGACCTGGCCGCTCCTTCAGTTTTTGACTGCGCTCTACATAATAGGTTTAATTTGGCTGCAACGTAAACGTTGGCGGCTTTCGCGTTATGTATGGGGTGCGTTTGGCCTGACGTTTTTGTTCATTCACTTGAGCTTGTTGCAAGGTTGGAATGAGGCGCTCGCGGCGGTTGAAGCACAGCACGTACAATCGATCATGGCTGTGTTGGGAGCTCGACTGCAAATATTCGAGGCGACCACGCTCCTTGTGCCGGACTCCACGGGTTGGACGGGGTTACAAGTCGGCGTCGAGTGCTCGACGTTGATCGAGCTGAGCGTATTTGCTGGTTTGGTGTTGTTCTACCCGCGCTTTTCGTTGCAAACGCGCTGGAAATCGCTGCTGTTAGGCGTCATCGGAACCTACTTGCTTAACCTATTGCGGCTGATGATCATCGCTGGCATGGTCACAATTTGGGGTAAATCGGTGGTTGTTCTAGCGCACGCCGTCATTGCGCGCGTGATTTACTTTGGTGGGATTGTGTTGTTGTATTGGTTCTTGTTGACGCGCCCAACCCTGATAATGGTGCGCCGTTCGATCGAGAGTTCAGGGCGCGCGGTTGTATGATTAATGATGATGTACTGGCAGTTCTGATATTCTGGGGCGTGTGGCTGGCGATTCCGATCCTAGTAGATGGTGTGGCGACCATTTGGCATTTATGGCTATCGATACGGATGCTGCGCAGACCTAAGCCACCGGCCCTTCCTACCCACGATTTGCCAAAAATTTCAGTGATCATCCCAGCCTATAATGAGCAGGAGAATATTGGTCACTGTCTGTTAAGCCTGCGAGCGCAAACCTACCCACACAACTTAATCGAGATCATTGTCGTTGACGACGGTTCGAACGACTCGACGCAGAACGTTGTGCTGTACAACATGAGTAACGCGCCTGATCGTTCTGTGATTCGCACCAACAGCTTCATGATTGAGGCAGGACATTTCAACGGCGTATTGAACCTCATACGGCGGAAGCGTGATGGCAGCGTATTGTCTGGCAAGGCCGCAGCGGTTAACGCAGGCTTGGCGGTCATGACAGGCGATCTGGTGGTTGCACTCGATAGCGATGTGGTGCTTGAACCGGATGCAATCGAGCAAGCAGTACGTGCATTTTTGGCTGATCCAGCGCTGTTAGCCGTCACCGGGCACTTGATCATTGATCCATATCTGGTTTATGCGCCCGCTGCCGACGGTCAGCTTCAAGTTGATGCACGCGGCATTCCGGTTGTGGCGCGGCTCACCTTGTTACAGCGCACACTAACCGCCTGCCAATTCATTGAATATGTGACGGCCTTTCACCTGGGACGGCGTTCGGAAAGCGCGGTTGATGGCATGTTTACGCTGTCAGGCGCCTGCGCAGTTTTTCGGCCAGAAGCGTTTACTGAGGGTGGTAGCTATCGAGGGCGCACGGTCTCGGAAGATACCGATATGACGATGGCGCTGCACAAGATTGCAGGGCGGCATATTGGCTACTTAAGCACAATGCGAGTGCATGTCAAACCAGTGCTAACATTGAGCGGTCTGTTTGCGCAGCGCACACGTTGGCAGCGTGGCGCACTGGAAGCAAGCGCTGTACATGTTGAAGATGCGCCGCGTTCGCATTGGTTTTTCTGGCGTGTAGCGCTGCCGCTGCGTTTACAAGTCGATCACACGCTGGCTTTTCCACGCCTGGTCTGGACATTCTTGATCTGGATGCTGCCTTTATTTGGCTACTCATGGTCGGTCGTAACACAGGCGCTCGCGCTGCTGTTCTTATTCTATACGGGGATGAACACCTTTCAATTGCTGGTCGGCTATTTGTTCAGTTCACCGCCGGAGAAGGTATTTATCCGCAAGTACATCGCTTATCTACCTGCACTACCGCTGTATAATACATTTTTGTTCTGGGTACGAATGAGCGCTGAATTGCACACATTGACGGAAGGGGCACAGTGGACAGTTCAAAACCCGGTTTTAGAGTGGGTCGAAACGTTCGATTTGCGACGCGCGGCACACGCCGTCAATGGGTGGCTCAGCAGCTTGTTCCATTGACGCTCCCGGCACTGGTGGTGGTAATCGGCGCGCTGCTGGTCACGGCGCCGGTATGGGGAGCGGGCTATCCGTGGGGCAGCGACAGTTGGGGGCATTTGCAACAGGCTGCCTATATCGGTAAAACGCTGCGCCAGTATGGATTATTCGAGGGGTTGCGACAAAGCGCCTGGATGCCCGATTGGTATTTGGGCACGCCAACTTACGTATATTATCCACCGCTCAGCCCGCTCGTACTTGGCTTGTTGACCGCGCTGTTGAACGATGCGTTCAGCGCTTACCGTGTGTTCGTCATTGCCGTATTCATCACGCTTGGGTTAAGCGTTTATTTGGTGGGCTTTCGATGGTCTAAAAATCGTTTGGCCGCCCAGATCGGCGCATTGGTTGCGTTGTTAGCGCCATATACACTGCGCACGGTGTTTGTTGAAGGAAACTTTTCACGTGCGCTGGCATTATTGGCGCTGCCCTGGTTGATTTGGTGGACAGAACAACTCCTGCGCGATCGCAGTGCCCATCGTCTGCTTCCGCTGCTATCTGGCTTGTGGGCGGTAACCATCATTGCGCACGTTATGCAAGCCGCGATTTTTGCGGTAGCGATTGGCGTGTATATCCTGCTGCGCAGCGTGAACAATATTTATGTTCCACTGCGTCGCGGTTTGCTGGCCCTGCTGCCCATTACGTTAGGCGCAGGGTTAGCGGCAGCCTACTTGCTGCCCGCCTACAGCCAGGTTGAGCTGCCCGGCGTCCCTTTTTTGCCTTACGAAAAAGTGGCCGGATTCTCGATCAGTTTGGCGGCATTGCTGCCTTTTCACGCCGATCTCGAAGCAGTGAGCATCGGTATCGCGGCGCTGCTTGTGGCATTGTTGATCACGTTCCGCACGGGCAAAGATTTTCATATGGCGTTGGTGGGCGCAGGACTAATATGTGTAGTATTGGCATTTGGTCCGGCCAGCGGCATTTTTCAGTTGATTCCGCTCAATGAACAATTCTTGCCGGAACGCTTCTTAAATGTGTCGGCCATCTTGTTCCCACTGGTCATTGCCACGATTCCGGCAGGTGCCTGGTCGCGCAGCGTCAGTTTGGCAGCGTTGGCGGTCATCTTACTGGTGGACGGCACCTCGGCTTGGCGCAGTGTATTCATGCGTCCCGCACCCGCCGACGAACAAGCGATCGCGCAAACGCTAGCGGTACAACCGTTACCCGGTCGGGTTGTACCACTCACCTTTCCAGACGTGACCTCTGCGGATATTTATTTCACCAGCGTGATCGGAAGTCGCTCTAACGTGTCGGGTTGGTCTTTGGAGAACACATCACAGCAAAACAGTGTACGCCGTTTGCTCGACTCGGCGCAGCACGCACCCGATTATTTACAGCGTGTGCTCAGCTTGTGGAATACCGACTATGTTCTGGCTCGCTTTGCTGATCCGCAGCAGTCGGCAGCGCTGCGAACCACGTTGCAATTCGACTCGACGGCTCAGCACGGCGATTTGGCCTTATGGCAGCGTGCGCAGCCGTCAGCTTTTGCCCAACAATTGACCGATCACCGTGTACTTGTCATTGGTAACAACACAACGGCCTGGCTGTACGCTTTTCCAACCGCCAGCGAGGGGTATAGCCCGAACCCTGCTGATTACAGCGCCGATTATTTGTCACATTTCTCAGTGATCGGCTTGAACCGTATAACGGGTGGCGGCTCGTTAGAACCTGCGCTCGGTGACTGGGTGCGTCAGGGCAACACGCTGATCGTTGATCTGAGTGGCCTCGGCCAGCTTTATAATCAGGGAGTCACGCTGTTTGGGGTGCGTACTGCGGCGATGAACCTGACAGGCGATTATGCGCTGAATTGGCCGTCTGCGCTGGCTGGTTTGCCAGATCAACTGACGTTTGGCAGCCTGGATACACCGTGGGTAGGTGCCACCTATTTCAATCTCGATCACACGTTGGCAACCATTAGCGTGCGCGGCCAAAGCTATCCGCTGCTTGGTTATCAGGATGTTGGTAAGGGGAAAGCATGGTTCATCAGCTTCAATTTGCTGTATCTGCTCAATCAACAGGATCGACAGGTGATCGCCACGCGCTTGTCGGATTATCTGCTTGCGCAAACGGACGCCACGCGCGCGCTGACACTGCCTCCCGCCGATGTCACAGTCACCGCACGGCAGCCTGCGCATGTCACACTTACGTATGCTAGCCCAAAAGCGTTCAGCCTGGTATTGAGCATGACATATTTTCCACGTTGGCAGGCGTCCCTCGATGGCGTACCCATCGTGCTGCACAATCATGAGCACCTGATTTTGCTCGATGTGCCCGATGGTACGCATACCATCACCCTCGATTATGTACCACTCAGCACACCGATTGCGCGGCTCGGCCTATTGGTTTCGCTTTTGTGCATTGCTCTGACATTTGGCGTAAGCTGCGTGCTTCGGCGGCGTCCAGTACTGGCACTTGGCGATCGCTTGAATTCATTTGACGATCGCTTGCCGCAGCTCCCACCAACACCACAGCCCGCCACCGTGAGCTATGCGCCATGCCCAAATTGTGGATTTCGGTTGGCGCGCAGCGGACCACCAACCAACGAAAGCTATCCATTCAACGCGTTGGAGTGCCCGATCTGTGGTTTCTCGATGGGTGCGACCGCGTTCATCCCTGGAGACTCGCTGACCGATTTCAGCAAACGGCGGTTAGCGATTGCCTGGCTGCGCAGCGAGAACATCGTGCGCAGCCAACTTCAACGCCAATTTGGGGTGAGTTTCGAGGAGTTGTTCGAGGTAGCCACGCCTGTTTCCGAAGTGATGCGCTTGCTCGCGCAACCGGATCAGCCTCTCAGCAGGACACCGGATAAAGCACGCGAGCAAACAACCTATGCAGATAGCATCGCGTTCAGCCCGGATGGTACGCTATTAGCCTCTGGCAGCCGTGACCATCTGCTTCGGTTGTGGTCTGTAGAGACAGGACGCGAGATTGCGCGGCTGAGCGGTCACACCGACGCGCTCAGCGCAGTTGCTTTTGCCGCATCGGGAGCGCTTCTGGCGTCGGGGGCTGCCGATCACAGTGTGCGCCTTTGGGACGTTGATCAGGCGACGAAGGAATATCGTCAGACCTTACTACTGCGCGGTCATGTCGATATGATCAGCAGCTTGGCGTTCAGCCCGGATGGACGGTTGCTCGCGTCGGCAAGTTTAGATCGCACGATTCGGCTGTGGACTATCGAAAGTGGCGAGCAAATGTTTGTGCTGCGTGACCATCAGGGATCGATCAACACTATCGCGTTCAGTGCCGATGGGCGGCTGCTCGTTTCAGCAAGCGTTGATGGCACTGCGCGTATTTGGGATGTGTCGAGCGGTGAGACTGTGCTGAACGTTTCTGGCGACGCGAGCAACAACGCAATTTTGACCGCAGGCTTCAACACGGCGTCAGGCACGTTTATCACGGTGAGCGTTAACGGCTTGTTGAACGGGTGGGATTTAGCGACCGGCAGCGTCCTAAGCAGCACGCCATTTTATGATCATCCGCTGCGCAGTGCAACGCTCAGCGAAGATGGATCGTTTGTGGCGGTTATCGGCACTGCAATACGCCTGTTGGATACGCAAAGCGGAGATGAGCTGGTGACGCTCACCGCCAAAGATGGCATGAATCGCGTCGTATTCAGCCGTGATAATACGCTGCTTGCCGCTGTCGATGCGAGCGGCGTACAAGTCTGGCAGCTCAAATGACGACCTGTCTTAATCGCCAGACAATCATTCGGATTATAATACGTTGCGAGACGCAAGCGTGTGGCATGACCGACGGAGCGTGATGTGACAGACCTTACCGGACGACAGCTTGGCAGCTACCGGATACTGCATACCATTGGCAAAGGCGGCATGGCAACCGTTTACAGCGCAACCCATGTCGAAACCGGGCAGGTAGCAGCAGTCAAGGTGCTGCGCCTGGATGCGCTTGAAGACGAGAGTTATGTCAGACGTTTTGAGCGCGAAGCGCGGCTGATCGGTGAAGCGAAGCATCCGAACATCGTCGGCATGTTGGATTTCGGCCAGCAGGATAATACGCTGTATCTGGTGATGCAATTGCTGACAGGCGGCACACTGGCACGTTTAATCCGCAAATCGAGTGCGCCACTGTCGGGTATGCAAATCGCGCGATTATTTGATCAAGTGGCAGCAGGGCTGGCTTACGCGCATCAACTGAACATCATTCACCGCGATCTCAAACCGCAAAACGTGCTGCTCGACACAGAGCAAAACGCATATTTAGCCGATTTTGGCATCGCCAAATTGATCAACCAAACCGCGACGCAAGCGACAACGGCTCAGGGCGTAATCGGTACGCCCGCTTACATGGCCCCCGAACAGTGGCAAAACGAGCCTGTTGATGAGCGAACCGACATTTATGCGATGGGTATCTTGCTGTTCGAGATGCTGATGGGCAACCCCCCATTTGAGAGCGATACGCTGCTTGGTACGATGAACAGGCACTTGTTCGAGCCGCCGCCATCAGTGGTTCATTTGCGCCCTGACATTCCGGCGGGCATGTCGCAAGTCCTTGATCGGGCGCTCGCTAAAGCGCCTGAACAGCGTTACGACTCAGTGGCAGAAATGGCAAACGCGGTCAAGCGCAGTTTGAGCGGTCAAGGCGCGTCGCTCAGCGCTGTGCCGAAAATCCATCTGAAAGCAGATGCACCGTTTGATGAACAAGAACTGGTGACTGGACGAATGTTCACAGAGCGCTTGACCAATGTATTGACTCCTGAACAACTTGCCGCAGCAAATGAAGACGAAAACGAAGACGAAGATAAACCGGACGGTACTCTGCTTTTACCACCGGCACAAACTCCCATTAAGCAGCAAGGTCCGAACTGGGGACTCAACGGGCTGCGCGCATTCGCTTATGGCGCAAGTTGGCTGATCGTGGTGGGTCTGGTCAGCGGCTTTATTACGCTTGGCACATGGCGTCAGATAAGCGGGTATACTGCATTCGACTTCGCTTTGTTGGCACTTGTAGGCGTCGCTGCCTTGCTCACCATTGTCCTACCATTGTGGGTAGTGACGCGCACACAGCAGCTCACTGGTGATTCGCGGCGCGGCTTCGTGGTTGGTATGATCGGCTTTTTCCTTCCAAGCGCGATTCTCCTTATCGGCTATACTTCAGTCGAGTTCACGGTGCGCCGCTGATATGGACAGCACCCTCACAGAATAGCCCTGACGGGCTAAGCGTCAATTCGTTGAATTATCAAAAACGAGGCTTTATGTTTTTTTCTCGTCTGCGTCTAATCGTTCTGCCAATCGCTTTGGTTGTGGCGCTTCTGACATCATCCTTCATACCCGCTCGCGCTGCGCTGCGCCAACAGGGGACACCGACGCCGGGTACATCGCTTGTCGTTGATGATGTGATCCAATCGATCAATGGTACAACCTGGGTGGTAGGCGGACGCACCATCGTAGTGACCAGCCAAACGGTGATCAGCGGTGCACCGATTGTCGGCAAAAAAGCGCACCTGGTAGTTGTAGCGGATCCTGATGGACAGTGGATCGCGCAAAGCATCACGATCATCATTATCATAGTACCGGCGAGCGCAACGCCGCTGCCAACCACAACCTTTACGCCGACACCAAACATCACGCCGACACCATCGCCTTCCGTACTCCCTAGCATTACGCCCGGTGGCCCGACCCTGACCCCAACTTTCACGCTCACGGCAACGGCGATCGTCCCGCTCACCAGCACACCGATTCCTTACGTCACTATTGTGATCGAAGGGCCGGTCGAGCTGATCGATCTGAATGTCGATATTATCGTCGTGTACGGCCAACGGATCAAACTGAAACACGATGATCCGCTGCGTACCAAACTGAAAGTTAAGGATTGGGTGCACATCAGCGGCAACTATGGCGTCGATGTCGATCAGCAAGTTGTGATTGTCGTCGTTGTAATCATCATTATCGATGCACCCACTATCATCATTGTCGTTCCGCCGAGCGGTAGCAGTGGGAATGATGGTGGCGACGACGATGGGAAGCACAAACACAAAGACGATTAGAAAGGCTTGCTCATGAACCTTAAAGCGCTTTTATTGGCAGGATTAGTTGCTGTGCTGCTTATCATGACAGGTGACATGGCGGCAGCGCAAACCACGCCACCACCAACCGTATCTCCTACTGCGAACGCAACGGCCGCGCCTGCTCTGACTAATGTGCTGCTGATTTATGACAAAACTTCGCTAGCGATGCTCAACATCTCACAAACGCCATTGTCGCTGGCTGGAATGTCGTTCATGCGCGCAGGCGGAGTGGTCAAGTACACTGTGACCTCATTAGCTGCGACGCTCGCGCCGGGACACTGCATTCAATGGTGGGTTGCCACGGTCAACACGGTATTAGGCAAACCGGCTGAATGCGCCACGCGCGATCGATACGCTCGGTTGACTAAAGACGCGACCTATTTTTGGGTTTCTGGGTATGATGGAGAGCCATTCCGTCCGCAGCTGAACGCCAGCGCCTTGATCATCTGTAATGGCAGTGCCGGACGTTGTACGTTCAATCTCCCGCAAGGTGACGCCGCTCAAAAGTCCTGGGGCGTGCTCGATCCACAAGTAGGCGTGTCGCTGCCTGCCGGGATGCGCGTTGCCTACGATGCAAACCAGATGTGGATCGGCAACTTCACCCCGGATACCGTGCTGACAACTGCTGCGCTTCGGGTGTTCTACACGGTCAATCAGCAAGGTCAGGTCTGGACACCTTCCAAGGTAGTGTGGGACGGTATGAGTGCGTGGGATGGGCGTGCTCTAGCGGCGGGGCAATGTTTAGTCATGTATCAGGACGCCAGCAAGATAACCCCGCTGCTCCCTTGCGTGTCTATCGCTCAAACGTTGAACGCTGATCATCCTTGGACGCTTGCCTTTGATGTCATGGGGCCGCGTGAAGAGCGACGCTCGCCGTGTGGAAACGGCAAGCCGATTACCGGACCGGTGCTTTGCTTGCTGGCCGGTTAGCGAGCGCTTTGCGTTCATCTCCTGGTTAAGTGGCAAACAGCGCAAAATTGGCTAGCGAATTTACAAAGCAATTTAACTTCCTGGCACTACGTAATGATTGGAAATTATCGCCTTAACCACATAGCGGGTTTAATTCTCTACGAGAAGACCGTTCTGAAAAATAAAAGTGCGGTGTGCATCTGCCACTGTACTCAAGCGATGCGCAATAACGATCGTGGTCACGTGCAACTTAAGTAGATGAGGGTGGGGCATAAAACAAGCTGACGAAAAGAGCCAATTCGGTTAGAGTCTGTAGCTCTCACACCAAGATGAAACCGAAAAGGCTCAAGAAGATGATAACGACAGATCATCCGTTAATCCAGTTA
>Ga0209511_1002841_pt1 | contig 13751 bp, 12 predicted proteins | sample SSSSmetaG_FD_184141 | JGI IMG/M metagenome (GOLD analysis project Ga0209511, IMG submission 184141) | Glacier valley bacterial and archeal communities from Borup Fiord, Nunavut, Canada, to study Microbial Dark Matter (Phase II) - ​SSSS... | ecosystem: Environmental > Aquatic > Freshwater > Ice >...
AGATACTGTTTATAGTGCGTCATCGCCTCGACGCTCCAGGCACCTTCGGTTGGCTCAACGCGGGACCATTCGATACTAAAGCGAAAGGCATTCATATTCATTTTTGTCAGATAGTCAAAATCTTCTTTGTAGCGATTATAGTGGTCAGCTAGCTCTCCCGAGACATAGTTGTCCGGGTTCTTTGCTTGGGCCTTGATATCATCCCAGACAGGATAGTCATTAAAATGATACTCCGCCTGCGCCGCTTTGGCGTTGGCGTTTTCTAATTCCCACACCGTCCACTGATTGTGCGTATTACCTTCTACTTGGTGCGCTGCAGTTGAGGCGCCCCATAGAAAGTGTTTCGGGAATTGATTGTTCTTTTTCTTTGTCATAGTCATAAGGTCACCATTCGTACCCTTCTGGTAATATCATCCATTATCGTGTGGCCAGGTTCTATTGTACTACGTCTTCTCCGAAGTGTTTCTGGAGGCGCATTTTAATCGAACCTTCGTGTCGTCCAAGGAGATCACTTAGCTCCTCGAGTGAAAGCCCGTTTTGGAACTCTTGCTTCAATTCATTGTCCTGGCTCTCTTCCCACGGTTTGTAGGCGTTCGGATAAATTTCGCGCATCTTGGCGATCTTTTCACTCCAGCCGCCTTTTTTATCATCTGTTGTACTTGGCACAACAGGATTAGCGGCTCGGTCTTGGGCTTTTTTTTCAAGTTCAGCGAAGCGTTTTGCGTCTGCTGCTGCCTTGGTGCGAAGTATCCCGTCAATCGTTTGAGCGTCTTCGCTGACCCGTAAAGCCATCTGATTTATGCCTGTTAAATACAAGTTGTTCAAATTTTTTACTCGGCTGAGCGCGACGTACCCCATCCCTTCAACAAATGCTTTTCGAAGGTCAATCCGCGCCGCATCGAGCGTCATTCCTTGAGATTTATGGATTGTAATCGCCCATGCTAAACGCAGTGGGATTTGAGTAATACTAGCGCGTTTTTTATCACCATCACGCTGCTCCCAGGTGTCGGGAACCATCGACACTTCTTTGCCATTTCGAAACTCAACAATTGGATAATCGGTATACGGTTCAAAGTCGATAATCGTACCAATACTGCCGTTCACAAACTTGCGATCAGGGCTATTTTTGACCGCCATTACCAATGCGCCCTTTTTCACCTTTAGCTCGGCAGGTGCTAGCACGGAACGCTGCAGTCCTTCGACGTAATTAGCAGATCCCGTTGTCGTCTGGCTATAGACAACTTCGTCACCTTCGATGGTTGCAAGCTTGGCTTCGTTAATCTTGTCGACGTCGATATTGACCGTGTGTAGCTCTGTTAGCTGCTCTAGGTCATCTGGGAAGACTTCGGCGCGAGCCAGTAGGATTTCGGCGTGATGACGTCGTACGTCCCCTGCTCTGATGGCGTTAAGGATCTCGAGGAGCTGTTCGTCATCTTGGCGGTGCTGTTCCTGCAAGTAACAAATCACTGGATCGAGTTCACGCCAGACTTCAGAGTTGACCACAAAGCCACCAGCTCGTGAATCACCTCTGTTGATTGGAGGAAGCTGGAAAAAGTCGCCAGACATAATAATCTGGATGCCACCAAACGGTTCGTCTTTTTTTCGGACCACGCGACAGACTTCATCGACCATATCAAGGCGGAAATCATGAAGCATACTGATTTCGTCGATAATCAGAACATCGGTTTTTTCGATAATTTCGCGTCGGCCCTTTGCGATGTGCTCGACAAAGCCTTGTCCGATCGAGTCATGAATCCCAATACCGCTCCAGCTGTGGATAGTTGTGCCACCAAGGTGAGTTGCTGCAAGCCCCGTCGTCGCGGTCACAGAAATATGCTTACCCTCGTACTTGGCAAGCTTGATAAATTGGTTCAACACAAAAGTCTTACCGGCCCCAGCTGGACCGGTCAAAAGCACACTTTGTCCCGAGAGCATTATCTCGAGTGCTAACCCCTGATTCATTACTACCTATTATACCCGATAAATGTTTATAAATTCTTGCGAAGAGAGCCCGACCACGAAGGAGCGGGCTCAACTTCGTGGGTCAGGACTGATTTAGACCACAGGGACAAGATTCCCTTCAACGTAGACAGTAATCCGATCACTGATTGCCTGCAAGGCCTTGGCGAATGTCATGACTTGCAGTGGGCTTATGAACGAGATGACTCGAAGGGTATAAAACCCCTTTCTGCCACGACTCATTTCGAGCTCGTACAAAAAACCGCAGCCTCCGATAAGTCGGCCAAGGACCCCCTCGATCGACTTTCTGTTTGGTGCAGCCACGCCTAGCTCGATCTCGTTGCTCGCCAGAGACTCTTGAATATCCGAGTTCACGGTGTTAATAGCCACTGATTGCGTGGCAACTGACTCCATGATCTTGGGAATGAGTCCGGTAAACGACGGAAAGAGCAGTTCGCCCGTCGTCAGGTCGGGGATATTGCTGGGCAGAATTTCGGTAGCTGCCATGTGTATCACATCCTTACGTAGGTGACGGTCACCTGTGTTCTCTCTCTATTAAAACCCGACCACTATATATTTGCAAGTGATGAAAGCATAGCGCTATGCGATATTACCCTCGCGGAGGTTCACCTTCAGGATCATCAAGCAATCGCTTACCCTTGATCTCATAGCGACGCCCCGTCACTTCACCGGTAATATAGTCTTCGTTGATAAGCCCAACGAAGATATCGAGGTCGTTACCGTCCATAATAATGATCGCACCTTCATCGTCAGTCATCAGTTCGAGCTGCATCTGATCAGCATATTCGATTGCCTGTTCCTGTGAAATCAGTCCGACTTCAAGTTTTTGTAACTTGTTCAGCACTTTCTTCTTTTCACGTACGGCAGTTTGTAGATCCATGCCATCAGGGAAACTCAGCTTGAAGTGCTTTTCGATTTCGGCCACTTTTTGATCAGCTAGTAGCTGCTTTTTAAAATCGTAGTTAAACAAACGTTCAAATTTGCTTTGATTAAAGATAAAGATGTCTTTCTTAACGATCAGGACCTGGTTATCGGTTGGAACTTTCCAGCCCAGATCGGCCTTAAAGAGTTCAAATTTGCCGTCTTTAAATTCCCAAGCGTTCACACCCTTGAGAGCCTGGCCGCTACTCACCTGCTTGACGACGTAAAAGACAGTCTTCTTGTCGGGCGTACTAAAACGAGCAACGATACCCTTGATTCGTTTGAATTCGTGTTCTTCTTCGCTAAACTCAACGATGTCTTTTCGTTCGTGTTCAATCAGGTGGATCAACGTATTGGCGCGTCCAACCTTCTCGAGCTCGGTACGAAGCAGTACATTTTCCTCTTTTTCAGTCATTTCGTAGTCGCGCACAGTCAGACCTGTTCCAGCACCAAGGACAACCTGGTTCATCAGGTCAAACAAAAAGACAGGTTTGATTTGGGTATCGAGTTCATTCCCTAGCGTCGTCGTGTACGGCGTATAATTTCGGTTAAACAGAAAAAACTCAACATTCAGTTCATTCTTTACAGCATCGGTCGAGTTCGCCCACTGAAAGATATCAGTCGTATCTCGATCTTCATCGGCGATCTCTATTTTTTCAACATGCTCGGCAGCTGATGACGGTATATTTACCGGTGCAAATAGTGCGACCTCGGCATCAATATCAGATACATCTGAGGTGTCTGTCATTTCGGGTGTGGTTTCGGGTGTATCTTCCATGTTTCTCTTTCATTTAAGCAACGTAGTTAACTATAGCCGTAAGAACTATCGCGGGTCAACGATAAAAAACACAACTACTGCGCATCGATAGAAAAAGGACGGTGCGTCGCTGAGCCGGCCGACTTCCCATCACGTAGCCCCGCCATGACGTTCAAGAGCGCGCTCTGAGAGGTACGCCCATGGCCTGATTGCAACAATGTGATCGCATAGTCTTCAATTTCATCCGCAGGGACGACAAATGAGCGAATCATATCGATCGTCTCATTTTCTTTATTTTCTGTGCCGAGCGCAAACTCAACCCCTTCGTTTTTAGCTGTCAGAATAAACCGACTACTGTTCTGCGGCAAAAATGTAAGGTTTGCCAAAATATCACCCTCCTCAATGCCCTGCGTAATCAAGTAATCCATAAAGCCAGCCTCATGATGACCGTCATCTTGACCGTAGTCGCCAAAAGCGCCGCCGGGTCGATATGTCACCGTCGCCGCCTTATGTACAAGATTACTGAAGAGCCCTTGGCGCTCGACGCCCGTGAATGCCGCTCGGTAGGCTAAAAGTGAACCCAAAATGTACGTCTCAGTTGAATGATACGCAGGTATCAAGGTGCGCTCCAAGCTAGGACCAAAGACGTGTGACTGCCCCGTAGGGTCTATGGCGTCGTGCCGAAACCGATCTTGCCTATAGGTGCGGAAATCACCATGCATATCACCACCGATCGTCGTCTCTGGCACGAGACCATCGTGCTCCTTGCCTCTATAGAAGTCACCGTCGAATCCACGAAAATAAACTCCCTTGCCTGCCATCGCCAGCCCACCCAGCAACACAGCACGCCTGAACATATCAGGCTCTACCGCTGCCGACAAGCGGTCAAGGCGCTTGCTGACACCGAATAACTCGGCACCTACAGCACCATTCAAAACCAATGCGTCGCTGCGCTCAAAAGCCACCTCGGCGACAGGACCTTGGGCGTCCCACAACCCGTCTGTATGTAACTTTGAACCATATCTCCAAACAGATTCATCCGGGAGTTCAAGGATGTTAGCTACGTGCTTTTTGTCATCACGCGACAGTCCGTCATAAAAATCAGACTTTACGCTTGCATCAATCAAATCTTCGACGCCATCATCGCCAAGAATCGTCTCAAAACTATATCGAGCGCTTATAAGTTGCGCGGCAATAAATTCACTATTCGCGCGCACAGTTCCACCCACAAGATCTGAAAGCAACTGAATTTTTGGATCATCCTCGGTATCAAGCGATACTTGCCAGTCTCCTTGCCAGTTTCGTTCTGTCATCGTTCCTATTCCACTTCCCCCACCGCACTATTTGTCCCAGTATATATTATTTTCATAGCTTGCGGCTATCATATGCCCAATGCAACAACGCCTGACGCTGCCTGCGTCGGCACACTAAATCGCCTGGTGCGCAGTTTTTTCGGACTTGTCCGATATGCCTGGTCATATTCTTCCAACGTTTGATCTGTCGTGCATCTTCTTCTGGCAAACGTCGCCCCATATAGTACCGACAGTACCACTGAAACCAGCCGCGCGGATCTTGTTCGTGGATCCATCCTTTGCGACGCCATTCTGCTAGTGGCTGACTGGCGTTAATTTCAAAAAAATTGAGCATCGGGTCGCGGCCATCAACGGCCAACCGTGCACCTTCAAACCAATCCTCTGGAAATTCATCCCGGCAATCGCGCATGTACACACCACCAAAAACACCCAGGCGCAAGAGCTGCCTGGGTGTTAATTCCGGTTTAAATTCTGAGGCAAAGTTTTCACCCTCCAACTCAGATACTACGTAGCTATAGCCCGTCTGCATCTTGTCGTTGACGGTGACGACTCTGTTCATACACTCAGGGCGTCAACAGCACCGTCGAGTCGCTTACTCCGAGCATTGTTCGCCCATTCGTCAGCTAGCTCATTACCAGGGTCGCCTTCGTGGCCTCGCACCCAGGTAAGGATCGCTTCAGAGTTTTGGTACAACTCGTGCGCTTCTTTAACGATTTCAAGGTTTTTAATCTCGCCGCCTTTTTTAGCCCAGTTTTTTGCTTCCCAACCTGGTGCCCATTTGGTAATCACGTTGATCCAGAATTCACTGTCAGTGAAGATTTCGCACTCTTGTCCATCAGCATCTTTCATAGCGGCAATAAGAGCCTTGCCTTCCATGCGAATATTAGTCGAGACAAGTTCGTGTCCGACGATTGAGGGTTGCATGTTTTTGATCACTGCGAAGCCACCAGGACCTGGGTTAGGACTGCAGCTTCCGTCTGTATAATAAATAGTCATTACGCTTATTTTACACTAGCTAGTGGGCTCTATCGAACTTTTCGCTTGCTTCGTTTAATTATAGACAGCGACTTGTGTTGCCGTGATCGTATCACTGTCTTTTGTTCCAACAACCACAACGGTGTCGTTAACTGCTGGTTTGGTGTCATTTGTATACGTTGTCGATCCGTTTGTCATGATCTTTTGTGTCTTACCGCCGCCTGCAATAACAATACTGTCGCTGTTAACGGCCGTTACCACACCTTGCGTCTGTGTATAAGTCATATTTGTTGTTGTCGTCGTCAAGCCGTCAGAATTACTTTGGCTCGTCATAATCGTCCGTTCACCGAAAAAGCCGGAACGGCCTTGCATCATATGGCTTCCGTCAGTGTCATACTGGCCATTCAATCCAGTATCTTGGTGATTTGCCCACATACGAAAGGCCCAGAATCCAATCAGCGTCAAGAAAATATATGCCACAATCACGATTGCAACGAGGGTTAGTACCCATGTCCGAGAATGGCGTCGAGTGACGGCCGGTGCTGTTTGCGGCTGCTCGTCAACTACCTCATCGACAACCACTTTTCTTACTTTTGGTTCGTTGCTTGATTCTTTATCAGCCATAGAAATAATTCTCCTTTTATATATTTAGGATAGAGCTCTTGTCTGAAAACGGGCTGAAATATAAGGATACTATTCGGTCACTTGGATGCCGTTCCAAAACGCCACGTAGTTCGTGTAATCTTTTTTCACTCGTTCAATAGACCCCTCTTTTGGGACCGGGTAATACCATGCGCCAAAGTCGTTCACCACTCCATCAACTGTCACATCATAGTAACTCGACTCACCTTTCCAGATACAGGTTGTCCGGTGATCACTATCTGTAAAATATTCTCGGTTCAATGAAAGTGGCGGAAAATACCAGTTCCCTTCAATCCGAATCAGTTCATCTTTCGGAGCCTCTGCGATTATTTGGTTTTGCCATAGAGCCTTCATACAATTCCTCCGCTTATTTACCACACTATGACATGAACCTGCCGAGGCTGTCTAGCGAGACCAGAACCATGCCAGCCGAGTCTTCCACAGTTCGGACGAAGTTTTCTTAAAACTATCCCAGATTGCCATTACCGTAAGCACAACAGGTGCTATAATAATGAGTAATATGCAAAGGGTGGGTTCTGACAGTGCTATTGTCTGTTAACGCTGGTTCTTCCAGTCTGAAGGTTTCGGTTTTTGATCGAGAAAATCTTCAAGTACCCCACGCTAGTCTTGCGATCGAAGACATCGGTATCTCTGGTGAGACACCTCAAACGGCCGCTCAACGTGTCCAGCAGTGGCTCAGCAGCGAACTCGCCATTCAACCCGAACAGATCGAAGCAATCGGACACCGCGTTGTTCATGGTGGACAGGAATATGATTCAGCCGCACTGGTGACACCTGATCTACTCACGTACTTGCAGAGCATCACTCCCCTTGCCCCCAACCACATGCCGGGCACCCTAGCCTCGATCACTGCCTTTCTCGCAGCCTACCCAAACGCAGATCACGTCGCTTGCTTTGATACTGGCTTCTTCCACGATGTTCCAGGTGTCGCCAAAACCTTACCGATTCCGCTCAGTCTGCAACAAGAGAACGGTATCCGTCGCTACGGCTTTCATGGGCTTTCTTACACAGCCCTCCTCGCAAGTTTCAAAGACAATGAAGGTGAAGCAGCCCACAACGGTCGAGTCATCATGGCTCACCTTGGTAGCGGCGCGAGCGTGTCGGCCTGCAAAGATGGTCAGCCGATCGACATGTCTATGGGTTTCACCCCTATTTCGGGCATTATGATGAGCACTCGCAGTGGCGACCTCGAGCCTGGACTCATCACCTACCTCGAAAAAGAAAAAGGCATGTCACCCGATGAACTGGCTGACTTGTTTGCGAATAAGTCAGGCCTCCTCGGCGTCTCTGGGACGACTGCTAACATGCGGACGTTGCTCGAGATGCAAGACGAGGACCCGAATAGCAAACTAGCTGTCGAGCTGTTTTGTTACAAGATAAAGAAAACAATCGGCGCCTACACTGCCGCCCTCGGTGGAGTCGATAGTATTATTTTTAGCGGTGGCATCGGAGAACGGTCGGCTGAAATTCGGGCACGTATCCTCAGTGACATGGAGTTTTTCGGTATCGTTATAGATAATGTTCGCAACCAACAGGGTGCGCGCCTCATCTCTAATGATCGATCAAGAGTAGGAGTTCATGTGATACCGGCGCGTGAAGATTACGCCATCATGACACAAACAATTAACGTTATTAACAAGGAGACCCAATGAACGATATGACAATTACACCAGAACTACTACACAAGATGGATGCGTACTGGCGCGCCAGTAACTACCTCGCTGTTGGGCAGATTTACCTGCGTAACAACGCGCTTCTTCGTCAGCCGCTTCAGGTTTCTGATATCAAGAACATGTTGCTCGGTCACTGGGGCACAACACCAGGACAGAACTTCATCTACGTTCACCTCAACCGCATCATCAAACAAAATGATCTCAATATGATTTACATTTCTGGACCTGGACACGGTGGCCCTGCCTTGATGGCAAACACCTACCTCGAAGGTACATGGAGTGAAATCTACCCAGACATGCCAGAAAACGAAGCCGGCATGACAACACTCTTCCGTAAATTCTCATGGCCGGGCGGACTTTCAAGTCACGTCTCCCCACAAGTACCAGGCTCAATGCACGAAGGTGGCGAACTCGGTTACTCACTGAGTCACGCCTTTGGTGCTGTCTTTGACAACCCCGACCTGATCACCGCCTGTGTCGTTGGTGACGGTGAGGCCGAGACTGGTCCACTCGCGACGGCATGGCACTCCAACAAATTCTTGAACCCAAAAACTGACGGTGCAGTCCTTCCGATCCTCCACCTTAACGGATACAAGATCAGTAACCCAACGATTCTTGCCCGCATCGAGCACGAAGAGCTCGAACAACTCTTCCGCGGCTACGGCTGGGAACCATACTTCGTCGAAGGTGACGGCCCAGAATACATGCACGCCCACATGGCGGAAACACTTGATACAGTTATCGCCGAGATCAAGCACATCCAGACCCAGGCCCGTGAACACGGCAACACCGTTCGTCCTCGCTGGCCAATGATCATCCTCCGCTCTCCAAAGGGCTGGACTGGACCAAAAGAAATCAACGGTCTCCCTATCGAAAATTCATTCCGTTCTCACCAAGTCCCAGTGATTGTTGATGAAGCGCACAGCGAAAACCTCGGCATCCTCGAAGAATGGCTCCGCAGCTACAAGCCCGAAGAACTCTTCGACAAGTCAGGCAAGCTCATTCCTGAACTAGCTGAACTGGCACCAACCGGTAGCCACCGTATGGGTGCAAACATTCACTCTAACGGCGGTAAGCTCCTCCGTGAACTACAACTACCAAACTTCCGCGACTACGCAGTCGACGTCACATATCCAAGCATCGTTAACGCTGGCAACACTCACGCCCTCGGCCCATGGCTCCGCGATATCGCCAAGCTCAACAACGGCACGCGTAACTTCCGCATCTTTGCCCCAGACGAAACGATGTCAAACCGCCTCGAAGCAGTCTTTGAAACAACTGACCGACAATGGAATGCCCGTGTCCAAGATGGTGATGAATTCCTTTCCCAGGATGGTATGGTGCTCGATTCAATGCTGAGCGAACATCAGGCTGAAGGATGGCTCGAAGGCTACCTCTTGACCGGTCGTCACGGCATCCTCCACAGCTACGAAGCATTCATTCGTATCGTTGACTCGATGGTATCTCAACACGCCAAATGGATGAAGATGTCAGCCGAACTCCCATGGCGCGCACCTATCGCCTCACTGAACTACCTACTCACCTCTCACGTATGGCGCCAAGACCACAACGGATTCACCCACCAAGATCCAGGGTTCATCGATCACATCATCAACAAAAAAGCTGACGTTGCGCGTGTCTACCTGCCTCCAGATGCCAACACAACATTGAGCGTCATGGATCACTGTCTTCGTAGCCGCGGATACATCAACTTGACGATTACCGGCAAGCACGAATCTCCGCAGTGGCTCTCGATGGAGCAAGCCGTTGAACACTGTAGCAAAGGCCTCGGTGTATGGGACTGGGCGTCAACTGATAACGGCTCAGAACCTGATGTCGTCATGGTTGCCGCTGGTGATGCGCCGACCCTCGAAATGATGGCCGCTGTCGCTATCCTGCGCAAGAACCTTCCAAAGCTCAAGATTCGCGTGATCAACATCGTTGACCTAATGCGTTTGCAGCCAGACACAGAGCACCCACACGGCCTCAGTGACATTGACTACAACGCCCTCTTTACCGTCGACAAACCCATCATCTTTGCTTTCCACGGTTACCCATGGCTGATTCACCGTTTGGTGTATCGTCGTGCAAACCAGCACCTACACGTACGCGGTTACAAAGAAGAAGGAACGATCACGACTGCTTTCGACATGACAGTAAAGAACGAACTCGACCGATTCCACCTCGTGATGGATGTCATCGAACGTGCTCACCTCGAAGACAAAGCAGCTCAGACACTGTACGAAGATATGCAGAAAAAGCTTATCGACCACAGTCACTACATCGTTGAACACGGACAAGATATGCCCGAAGTCAGCGAATGGGAATGGCCATTTGACCGAACCTAACCCCCTCGGTTCATAAGAAAATATCCGGTAGCAACGTTGCTACCGGATATTTTTTAGTCAGAGAAAGCCGCGACAATCCTACAGTGCAGGCCCGAAGGACATCGAGCTATTGGATGATCCAAGCCAGTGCCACCTTGGTGTACTTCCGTCAGCATATTGTGGAATGTTAGTACTCTCCACGGCAATAATACCGTCAATACTCATCGTGCCTGTATAGTTTGCGGTACTTTGTAGACCAAGGCTCAAGCGAACTTTGTCCCCTCCTGATGGCACTGTAAACGTTATCGATCCCTGTGACCAGCCATTCGAGTCAGGCGCCCAAGGAACGGACTTCGAGGCAAACGTACTTATCTCTGTCGTCCCGGATATGACCTTGATGCCCATAAATGTATTTGTCGCTGCCTGTCCAACGGATCGCACGCGGAACGAGAGAGAGATGACATCTCCAACAGTTGCTGGGATATCAGTATAGACACGTGGAGATGTCGTACTATTCGATCCCGTGGCAGAGAGATAGGCCGATCCAGCCCAGCCACCAGTCGCAACGCGGGTTGCCGCGCCAAAGCCGGTATACGTCGCCCACCCTGTACTATCTGTCTCCATTGAGGGGTTCGTGACGAGATTCGTCAAAATCTCGCCATTAAAGGCCCAAGCAAACCAACCATAGGTCGGACTTGGATTATACCCATAAGACCAGGAAAACGGTGCGGTATAGCCAGCCACGCCACATATAGATACTCCATTGTTAGCGCTCGTCCATGTGTAGCCACTAAAATTCGTCACGCCACTTTTAGAACTGTACGCATAGGCATTACCCGATTTTGATCGTGCGATAATTGTAAATTCTTTCGTTCCATTAATTACTCCCGAGCAATAATAAAGATTAGATACGGCCTTGTCGTAGAATGCAACCGAAGGTTTAAACTCAACTCCACTTAGAAGAGTGGAATCGCCCGTATTTGAAGAGGTTGCACCACCACTTGGAACACCGTTAATATCTAAGGTTGTAAGCTTTATGGCATCACCAAGTTTCGAAATATCAGCCTGAAGTCCGTTATTATTGGCGTTTTTTATCACCTGATTGTATCCGATAACAACAATTGCCGACAAAATACCAATCACAGCGATCACGATTAAAAGCTCAACAATAGTAAAGCCTCGGCGTTGTCCTCGTTTATTCATATATACAGCCACGTTGTTACCCCACCCTTGAATGTTACTTTGTAAGCTCTTCGATCGATATCCGATGCTGTTCAGTTGTGTCTCGTTCACGAACAGTCACGCTATTGTCTTCAAGTGTCTGAAAATCAATCACTACGCAGTGTGGCGTTCCAATTTCATCCTGACGACGATATCGCTTACCGATATTACCGTTGTCGTCCCACATAACTGCGCCGTATTTTTGCTTGAGAGCGTCATAGACTTCCCTGGCTTTTGCGACGAGTTCTGGTTTGTTGCGTACCAGCGGAGACACAGCATATCTGACAGGCGCCAGGTGCTCCGGAAACTTCAAAAAGGTCCGAGTCTCGCCATTTACTTCGTCTTCAGTGTAGGCGGACGTTAGGACAGCCATCAATGCACGTTCAACACCAAATGACGGTTCAATAACGTGGGGAACAAATTTTGTGTTCGTTCCCTTAATCGTGTAATCCATATTCTTGCCGGTGGCATTTTGGATGTTCATAAGGTCGAAATCAGTGCGATACGCCAGGCCCAAAAGTTCTTCTTTTCCAATCGGAAAATCAAACTCAAAGTCGATCGTTCGCTTGCTGTAATGCGCCCGATCCGCCTCTGGCACTTCTAACTCATGGACGTTCTCGTCTGGGAGTCCCAAAGCCTGTGTCCACTTCCACACTTGTTGTCGCCAATGTTCAAAAGATTCTTCCCATTTCGCTGGATCAACAAAGTATTCAATTTCCATTTGTTCAAACTCGCGTGAACGAAAAATAAAGTCGCGTGGGCTGATTTCATTACGAAAGGCCTTGCCTTGTTGAGCAAGCCCAAACGGAAGATCGGGGTAAAAACTGTCCATGACATTCTTGTAATTCGTAAAGATTCCCTGGGCAGTTTCTGGGCGAAGATAGCTAATGCTTGTATCGTCATCAATTGGACCGACAGTCGTCTTGAACATCATATTAAATGTGCGCACTTCAGATAAGGCGTTGCCATTAGGACTCTTGATGTCGTTGTCCTTAATCAGTTGCGACATTTGCGCCAAGCTTAGCCCATCAACAGGGTGTCCGGCGTCTTTCAAGAGGTGGTCAGCACGAAAACGCTGCTTTGTTTCAAGGTCTTCTACGAGAGGGTCTGTAAACGTATCAACGTGTCCACTTGCCTGCCATACTTTTTGATTCATGAGGATTGCTGCATCGACGCCGTGCATATCATCACGCGTCTCGACAAACATCTTCCACCAAAGTTGCATAATATTTCGCTTCAAGGTGACACCTAAAGGGCCAAAGTCCCAGGTTCCGCTTAACCCGCCGTATACATCCGACCCTGGGTAAATAAATCCGCGTCGTTTCGCGAGGGAAACAATCTGTTCCATTCTTTCATTTTTTTCTGCCATAACTAGGGGTTATTATAGCACGAGCCGCCAACTGTGTAAGTAGCTTGCTGGATGACCGCTCGATGTCGTACGGTGTATAGGACAAGGCACATAGCCTTAAATCGAAGCGTGTTCGCGCGCCACCTGCAAACAGGCAGGCAGAATAGCTTCCACACCACCAATTTGGGCCAAGATTTTAATCGAACGAGTCGAGACCAGCCGGAGTAGCTTGATATGTTCGGCCGTCAGCTCACCGTTTGGCATTTCGCGTAAGCCTTGCTCACCAACATCGTAACGATATACCCTCTCGGCATCCAATTTTGCCCCAGTCGTGTCAATCTCGAGATTCAGTTGGTGGCCTAGCAGACCAGCGAACTTCAAATAAAACCACGTTTGCGTCAATGCTAACGGAATCGTCACGACATCAAGCCCCATCAGAACCTCGGCCATCAGATCAAACCACTCTGGTTCATCAACGTTCTCGCTTGCTTTCGTGACCTGCTGAATAACAAAGTAACCAAACTGTAACCGGTCGTAATCTTCGATAATATGGCGATAGAAATGCACCAATCG
>Ga0209511_1002859_pt1 | contig 13678 bp, 10 predicted proteins | sample SSSSmetaG_FD_184141 | JGI IMG/M metagenome (GOLD analysis project Ga0209511, IMG submission 184141) | Glacier valley bacterial and archeal communities from Borup Fiord, Nunavut, Canada, to study Microbial Dark Matter (Phase II) - ​SSSS... | ecosystem: Environmental > Aquatic > Freshwater > Ice >...
TAACAGGGTTAAGGATCAACTTGCCATTCGTAGAATTCGCGTCGTTAAATATCGGGGTTCAAAACATGGTACAAATGAATATCCCTTTGTTATCGATAAAGATGGACTTTCAGTAATCCCCATCACCTCAGTTGGACTTGACCAACCAGGAACGGCCATGAAAGTTTCGACAGGAATACCCTCATTGGATAAAATGTTCTGGAAAAAACCAGGTTATACCAGGGGTAGCATGGTACTCGCTTCCGGTACCGCGGGCACCGGAAAAACAAGCTTAGCCGTGGCATTTGCTTTAGCAAGTTGTAACCGTGGAGAGCGCTGTCTTTTCTTGAGCTATGAAGAGTCTGCAGGGCAGCTGACTCAAAATATGAGTTCTATTGGTTTTCTTTTAGAACCAATGATAAAAAAAGGGCTTTTAAAAATTGTGTCTACCAGGCCTTCCTTTTTTGGTTTAGAAATGCATTTACTGGATCTATATAAGCTGATTGCAGAATTCAAGCCGAAAGCGGTTGTCATAGATCCCCTGACAAGTCTGATTGGAGAGGGCGACCAGCGTGAAGTGCGATCAATGATTACCCGTATGATCGATCTTTTAAAATCCAATGGTATCACAAGCTTTTTTACCAGCCTTGTTTCTTCAGCAGCACAAAACGACACAAGCGGTGAAATTGGAGTCTCCTCTTTAATTGACACCTGGATCGTGGTGAGAGAGTTAGAAGAAGATATAAGCAAAAAACGTATTCGTGGACTTTTCATTGTTAAGTCTCGCGGCACGGGCCACGACAGTGATGTACGCAAATTAATTTTGAGTGATGATGGAATTGAATTGGTGCCAATGGGTGGAAAGTCTACAGTGGGCGCTAATGAGGAAAAGAAGATTGATAAAAATGTTTCTGAGAGTCAAAAATTAATCAAGCGAGATAAAGGTGATTAATAAAAAAAGAGTGTATTTTTAATAGATATGGGAGCTTCAAATCCAAACCTTATTGTTGGCATTGGTGGCTCAGCTGGCGCGCTTAACGCATATAAGGCACTTTTGAATGCCATGCCGTCAAATACAGGTATGGCCTTTGTCATTATTTCTCACATGAACCCCAACGCGATTAGTCAGTTAGTTGAAATTCTGTCACGCCATACAAAAATGATTGTAAGGACGGCTGCTGAGGCGATGCCAATCAAGCCAAATTGCGTCTACGTGATTCCTCCTGACGCCGATCTTCTAATGGAGAATTACACATTCAAAGTCTTTTCACCCCGATCTGGTAGGAACAAACAGGTGGATTTATTTTTTACCTCTTTGGCACAGGCAATGGGTGAACGTGCCGTAGGCATTGTGCTTTCGGGGTATGATCATGATGGTACAAAAGGATGCATGCAAATCAAGGCAAACGGAGGAAAAACCTTTGCCCAGGACAAGTCTGCCGAAGTAGCTTTTATGCCGCTTAGCGCTCAGGATTCGGGTAATATAGATTTCGTTATACCCCTGGACCAAATACCAAATAAACTAAAAGGTTTGGCAGTAACGCTTAAAACTTAAAAACGAAAGCAAAATAAATGTTTTCAAGTATAGTAGCTAAACTAGAGCCTTTGCATGCTCTTGTCAGATTTTTTTAAAGATCATTTATCTAATTTATGATGCCAATTGATTGGCAAGCACTTGGAGAAAATGATCAATATTAAAAGATTTTGCAACCAAATCATTCGGTGCGCCAGGGAGTTGCATTGCTTCAGCTAGGTCATGTGACCCCGAAATTAGAATAACCGGGAGCAAACAGATCAGCTGATTTTCCTTTATATTCTTACAAATCGTGTGGCCATTAGTACTAGTCTGAAAAAATCAGGTTAGCGGTAAACTAAAGTAAAACGTTGACCCTTTTCCCATTTCACTCTCAACCCAAACTTTACCTTTATGCCGATGGATAATCTCAGCCGACAGGTAAAGACCAAGCCCAAAGCCTGAAATAGTCTGATTTTGCACACTTTCTATTCGGTAGTACCGATCAAATAACTTTTCCTGATCCTGTGGCTTTATACCTATACCCTGATCCTTTACGCTGACCTGTATATTCCCATTCGACTCTTTACAGGAAATATCAATATTCTTTCCTTTCGGCGAATACTTTACCGCATTAGTTAGAAAATTGTTGATCACCTGGCCGATCTTGTCCCTATCTGCCTTAACAGATACCTTTGGAGATGGCATTACCACAAAATTGTGGTTTGCAGTTATCAGCGTAACTTCTTCCACTACTTCATTTAATAAGTCATTGATCTCAAATCTCTGCTCATTCAAATAGATCTTCCCGGCCTCAAAGCTTGAAGTATTTAAAAACCCGTTTATCAAAGTGGTCATTTTCTTAACCTGAGAATGCACTTTTTCTAATTTTGACATACTAAAAGTATCTTCGTCATTCTTTGCCCTTAAGGCTAATAGCTGCACATAACCTTGCATAGAAGTAAGCGGTGTTTTCAGCTCATGGCTTACCATAGCAATAAAGTCATTTTTTCGGAGCTCATCTTGTTTGTGTACGGTAATATCATGCACTACACCTGTAAAATAGGTTGGTTTACCTTCTTGGTCTAGAGAAAGGTCACCGTTGGCCCTAACCCAGCGAATCTTCCCATCGTGAAATCCCCGGAGCGGATACTCTATATCACATTTTATACCCTTGCTAATATTGGCTTCAATCGCGTCAGTCACTAAAGTTTGGTATTTACTATCAATTTGAGCAATGGCTGCCTCGTAGGTCATTTGCTCATCAGGATGAAAACCAAATATTTCTTTAAGACGTTGGGATGGAGCAAATTCACGGGTTTGGAGATCGATTGACCACATACCCATTGCTGCTGAATCAATTGCTATACCCAGCATTTTATTACTGACATTTAATTCCTTCTGTATTTTTTTTAGTTCGGTGATGTCATTAAAAGTAATGATAGCGCCGTTATTTTTATGATCTAACTGCTGTACATAAGGCATTGTCATGATATGGTACCATTTACCGTTATTCGTTTCAATCTCTTTGGTAATGATAACGCCATCGCTCAATACTCTCTTAATATCGTCAATAATGGTTTCAAACTTGATATTGGTAGAAATATTGCTAAGTGGCCTGCCGATATCCATTTCCAGCAAGTTGATCTGCTTTACCGTACCTGGTGAAAATTTCATTAAACGCAACTCGTTATCAATAAATAACTGGCCGTTAATATTACTCCTGAAATAGTTATTCAGGTCATCATTAATTTCTAGCAGTTCTTTATTTTTTAATTGGTAATCTGAATTAATGGTATGCAACTCTTCGTTTACGGATTGCATTTCTTCATTGGTACTTTGCATTTCTTCATTAGCCGAAAGCAACTCTTCATTAAAAGACTGCATATTTTCATTGGAAGCATCAAGCTTTTCATGAGCAGACTGAAGCTTAACTTTTAGTTCTTTCAATTCCTCTTCAAGGTTCATGGTGTATTCACCGTGGTATATTTCTTCATCAAACACCCTATCTTTTTGGTGTTCAGTGCTCAATAATTTATCCTCAGTAAAAATTACCAGTAATATTGTTTGCTCTCCCTTCTTTCTGGTCAAAGGACGTACGGAAAGACTTACTTTAATTACAGATTGACCGTGTTTAATTTTTATCCCGGTAAGGGCAGATTTTTCGTTTGTCTTTAAAGCGGTGGTTTTTATAGTATTAAAGGCAACAGAAAGCGGTTTTGGCAAAAGCTCTTCCAGATTGGAAGTATAATGTTTTTGTAAAAAATATTTTGTTGTATCACCATAAGATCTGACAACATTGTTGTTTTCGTCAATGCACACGGCCAGGTAATCCAGGTCTTCAGCTAAACTAACGTGCATCTTCTCTGCCTGAGAATTATTTGTACTTTGGGAAATATCCTCATAAGAAAAGGATGAAGTTTTACGTTTTGGATCAACGAATTCAGGTAATGAGAACGCATCAAATTGTAAAAGCCTTTTAGTTTCAAGATTTTTATAAATCTTGTATTTTTTATTGGTTACTTGCAGGTTTTTGATGATAGGCGTTGGGTTTTCGCTGGAACCTAAAAACAGATAACCATCTTTTTTAAGGCCAAAAAGTAGCATGGTAAATATTTTTTTTTGCAATACAGGTGTCATATAAATCAGCAGGTTGCGGCAGCTGATAAAATGCATATTGCAATACGGAGGGTTCTTCACAAGGTCATGCTTTGCAAAGATTACCATTTTACGTATTTCGGGGGTGACCCTGTAATTGTTGCCCTCTTTAAAAAAATAATTTTCGAGCCGTTCTGCCGATACATCTTTTGCAATGCTTAAGTTGTAAATCCCCTTACTAGCCTGCGTTAACGCGGCTGTATCAATATCAGTAGCAAATATCTTTAAAACGGTATCTTTAAGTTTGCCGGTTAATTGTTCAGCTATCAGTATAGCCAGTGAATAAGCCTCCTCGCCGGTAGCGCAGCCTGCTACCCAAAATTTTAACTCTTCATCTGGGGCAAGATTTTCCAATATGGCTGGCAATACCTTTTTTTCAATAAAATTAAAGGCCTCTTTGTCTCTGAAAAATGAGGTAACACTGATTAAAAAATCTTTGGCCAATGCTGCTATTTCCACTGGTGTAACCTTCAAAAAGTCTATATAATTTTCTAATCTGGTAAAATTATTATAGGCCGCCCTTCTTTTAATTCTTCTTAATATAGTTGTTTGCTTGTAATCCGAAAAATCAAACGGTAACTGTTCATTGATCAGGTGTATAATCGCCTCAAGGTTTTTTTGGTCGTCGGCGTTATCGGGCATTAATTCCCGCTCGTGTTTTACATAATCTTCAATGGTACCGGGCATTAATTCAGGTTCCAGAATAAAATCTACCATACCTGTAGCTATAGCGTTAGAAGGCATACTGGCAAACTCCGATGTTTCCGGATTACGGGCTATCACCATTCCACCTGCTTTTTTGATAGCCTTTATACCCTGGGTGCCATCACTGCCTAAACCAGAAAGAACTACTGCAATAGCTTTAGTACCGCAATCTGCCGCCAGTGAATTAAAAAACGTATTTATGGTAAGGTGAGGGCCGGGGGCTTCATTTTTCCCTGTTAAATATAACGTATCATCACGTATGGTCATGAACTTATCGTTGGGGATAAGATATACCTGGTTGCTTTTTACCTGCATACCATTTTTAGCTTCCTCAACTGTAAGCTTACTGTGCCTGGCCAGTAATTCAACCATTCTGCTTTTAAAATCAGAAGATAAATGCTGGATAACAATATATGAAACGCCATCTAAAGGGGTATGATCAAAAAAAGAATTGATTTCTTCCATGCCACCCGCAGAGGCGCCAATAGCAATAATATGGTGAGGGTCAACTTTCAATAGAACAAGATTTAAAAGAGGGGAATTTCTATGCTAAAAAAAAAATTTAGAATAGCACTGGAATAAATGATCTTAAATATACACTTATATTTTTTAAAATGAGCTTTTATTGCTGTTTACAAGGCAATTTATAGTTAAAAGCCTTCAGCTACCAACCAAAAGGAATGAAGCAATTAAAATTCATTTTTACTGGCATTATTTTAGATGTATTTTAAGTAGGTTTTTGAGTTAATAATCGTTAAAAATTTAAGACCTGAAAGAAGACATTTTTGCCTTGGAAGGTGAACTTTTCACGAAGTATTGCGAATGCCCGCCAAGCTGATACGATAACAGTTGAGTTTTAAATAATTTAAGGTATTTCCAACCTCTGCTTAATAAAAAGTATAGATAAATTAAAACCAATTAAAGTTATGAAACAAATTATGATCGCCCTTGCTGCCGTTACATTGAGCTGTAGCGCAATGGCACAAACCAAAATGAACGACACATCAATGGATATGATGTCGCACATGTCTATGAGAAAAATGAACCACTCTGCGATGATGATGGATGGTAAAATGATGACAATGATGCATGGCAAAAATATGCCAATGACTGAAACAATGACCATGAACGATGGCACGATGGTCATGACAGACGGTACCGTCAAAATGAAAGACGGTAAAACCATGATGTTAAAAGAAGGTCAATGTGTAATGATGAATGGTAAGGTGATGAAAATGCCGATGAAAAAAGGTATGATGGATGAGAAAATGAAAATGTGATTTTTAATCATTATTAATTGGTGGTATTTTAACCAGTTGTGTTAGCATGGTTCGAAAAGCGATGACGGTTTGACTCAAATTACGTTTTGATATTTCAGAAGCGTCATTTTAGCAACTAAAGCAGCCATTCGATTCTAATCTTCATTAAATTGGTTCGAAAAAAGTACCGCTTTTAAAATCAATATAAACCGCCTTTATCTTTAAAGGCGGTTTTTAATGTTCAGGTTATAAGATGACTTGAATACTGAAACATTCCCAAATTTCCAGCTCGTAACTGGCCCTATTTTAAATCCGGTTTATAGGATTTAATACTAAAAACATTTTTCGTTATTCCTCAGAATTTTCCAAAATAAGTCCCTTATTGTTCAGCTTAATTAGTGGCTCAGTCATGCTAATTCATCATAAAAGAATAAGCTGATTAATTTTTAGGCAACTTAGATTCCGTAAAATAAAAAAGCCTAAAAGCTCACTTTCCGTGTTTTAACCCTTTCAAAACGCTATTAAATATCTTAGCTTCAAGAGATTGCTCCCTTAAAAATAATACCCCTAATACAGCTAAAAACAACCATGCCATCTACCAGAATTGCAATAAAAGAAGTGAAATTTAATGCCACGCTTGTTGGAAGTATCGATAACCTGGATGTTGTCATTCAGGGCAAACTCATACTTAACCAGGCTTTTGTGGTGGCATACGATCAAAAGATAAATAGCACTAAACTGCAGGTTATCTTTCAGATATCAGGCTTCAATGGTACCGGATTCACCATACAATACAGCTGCACAAGTGCAGGTAAAATTAAAATTGATCCTGTCTATCCTGCAGATATCATAGGTACAGTTGCTACCAATGGATATATAGAAATCAGCCTCAGTATTCCGATCTGATGAGAACTTAAACCCTAAACCTTTATCGCTAATGAAATTATACCTGCTTCTTATTTTAGCATCAATAAGCACCCTCGCCAGTGCCCAGGATTATTTTCAGGACCGGCATAACAATGGCAATCCAATCATTTTTTCAGCCGATGGGAGCCACAACCTGCTATTTTCTGCTGGAGTAAATGTCTCAGATAAAAGTAGTGTTAAAGCGAATCTTTACCGCCAGTACTGGCTGAATGAGTCAACCTACCAGCCTCTTGCCGTACCCAGACAAAAAGATTTCCTGGGTTGGGGGATTTCTATAAAAGCAAATCTAACCAACGGCTTGGGAAGTTTATTTAGCGCCGGTAACCTGAATGCTGCCTTTAATGGAGGGGCATATCTAGCCTATACTCAGTTAACCTGGAAAACAACTGCCGATGGCAAGGGCACTTATTATTCAAATTGGGCACTGATACTAAGTCAGAATCTAAACTATGCCAGTTACCAGTTTTTTAATCCTGCCCAGCCCTATAATAACCAGCTCTCAGTCCATAACTTTCATGGTCAGGTCACAGCCCTCTCCTATGTACTGCAATTACACCCCAAGAAAGACAACCTGCTGATTGGTGCCTCCCTGTCATTTAGCCACAGAAGTAATTACGATAACCTGCAATCGGTACTGATTACTAATGATTCCCTGATTAGCGGCGCGGGCAAGGTAAGAACGGTGCAGGAAACCAATGACAACGGAAACATCTATGCCTTTGGGCGCTTCCAAGAGTACACTAATTATAATTTCAGGCTAAATGCAACTTTTATTCCTGCCGCTTTTGAATATAAGGTCGGCTTCACGATTTATCCTTCTGTTGACATATCACCCATATACCGGGTCCGCTACAATGCAGGCCTGGCACTCAGCTACCTGAAAGATAAAAGCCCTTCAACACCTATAGCCTCACTGATCTTCGAATTCGATGATTTGAATAACTCATCAAACCGGCAGGGTTCTTTTTTGAGCCGTTCATTTAATGTCTCTATTGCAACCAGCTTGAATATTCTTACCGGGACCCGGTAAAATACATCTTAAACTATCACTACCATGTCAATACAACCAACTCAAAAATTTCAGATCGGCCTATGCATGGCCGGAGCAGTATCAGCCGGATCTTATACTGCCGGCGTGATGGACTACCTGACCGAGGCACTTGAAGAATGGGAAAAACGTAAAGGAACGGCAGGAATACCCACCCACGAAGTTGAAATTCCGGTAATGGGTGGCGCTTCTGCAGGGGGTATGACCAGTATCATCACGGCCGCAGCATTACAGCAAGGGATAAAGCACCTTGATAAACCTACCGATACAACTTTAATAACCGAACATCCAGAGAACTTATTATACCATTCATGGGTAGATCTGACAGATACCGACATGTTTGCAAGAATGCTTGATATCAGTGATATCAAACCATGCCAGGTTGAAGCCCTCCTGAATTCAGACTTTATAGATGTTGTTGCTCAAAGAGCCCTTGCTCCTGTTATGCCACCAACATTTTCATGGCCAGTTCATCCAAAATTTCTTGCCCCCCAGCTTAAGATCTTTACAACACTTACTAATTTGCAGGGCTTTTTATATGACGTGTCATTTAAGTCTGATGCCTCGGGTGAACGGAACCCTTATTATATGACAGTGCATAATGACTATGCCTGTTTTGAATTGAGCAGTGATTCTTTAGATCCTGTTCATCCAGGATGGATACCCCTTAGCATTAAGCGAAAACAAAATGTTCAGATAGCCATGGAATGCGCTATGGCAACTGGTGCTTTTCCGGTTGGCCTGAAATCACGTTTGGTACACCGGCCAACGCTGGCAATTAATAATGATGTACTGACAGATCCGGAGATGCTGAAGGCAACCCAGCTCACTGGTGACTCATATACGACACTTAACGTAGACGGTGGGCTTATCAATAATGAACCGTTTGACAAAATTCGACAGGTGCTGGTTGATGCGACCCAGCAAACTCAAAAAAGTGACTATCAGGATTACACTAAATTTACATCTACCATTTTAATGGTAGCTCCTTTTCCCAGCAGCAAACCAAGCGAGATCTCGCTAAGTCAGAACCTGACAAATATCATCGGATTAACCTTATCAGCGATGTTAAGCCAGATGCGCGCTAAATCTGTTAATATGGTTGATGCCATGGATTCAAACTGTGCCGGGCAGTACCTGATAGCACCATCACGCCGCGTGCCTGGGCCAGATGGTAAGGAAGAATCTATACAGGGTGACCATGCAATTGCGTGCGGAGCGATGGGGGGCTTTAGTGGATTTTTAAATAAGGAATTCAGAATACATGATTATTATCTGGGCAGGTATAATTGCAAAATATTTCTGCGTGATTACTTCACCATGCCTGCATCAGCGGTAGCAGTAAATCCTATTTTTCGTGATGGTTATGCCGGAATAGACCTCTCCCGTTTTACTTCAAAAGTAGATGGCTCAATACAGATTATCCCAGTTTTTGAGAATGTTGATTATACTTTTCCTATTTATAACTTCAAATCAGGCACCGACTGGCCAACTATTCAAGGATTTACTATAACAAACTATAATAAGGCTTTAAAAAACCGTATTCAGGCTATCATGCTAAATATTGCAGACCTAAGGCCCGGCATTCGCTTTATTCTGAAACTTGCTGCTCGCACCTTCCTTAACCAGCTCATTTCTGATAAAGTGATGAAGGTTATTTTGGGTGAATTGAAAAAATGGAATCTGGTGAATTAAGGGATAGCTTCAGCAATTAATATCAGTAGCAAGCATTGTATTCATGAATAGTTTGCTGTAGAACCTTGAAATTATACTGGTTCAGGTTGTTGAATTTTTTCAATGACCTGCTTGTTATCATTCATTAAACTGCGTTCTTGGATAGAGTACCTATTTTTTCAATTTAGGAAAGAAACTTTCTACCACTCCGTTATCCCAGCAGATGCCTTTTCGGCTCATGCTGCAGATGCCGCCAAAATCATTCAGGAACAGTCGATATTTTCTTTTAGTATTCTGACTGCCTCGGTCTGAATGGTGTATCAGCCTTTAACGGGTCGACGCCGGGTTATTGCCATGGTCAATTTCATAATGACTATTTCGGCGCGCATGTTATCCTCTATTGCCTAGCCAACTACTTTTCTGGATTAGAGGTCGATCACGGCAGCCAGGTAAAGCCATCCTTCCCGCGTAGGTATACACGTGATTTAGCTACATAAACCGTATTTGTGGCCTATGGGTGAAAGTTTTCTCATTCCCGAAAGAAAACAATCAATTATTTTGTCGTGTTGAAAGAGTAATTAATGGTTATTACCGGCTTTATGCTAGACGCTTTTCATGAACAGCTGATTACATTGTGGGCAGAAAACGAAGATGGCCCTTTTGCCAGTATTGTGCCTATGATTTATACAGAGTTTCAGCCAAACTCCTTATTATTTATAGGCATAAACCCTTCTTTCAATGCCAAAGCCATTATGCGGGTTATGCAGAATTCAGAAGCTAGATCACGTTTTAAGTCTGAGGAAGAAGTAAATAACTTTTATAGGTTTGATCATAGTAACGTATTAGAGAAAATAAAAGATTTACAGGTAATTCAGCACTACCATAAACTTCACCTTCCTTATTATGCCAGAAACTGGGCTTTGACCGGGCAGCTTGAAAATATTCACTGGGAACAAATAGATATTTTTCAGGTCAGGCATTCTATTCAGGAAGAAGTTATCAGCCGGCTAAACCAAGCTACTAACAAATCTTTTTTTGGCAGGCAAATAGACTTGTTTCTAACTATGCTTGAACATATTGCGCCGAAAGTCATCGTCATATTAAACCAAAAAACCGGAACATTACTCAAAAAAGAATTTGTAAAGATTGATCCCAACTTTTTAAGTTCAAGGAAAGCACCTGACCAATATGAGTTGTGTCTATATGGGAAAACCATTCCAGTCTTATTCAGCATGCATATTGCTTATAAGAAGCAGGAAGACCGCATAAGTATAAATCAAAAAATTATAGACTTTGTAAGAAAATACCAATGAAGTAAAACCTGAATTAAATCATCTTAATATATGAGCATGAACAAAATTTCGGCGCCTTAAATAGCATGATAAATTTTTATTGAGGTCATAATGAACTCGACACTGCCAGCTTCAATAGCTTAATAAAGTTTTATCGACGCCACCAGCACATAAATATTTAATAGCATGAATAAAAATGAAGGTGCTGATTGCAAAAAGGTGTCTTTTATCTTTAACCTGACAATGAAACCCATAAGCATGAGTAAAGACAAGGAAGCTGAAGCAGCGGTGAGAATTAAATTAAAGCGCAAGCCTACTAAAAGACCGATTGCTCCGAATAATTGGAGGTAACCTGTAAGTGTTCGTAAATGCTCAAGGCCATAGCGTTCAAATTCAGGTTTCATTTCTGCGCTCAAGAGTAAACTAAAAGCATAATAGAGGAAAGCAATACTGTCGACTATGACGAGTACAGTAAGTGGGGTCATACGTTACTCAAGCCTGAGTGAACATATGCTACAAATAAAGATAAGAGTAGCAGTAAAAAAGATGGCACGTATTTAATAAATGGGTTTTTAACTTTAATATGAGCAACCTGAGCACAGATCATTAAAAATGCCATGATCAGCGCAGGAATAAGTACGAGGACCGGGTACCAGATACCAGCTATTAGTAAGGTAGAAATAGCAATTTTTGACGTGCCGACCATATTTCTTAGCAGGTCTGAAATCTGGTACTGTTTGAATTCTTTAACAATATTGTCGAACCTAAATACCCAGACAATGATAATTGAAACAGCAATGATAATTTGAGCGGCAATCGATAAATTCATCATAATTGTAATTTACAAAAATGTTTTAAATTAGGGTGAAAGAGTAATTTTTATGAATTTTGTTGATCTTTACTCTTAACCCCTCAACTTTTTTTTTGTTCTCCTAATTCAGTAATATAATAAAGGTATAGTTGCATTGCCTGTATTATTCTAAACATGCAATTCATGAAGCATAAAAAGATAAAAGCAGGTGTTGTACAGGCTACTCCTGCCTTATTTGATATTGAAAAAACAATTGAAATCATTCTATACTGGCTTGATAAAGCTGTTAAGGAGAAATGTGAACTGCTACTATTCCCTGAATCATTCATACCCTGTTATCCCAGGGGGCTAAGCTTTGATTCCGTCATTGGTAAACGAAGTATGAAAAGCAGAGATAACTGGCTTGAATACTGGGAAAATAGTCTCGACGTTAATTCAACTCATTTTGAGCTCTTAAGTGCTGCTATTAAAAAAGCTGGTATTTTTGTGGGTCTGGGTGTTACTGAGCGTGAATCAGTAGGAGGCTCATTGTTTTGTACACTCCTGTATTTTGCTCCTGATGGCACCCTGATGGGTAAGCACCGTAAAATCAAACCCACAGGTCTTGAAAGATATATCTGGGCTGAAAGCGATGGCAGTACACTAATGAGTTTTGACACTAAAATTGGCAAAATTGGTGGTCTTATCTGCTGGGAAAACTATATGCCCCTGGCCCGTCAGGCCATGTATCAGCAGGGAGTTGATATATACCTAGCACCAACTGCTGACTCAAGGTTATCATGGCAGTCAACTATGCAACATATTGCACTTGAAGGGCGATGTTTTGTACTATCAGCCAATCAATTTGTTAAAAAATCTGATTACCCTTATCATTACCAGCAGGAATTAATTGATGAACCAGAAATTATGTGTGCTGGTGGTAGTGCGATTATTTCTCCCATGGGCGATGTTCTTGCGGGGCCGATCTTTAATTGCGAGGGTCTATTGACAGCTGAACTTGATTTTTCAGTGCTGGCAAGAAGCAAGCTTGATTTTGATGTGATCGGTCATTATTCAAGGAATGATATTTTCAAATATGAGGCTGTAAATCAGCCAGATCAAAAGAAGATCTGAAGAATTTATTAAACAGCCGATTTTAAAATAAAAGTTGATCCATTGAAAAGAGGTTTTAGCAATTGTCGGGCAAGTTTACTTCGATGACCACTTTGGCAGTAGAATACTAATTTTGATATCTGTTCAAATTCACTTAAGTGTTCAATGAGCTCATATATCGGAATATTAATTCCACCCAGATTGCCTTCTTCAAACTCGTAATTCTCTCTGACATCGATTAAAATGACCTGATCGGGCTGATTAGTCAACCAATTATTCAACTCATTCAGTGTAATAAAATCATCGCCAGTTGAATCAGCAGGTTCACCTGATACTAAAGCTAATTGTTGATCGCTTTCTGAAGAATATTGAGTTTTAGCAGGTAAACTAACGTTACTGGCATCTGCAATATTTGATTGAATCTTAAAGATATGCGTGCTGCAGTCAAGGGCATTTACTGTCAGTAATTTTCCAGAAAGCACTTCTCCGAAATTGCAAATAATCTTGATCACTTCGGCAGCCATATAGGCACCGATAATACCTGGAAGCACGCCTAGCACCCCTACCTCAGCACAGTTGTCTGTTGTAGACATTTTTTTTTCATCGGGAAAAAGATCACGGTATGTGGGGCCGTGTTGGTAGTTGAAGACTGCTACCTGACCTTCAAACTTAAAAATTGCCCCTGAAACTAAAATCTTATCAAGGCTAATACAGAAATCA